>Ga0208696_1001962_pt1 | contig 11490 bp, 9 predicted proteins | sample Sb_taG_9_FD_187711 | JGI IMG/M metagenome (GOLD analysis project Ga0208696, IMG submission 187711) | Peat soil microbial communities from Weissenstadt, Germany - Sb_50d_b_LC metaG (SPAdes) (version 2) | ecosystem: Environmental > Terrestrial > Soil > Wetlands > Peat | place: Germany: Weissenstadt...
ACAGCTGGCCGACCCGGGGCCCGAGGCCGCGCTGACCCGCCTGTTCGACTACTACCTGGCCGCCGCGGCCGCGGCGATGGACACCGTGGTCCCCGCGGAACGGGACTGCCGGCCTCACATCCCCCCGCCCGCGACACCACTCCCGCCGGTGGCCGACCCGGCCGCCGCCCGCGCCTGGCTGGATGCCGAACGTGCCGTCCTGGTCAGAGCGGCCGAGTACACCGCGACCCATGGCTGGCCTGGCCATACGACCCGGCTGTCAGCCATCCTGTGGCGCTACCTCGGGACCGGCCATTACACCGACGCCGTCACGATCCACACCCACGCCCGCCACGCCGCCCGCCAGGCCGGCGACCGAGCCGCCGAGGCTTACGCGCTGAACTACCTCGGCATCGCCGGCTACCGGCTGGGCCGGTACCCGCAGGCCACCGGATACCTGACGCAGGCCCTGGCGGTGTTCCGCGAGACCGGCGAGCGGCTGGGCGAAGGGCTCGTGCTGACCAACCTCGCCTCGGCCGACTGCAGGCAAGGCCGTTACCGGCAGGCCGCCGACCAGGGACGGCAAGCCCTGGCCTTGTTCCGCGAGATCGGTGACCGGCTCGGTGAGGCCCATGCGCTGAACGGCATCGGCCTGGTCGAGTGGCGGCAGGGCCGCTACCCCCAGGCGTCAGGCCATTTCCGGCGGGCCATGGTCCTGTTCCGTGCCGCGGGTGACCGCTCCAACGAAGCCCACGCCCTGGGCAACCTCGGCATGGTCGACGGGCGGCTGGGACGCTACCCGCAGGCCACGTACTGCCTGAGGCAGGCCCTGTCGCTGTTCCGCGAGACCGGCTACCGGACCGGCGAGGCCACGACACTGACCGACCTCGGTTCGGTGGCCTGCCGGCAGGGCCATTATCACGAGGCCGGCCGCTACCACGAGCAGGCGCTGACCCTGTTCCGCGAGATCGGCGAGCGGGCAGGTGAGGCCGAGGCGCTCAACGGCCTCGGTGATGCCCTGCTCGCGACCGGCCAGGCGGCGCAGGCCCGCGCGCATTACGCCGCCGCCCTCGTGCTGGCCAGCCAGATCGGCGACAAGCACGAGCAAGCCCGCGCACGTGCGGGGCTCGACAGCCGGGCCCACGGCGCTGACTCGCAGGTCAGTCCCGCGATGGCGGAGCGCGCCATTCCCCGGCTCCCCCGGCGGCGCCGGGGAACGGTGCGCTACGCGACGCCGCCGGGCTAGCCGACGGTGGTCTCGACGAGCGTCGCGGTCGCGGGGGTACCGCCCGTGGAGAAGCCGACCGCTGTTTCCGGTCCGCGGCGTGGTTAGCGGACTTGCGGGGGGACGGTTGCCTCTTCTGGTTCGGGGACCTTGGGTTCGGGCGGTGGCCCGGCGAGCCACTTCGATAGTACGAACGACACCACCACCGCCACGATTACCAGCGGCATTGTCTTGATGCCATCGGTGCCGAGGAAGAGGGTGGTGAGCAGGACCGCGGTCATCGGGAGCAGCAGCATTCCCGCGGTCATCGCGCCGATCCCGATCGCGGCGCCCGCGATCATCGGCAGGCCTGGCAGGTGTGACAGCGCGATCCCGCCCGCTGCGCCGATGAACATGCCGGGGAAGGTGGGGCCGCCGCGGAAGCTGCTCAGCGAGATGGAGTACGCGAGCCCCTTGCACACGATCAGCAGCACCAGCGCTCCGGCGGTGTAGCTTGCGGCGTGTTCGAGTAGCGGCGTCAGTGCCGTCTGGCCGGAGAACAGCACGTCAGATGACGGTTTCCCGGTTGCCTCGCCGAACGCGATCGCCAGCCCGGCGATGGCCAGGCCCGCTAGCGGGGTGAGCAGCAGCAGTCGCCGCTCCACGTGCGGGCGCAGGAACAGGGCCAGCCACTTGATCCCGAAGCTGACCACTGCCGCTGCCAGCCCGATGGCCAGCGCCCAGCCGAACTGGGCCAGATCCAGGTGGGCAGCCGGGGGGAGGTTCGGTACCGTCAGGGAGAATGTTCCGTATCCGGTCCACGCGTTCAGGCCGAGGAAGATCAGCGTCCCGAGCCCGGCTCCGAGCAGGCCGGGGATCAGCACGATGGTGGCCATGGGCCCGCCCAGTCCGGAGGCCTCCAGCAGCAAGAACGCCCCGGCCAGCGGGTTCCCGAGCAGCGTGCTGATCCCCGCGAAGCTCCCGGCCGCTGCGATGACCGCGTAGGTGCTGGCGGGCATGTCGCGCCTGGCCAGCTTGACCACCAGGACCGCCAGCCCGCCGCCCAGCGCGATCGCCGGGGCCTCCGGCCCGACCACGGCCCCCAGGCCCAGGCTCGCCACCGCCGCCACCAAGATGCCGGGCAGCTCGGCGGGCAGCGCCACGCCGCCTGGCTTAAAGCCGTCAGCGGGCGAGTGACCTCCCCGGCCGGGCAGGTACCTGATGACCGCCCCGACAATCGCCCCGGCCACCGCCAGCGGCAGCAGCGGCCACCAGGGTGGCTCGCCGTGGAAGCCCAGATCCTTGGGCAGGTCGGTGAACACCCACGTCTGGATGTCGGCGATCAGCTTGAGCAGCCAGTAGATCAAGAACGAGATCACAATGCCCAGGACCGCCGCCAGGATCAGCAAGGCCAGATATTTTTTGGTCCGCAAGACAGCGAAAGGATCTTTTGGCGTGGTCACCGACATCGCCTCCCCATCGGCGGCGGCCAGCCAGGCCCTGGCCGCCTCCTTTACATTGCCGCAGCGTCCCGGCAGGCAGGCATCACCCAGCGGGGATGATTCCGGACGCGCCGGACGGCGGCGAGCTGGACAGCCACAGCAGCAAGGCAAGACGGCGGCACCTGCGGTGCCGAACTTGGCGCTCCACTCGGTGAGGTGATCGAGTGCCGTGACCATGCGGTGGCAGCTGGATCCGGCATATCCCTAGGCGGCTAGGGCTGCCGGGCCGGGGGCGGGGCGATGAGGTCTTCTACCGGCTTGACGCCGGCGGTGCCGTTCTTGAGCCGCCACACCAGGCCGCCGAAGTACCACAGCGCGGCCAGGGCCAGGCCGTAGCCCAGCACCTTGTCGGCGCCGTGGAACGGTGCGGGGAGCGACAGGACCAGCATGATCAGGACGGTGTAGGCGAGCACGAAGCCGATGACGGGCCACGCCCACCGGCCGAGGTTGAACGCGCCGGGGATGCTGTCCGTGGTGCGCCGCTTGATCGCGTAGGCCAGGGTAATCAGGAAATAGATGATGTACGGGATGATCGCGGTCGCGCCGACGAGCGTGCCGAACGCGCTGGTCTGGAAGTACCCGTAGATCATCACGCCCACGTCGATCACGGCCAGCACCAGCAGCGCGATGATCGGGGTCTGGCTGCGCGGGTTGATCTTCCGCAGGACGCCGGAGAACGGCAACATGTTGTCTCGCGACAGCGAGTAGACCAGCCGGGCCTGGGCGCCTGAGCCGACAACCAGGATCGCGAACATCGAGAAGACCACGAACGCCACGAACACCTTCACCAGCCAGGACGGCAGCCAGTAGCCCGCGATGGCCAGCAGCGGCAGCGGGGCCGACTCGACCGTCTTGAGGTCGGGGATGGCGACAGTGAAACCGATCAGCGCGATCATGCCCAAGACCGCCGAGCTGCCCACCGCCCACAGGACGCCGCGCGGCACGCTGAACCGGGGGTTCACCGCGTCCTCCGACATGTCAGCGGCGAGCTCGAACCCGACGAGGGTGAACGCGCCGAGCAGCCCGGCCAGCGCGAAGGCGTACCACGTCGGGTTATGGAAGACGGACGTCGTGTTGGTGAGGATGCCGACGCCATACTTGGTGGGCTTGGCGTGCACGCCCCACAGGATGAAGAGCAGCACGCCGAACACCACTGTCCCGATGATCTCGGTGAACACCGCGACGTTGTTGACTCGCGCCACCACCTGAATGCTGATGATGTTGATCACTACGGGCAGCAGCATCAAGATGATCGCTACCGAGAGCACCAGGTGCGGGCTCGGCGCGTTGACGTTGAACTCGCTGAGCAGCAGCGGGGCCGCGACCCCGAGCATGATCGCGCCGCCGCCGACGGCCATGTACAGCAGCCCGGCGAAGCCGACGAACCAGCCGTAGGTGGGGTTCACCAGCCGGGCGCTCCACTGGTAGGCGTAGCCGGCCAGCGGGATGCGGGTGCCCAGTTCGGCCACGACCAGGGCGATCATCATGTTGCCGACCCCGACGATCGGCCAGGTCCAGATCGAGGCCGGCCCCCAGTAGGACAGGCCGAACCCGTAGTTCAGGAAGATGCCGGTGGTGATGGAGATGATCGAGAACGCGATCGCGAACATGGAGAAGAACCGAAGCGACCGTCTGAGCTCCGGCTTGTAGCCGGCCCGCTCGAGGACCGCCTCTGGTGAGTCCGCCGCCAGACCCGCCGGGGCGGTGGCGGGTGCGGGCCGGTTGGGTTCGGCTGCTGTACTGGACATGCTGGTCCTCCTGCTGAGGGTAATTCGGCGGGCATTACTGGCCGATGTGCTTGCGGACAGCGGCGAACGCCTGGTCGGTCGCCTCCAGCACCATGGCGACGTCGTCGCCGGTCATGGCGGCGGACACGAACCAGTTGTGCCGGGGATGCAGGTAGGCGCCGCCGCGCAGGGCCTGCGCCGCGAACACGCCGGCCAGCTCGTGGTCCTGGTCCCCGGCGAAGGTGAGATACGGCATCGCCGGCGGCCCGGTATAGCGGACGGCCAGATCCCACGACCGCGCCTGGGCCAGGATCCCGTCGCGCAGCGCGGAGCCCGTTCGGTGCATCGCCTCGATCGCCCCTTCCTCCCGCAGCGCGCCGATGGTGGCGATGGCGGCCGCCATGGGCACGGCGGAGAACCAGAACGAGCCCGTGACGAACACCTCCTGGGCCCCGCCGCGGAAGGCGTCGCTGCCCAGCACCGCGGCGAGGGCCCGGCCGTTCGCGATCGCCTTGCTCCAGGCCGACAGGTCGGGGTCCACGCCGACCGGCTCCCAGCTGGACCCCAGGTGCAGCCGGAACCCGCACCGCACGTCATCCAGGATCAGCGCGGCCCCGGTGGCGTCGCACAGCGCCCGCAGGCCGCGGGCGAACGCGGGATCGACCAGTTCGGAGTCGTATCCCGCGTCGTGCTTGAACGGGCTGACCAGGATGGCCGCCAGGTCGTCACCGGCCTCGGCGGCGGCCTGCCGCACGCTGGCGAGGTCGTTGAAGGTGTAGTAGCCGAGGTGGGCCCGGTCCTCCGGCGTCGTGCCGGCCAGCCGCGGCGTGCACCACGGCGCGGCGCCGTGGTAGGCGCCGGCGGCGGCCAGGATCTGCCGCCGCCCGGTCTGCGCCCGGGCGATCGTGCAGCACATGGTGGTGGCGTCGGTGCCGTTCTTGGCGAACATCGCCCAGTCCGCATGCCGCACCGTCTGCACCAGCAGCTCGGCGAGATCCACCATGACCGGGCCGGGCCCGTTCTGGCAGTCACCGAGGGCGGCCTGCGCCGCCGCGGCCGCCTCCACGGCTGGATGCTGGTGGCCCAGCACGACCGGCCCGTAGCTGCACATCAGGTCGACGTACTCGTTCCCGTCCACGTCCCAGATCCGCGCCCCGCGACCGCCGTGCATGAACTGCGGGTAGGCGGCGCCCGGCGCTGACTGGTGCCCGTACATCCCGCCCGGGATCACGGCCCGCGCCCGCTCCCGCAGCTGCCGGTCGGCGGTGTGCTCGGTCATGGTCGGCTCCTCATCGTGGGGCCAGCCGCGCGGCCGCGGCGGCGATCCGGCCGGCCACGGCCGGCTGTGAGCGGCTCAGGAAGTCCAGAACCTGGCCGAAGCTCTCGATGCCGGCGTCCGAGCCCAGGCCGGTGGCGACCAGGGATCCGCAGGCCGTGCCCAGCCACGCCGCATCGACGGGGTCCGCGCCGAGCAGGAGCCCGGCGAGCATGCCGGCGGTGAAGCCGTCACCGCAGCCGGTGGTGTCGACCACGTCGACCTCGATGGCGGGCAGCGCCACGGGCGCACCCCCGTCCCGCCAGCCGACCAGGCAGCCGCCCGCGCCCAGCGTCACGGCTACGCCGGCCGTGCCCAGCGCCAGGACGTCTTTGATGGCTGGGCCGAGGTCATGGCGCCCGGTGAGGGCGAGCAGCTGATCGCCGTTCGGCAGGAACCAGTCCGCCGTGCCCAGCAGCCCGGCGAGCCGCTCCAGGTCCCGGGGGCGGCCCGGATGCAGCACGTCGACGGCGACGAGCGCGCCGCCGGCCCGCGCCGCCGCGACCACCTGGGCCAGGCCGTCGCCGACGATCGCGCCGAGCGCGTCCGGCGCGCCGATGAGCAGCGCCCGGCTGCGGCGCAGGAGGTCCAGGTCGACGTCGGCGAGCTCGAGAAGGGACGTGGCGCCCGGGACATGCAGGGCGGGGCGCTCCCCGTTCGCCCGGATCGGCAGGATCGTCGCCGACGTCTGGACCCCGCGCTTACGGCTCAGCCCGCTGGTGTCGACGCCGTGGCGGGCCATCGCGGCGACGACGATGTCGCCGAGCAGGTCGTCGCCGAGCGCGCCGACGGCCAGCACCCTGGCCCCGAGCTTGGCCAGGTCGACGCCGGCGCCGGCGGCCGTGCCCGCGGCCGTGGCCCGGATTTCCTGCAGCCGGGCGCTGCCCTGGCCGGGCGGGATCGCCTCGACCGGCCTGCCGAGCACGTCCAGGATGTGCGCGCCCAGCACGGTCACCGGCCCCCAGGCGGCACCGCGCCCGTTCGGCTCGCTCATGAGGGCCGGCCGCGGCGCTCGCCGTAGCGGCGGCGGCGGGTCTCGGCGGTGACCTCGTCGAGCTCGGCGGCTGACAGGATCGCGGGTTCCCCGTAGGACAGCGCCAGGCGGTAGGCACGGGCCAGCCACTCCAGGAGCAGGGCCCGGTCGTAGGCCTGCGCGAGGTCGCGGCCGTACGTGACCGCCCCGTGGTTGCGCAGGATGACGGCGCTGCGCCCGCTCAGCGCCTCGACGGCCGCCGCGGCCAGGCCCGCCGACCCGAAGCGCACGTAGGGCGCGACGCGGACCGGGCCGCCCAGCCCGGTGATCGCGTAGTGGATGGCCGGCAGCTCCGAGCGCGACGCCGACAGGGCGACGACCTCGGGCGAGTGCGTGTGCACGACGGCCGCCGCGCTGGTCGCCGCGTAGATCGCCAGGTGCATCGGCGTCTCGGAGGACGGCGTTTCCTGCGTGTCATGCCCGATGCCATCCAGCAGCTGGGTGCCGTCCAGCGTGACGAGGCAGACGTCGCCGGGCCGCATGTCCGCGTAGCTGATCCCCGACGGGGTGATCGCCACGATGTCACCGGCACGGACGCTGATATTGCCCGCGCTGCCGACGGCCAGCCCGTCGTCAAGCAGGCGTGCACTGTAGCTGACGAGCTGCGCGCGAGCCGCCTGCAGCTCGTCGGAGTCCCTGGGATACACTTACCACGGATATTAGACGGACGTCCGACAAAAAACTAGGTCGCGAGGCCGCGAGGGCTCGGCCCCGGCAGGGAAGTGCTGGAGGTCATGCCGAAGATCGTCGACTGGGATGCCCGGCGGGACGAGATCCTGTCGGCCACCTGGCGGGTGATCGCGCGCGACGGCATCGCCGGGGCCACCATCAGGGCCATCGCCCGCGAGGCCGACTGCTCCCGCGGCATCCTGGCGCACTACTTCGACGACAAGGCCGACATCCTCGGCTCGGCGCTGGTGATGTCCCACCGCCGGGTCGCGGCCCGGATGGACGCCAGGGCGGCCGGCCTGACCGGGCTCGCCGCGCTCCGCGTGGTCATGCTGGAGGCGCTGCCGCTGGACGACCAGCGTGATCTCGAAGCCCAGATCGAGATCAGCTTCTGGGGCCGGGCCCTGGGCAACCCGGCGCTGCGCACGCTGCAGCACGCGGAGTTCGACCGCTTCGCCGGCCGGCTGCGCGGCTATCTCGCCGAGGCGGCCAAGGACGGCGAGCTTCGCGACGGCGCGGACATCGCGCTGGCCGCCCACCAGCTGCTCGTCCTGATCGACGGGCTCAGCGCCGAGCGGGTGCTCTACCCCGACCGGGTCACCTCGGCCGACCAGCAGCAGATGCTTGATGAGCTGCTCGACCGGCTGCGCGCATGACGGCTCAGTCTGCCCCGATCGAGGCCTGGCCCGGAGCGCGCGGGACGCGCGCCGGGGACGCGCCGTTGCCGGTGACCGGGGCGGCCTTCTTCAGCGTGTCGAAGATCGACAGGCCCTGGCCGACCAGGCCGGCGACGACCTCGTTAACGCCCTGAGTGCCGTTGAGGATGGTGAGGTTCGATTCCGCCAGGCCGCGGGCGGCCGCCTCGACCAGGGCCGGCAGGATCTCGACGATGCGGTCCGCGGCGATGAGTTCCTGGTTGCCTTCCCGCAGCGAGGCGGCCCTGACCTTGTTCGCCTCGGCTTCGGCCTCGGCGATGGCCCGCTTGCTGAAGGCCTCCGCTTCCGCGGCGAACCTGGCCTGGTCGCGTTCGGCTTCGGCCAGGGTGCGCTTCCGGTAGGCCTCCGCGTCCGCCGGGCGCCGGACCTCGGCCTCCAGGCGCTGGGCCGCCAGCTCGGCCTGCCGCTGCGCGAGCGCGGTCTGATGCTGGATGACCTGCTGCGACGCCTGCGCTTCTGCGAGCGGGCCGGCCTGCGCCGCCCGTGCGTTGGCTTCCTCGGTCTCGGCCAGGAATCCCGCCCGCTTGATCGCCATGTCCCGCTCGAATTGAGCCTTCATCGAGGCTGCTGCGAGCTCTCGTTCGGTAGCCTCCTGATCGGCCTTCGCCTTCGCGATACGGGCCTGGCTGGCTACGGCGGCGGCGTGCGGCCAGGACGCACGCGCTCTCGCCGACGACGCCCGCGCGCGTGCGCTGAAGCTCGGTAAGGCGCTGAGCATCGCGGTCGTCGACTACGGCGGCTTCGTGGTCTTGATCGAGCGGATGGACGGGGCCCGGCCGATGACCCCGGACATCGCGCTGTCCAAGGCGTACTCGGCGGCGGTCATGCAAGGGCCGACCGCGATGCTCGAGAACTGGCGCAACTCCGATCCCGTCTTCTTCACCCAGGTCGGCCGGATGGGCGATCACCGTTAACCGGCTGAGCTGACCGGTCCCTGCTGCTGGGCGAAGTCCCTGCTGCGGATGGCGACCAGGGACACCACGCCTGATACCAGCGCGATGATCGCCGCCACCAGGAGTATGTGGTTCAGCCCCGTGGTGAAGGCCGTCCGGGTGAGCGCCGCCACGGACGGCCGGGCCGACGGGGGTAGCCTGCCGATCAGCTGCCCGATCTGCCCGGATTGCACGGCCGCGGCGATCTGCGGGCCGCGGCTGGACAGCCCGGGCACCGCGGCCGCCAGGGACAGCACGTCGTCTTTCACGTGGTTGGAGAACAGCGTCCCCAGCAGGGCGATGCCGGTCGCGATCCCGACCTGGCGGAAGGTGGAGTTGATGCCCGAGGCCATCCCGGCCCGCTGCGGCGGCACCACGCCCACGGCCGTGGAGGCCAGCGGCGGGTTGACCAGGCCGATCCCGATGCCGCCCACGATCATTCCGGGGATGAGATGGGTCCAGGACGAGCCGGCGTTGAGCCCGCGCATCAGCAGCAAGCTCACGCCGACGATGATCAGACCGGGCCCGATCAGCAGCCGGACAGGCACCCGCGAGGAAAGCCGCCCGGCCACCGTCGCGGCCACCAGGACGGCACCGGATATGTACATCAGCCGCACGCCGGTGCCCAGCGGCGAGTAGCCCAGGATGTCCTGCAAGTACAGCACCAGGTAGAGCAGCATCGCGAAGATCGAGGCGCTGAGCCCGAACGCGGCGACCGAACCGCCGCTGAACGTCGGCAGCCTGAACAGGTTCAGGTCGAACATCGGGTGCGCGCTGCGCCGCTCCACCACGACGAAGACAATGAGCAGCGCGCCCGCGGCGGCCAGGCAGCCGAGGACCAGGGGGTCGGTGAAGGACCGCTGGTTCGACTCGATCAGCCCGTACACCAGGCTCGACAGCGCCACCGTGAAGACGGCGAAGCCCGGCCAGTCGGGCCGGCTGGCCTGCGGCGAGCGCGATTCCGCGACCCTCGTCATCGTGATGGCGACGGCGGCGATCCCGATCGGCACGTTCACGAAGAAGATGTACCGCCAGGACAGACCCGAGGTCAGCACGCCACCGAGCAGCGGGCCGATGGCGACCGCCAGGCCGGTCACCGTCCCCCAGACGCCGAACGCGACGCCGCGGTCCCGGCCGCGAAACGCATCAGCCAGCAACGCCAGGGACACCGCGAACATGATCGCCCCGCCGACTCCCTGCAAGCCGCGGGACAGCTGGAGCATCAGCGTGCTTGCGGCAAAGCCGCACAGCACCGAGGCGCAGGTGAACACCGCCAGGCCGATCAGGTACAGCAGGCGGCGGCCGTACATGTCCGCCAGGCTTCCCGCGGTCAGCAGGAACGCCGCCAGGGTCAGCGCGTACCGCGTCCACGACCCACTGCAGGTCCGAGAAACTCGAGTGCAGGGCCCGCTGGATATCCGGCAGGGCGACGTTCACGATCGTGATGTCCAGCAGCAGCATGAACGTGCCGAGGCACACCGCGACCAGCGTCCACCACTTGTTTCCTTGCTGGTTTCCTTGCTGGCCAGGAGTCGCGCCGTGGTCTGCGGCCTGCTGGCTATCGGGGCGCGGCGAGCGCTGCCCCGCGGGAGCACGAACCGCCCTGGGCACGTAGCGAGACATCTATGCCACCTCCTGCCCCTGTGTCTACCAGGCCAGACGGCCGCGCACCACGTTACCTCGCGCTCGTGTGCGTGCTCCCGTGCCCGGCCAGCCAGCGAGGTGGGGGCCGACCTCACGTCAGCCGCCTGCGCGGCTATCATCGGTAGAACAGGTTTCAGTTTGCGTCAGTCCGGCACGGGGACGCACCGCGTGCCGGACGGAGACCGAGTGCCCCGAGCATGCTCGCCACGCCCGCGACGGTTACCGAGATGCTGCTGGCCCAGGCCGGCAGCTCGCGGCCGGGATTGTGCTTTGAGGACAGGCGGTGGAGCTGGCGGGAGCACGTCAGCGAGTGCGCGCGCTATGCGGCTGCGCTACGCGCGCGGCGCCGGCCCGGCCTGCCGTTCCACGTTGGCGTGCTGGCCGACAACGTGCCCGAGTTCTCCTTCCTGCTCGGCGGGTGCGCCTTCGCCGGCGCGGTGCTCGTCGCGCTCAACCCGGTACGCCGCGGTGCCGCGCTGGCCAGGGACGTGGCCCGCACCGACTGCCAGTTCGTGCTCGCCGAGCGGCAGTACGCGGCACTGCTGCCCGCGATGGACGTCCCGGTGCTGCCCTTCGACGGGCTGGAGCTGCCGGGGCAAGCGCCGCTGGACGCTCTGCCGCTGAAGACTGGCCCGGCGACAGCGGACGACCTGCTCATGCTGATCTTCACGTCCGGGACGAGCGGCGAGCCGAAGGCGGTCAGGTGCACCCACGGGAAGATCACCGTGCCCGGGGGGATGCTCGCCGACAGGTTCGGGCTCACCACCGC
>Ga0208696_1001970_pt1 | contig 11475 bp, 9 predicted proteins | sample Sb_taG_9_FD_187711 | JGI IMG/M metagenome (GOLD analysis project Ga0208696, IMG submission 187711) | Peat soil microbial communities from Weissenstadt, Germany - Sb_50d_b_LC metaG (SPAdes) (version 2) | ecosystem: Environmental > Terrestrial > Soil > Wetlands > Peat | place: Germany: Weissenstadt...
GCCAGTCTGGGCCTGCCTGGCAAGGTACTCACCCAGCCGCTGCGCACCCTGTCCGGCGGCCAGCGGCGCCGGGTCGAGCTGGCCAGGATCCTGTTCGGCGACTCCAAGACGCTGCTGCTCGACGAGCCGACCAACCACCTGGACGCGGATTCGGTCAGCTGGCTGCGCGATCATCTGCGCGCGTTCCGCGGTGGGCTGATCGTGGTCAGCCACGACACGGCGCTGCTTGAGGCCATCGTCACGAAGGTCTTCCACCTCGACGCCGATCGGACCACTCTGGACATCTACAACGTGGGCTGGAAGGCGTACCTGGACCAGCGGGAGACCGACGCCAGGCGCCGACGTCGCGAGCGAGTGAACGCCGAAAGGCAGGCGGCCGCGCTGAATGCGCAGGCGGACAAGATGCGGGCCAAGGCCACCAAGGCCAGGGCCGCACAGAGCATGGCCAAGCGAGCAGAGAAACTACTCGCAGGCGTCAGTGCCGACCGGCAGCCCGATCGGGTCGCCCGGCTGCGCTTCCCCGAGCCCGCGCACTGCGGCAAGGTACCGCTGACCGCCGATCGCCTGTCCAAGTCTTACGGCTCGGTCGAGGTATTTACCGATGTCGACATCGCGGTGGACAAGGGCGCCAGGATCGTCGTGCTCGGGCTGAATGGAGCGGGCAAGACCACCTTGCTCCGGCTGCTCGCCGGAGTCGAGGAGCCCGACACCGGCCAGGTCCGACCCGGTCACGGACTGCGGGTCGGTTACTACGCACAGGAACATGAGACGCTCGATAACGAACGCTCGGTGCTTGACAACATGCGCTCGGCGGCGCCCGGCCTGACCGAGGCCGATCAGCGCGGCATCCTCGGCTCGTTCCTGTTCTCCGGCGACGACGTGTCCAAGCCGACCGGCGTGCTCTCCGGCGGGGAGAAGACGAGGCTCGCCCTGGCCCTGCTGGTCGTCTCCGGGGCGAACGTGCTGCTGCTCGACGAGCCGACGAACAACCTCGATCCTGGCAGCCGGGCCGAGATCTTGTCCGCGCTGCGGCGGTTCAGCGGTGCCATCGTCCTGGTTACCCACGACGAGGGAGCGGTCGAGGCGCTGGCGCCGCAACGGGTCCTCCTGCTGCCGGATGGGGTGGAAGACATCTGGAGTGATGATCTCGCCGACCTGGTCGCGCTGGCCTGATGGCAGCGGTCGGCAAATGTCCCGATCTTTTGGTGCCGTGTGGGTAGCAGTTCGCGATTTCATGCGTGATCATGGCGGGATACGCAGTGCAGCAAACTGCTGCGCAGCAAACTGCCGTGCAGGAAACTGCGGTGCAGCGAACTGCGGTGCAGCGGCCAGTGGAAAGTTCACCGGGAGGATGGCGTGACCGAGACTCTCAAGAAGGGCACCAGAGTGACTGGCGCCGATCGCACGAAGCTGGCGGCGGACCTGCAGAAGCGGTACAGCGCCGGAGAGAGCATCCGTGCCTTGGCCGCGTCAACCGGCAGGTCGTACGGATTCATCCACCGCATCCTGGCCGAGTCTGGTGTGACCCTCCGCAGCCGCGGCGGCGCCACCAGGGGCAGGGCCAGGTCAAAGAACTGAGCCAGGACCAAGAGTTCGCAGCGGGCGGACTCCGGCTCACCATCGACGGTGAGCTGGCTACCGTCACGCTGAGCAGGCCGGAGCGCCGCAATGCGATGACTCCGGCAATCTGGTATGGGCTGGCCGCGCTCGGTGCCAGCCTGCCACCGCAGGTCAGGGTGGTGGTGATCCGCGGCCAAGGCCCGTCGTTCTGCGCCGGAATCGACCTGCGCCTGTTCTCCGCGCAGGGCGTTCCCGGCGAAGAACCGGTGGCCGGTGCCGACGACCAGGATTTCGAGCAGAAGGTGGCCGGATATCAGGCCGGATACCTCTGGCTCAGAGACCCGGCCATCGTGTCGATCGCGGCCGTGCAGGGACATGCCATCGGGGCTGGCTTCCAGCTGGCGCTCGCCTGCGACCTGCGAGTCCTGGCCGACGACGCGAAGCTTTGCATGAAAGAGCCCGCCCTGGGCCTGGTTCCTGACCTGACCGGGACCAAGCCGCTGGTCGACATCGTCGGACTGCCCAGAGCGACCGAGCTCTGCCTGACCGCACGCACCATCGCGGCCGGGGAGGCGCTGATGCTGCGCCTCGCCGAGCTGGTCGTGCCGACCGCCGAGCTGGACGCGGCGGTCGCCGACCTGGTGGCCGCCCTGCTGGCCATCGATGCCGCTGCGGCCCGCGAGACGAAGGCGTTGCTGGCGCACGCCCATGGCGCGACCCTGGCCGAGCAGGCCGCTGCCGAACGAGCGGCCCAAGCCAGACTGCTCAGGTCCAGACTCGCCCCGTCCTCCTGAGCGGGACCCCGACCCCGCGTCCCAAGCCCACCCTGGTTCGCCCTGAGCTAACCGGGGAAGGTACGTGGCCCCGTGGCGGTTGCTTTCACCATGACTGCAAGCTGGCATGCGATGCGCTCGTTCTCGCGGGACAGATCGATTACCAAGCAGCGGCTGCAACCGGGGACAGTCCGCCGGATCCTCTCCTACGCTCGGCCGTACCGTCGCGACTTGATCTTCTTCCTGCTGATCGTGTCGCTGGATGCGGTGATTACCGTGGCCGTTCCGCTGTTGCTGCGCGGCCTGATCGACAACGGGATTCTGCCCCGCGACGTCGGCGTCGTGCTGGCGATCGGCTCTGCCGTGGTCGGCCTAGCCCTGCTGGACGCCTTGCTCAGCATCGGCCAGCGCTGGTATTCGGCGCGGATCGGCGAGGGTCTGATCTATGACCTGCGTACCGAGGTCTTCACCCACGTCCAGCGGCAGCCGATCGCGTTCTTCACCAGGACCCAGACCGGATCGCTGGTGAGCAGGCTGAACAGCGACGTGATCGGCGCGCAGCAGGCAATTACGTCGACACTGGCATCGGTGGTCGCCAACGTGCTGTCCCTGGTGGTCGTGCTGGTGGCGATGATGTTGCTCTCCTGGCAGGTCACTCTGGTGGCCCTGGTGCTGATCCCGCTGTTCATCTTCCCGGCCAGGATCGTCGGTAGGCGGCTGCAGCGGCTGACCAGAGAGTCGATGCAGCTGGACGCTGCGATGGGCTCGACCATGACCGAGCGGTTCAATGTGGCCGGCGCCATGCTGGTTAAGCTGTTCGGCCGCCCGAAAGAGGAAGTCGATGTCTTCAGCAACCGGGCCGGCCGGGTGCGCGACATCGGCGTACAGACGGCCATGTACGGGTCGTCGCTCTTCATCGCGCTGACGTTGCTTGCCACCCTGGCCACCGCGGTTGTCTACGGACTCGGCGGCATCTTGGTGATCAACAATTTCTTCAAGATCGGCACGCTGGTCGCGCTCGCTGCCCTGCTCAGCCGTCTGTACGGCCCGATCACATCGCTGTCTAACGTCCAGGTGGACGTGATGACCGCGCTGGTCAGCTTCGACCGGGTCTTCGAGGTGCTCGATCTGAAGCCGCTGATCGAGGATGCCCCGGATGCGGTTCCGCTCCGGCTTGCCCCCGCCATCGAAGCCGATGCCAGCCAGCCGAGCGAAGCCGCTGCCATGCCCGCTCCGACCATTGACTTTGATCATGTCTGGTTCAGATATCCGACCGCCGCCGAGATCTCCCTTGCCTCGCTTGAGTCGATCGCGCTGCCGGTTCCTGAGCGCACCGACGCTAATGCCGAGGTACTGCGCGACATCACCTTCCATGCGCCGGCTGGCAAGCTCACGGCACTGGTGGGCCCGTCCGGGGCGGGCAAGACGACGATCACTCACCTGGTCGCCCGGCTTTATGACCCGGGTGCGGGCTCGGTGCGGATCGCTGGCGTCGACATCAGGGGAGTCACCCAGGATTCGCTGCACGATGTGATCGGCGTGGTCACCCAGGACGCACACATGTTCCACGACACGATCCGGGCGAACCTCAGTTATGCCAAGCCCGGCGCGACCGAACGGGACCTGATCGAGGCGTGCGAGGCGGCCCAGATCTGGCCGCTGATCTCGTCGCTGCCCGACGGCCTTGACACCGTAGTAGGCGACCGGGGCTACCGGCTGTCCGGCGGCGAGAAGCAGCGAATCGCGCTGGCCAGGCTGCTGCTCAAGGCGCCGTCGGTGGTCGTGCTCGACGAGGCGACCGCGCACCTGGACTCCGAGTCGGAGGCGGCGGTGCAGCGAGCGCTTAAGACCGCGCTGGCTGGCCGCACCTCACTGGTGATCGCCCACCGGCTGTCAACCATTAGGGAAGCCGACCAGATCCTGGTCATCGATGGCGGACAGGTCGTCGAGCGAGGCACGCACGACGAACTGCTCGGCGCGGGCGGGCTCTACACTGAGCTGTACCACACCCAGTTCGCCAGCCAAGAACCAGCTGATCCCGTCAAAGTCGCCTAGATCGTTGACCGGGCGCCGGGTTCCCGATCGCCGGTAGTTTGCGCCCGTGAACCATCAAATGGCCGCAGACGTGCAGCAGCACCATTCGCCCGCTGTGCTCACGAACCGAGGCTGCGCCTTGAGCACCGCTGGGGTCAGCCATGCCTGGCCTACAACGTGTGCACCCGGCCCGCGCCTGCAGCCGCCGCTGCCCTGTCCGCGATTCAGGAAAGCACGCAGCCGCTGCCAAGGTTGGCACCAGAAACCCAAGGTTGGTATCAGAAACCCCAGTCCCCGACGAGATGCGACGACGGGGAAGTACCCGCCTGGGTTAGACGGACGCTCCGGCCCCAGGTAAGGCGGCGGTGGCTGGGGGGCTGTGGCTGCGCAATGTGCGGGTGCCGTCAGGGCTGGTGGCGGTGTAGCTGCCGTCGGCGTTCAGGATCAGGATCCAGCCCCACCGGTGGATGACGATCAAATGGTGAAAAGTGCAGAGCAGGCCGAGGTTGGTGAGCCTGGTGGGGCCGCCTTCGCTGCGGGGGATAATGTGGTGGACCTGGCAGGCCGCGGGTGGCTGGTCGCAGCCGCTGGGGAAGGCGCAGTGCCGGTCGCGGGTGATCACGGCGCGGCGCAGGTGCGGCGGGATGGTGTCGGTGGCGGTGCCGATGTCCAGGGGCAGGCTGATGGAGGCGGCGGGTCCGGTGAGCTGGCTGGTCCGCAGCCAGGCGGCCAGGCCGGCCGGGCCGGACAGCAGCGCGATGGCGTCGCGGAGCACCAGTTCCCGCGCGTACCGCGTGCCGGGCACGACCGCGCCGCCCGCGCTGGCGGGGCGGGCTGTTCCGCCGGGGGCGTCCGCGCTGCTTGTTCTTCCGATGCCGATGCCGCTGTCCGCGCTGCCGTTGCCACGGCCGGCCGGGCCGGTGGTGCCGCTCCGGCGTCCGGTGCCGTTGTGGTCAGGGCAGTCGCGCCAGCGCAGCAGCATCGCGGCCAGCCGGTCCAAGATCACCGGGTCGACGTGGCCGGTCACCACCGGGATGATCGTCGCGTCGCAGTCACCCCCAGGCCCGGCAGCAGGCCCGAGCCCGGCCCAGCCAGTACCAGCACCGCCGTGCCCGGTGCCCGCGCCCAGCCTCGCGCCGAAACCCGCGCCGCCAGGACCTGAGCCGCCCGCCCCGGAACTGCCCGGCCCGGACCTGCCCGGTCCGGAGCCGGGGCCGCCGGTGAGCTGGTCCAGGGTCATGTGCAGCTGGATCTGGGCCGGCTGGCCGGCCCGGTCCGGAAGGCAGCCCGACGCGAGCAGCCGCCGGCACGCCTCCTCCAGCGCGTCGTGGTGGCGCTGCATCCGGGTGCGGATGTCCTCCGGCCCGGCCTTCTTGCCCAGGCAGTCCAGCACGGCCTGCAGCGCGGCCGCGCACTGCGGGGTCAGCTCACCGTCCAGCTTCCCCGCACCCCGGTAATGCAGCAGCAGCCGCACCGACCGGTCCGCGAACCCGTCATCCTCACCGTCCTGATCCGGCCGCGCGGTCCGCCTGCGCATCTCCTCAGCCAGCCCGGCCAGATCCGCCAGCCCGGCCCCGCCGGCCGCAGCGGCGAGCAGGATCAGGTCCGCGTCGGCGCGGGCGGCCTCAGGTAGCTGGTCCGACCAGTCGCAGATCAGCCGCGCCCATGACGAGGAGATCTGGGCAACCTTCAGCGCGTCGGCCACCGCCGGATGGTCCCGCAGCCGCCGCATCCACCCGACCGCCCCGGCCGCCGCCGCGCGAGTGATCCGGGTCTGCCACTGCAGCCAGGACCGCTCACTGCCCTGACCATCGTCTTCGTATCCACCGTGGTTGGTGAACGCGGCCAGGACTGATGCGCGGGCGGCGGTCTGCATCGACTCGGCTCGCTCTAGGAACCGGAGGCATTCCGCCTGCACGGCGGCTGGCAACTCGGTGGGGTCAGCCGCGGCTAGCGATGCCAGACCAGTCCGCACCATCGCCATCGCATCGGCAACGCCAGACGGGACGGAGATCGGGCCAGACTGGTCGGCAACGCACATGACGCACCTCCTCGCGATCGCTGATCACCGAAGGACGGCTTCCTCAATGGATGACCTACGCGGTGGAGGGCCGATCACCGGGGCGGGACTCTCCGAGGAGAGCAACCTGCCATCAGATTCGCGCCGTCTACAACGGCCCCGGCAACGCCAACTCTCTAGAACACTTATTCGTATCCTAACAGCTGCCTACGACAAAATCACGTCAAGTCCGACGGGAGCGCGCGAAGTGTTGCGCCGGGAGATTGACGAGTCTGATCGTAGGCGGCCGTGCTAGCCGGTGCCGGTGCCGCAGCGTTTCCTGACGGTGTGGGAGTTGCGGCGAGCGCGAACCATGCCCCCGCTGCCAGCCGACACCGGCCCGCCTTGCTGGTCGCCGCGGGCCTCGGCGCCACAGCACTAGCGATCTTCGTGGCCGAAGGACTCACTTGGGACCTTCCCGAAGCGGCGGTCGCTCGCCTGCTGGACTAAGTGGCGGGACTGGCGGGCATACACTGCCGAGCTAGCTATGGACCAATGCCACACTTGATGCCAGTCATGCCACCACGCCCGTACATCTTGGTCGTCAATGGACGAAAAGTCCGCCAGCCGGTGTTTGTTATCAGCGCACCGCACTCGGGAGCGGACCTGTTGGCGCGCGCGCTGAAGCGGACGCCTGGGTTCCACTTCACCATCGGTCAGCCCGCCGTGCTGAGCGTGGTCTATGCCTTCGCCCGCAACCCGTCTATCCAGCAGGGCAGGGGCGAAGCGGCCGCGACCGTGATGCGCGACGCGTTTGCCCAGGCCTGGCAGGTCACGGCGCACGCCTGCCTGACCTGCCTGCCTGCCTGCCGGCAAGCGCGCGCCACCTCGACCGGGGGCACCTGCGTTGATGAACGCGAGATCACCAGGTACGGCGACGCCAGCCCGGAACTGATGTATTGCGCCGAGGCGCTGGTTGACGCCTTCCCCGACGCCCGGCTGGTCCAGATCATCAGGGACGGCCGCGACGTCGTGGCGGCCATGCTGGCAGATCCTGAATCACTAGCCTGGTTCAAGCGCGGCGTTGCCAACGTCGAGACCGAGTTCCCGAACCCATTCTTCGGCGTCGAGACCGACGCTGACCTGGCCGCATGGCCGAAGCTTTCGGCAGCGGGCAAGTGCGCGATGCGCTGGCGTGGCACCGTGCACAAGATGGCCAGGCTGCGCAGCAGCCTGAGCGCCGATCAGCTCACGACATTCCGCTACGAGCAGGTCATCCGCGAACCTCAGGCAGCCGCGACGGCGCTGTCCGACTTCGTCGGGGCGCCGGTGGACCGGATCGAGGTGCCGACCCGGCAGACGGCCGGCAGCTGGCGGCGGGCACTGGCCCCGGTGCAGCGATCGGAGGTCGAGAAGGTGGCCGGTCAGCAGCTTCGCCGGGTTGGCTACGGCGACTGAGCAGCGCCGGTCGGCGACGGCGACTAGGCGGCGCGAGTCGGCAACGGCGGCCACGCGGCGCCGGCTAATCCGGTCCGGCCTGGCACCGCGGCTGTCCGCCTAAGCTGGTCGCGTGGTCAAGCCAGAGGAGTCCGGTTACTCGCGCCGGTCCGCACGCCGGTCCTGCGCCTCAGGCGGGACGGCGGGCCGCCGGTTCGGGATCGCGGCGCTCGCCGCCGCGCTCGCGGTCGTCAGCCTGGCTGGCTGCGCGAAGATGGACGCCGCCCTTGGCCAGCAGTGGATCGTGGTGCAGCTCAGTCCGAACACCACGGTCGGCGCCGCCCGACAGGTCGCGCAGGCCTGCTCGCACGTGCCGAACCTGCGCCTGGTGCCGGTCCAGCCGACCAGCGCCAACGCCGGAATCGTGGAATCTGTGCGCTACAGCGCGACCAACGCCAGCGACGCGAACATGGCCGAGCTGCAGCGCTGCCTGCAGCGGTTCCCTGCGGTGGTCCAGGGCTTCACCCTGCAGGATGCCGGCGACAGCTAGTCACGAGCGCACCGCGCTGGTGCGCCGACCGCTTGGGGCACGCGTGACACACCGGATCGGCTGCAGCCGGGGTAAGACTTCTCCGTTGATCGCGATCTGACCGCGGCCCCGGCTTGGCTAATTCCCCAGCGATGTGCTATAGATTTAATGTCTATTAAGTCGATCGGAAAGAGGTATAACTGATGAGGCGTGCGACAATCGCGGCGGGACTCGCTGCTGTCGGCCTGCTGGCGGCCGGCTGCAGCTCGTCGGGATCGAGCAGCTCCGGTGGCACGGGGGACCCGGTCACCCTGCGTCTGGGCTTCCTGACCAACATCACCCATGCCCCGGCACTGATCGGCGCGGAGAAGGGTTTCTTCGCCAAGGACCTCGGCCCTGGCGTCAAGCTGCAGCTCATCCCGTTCAGCACCGGCACTCAGGAAGCGACCGCCCTGCTGGCCGGCCAGCTCGACGCCGCCTACGTGGGCCCGAACCCGACCATCAAGGCGTGGCAGACTTCGAGCGGCTCGCTGATCCGGGTCATCTCGGGTGCGGCATCAGGCGGCACCGAGCTGGTCGTCAAGGCGGGCATCACCAGCCCGGTCCAGCTCAAGGGCAAGAAGCTGGCCACGCCTTCGCTGGGCAACACCCAGGACGTGGCGCTGCGCTACTGGCTGAAGAGCAACCACCTCACCAGCAGCCCGACCGGCGGCGGAGACGTGCCGATCACGCCAGTCACGCCGAACTCGGCGGCGGTGCTTGAGTTCAAGTCCGGTCAGATCGCCGGCGGCTGGGAGCCGGCCCCCTACGACATCGAGATGGTCGCCGACGGCGGCCACGTCCTGGTCAACGAGGCGAACCTGTGGCCGAACGGGCAGTTCGTCACCACCAACCTGGTGGTGACCCAGAAGTTCATCGCGGCGCATCCGGCCGTGGTGACCGGCCTGCTCAAGGGTCAGATCGAGGCGAATGGCTACATTCACTCCGACCTCGCGGGCGCCGAAGCCGCCGCGAACGCCGAGCTGACGTCGCTGCTTGGCAAGGGTCTGAAGCCGAATGTGCTGGCCGCGGCCTTCCAGCAGATCACCTTCACCGACGACCCGATCGCCTCATCGCTGAGCATCGACGCTCAGCACGCCGTGGCCGTCGGACTGCTCAAGCCGGTCAGCAACCTGTCGGCGCTGTACGACCTAGGCCCGCTGAACAAGCTCCTGGCAGCGGCCGGCGAGCCGCAGGTGAGCTCTTGAGCCTGACGCAGTGGCGCGACACGCCCCCGGAGCCTGCTCCGGGGGCGTCAGCGTTCCCCAACGGCGCCAGCGCCACAGTCGCAGCTCCGGCCGCGATCCGGCTGACCGATGTATCCAAGGTCTATGGCCGCGGTCCAGGCGCTGTGCTCGCGGTAGACCACCTGTCGCTAACCGTCGGCAAGGGAGAGTTCGTCTGCCTGGTCGGCGCCTCTGGCTGCGGCAAGTCCACCCTGCTGTCGATCATCGCGGGCTTCGACTCGGTGACCACCGGGCAGGTGGCAACCGGCGGCCACCGGATCGGCATGATGTTCCAGGAGCCCGCGCTGTTTCCGTGGCTGACGGCGCAGCGGAATGTCGAGCTGGCGCTGCGCGCTCGCCGGATCCCGAAGCACGACCGGCGGCGGCGGTCGGCAGAGCTGCTCGAGACGGTGCATCTGACCGGATTCGGTGACAAGCGGCCGCACGAGCTGTCCGGCGGCATGCGGCAGCGGGTCGCGATGGCCAGGGCGCTTGCCCAGGATGCGGACGTGCTGCTGATGGACGAGCCGTTCGGCGCACTCGACGCGATGACCAGGGACCTGCTGCACGACGAGCTCGAGCGGATCTGCGCCGAGCGGGCGCTCAGCGTGCTGTTCGTCACGCACAACGTGCGCGAGGCGGCCAGGCTCGGCGACCGAGTCGTCGTGCTGAGCAGCCGGCCGGGCCGCGTGATCGAGGAGTACCTAGTGCCGAGGACCGGCCCGCGCCGGATCGACTCGGTCCAGGTGGCCGGGCTGGCCAGCACGATCACCGACCGGCTGCGCGAGGAGATGCGGCGCCATGGCAACTAGGACTGAGCCGTCGTCGGCCATCACCGGACTCGACAGCCTCGAACTCGACCCGGCGCAGACCCGGACTGAGCCGGGGCGGCTGGCGCGCAGGTCGTGGGCCGCGCTGTGGCCGAAGCTGATCGCGATCGCGATCGTGCTCGCCGCCTGGCAGCTGTTCTACCTGAGGAACTACCACGGCGACACCGCCAGCGGCCTGGTCAAGAGCCCTGGCTATACCCTGTGGCTGCTCGGGCAGCAGCTGCAGCACGCACAGCTCTGGCAAGCAATAGCGGTAACGGTTCGCACGGCGGTGATCGGCTACGCGCTCGCATTGCTGATCGGCTCGGCCATCGGGGCGCTGGTATCACGGATCCCGCCGTTGCGAGCGGCAGTCGGCTCGATCATCAGCGGCCTGCAGACGATGCCGTCGATCGCCTGGTTCCCATTCGCGATCATCTTGTTCGGTGTGACCACGTCGGCCATCTTGTTCGTGATGGCACTTGGCGCCGCACCATCGATCGCAAACGGGCTGATCACCGGAGTCGACTACACGCCGCCGCTGCTGCTGCGGGCCGGACGGACGATGGGACTGCACCGGATCGCGCTCTACCGGCACCTGATCCTGCCCGCTTCGCTGCCCGCCTACGTGGCCGGGCTCAAGCAGGGCTGGGCGTTCTCCTGGCGGTCCCTGATGGCTGGCGAACTGCTCGTGCTGATCATCGGGCAGGCGCCTTCGCTCGGCATTCTGCTGAACACCGCGCAGGACAACCAGGACCTATCAGGGGCGATCGGCGTCATGATCGTCATCCTGGTGATCGGCATCGTGGTCGACACGGTGTTCACTAAGGTAGACCTGACGATCAGGCGCCGCCGCGGCCTGCTGGTCGGCACGCAGTCCTGACTGCGCTGCGCTCAGTGCTAGCCGTGATGGTAGATGCCGAAGACGTTTCCCGCCGGGTCGCGGAACGCACCGGTCTCCATGCCATCATCGGCGGAGTCGGGGCCGTAGAGCGCGGCGCGCGCGGCGCTCTTCAGCGCGGGCACCCCGGAATCGGAGATCCGCGATCCGCCGAGCTTCTCAGCGCGG
>Ga0208696_1001978_pt1 | contig 11446 bp, 6 predicted proteins | sample Sb_taG_9_FD_187711 | JGI IMG/M metagenome (GOLD analysis project Ga0208696, IMG submission 187711) | Peat soil microbial communities from Weissenstadt, Germany - Sb_50d_b_LC metaG (SPAdes) (version 2) | ecosystem: Environmental > Terrestrial > Soil > Wetlands > Peat | place: Germany: Weissenstadt...
TTTTTTCTTCCCAGTGATTCAATCACTTCCGAGAACTGTCCCCATCCGCCCCATCCGGCCCTTGGCTCCCCCTCCATACTTTTTCGCGGAATTATTCACGCTGTCCCCTTTTATTCTCCCGCGGAATTATTCACGCTGTCCCCTTTTATTTTCTTGCGGCCGCGTAGCCCACCGTGTTGCCGCCGCCGAAGGTGCCGGTCGCGGTCAGGGTGGCGGTGGCGGTGTCGCTGCTGTTGTCCGTGGCCTGGTCGGACCAGGTGTCGCCGCCGCTGCTGGCGTAGGCCACGCTCGACAGGGCGAAACTGCCGAAGCCGAAGTCGCGGCCGGGAGGGGAGCGCGGCGGCTCCCCTCCCGTGCTCGAGTGATCTGGTCTTATCGAGTTGTCAAAGAGCCGTTCTTAGCTTCCTTGGCAGCTGTTCCTTCCCTCCCCTCAGCCGATTCCATGGGACCTAACGCATCTCATGGGTAAGTCGTCTACCTCTTTCTTATCAATCAGCCAAGCTTTAAGGAAGACAAGTGCCTGCTCAATGTTCTCAAAAGTGCCGACCTCATGCCACATTCCGCGAAAAGCATGAGCAGACGCCTTAAATCGTTCTGGTAATAGGCCTATTGTTCCTTGGAGATTGTACTGAATGATGCCGTCTTTTCGCCACAGAAAGATTACTCTGCCGTCGCTAAGAAATCCGCCACTATGGCATATCGTGGCCAGATCCATGCCCTGCCGGTGAGCAAAGGCAATTAGTTCGCGTGAAAGCACTGATTCCGGAGACTCTGACCTATCCATTAATGTTTCCCCTTGTTTACTCCGTATGACTAACTAATCACAGCCCCAGGCCGTGGTATTGGGCTGCCCCCTGGGGCTAGGCTTCGTGAAGTGCCTTCCCTCGGGGAGTGGGGATTCTCAAGCCGGATACGTCGTCTCAGCCCGCCAACAAGAACGCCTGCGCTCGGAAAGTCATTGCCTAGAATCTCTGTGGACTCTTGTCCGCCGGGCGGCTAGAAAAAGGCGAAGCGTAATGGCACGCGGAACCGGTCGAAATTCTTCGGCTCCCACGGGCTAGTGGCTGTGGTTTCAGCAAGTAATGACAACAACTACTCAATAAGTATCCATCTAGGTGTGGCATTATCCGCTGTATGACCGAACCGAATATTGCTTCTGGCATCCTGTACACCAGCGTCGTCAAACGCCTTTAGGATCGCATCGCGCTCAGCCAAGTCCGCCTCGCCAGGCACGTCTTCAATCACGAGTTCCTTCACGAGCCAGCCCTGTCTGGGATCAGCCGGACGGCGAGCCTTTACGACATTGTTGGGGCGAACGCTCCGAGCTTTTTCCAGATTGTCAAATTCATTCCTCGCTTGTAGCGGCGAAGTGCGGCCCGGCGTAAATTCCTTTACCACAGAATTGGCTTCGTCGAGGTTTTCGTATACGGTTCCCTCCGCGCCCTTTCCAATTTCTGCACCGATCCGAGGCCGTCCTGTTTGTGGAGCATTGCCAGTTCCTCCCGTCGATGGCTCCGCCGGCTTGGCAGCAGGCGGCTCCGCCGCGGGGGGAGCAGCAGGCGGCTTGGGCGGTTGTTCCGCGGCCGGTCCCTCTGCGGCAGGTGCCTGCGGCTTGGCTGGCGGCGCAGCTACTCCTCCCGCAGGCTTGACGGTAGGCGTGGGCTTGGCCCCTCTCATCGCGCGCATAGCCTGTTCGGCGAACTTCTCCTCGGGGGTCGGCCAGAGAGCCTTGTACCCCTGCCACCCCCCCGCACCGATCGACAAGCCATTGAACCCGTTGTCCACCCCGTCCCCAAACATGCGCGCGTTCTCGCGATCCTTTGTCCACAGGAGTGCCAGCCCCTCGAACCCCTCTGCCACGCGCGTCCGGTGCTCCTGGCCGGTCCAAAACGTCAAGGCTCCTGCCTCGATGTTCGCGACACCATGCGCACAGATCAGGGCTCCGACTGCCATCCCTATCCCTGTCTCGGCCGTCAACGTACCGAACGCCCACCCGCCAACCACCTCCAGCACTCCGAACGCAACTTGGAGAGCGCCCATGAGGCGCGTGCCGAGGTGAAAGCCGGGCGGCTCAGTGTTCGTCCCGTCAGGGCCGTAGCGGAGAGGAACGTCAGGATCAGGAGCCTCCTCGGGTTGGGCCCCCTCTGCCTCGGGAGCCTCACCATCCCCCTCCGCCGCGGGCTGGCCCTTCTTCCACCCCGGAAACTCGGCGTCGGGGGCGTCGTTGCCGCACAGGGTCGCGACCGGCCCGCTCCCGCTCCCCGGGCCCGACGACCCCTTCGACTGCCCCTGGCCCACCGCTTGCTGGGCCAATTGGCTCGTCGTCGCCAGCCAATTCGCCGTCGTGCCCACCACCGACAGGCTCGGCGACGCCGCCACCGGCGCCGCACCACCGCCCCCCGCGCCCGCCCCGGCCACCGGCACCGTCGTCCCGTCGGGCGTCACCAGCACCACCGCCGGCCCCGGTAGCGTCGCGCTCGGCGAACCCGACGACCCGCTGTTGCCGCTCTGGCTCCCGGACCCCTCCTGCCAGCTGTACGTACTCAGCCCCGACTGCGCCACGGCGCCGCTCGTGCCGCTGCCCGTCTCCTGCGTGCCGGCCGTGTTCAGCCAGGTGTCGCTGCTCTGGTAGCCCGGCCCCTGCGCCTGCGCCGTCGTCGTCCCCGACGACCCGTCCGCGTAATTGTAGCTACCATTGCTGTAGGCGCTCCCCGAAGTCGCCCCGCTCTGCCACAGGCTATCGCTCTCCTGACCGCTCGACGTGTTCGCCCAGCTGCTCGCCGCGCCGTTCAACGTCGCCGCCTCGCCGCTACTGTCCGCGTATGACCCCGACGAGCCCCCCGACAGGACATAGCTCGACAGCGCGTACCCCAGGCCGTTGAAACTCCCCGAGGCGAAGGCGTTGTAGCTGCCGTTACCCGCCGACTGGTCACTGTAACTGTCGGTGCCGCTGTAGCCCCCCGTCCAACTGTCGCTGCCCGAGTCGCCGGCGCTGAAGCTGTCGCTGCCGCTGCCCTGGTAGGTTACTGTTCCCAGGGCAAAACTCCCGTTCGAGTAGGCCCCCTGCTCGCTGACGCTGCCGTTGCTGCTCTGGACCTCCTGCTCGCTGCTGTTGCCCCCGCCGCCGCCGCTGTAGCCCTGACCCTGGTTGCTTCCCGAGAACGAGTCCGTCGAGCTATCCGACTCCGTCGCGCTCTCGCTGGCGCTCTGCTGCTCGGAAAAGACGTAGCTCGCCAGGGCGAAACTGCCCCGCGCGAAACTCCCTTGCTCCGACAGGCTGAAGCCACTCGTGAGTGTCTCCGCCACCGTCTCGGCGCTGCTGCCGCTGTTACTGAAGCTGCCGTTGCCGCTGTACTGCGTGACCCCGTCCACCACCGCCGAGGCGCCCGTGTCGCTTCCCGAATCCGCCCACGAGTCCGCGCCGGCCGCGGCCGCCGTCACCGTCTCGCTGCCCTGCTCCACCAGGGTGTAGCTGGACAGGCTATAGCTGCCCCCCGCGTACGACCCCGCCTCGTACACTGCGTACGTCTGCACGCTGCTGTCCGTCACGCTGTCGCTGGCGCTGCCCGTGTTTTGCGCGGAGGCGCTGGAGTTGTCCTGGGAGTTGTAGCCGTCCCCGCTGTCGCCGCCGGCGCGCGACTCGTGCGTGCTGCCGACGCCGCTGCTGCTGTCGCTCCCCGACATGCTGTCGCTGGCCTGCGTCGTCACGTTCTCCGTGGCGCTGCTGCTGAAGACGACGCTGCTGCAACTGAAGCTCCCCCCCGCGTACGACCCCGCCTGGTACAGCGACTGCCGCAGCGTCCCCGCCTCCGCCGACGCCTGCGTGTCGGTGGCCGACACGCTCTCCGTGGAGGTGTCGCTGCCGCTACCGCCGCTGCTGTCGCTGACCGTCAGCAAACCCGACGGCCCCGACAGCCCCGACGTCGTGGTGTCGGCGCCGCTCTCGGACTGGTTGCCGCCGTCGCTCTCGCCGCTGCTACCGGTCTGGGTGTCCTGCGAGGCGAAGGTGGCCGACTCCCCCGCGCTGTAGACGGAGCTGCTGAAGGCGAAGCTGCCGTTGGCGAAGCCGCCCAACTCCGACAGGGTAAAGCTGTCCGCTACTTGCAGACTGAAGCTATCCGAACTGGCGTCGCTGGCGCTCACGGTGCCGCTGAGGGCCTCGGTGGCCGACTGCTGGCCGGTGTCGCTGGTCGAGCCGTAGCCGCCGCCGTCGCTGGTGGCACTGCTGGCCGGAGGGAAAAAGGGGACACCGTACTTTTTCGCGGAATAATTCACGCTGTCCCCTTTTATTTTCTTGCTGGCCGGTGTCGCTGGTCGAGCCGTAGCCGCCACCGTCGCTGGTGGCGCTGCCGGCCAGGTCGCTCCCCGAGAGGCCGGAGTTGTTGCTACCCCCGGAGGAATCGGTCTCGGAGGTGTTGTCGCTGCCGGACGCCTGGTAGCTGATGCTGGCGAAGGCGAAGCAGTCTCCCGCGTAACTGCCGGCCTCGTAGAGCGTGTCGCTGCTGCCGCCCGAGTCGGTGAAGGCGCTGCTGTCCTGCTCCTGCACCCCCTCCGAGAGTGTGGCCGAGACGGTCGCCGTGTCCTGGCCGGAGACGGAGGCCATGCTGACGCTGTTGCTGGCCCCGCCCTGCGCGGTCTCCGTGGCGGTGACCGCCGAGGAATCGGCGAAGGAGTCACCGCTGCTGTCCTGGACGGTGCCGCCGTCGCTCTCGCTGAGGCGATAGACCACACTGCCGAGGCTGAAACTCTGGCCGCCGAAGGTGCCCTGCTCGCTGAAGCTCCAGTTGTCCTGGCCGGCATCGCTGGTGGTTTCGGCCGCCGTGCTGCTCTCGGTGCCGGCGAAGGTGGCGTGGCCGCCGACGATGTCCTGGCCGTTGAAGCCTGCGGCCGCGTAGCCCACCGTGTTGCCGCCGCCGAAGGTGCCGGTCGCGGTCAGGGTGGCGGTGGCGGTGTCGCTGCTGTTGTCCGTGGCCTGGTCGGACCAGGTATCGCCGCCGCTGCTGGCGTAGGCCACGCTCGACAGGGCGAAACTGCCGAAGCTGAAGTCGCGGCCGGGAGGGGAGCGCGGCGGCTCCCCTCCCGTGCCCGAGTGATCTGCGCTTATCGAGTTGTCAAAGAGCCGTTCGCCGCACGCGGGCGCGAATTATCCCGGAATTCCTTGCGGCGCTACCAGTCCCATGAACCGTCCCCGACCCCTCTGAACCGTCCCCGACCCCTTTCGTTCGACCACGAGGAGGACCGCGCACTGGATTCCGACCAGGAGACGGAGGTGTGCCGTTCGGACTCGGTCAACGGCAGTGGGAGGGGGGGGCGGGACAGGTCGCCGGCCGACGCGCCCGGGCTGACCGCGCCGGCCGGCGCGGAGGTCGAGTACGAGTAGCTGGATGAGCACGAGCTGCTGGTGGAGTACGAGGAGCCGGCCGTGGCGGCCTCATGGGGGGCCGGGGTCGGCGAGCCGGCGGTTGCCGGGCGGGGCGGGATGGCCGCGGCGGCGGTCGCGGCGGCGAGGCCGAAGAGGCGGGCGAAGAACCCGCGGCGGGACAGGAGGGCAGTCATCGGTGGTATCCTTTATCCGGGCGAGAACGGAGACATTACCTTTATCCGTCCCTCTTTTGTAGCTAATACTGGACCATTTCGCCGCAAGTCTTTCTTGCGTTGGCAAGGAGTAAGGTAAAGCCTCACCTTGGCCCCCTCTTTTTATGGCTAATGCCGGACCAGTTCGCCGCAAGTCTTGCGTTGGCAAGGAGGAAGGTAAAGTGTCACCTTGGCTCTAAGGTAAAGTGTCACCTTGGCTCCTCCCCTTCTTTGATTTGTTCTTCCAGGTTGCATATAGCCGTTTGAGCTGCTTGGCGAACATCTTTGTCTTCGTCATGCAACAAGGGGCGGATATATGGTAATGCTTCGGAACAACTGAGACGATCCAATTCGTCGATTGCATTTTGGCGCACGATTGGCTCATTGGAGTTCAACGATTCTAGCAAAACTGGCTTGGCTCTCTCCGGGTCATGCCAACTTAAATAACGGAGGGCGCTCCCCACAACGTAAGGCGACCAGTGAGCAAGAAAAGGACGCACATCTTGGATCACATCGGTCAAGCCAAGAGAGTTAAGGCCCTCAATTGCCTCCGCAATCAGCATGTGATGTGTACTGCCCAAGAAAGTATGCAGGATTCGCTTGAGTGTTTCCAAATTCTCCTCAACAACCTCTCGGGGGAGGAAGGAAAAAGAAAGAAGGATCGCTCGCAACTCAGCTTGATCCGCGCTAGGAAGACTCCGGATCAAAAAACAAAGACCCTCCGCGCCACTCTTGGCAATCCTAACTGCGACTTCTTGAAGCCAAAGTTCTTTCTCTGCGGGATCATCTTTGTAGCGATGATCGGAAGAAAATAGAGTAAGGAGATCCTGCAAAGGTAATCCTTCTAATTCCGAGAAGAGAGCCATACTGTATCCCTCATCGTAGCAGATTCTCAATCTGCTCCAGAGCAAGCCCGGCTAGTTCCCCCGGGAACCGCCTTAGCAATCCCCCGGGGAGATCACTGGTACTAATTCTCCCAGCATCCCGAAGCCGGTTTAGCTCCGCGATCCGTTTCGGCGATAACTCTATCCCGAGATCCTTAGCTAAACGTTCATACTCTTTCAGAATCTTTTTTGCCGTGTTGATTGCTGCCTTGCTTGGACCCGTCCTGTCTGGCTTCTTCCCCCTCGCATAGACGGTGCCGCCCTCCCCCACGAGCCCTTTTGCCTTGGCACCCCACTTCCCAGCTGACCCAGCCTTGGCCCCCTTGTTGAACTCAAATTTCGGCGGCTTCGGCGCGGCGGCTTTCGCCCCCTTGCCAATCAACTTGCCGCCCCATTTCACGGCCGACGCACCACCAAAGTTCGCCATCCCCTCTACGACACCCTTGGCGTCCCCGTCCACCGCGCTGTTAAACGTATTTGACGCCGCCTGCGCGTTATAGAAAGCATCCACCGCGGCGCCGCCCACCGCGAACATCGAGGCCCCCTCGATCGCTATCAGCGGGAACACCGTGGCCCCCGCCACCAGCCCCGCCGCCACGGTGAAGTTCATCTTCATCGTCAGCTGCCCGGCCTGCACCATCGCACCCGCCGCCGTCTGGTTGCCGTCCAGCCCGTACACCGGCACGTCCCCCATGGTCAGCGGCGGCACCGGCCTCCCCGCCGCCGCCGCCCGCGCCCGGGTCTCCATCATCGCGTCCACCAGCAACCCCGCATCCCCACCACTCTCCCGGATCGGCAACGAGGTGATCCCCTCTCCGGTGAAGCTCTTTTGCAACTCGTCATTACTGTAGTCGAACAAGTACTCATCCCCGCTCGACTGGCTGCCCCCCGTCGCCCCCTTCTTGGACGACGTGGTCGCGGCCCCCGTCGGGCCTCCCGCTGGCCCGCTGCCATGTCTCGCGGCCGACGGGGCCATCCTCCCCGGCGCGGCGGAGCCGCCCGCCCCCCCGGTGGCCGTTCCGCTGGCCGTATTCGACACCCCCTGGCCCACCGCCTGCCGGGCCAACTGGTCCTCCGTCGTCAGCCAGCCACCCGTCGTCCCTACCACCGACAGGTCCGGCGACGCCGACACCGGCGCGTCAATCCCGGACGGCACCGATCCCAGCTCCGCCCCGGCACTCTCGTCGAGCGCTGGGCCCGCTCCGCTCGCCACCGCCACGCCCGCCACCGGCACCGTCGTGCCGTCGGGCACCACCAGCACCACCAGCGACCCCGGCAGCGTCGCACTCGGCGAACCCGACGAACTGCTGCTGGCACTCTGGCTGCTCGACCCCTCTTGCCAGCTGTACGTGCTCAACGCCGACTGCGCCACGACGCCGCTGCTGCCGCTGCCCGTCTCCCGGGTGCTGGCCGTGCTCGCCCACGTGTCGCTGCTCTGGTAGCCGGGGCCCTGCGCCTGCGCCGTCGTCGTCTCCGAGGCGCTGTCCGTGTAATTGTAGCTGCCGTTGCTGTACGCGCCCCCCGACGTCGCCCCGCTCTGCCACAGGCTGTCGCTCTCCTGACGGCTCGCCGTGCTCGACCAGCTGCTGCCCGCGCCACTCAACGTCTCCTGCTCGCCGCTGCTGTCCGCAGACGACCCCGACGAGCCCCCCGACAGCACGTAGCTCGACAGCCCGTAGGCGCCGGCGTGGAAGCTCCCCGAGGCGAAGGCGCTGTAGCTGCCATTGCCAGCCGACTGGTCGCTGTAACTGTCGCTGCCGCTGTAGCCCCCCGTCCAGCTGTCGCTGCCCGAGTCGCCGGCGCTGAAGCTGTCGCTGCCGCTGCCCTGGTACGTCACCGTCCCCAGGGCAAAACTCCCGGCCGAGTAGACCCCCTGCTCGCTGACGCTGCCGCTGCTGCCGAGGAGGTCCTGCTCACTGCTGCTGCCGACCCCGCCGCCGCTGTAGCCCTGCCCCTGGTTCGTCCCCGTGAACGAATCGGTCGAGCTGTCCGACTCGGTCACGCTCTCGCTGGTGCTTTGCTGCTCGGAAAAGACGTAGCTCGCCAGGGCGAAACCACCCCCCGCGAATGTCCCTTGTTCCGACAGCGTGAAGGCGCTCGTCAGCGTCTCCGCCACCGTCTCGGCACTGCTGTCGCTGTTGCTGAAACTGCTGCTGCCGCTGTACTCCGTGACCCCGTCCACCACCGCCGAGGCGCCCGTGTCGCTGCCCGAATTGGAACTCGAGTCCGCGCTGGCGTGAGCGATGGTTACCGTCTCGCTGCCCTGCTCCAGCAGGGTGTAGCTGGACAGGCTATAGCTGCCCCCCGCCATACTCCCCGCCTCGTACACGGCGACTGTCTGCGCGCTGCTGTCCGTCTCGCTATCGCTGGCGCTGCCCGTCTGCTGCGCGGAGACGCTGGAGTCCTCCTGGTCGCTGTAGTTGTCCCCGCCGTCGCCGCCGACGCGCGCGGCCGACAGGCTGCCGACGCCGCTGCTGCTGTCGGTCCCCGACATGCTGTCGCTGGCCTGCGTCGTGACCCCGTCCGTGGCGACGCTGCTGAAGACGACGCTCCCGAAGCTGAAGGAGCCCCCCGCGGAGGACCCCGCCTCGTACAGCGACTGCTGCAGGGTGCCCGCCTCGCTCCACGTCTGCGTGTCCGCCGCCGACACGCTCTCCGTCGAGGTGTCGCTGCCGCTGGCGCCGGTGCTGTCGCTGACCGTCATCAACCCCGACGGGCCCGACAGCGCCGAGGTCGTCGTGTCGGCACTGGTCTGCGCGTGATTGCCGCCGTCGCTGCCGCCGCTGCTGTCGGTCTGTGTCTCCTGCGCGGCGAAGGTGGCCGACTCCCCTGTGCTATAGACGTAGCTGCCGAAGGCGAAGCTGCCGTTGGCGTAGCTGCCCCACTCCGACAGGCTGAAGCTGTCCGTCGCCACCAGGCTGAAGCTGTCGCTGAGCGCGTCGTTGGCGCTGACGCTGCCGCTGAGGTTCTGGGTGGCCGACTGCTGGCCGGAGTCACTGATGGGGCCGTAGCCGCCGCCGTCGCTGGTGGCGCTGCTGGCCGAGTCGCTCCCCGAGAGGCCGGAGTTGTTGCTACCCCCGGAGGAATCGACCTCGGTGGTGTTGTCGCTGCCGGACGCCTGGTAGCTGATGCTGGCGAAGGCAAAGCTGCCCCCCGCGTAGCTGCCCGCCATGTACACCGTGTCACTGCTGTTGCCCGCGTCGGTGTCGGCGCTCGTGTCCTGGCCCTGTCCCCCGTCGGAGAGCGTGGCCGACAGCGTGGCCGTGTCCTGGCCGGAGACCGTCGCCATGCTGACGCTGTTGCTGGCGCCCCCCTGGACGCTCTCGCTGGCGCTGACCGCCGAGGAGGCGGCGAAGGAATCGCCGCTGGCCTCCTGGAAGGTGCCGCTGTCGCTCTCGCTGAGGCGATAAACTACACTGCTGAGGTTAAAACTCTGGTTGCCGAACGTCCCCTGCTCGGTGAGGCCCCAGGTGTCGTGGCCGGCGTCGGTGGTGGTGTCGGCCGCCGTGCTGCTGTCGGTGCCGGTTCTCCAGAGCAACCCCCGACCTCTTTTCCGGGTCGCAGTAGCTGACACTGCCAGGCCCGGTAGCGGTGGCGGTCGGCCGGGAGGGGAGCGCGGCGGCTCCCCTCCCGTGCCCGAGTGATCTGCTCTTATCGAGTTGTCAAAGAGCCGTTCGCCGCGCCTGCGGGCGCGAATTATCCCGTAACTCCTTGCGGCGCCATCAGTTCCATGTACTATCCCCGACCCCTCCGTACCCGACCCCTACCCTGAATCATTTCGCCGCAAGTCCTGCAGTAGCAAGGAGTAACATAAAGTGTCACCTTGGCCCTCGGAGATATTACCTTTATCCGTCCCTCTTTTATAGCTAATTCTGGACCATTTCGCCGCAAGTCCTGCGTTGGCAAGGAGTAAGGTAAAGTGTCACCTTGGCTCTCCTTGGCCTCCTCCTTGGTCTCCTTCCCGTAACTCCTTGCGGCGCTATCAGTTGCATGAACTGTCCCCGAGCCCCCCGCCCCTGGTCTTCCCCCGGCCCCTTTTCTTTCCCTTTCTCTTTTCACCTGTTTCTTTGCCCGCTTCGGGTGCCTCAAACAATTCATATCGAATGTCGTCTATCTGTCCCGATGCAATTGGTGTTGGATCGTCGCCAGAGTACTCCGCCAGAATCCTTGAAACTGTTCGATTGTTTACACGTTCGTAAAGGCCCTCCTCACCGTAGAATTGCAAGTAACGCAACTTGATCATGTTGAGTCGCTTTGCAACTTCGGGAGTCAATTGCGGCATCACCGCATTCATCGCCCCTACGATTCTCTCTGAACTTTCGCACGAAATTACGAGTATCTCAGGATTAGCCATGGCTCTTTCCTCATCACAACTATGACCTTTGGAATCATTTTCTTAGAACGCCATTGATCCATGTCCATGTATTCCCGATGCCATCCGTATAATCAATGATCATTGTAAATCTTTTCGACGCCCATTGCATGATCGTTTGACAGCTTGGGCAAGGAGGGAGTTTACCTGCCAACTTCAGTATCCGACCGGGTAGGAGTTTCCCGGCGGCCCAAAGATCGCAAATGACCTTCCCTTCGGTATGGCCATACCACGCCTGCTCAAGCCATGTCAGGATTTTGCCCTTTGGAAGAGCAAAATCGAGACCACTTGACTCATCGCCGTTTGCGATCTTTCCACCACGAGGGCCTTCTAATTCCCATTCCAGATCGTGGGGTTCTCTCTTTGGAGCTTTGCCGGATCCGACCGGCTTCTTCCCTTTCGCATAGACCGTGCCGCCCGCCTCGGCGGCCGCTCTCGCTTGGGCGCCCCCCTTCCCAGCTGACCCGGCCTTGGCCCCCTTGTTGAACTCAAATTTCGGCGGCTTCGGCGCGGCGGCTTTCGCCCCCTTGCCGATCAACTTGCCGCCCCATTTCACGGCCGACGCACCACCAAAGTTCGCCATCCCCTCTACGACACCCTTGGCGTCCCCGTCCAC
>Ga0208696_1001982_pt1 | contig 11423 bp, 9 predicted proteins | sample Sb_taG_9_FD_187711 | JGI IMG/M metagenome (GOLD analysis project Ga0208696, IMG submission 187711) | Peat soil microbial communities from Weissenstadt, Germany - Sb_50d_b_LC metaG (SPAdes) (version 2) | ecosystem: Environmental > Terrestrial > Soil > Wetlands > Peat | place: Germany: Weissenstadt...
GCCCCCCACTTTCTGCGTCGCAGCCACTCACGCCCCATGCCACCGGATCGTGCCACCCGGGCGCAGATCGCACCATACGATGTGCTCAAGAAACTTGAGCATTAATAACTCAACTTAAGCCGACCTGGCGGGCGGAAATCGCCCGCAGACCCGCCATTGGCGGGCCGAGAGAATTATTTCGTTTATCTATCAGAATTCTTGAGTCAGATAGACTCAATTCTGATTGTCTTGCCGCCTGGGCCCGGCGTGGTGTGACGGACCGAGGCTCGGCGACAACGGAAGCGCCGGGCCTCGATCGAGCAGCTCGGGCCGTAGGTCGCGGCGCACCGCGAGAAGGCGCTGCGGGAATGAACCCGTCGCCGAGAACGTCTCGGTGAAACCGGCCACCCTGGCGTGCCTTGCGGCCACTCCCTCCCCAACCGCTCCCTCCCCAACCGCCCGCACCCGCCAGCGGCGCGTGAGCAAGGTGGCGTGTGGGACGAGAGAGGCGCCGACGGCGGGTCCGACACCAGCCGTCGAAACCAAGCCCCGTCCCAGACCCTAACAATTCCGGCAAAAGCCGCATAACTGCGGCGCTCCCGCAGACCCAGAAACACATGAATGTGGCAACGTACCCGCTCTAGCGGGTACGTTGCCGCTTTCATGCCGGCCGGTGACCGCTAGGAGGCGCCAGCAACGGTGCCGGTGAGGTCCGGGTGAGCGGCGCACAGGTCCTGGATGGCCGTGGCGGTGGATTCCGGGGCGACGCCCGCGGTGAGGTCGAGCAGCGCCCGGGTAGCGAAACCGGCCCGCGCCGAGTCGGCCGTGGTCGCGTGCACGCGGCATCACCGGTGCGACTGGCGTCCGGCTGGCTCTCGGCGGGGCCAATGGCCGGATCCGTGTGGCAGGCGTCCGGGCGGTGCGGATTCTGCTTCACTAGGGGGCATGCACCCGAACGACCGTTCACGGCTGACGTTCATGATCCGTTACGCTCTCCGTCACCCCGGGCGCATCGTGCCGCACGGCCGCCGCCTGGCCCGCGACGCGGCACTGCGGCTGAAGAACCGCGACCACGTGAGCTACTACCGCGCAGTGATGAAGTCGGACGCGGCCCGCAGTGACGAGGGCGCGGTCGGCAGCCACACGCACGAGTCCTGGCTCAAGATCGGCCAGATGCAGTTCGACTACCTCGTCTCGCACGGCCTCAAGCCAGGCATGCGGATGCTCGAGATCGGCTGCGGGAACCTGCGGGCCGGCCGCCTGTTCATCGACTACCTGGACGCGGGCGACTACTACGGGATCGACATCTCCCCCGACATCCTGCTGGCCGCGCAGCGCACGCTGGCCGAGGTCGGCCTGCCGGACAAGCTGCCGCACCTGACCCTGGTCCAGGACCTGAAGCTGGCGTTCCTGCCCGCCGGGTACTTCGACGTGGTGCACGCGCACAGCGTGTTCTCGCACTCCCCGATCGAGATCATCGAGGAATGCCTGGCGCACGTCGGGCGGGTCATGAAGCCGGACGGCTTCTTCGACTTCACCTTCGACCGGACAGAGGGTGCCGAGCACCAGGTACTGCGCGAGGACTTCTACTACCGGACCGAGACCCTGGTGGCGTTGGCCGACCGGTACGGCCTGACCGGACAATTCATGACAGACTGGGAAGAACTTCCGCATCAGCAGTCCAAACTGCGCATCACCCGGCGAGCCGAGTTACGATACATCTCGATCACTTAGTCGGGCGGAAGGAATGTCATGAAAACGACCGACGGGGACTCTGGGGCGCCAGAGGTGCAAGGGGCGTCAGAGGGCCAGGACATGATGCCAGGGCAAGTCGCGGCGCGGGGGCAGGACACGGTGCCAGGGCAAGTCGCGGCGCGGGGGCAGGACACGGTGCCAGGGCAAGTCGCGGCGCGGGGGCAGGACACGGCGGGAGGACGCTCGGCTGCCGCAGCGGGAAGCAGTGTGGCGACCCGGGCTTCGGACCGGGAGCGGGACGCCGTGGTGCAGCGCGTGCAGGACGCGTTCGCCGAAGGCCGCCTGGACGACACCGAATTCGACGAGCGCACCAGGGCCGCCCTTACCGCCCGCACGCATGCGGAACTGGACGCCCTGCTCGGCGACCTGCCCGCGGCGACGGCGGCGCCCGGCAGCGCCGCCGCGGTTCCCGGCCGCGGTCCCGGCCGGTTCGCCATCGCGCTGAAGAGCTCGGTCCGGCGGGCCGGGCGCTGGCGGGTGCCGGAACGTTACACGACCGTCGTCTACAAGGGCGGCGGCTGGCTCGACCTGCGGGCGGCCGAGCTCAGCGGCCCGGTCACCACGTTCGTGGCGGTGGCCTACAAGTCCCGGGTGACGATCCTGGTGCCGCCCAGCGTGCGGGTCGAGATGACCGGCTTCGGCGTCACCCAGGGCCTGGCGGACGAGGAGGACCCCGGCTACCGCCTGCCGGCGGACGCCCCGGTGATCCAGGTGCGCGGCATCGCCTACAAGGGCACGGTAGAGATCGCCACCCGCCCGCCCGAGCGTCCCGCCCTGCGCGGGTAGCCGCCCGTCGGCGGGCCCACCTCGCCGGACGTGGAATGATGGTCGCCGTGACGTGGAAAGCCCCGGACGTGGAGCGGCCGCAGGGACCGCTGGCTGGCCCCGAGCGCCCGATGCTGCAGGCGTTTCTCGACTGGCACCGTGCGACGCTGCTCTACAAGTGCGCCGGCCTGACCGGCGAGCAGATGGCCGGCCGGACCGTGCCGCCGTCAGACCTGTCGCTGCTCGGGCTGGTGCGGCACATGACCAAGGTGGAGCGGACGTGGTTCCGCCAGCGGTTCGCGGGCAAGCCCGTCGACGATCTGTTCGGTGGCGGCAAGACGGCCGATTTCGAGCGCGTCGACCCGGCTCGGGCGGCCGCCGACTACGCCCGGCTGACCGAGGAATTCAAGCTCGCCGACGCGGCCGTGGCCCACGCCTCCCTGGACGACACCTTCGTCCACGGCAACGAGCTCATGTCGTTGCGGCTCATCTACCTGCACATGATCGAGGAGTACGCGCGGCACCTCGGCCACGCCGACCTGCTGCGCGAGCAGATCGACGGCGCCACCGGCGAGTGACTGGATGCACTGACCGGCGTCACGGGCCGTCGGCCGCGGGCTTCCCGGTGTAAACCGCGCGGGGGCGCAACGGCCCGGGCCCGGCGTAGGCCTCGAGGGCGTGGGCGATCCAGCCCGCCGTCCTGGCCACCGCGAATATCGTCTCCCCGGCGCCCCTGACCATGCCCGCCACCCGGGCCAAGGTGGCGATCGCGAAGTCGATGTTCGGCTCGGGCAGGGCCTTCTGGCGGACCTCCGCGAGCACGGCGTCGGCCACCGCGAGCTGGCCCGACTTCGGCGCGGCGCGGCGCACCAGGTCGAGCAGCAGCACGGCGCGCGGGTCGCCGCCGCGGTACACGAAGTGCCCGAAGCCAGGTACCTTTTCACCCCGGCGGAGCAGTTCGGCCACCACCCGGGGAACGTCATCCGGGCTGCTGGCCGCGGCCAGCAGCGTCTCCGCGCCGAGTGACGCCCCGCCGTGCAGCGCCCCGCTCACCGCGCCCAGGCCGGTCCCGACCACGGCGTACGGATCGGCCCGCACCGAGGCGGCGGCCCGGGCGGCCAGCGTCGAGGCGGCGAGCTCGTGATCGGCCAGAAGCACCAGCGCGGCGGACACCGCGCGCAATAGCCCCGGGCTGGCCCGGCGGTCGCACAGCCGCGACCAGAGGCGCTCGGCGACCGGGTCGCCCGGACCTGAGGTGCCCGGACCTGAGGTGCCCGGACCTGAGGTGCCCGGACCTGAGGTGCCCGGACCTGAGGTGACCGTCGAGGGCAGGCAGTCCACCATGCCGGCGATGATGCTCCGTCCGGCCGCGGTCACGGCGGCCGGGTCGAGCTGGAGCCGGAGCGGATCGGTCGCCGCCATCGCCGGGACGATCACCTGGAGCCGTTCGAGCGGCAGCGTCCCCGCGGGCAGCGCGGCCTGCGCGGCCCGCCCCGCGGCCAGCGCAGCGGGCCTGGCCTGCCACGGCTCCCGCGCGGGCCTGAGCTCGCCGGTCCAGAGCAGCTCGGCGACCTCCTCGAAGGGGCGGCTGACCGCGAGGCGGGTAGCGTCCAGGCCGCGGAAACGGAGGCGGTCGCCGGTGATCTCGGTGATGGCCGACTCGACCGTGATGTCCGCGACGCCGGGCGGCCGCCGCGGCCGCCCCCGCCTGGCCAGCCGATCCACCTCGTCGGCATTGAAGAGGCTGGCCCGGCCGTCTGCGGCCTTGCCGCGGCTGAGCACGCCACGGCTGACGTACGCATAGAGGGTGGCGGGCTTGACGCCGAGCCGCCGGGCAGCCTCGGCGGCGGTCAGGAAGTCGGCCATGGCTGCCACCCAGTTCGTTCGGAATATTGAATTTAATCAATATTGATGAGTGTCCGCCTTTTGTCAATCTTGTCCCAGGCCGACGGCCTGAACCAGATCGCCGCGGCGGCCGTGTCAGGTACGGCGGGGGGAACATCCCGGGACGGCAGGCGACCGCGATGGCGGCCCGGGATGACGAGCGGGTCGGAGGGGAATGCCGTGTTTCCTGTGGCCGCTGTTGCCGCTGCGGGTTGGCTGTTGCTGTTCATCGTGCTGCTGGTCGTTCCGCCGGCGCCGAGGCCGCGCCGGGACGGCGGCCTGAATCGTGATACTGCGCCGATGCTGCCATCCGCCGGCGACGAGCCGCCGGCGGTGATCAGCCTGCTGACCGGGAAGCTCGACAAGCTCGGGTTCCGGGCCACCCTGATCGACCTGGCCGCCCGCGGCTGGTTCCGGGTGAGTCCGCCGGCCGGGCCAGCAGGACAGGGGCCGGCGGGACAGGACCCAGCAGGACAGGCCAGAGCATGGGGACCGGCGGTCCCGGCCATGTGCCTGGTTCCGGCGGAAACACCGGGAGAGCCGCTCGCGCCGTTCGAGCGGCGCGTGGTGGCGCACGTGGCGCTGCGAGCGGGCGCCCGCGGGGAGGTTCCCGCCCCCGCCCTGTCGGACGGCTTCGAGGGCGGGGAAACCGACTTCATGAAGGCGTTCCGCGAGGAGGTCGACGCCGACGCGCGCCAGCGCGGGCTGACCAGGCCCCGGCTCAGCGGGCGCCGGATCGGCCTGCTGTGCTTGCTGCTGCTGATCCCGGCCGGAGCGCTGCTCGCCGCCGCTGCGGCCGCGCACAAGCACGGCGCGCTGGCCTACGCGGGCCTGCCCTATCTCGTCGGGTGCTGGGTCACCATCGGCGTCGGGACCAGGCGGCGCCGCAGCGCGGCCGGGCAGGAGGCGCTGGACCGGTGTCCTTCGGCCGTCGCGGGGGCACCCGGCGGCGCTGCCAGCCTGGCCGTCTTCAGCGGCGGGGGACGGGTGCTGGCCTACGCGGCCGCCCTCGGTGTCGCGCCCGCCGCGGTGGCGGTCTTCGCCCAGGGCAGTACCAACGTGGCATGGTCCAGCTTCCGCGGAAGCTGGCAGCAGATCGAGATCGAGACCAACACCTGGCCCTGGCCGCGGGCCATCGTCGTCCTGGTGGCGATCATCGTCGGCCCGGTCCTGTACTTCTGGGCGGCGATCTGGCTCGGCACGCACGGCATGGTGGCGCAGGCCGGAGAACTCGTCGGCCTGACCGTGGCGGCCGTCATTGCCGGCGTCCTCGTGTGGCTGTCGCGCCGGACGCTATTCCCGCGGATCGCCGAGTTCGACGGCCAGGTGATCAGGCAGTGGATGGTCAAGGGCGGCGATGAAAGCCCGGACGAGTATCACATCGCGATCGACGACGGGACGAGCGCCAAGGCGTGGGACTTTACCATCGGTAGCGAGCCGTACCGGCTGCTGACGCCGGGCACGTTCGTACACGCCCGGGTGAACCTGCGCAACCGGGCCCAGGAGACGGTGGAGCCGGTGGAGCCGCCCGCCGTCGCGCGCCCGCTCGCGAAGGTCGCGGCCGAACAGCAGCGGGCCGCCACCGGGGGCCTGCCGGACCCGGCCGCCCTGGTGACGGCCGACGAGGCGGCCTGGATCCTGGGCGGCCCGGTCCAGGGTAATCACCTCAGCAGCCCCGTCGGCCGGGCGATGACCTGGCAGCCGGCCAGGAAGGCCGAGCCCGTGCTGCGGATCGACGTGCGCGACACGGGACGCCCGCCAGGCAGCCAGACCGCGGCGCAGACTGGATGGCCCGTTCCCGGAGTGGCGGACGGCTATCTGCTTGGCGACAAGACCGTGCTGTACGCGGGCGCGTGGACCGTGATCATGAGCATCCGCGGCACGGTGCCCGGCGGGAACGGAGCGTCGCTGATCCGCCTGCTCCCGCTGGTAGAAGCGCGGCTCGGCGAGATGGCGGCCCGGGCGGGGCACGAGCCCGGTTAGGGATGCTGAGGCCGGCTTCGTTCGGGATAATTGATTTTAATCAATATTGACCGTAGTTGATCATTTCGTCAATCTGGGTGTATGCCATCGATCCACTTTCTTGACGTGACCAACCGGGACGGAGTGCAGACCGCGCGGACGGGGTTGTCGAAGTTCGGCAAGGTGATGGTCAACTTCTACCTGGGGCGGCTGGGCGTGGCGCAGTCCGAGATCGGGTTCCCGTTCCTGTTCCACGAGGTGCCCTACGTCCGGGCCTGCCTGGCGCTGGCGGAGGCGGGCGCGTTCGGCAGCCTGCGGCTGTCCGGCTGGTGCCGGGCCGTCCCGGCCGACGTCGAGGCCGCCGTTTCGGTCCGGGCCGCCGGGACGGGCCTGCGGCATTACAACCTGTCGATCTCCACCTCGGACCAGATGATCGCGCACAAGTTCCGCGGCAAGCTGGACCGCACCGCGATCATCAAGGAGATGACGGCGGCCGTCGCGGTGGCCCGGGAGGCGGCGCGTCGTGCCGGAGGCACGCAGGGTGCAGGGTGTGCCGGAGGCGCGCAGGGTGCAGGGTCGATAGGGGTCAACGCCGAGGACGGGTCGCGGACCGACGACGGGTACCTGCTCGAGTTCGCGCTCGCGGCCAGGGACGCCGGCGCGTCACGGGTGCGGTACTGCGACACCACCGGCGGCGACTCCCCCGGGCGGATCAGGGAGCGGTTCGCCAAGCTCGCCTCCGCCGCTGACATCCCGGTCGAGACGCACTGCCACAACGACCTGGGCATGGCCGTGGCGAACTCGGTGTCCGGCGCGCTCGGCGACCTCGACGCCGGCCAGGACGCCTGGATCAACACGTGCGTGAACGGGATCGGCGAGCGGGCCGGCAACGCCGACCTGCTGTCCTGCATCCTGGCGTTCCGGTACGGGTTCGGGATCAGCGAGACGGCCGCGATCGGGGATCCGGTCGATCTGTCCTGGGCCCGGCGGTTCGGTCTGTGGGCGGCGTACGCGTTCGGGCAGCCGCTGCCGCCCGCCTGGCCCGGGGTCGGCCGCAACGCGTTCGCGCACGAGTCGGGCATCCACGCCGACGGAGCGCTGAAGGACCGGGGGAACTACGAGCTTTACGACGATTCGGTGCTCGGGCCGTTCCCCTCCGACTGGCATGCGCGCGCGGGCCGGGTGGTGCTGACCGGCGAGTACGGCGGCAAGGCGGGGTTCCGGCACGTGCTGGACGGGCTTGGGGTTAGTGTGGCGGCGGACGAGGAGAACCTGGTGTTCTCCCTGGTCCAGCTGTGCGCGTCCGCCACCGGCAAGCCGCTGACCGACGACGAGCTGCGGCTGATCGCCGGGTACCCCAGGCAGCTGGCGCTGCTGTTCCCCGGGCAGGTTCCCGGCCAGTAGGCGGAGTCGGTGGCGCACCGGGTACGTAAGAAGGTAACCGGGGGCCCACCGACACCGGAGCAGGGTTACGTGGGTGAGCCGGCCGCCGCGCCGGTCGCCTGGTCCTGGCCCCAGCGCGCGATCGCGGCGTCCAGGTCGAGCGGGAGGATCATGTCGCCGTCGGCCGTCTCGGCGGCCCAGTCCTCGGCCGGCACCCGCCACATGACCTCGAACTCGATGCCGCTGGGGTCCTTGGCGTACAGCGACTTGGACACCCGGTGGTCGCTCTCCCCCACCAGCGCGCCGGCCGCCGCCAGCCTGGCCCGCGTGTCGGCCAGGTCGGCCAGCGTGCCGACCTCCCAGGCCAGGTGGTACAGCCCAGGGTTCTCCGGGCGATCGGGGGCATGGCCGGTGCCGATCTCGAAGAGGCCGAGGTCGTGGTCGTTGGCCGAACCCGGGGCGCGCAGGAACGCGGCGCGGCCGGGGACCTCCAGCCGGACCTCGAAGCCGAGGGTGGTTCGGTAGAAGTCGACGGTCCGGTCCAGACCGTGAACATACAAGACAGCGTGGTTCAAGCGCCGGACAGCCATCTGCGCATCCTTCCTTCGGTGCATCGCTAGCTGTTGCAATTCCCGGCGGACGGCCGTCATTCCCGTGCGGTCTTAACGTGCGGCCCGCTGCGCGGCGGGCCGAGCGGACCGGAATTTACCGGATCTGGCCGCGCTGCCGGCGGCGGAGCTCGCGGTACCGGCGCCGCTGGGACTCATCGAGCATCAGCCAGGCTCCCGCGGGGATGGCGATGGCGACGACAATGAGCAGGCCTACTAGCCAGAAGGGGATACCGAAGACCAGCAGGAACAGGCCCACGGCGACCCCTGCGATGCCCCACTTCATGTGCGGTGTCATGCTGACTCCGTTCATCCTTCCCGGGCCGGGGGCCCCCAGGCCGGCCCAGCTGCTTCTAGCTTATAGCGCTCTGGGGCATCATCGGTTGGGTCTCGGTGGCCCGGTCTCAGTGGCCGAGTCTCGGTTGCGGAGTACGCTGCGGGCATGGGTGATCTGGTCGACGCTGGGGAGGGCGCCGTGACGATCTGGATGCCGGTTGAGCCTGAGGCCAACGAGCTGCTGACCCGCAGCCCGCTCGCCCTGCTCATCGCCATGCTCCTGGACCAGCAGGTCCCGCTCGAGCGGGCCTTCAGCGCGCCGCTGGACCTGGTCCGGCGGCTCGGACACGAGCCCACCGCCGCCGAACTGGCCGAGTTCGACCCGGACGTGCTGGCCTCGATTTTCTCCGGACGGCCCGCCCTGCACCGCTACCCGAAGGCGATGGCCGCCCGGGTCCAGGACCTCGCCCGGCTGATCATGGAGCAGTACGGCGGCGACGCCGCCCGGGTGTGGGAGTCCGCGGAGTCGGGCGCCGAGCTGCTCAGGCAGGTGGCGGCGCTGCCGGGGTTCGGGGCGCAGAAGGCGCAGATCTTCGTGGCCCTGCTCGGCAAGCAGCTGGGCGTGCGGCCGCCCGGCTGGCGGGAGGCGGCAGGGACGTTCGGGGCCGAGGGGACGCGGTTCTCGGTGGCGGACATCACCGACGAGGAGTCGCTCGGCGAGGTCCGGTCCCACAAGCAGGCGATGAAGGCGGCCGCGAAGGCCAAGGCGACCGCTTCCTAGCGCGGGCTTCGTGGCCGGGGCTTGGCGGCCACGTCGTTCGGCCTCATTCTTGACATTCTTGTGTCAGGTACATGCGGCGGCGTGGCTGGGTGTTGCTAGCGTCGGGGTCATGGAGTCCATCGACGCGTTCATCTGGTTGGTTCCGCGTCCGTGCCGACCGTGCTCGAGGAGGCCGTTGCCGCGACCGCCGGCGTCAGGGCGCAAGGCTGAGGACGCAGGCGGACGGGGTGCGCGGGAGCGAGACGGAGAGCTCGCCTGCCCGGGCATCCCAGCGGATACCGGCTCCGGCATCGGACGGGTACAGGATCCGGGCGGTGAGCGGCCGGCCGCGCAGGCGCGGGATGGGGAGCGTGGCCACAGCGGGATCGTCCGTCGCGGTCGGGGCGCTCGTCGTGGCGGGATCGTCCGTCGCGGTCGGGGCGCTCGTCGTGGCGGGGGCGGCGGGATGGCCGCTGGCCTCGGCGAGGGGGCCGCGGTGCCAGACGGTCAGGTAGCTGGCGTCCGGCGCGCGCAGGCCGAGCGCGACCCACGAGTCGGCCCACCCGGGCAAGCCCAGCGGCCAGAACGGCACCGCGGCGGCCAGGTCGGAGCGGATGGTCTTGTATATCCGCACCGCCTCGGCGACCAGTTCGCGCTGCGGGCGGCTCATCTGGTCCAGGTGGCCGGACAGGTGGACACGGCCCAGCATCGCGCCGCACAAGGTGAAGGCGATCTCGTCGTCGGTGAACTCCGGCTGCGGGTAGGCCCAGACGGCGGCCTGTTCGGGGGTCATGGCGGCGGGCGCCGCGGCCGCGATCGGCGGATAACGAAGGAAATCCTGCTGGTCGCTGGTGGACTGGACCTGGAGGCGGGCGAGCAGCGCGTAGTCGGTGCGCATGCCGCCGGACGAGCAGTTCTCGATGACCAGCCCCGGATGACGGTCCAGCGCCGCGTCCAGCCAGTCGAGGTGCGCCCGGTTGGCCGCCAGCAGGCCAGCGCCCAGGGCGAGGTTCCCCGTATCGGTCCCCGGCCCCACGCAGATGTTGTAATCCAGCTTGAGGTATCCGACCCCGAGGTCATCGACCAGGAAGTCCACTACCTCGTCGAGGTGCTTTACCGCGGCAGGATGGCGCAGGTCCAGGTGATAGCGGCCATGTTCGACCACCAAGGCGCCGTCCCGCTGGAAGAACGCCTCGGCCGGCAGTTTCCCGGCGACCGGGCTGTTGACGCCGACGACCTCCGGCTCAAGCCACAGGCCGGGAGTCATCCCCGCGGCCCGGATGTGACCGAGGACCTCGGCAATCCCGTTCGGGAACCGCGTGACCGAGGGCTTCCAGGCGCCTACCGTGTCCCACCAGCCCTCGTCAAGCCCGGTGTACCAGCCGGAGTCGATGCAGAAGTACTCCGCACCCGTTTCCGCCGCCGCCGCGATCAGCGGCAGCAGCCGCTCGGTGGTGGGGTTGCCCATCAGCGTGTTCATGTAGTCGTTGAAGATCACCGGCAGGCGGCGGTGGTCATCGTGCTCGCGCCGGATGGCGCGTCGGCACGCGGTGAGCCTGGCCATGGCTCCCTCGAACCCGTCGTCGCTCACCACGACGGCCGCCGGAACCGTGGTGAACTTCTCGCCTGGCTCTAGCGTGATCCGCCAGTGGTGTTCGGCGTCCGCGGGGCCGAGGAGGGCGATATACGCGCCGGTGACAGTACCCCGGGACGCATGCCAGCCACCCGGCCCGGCCTCGTCGGCCGCGCGGCGGCGGGTGCATTCTCCTACCTGCCAGTGCCAGGCCCCGTGGTGCTCGATTTGCCAGGCCCAGGCGTGGCCGGTGCGCCCGGCGATCACGGCACCCATCGGCAGGTAGGCACCAGATGACCAGGTGCCCTGGCTGGTAAGCCCGAACCTGCCACGCGGATCCGCGCCATGAACGCGACGGTTCAGGTCGGGCAGCGCATCACGGAGCGGCCTGCTCTGCCAGCGGCTCTCGGCGAGCCAGTCGTTCTCCGCCCACCGCACGTCGAGATCAGCCAGGGCCTCCGGGTGCTGAGCCGCGGGC
>Ga0208696_1001983_pt1 | contig 11418 bp, 8 predicted proteins | sample Sb_taG_9_FD_187711 | JGI IMG/M metagenome (GOLD analysis project Ga0208696, IMG submission 187711) | Peat soil microbial communities from Weissenstadt, Germany - Sb_50d_b_LC metaG (SPAdes) (version 2) | ecosystem: Environmental > Terrestrial > Soil > Wetlands > Peat | place: Germany: Weissenstadt...
GTCGAAGGCGCTCCAGGCCACTCCGGAGCGTGTGGCCCGATCGATCTTCCACTCCATTCGCGCCCCCCACAAGATGAGCTCGGTCCAAGCGGGAGAGGTCGAGGCGGTACACGCGCGCACCACCGAGAACGTCTACGCACAGCAGCGACTCGAGGTGGACGGCCAGTCCGACATCCTCACCATGGGACTGCCCTATATCTGCCCCTACAACGTCAACTCGATCATGAACCCGATCCTGGTGGCGTGCCTCGGGCTCGGGTACTTCTTCAACATGTACCGGGGCCGGCCCTTGGTACGAGCCGGCGGCGTGGTGATCATGAGCCATCCCACGCCGTGGGCGTTCCACCCGGGCCACCACCCGAGCTACATCGACTTCTTCGAGCAGGTGCTGGCCGAGACCACCGATCCCGCCGAAATCGGAAAGTACGAGGAGTCTTTCGCCACCGACCCGTGGTACGTCCACCTCTACCGGACGGGCAACGCGTACCACGGCGTCCACCCCTTCTACATGTGGTACTGGTGCGCCCACGCACTCGAGCACGTGGGCTCCGTGATCATCGTGGGGGGCGACCGCGCCGCGGTGCGCCGCCTGGGGTTCAAACCGGCGAGCTCCATGGCCGACGCACTCGAGATGGCGTCGGACGTGGTGGGCCGCGACCCGTCGATCACGCACCTCCACTCGCCTCCCCTGCTGATGGCGGACGTTCTGTGAGCAGCGTGGGTGCTCTGGTCAGGCGCGCCCGGCGGTTGCGCCCCGAAGGCTTTCCGTGGCGGGCGCCGACATGGCCCACCAGCCTCGAGCGCGCCGCGCCGGAGCGCCATCTCGGTGTCGACTACGACACCCGATGGACGCGGCGCTATCCCGCCCGCCTGGCGCGGGCGGTGATCCTCGACAACGTGACCCGTCCTCTCGCCCACCTCGTGGCCTCACCCGAAGTGCGCGGCGAGGAGATGCTGGCGCTCGTCGAGGCGCCCGCCATCTATGTCGCCAACCACGCCAGCCACGTCGACACCGGGCTGCTGCTGTCGCTCCTGCCCCCACAGGTTCGGCACAAGACGGTGGTGGCCGCGGCCGCCGACCACTTCTTCGACCGGCGTTGGAAAGCGCACATGTGGTCCCTGGTCCTCGCCGCCATTCCCATCGAGCGCCACCGGGTCAACCGCAGGTCCGCCGAGGACACCGCGGCCCTGCTCCGACAGGGTTGGAACCTCATCATCTACCCCGAGGGTGGCCGTTCCCACGACGGGTGGTTTCAGGCCATGCGTGGGGGTGCGGCCTACCTCGCCACGCGCACGGGGAGGCCCGTGGTGCCGGTGCACATCGAGGGCACGTACCGGATCTGGCCCCGGGGCGGGAAGCACCCGCGCCGCAGCCCCACGCGCGTCACCTTCGGCACCCCCATCGTCGCCGCCGAGGGTGAGCCCGCCCGCAGGCTCGAGGCCAGAATCGACGGCGTCCTCGCCACCCTGGCCGACGAGGCCCGGACCGACTGGTGGACGGCGCGCCGGCGCGCCGCGGCCGGTACGACGCCCTCACCGCGGGGGCCGGCCGCATCCCCGTGGCGGCGCGCCTGGGCCCTTGGCCCCGACCCCCACGCTCCCGACGCGGACGACGAGAAACGCTGGGCGCTGACCGACGACTGACCCATGTGCGTCGCACGGACGTCGCCCCCACATCGGGATGCCTTTCGGGGGCGGGCGCGCTAGGACCGCCGCAGCTTCACCATCTCCCTCACGCGCCGCACCGATTGCGCCGGCCCCGCCGCGGCATGCCTCCAGCCCCGGGCACCGACGGCTTCCAACCGCTGGGCCCGCAGGGCCCGCTCCTCCCCGTCTTCGAGGGGGGCGGGCACCGATCCGGTGGCCCACGCCAGGAGGAGGTCGGCGAGGCTCGGGTTGCGCGCCAGCGCCGGTCCGTGTGCGTAGGTCCCCAGCACCAGGCCGCAACGCGCCCCTTCGCTGCCGTCGCCGGACCCGTTCCCGACGCCGGTCAACACCCGGGCGAGGGGCTGCACCCCGGGCCCCAGGCGGGTCACGGCGGAGTGGTTCTCGAACCCGGTCAGGGTCTCGAGCACCACCGGATCCGGGCCCCGCTCCCCCGACCCGATGCGGGGCGGCTGCGCGGCGAGCTCCCCCACCGCCCGGCGTCCCGACCCCTTCACGGTCACCACGTCGAGGAGCCCCACTCCGGGATGGGGCCGACCGTCGGCGCCGGGGAACGAGCGCCCGATCACCTGGTAACCGGCGCACACCGCGAAGACCACGGCGCCGGCGTCCACCGCGCCGGCGAGCACGCCGTCTCCGAGGCGCTGGGCCGACTGCACCTGGGGGCCGTCCTCGCCCCCGCCCAGGCAGTAGATGTCGGCGCCGGCGGGCAGGGGGGAATCGGAGAGCGCGTGGACGAGCTCGACGGGGATGTCGCGCCACACGGCGCGCCCGGCGAGCACCCGGCCGTTCCCGCCGTCGCCGTAGGTGCCGAGCAGGTCGGGATGCACCACCACCACCCGCAGCGCCGAGGGGCCCGACGACCGGGGGCGGGCGTGCCGGCCACCCGCGGTCCCGCCGCGCCGACCGGTCGCCGCCGCGGCGCCGAGCTCACCACCTCCACCCACGACGACGAGGGGCACCGGCATCCCGGGCGCGGCCCGGGCGTCCCCGATGGACGGGGTGTCGGTGGCCGGCGGCGCGACCGCACGGGCCGAAGCCTGGGCCAGGTGACGCCGCAGCTCCTGAAAGGCGGTGTAGTTGCCGACGTACTCCACCTGCGCCGACCCCGCGGCGCGCAGCGCCCCGAGGTCGTCGGGAACCGTGACGTGGGCCACGCCTCCGTGCCGCAGCCGCACCGCCAGGTCGCGACAGCGCTCCCCCGTGGCCACCACCAGCCGCCCCGCCAGCCGCTCCAGAGGCACGTCCCACAACCACGACGGGTCGCGCCCATCGGCGATGCGGGCGTTGATGCCGATCACCACCGGATCGGTGCCCCCCTCGAGCAGGTCGAGGAGCTCGGTCCACCCCGCCGGGTTCTTGGCCAGGAGGAGGCGCACGCGCCCGTCGCCGAACGCCACCGTGGCGAACCTCCCCTCGACGTCGGACACCGATTCCATGGCCCTGAGCGCGGCGGCTTCGTCGACGCCGAGCACGCCCGCCGACACCGCCGCCACGGCGGCGTTGGCGAGATTGCACCTGCCGGGCAGCACGAGCCGGACCGCGAGCTCGCGGCCGTCGGCGGTGACGAGCACGTCCCCGCGCAGCGCGGCGTCGGGGCGAGGACGGCGGAAGCCACACGCGCACCACCAATCCCCGTCGGCACCGAAGACGACCCGGCCCGTGCACTCGGGACAGCCCACCGCGTCCTGGCGCCAGAGCTGGCCCGCCGCCACCCACACCACCTGCGCGGCGCCCTGGGCCCCCCACACCACGAGCGGGTCGTCGGCATTGGCGACCACGGTCGTGTCGCGGGCCGCCGAGAGCGCCTGGCGCCAGCGCGCCGCCACCATGCGCACTTCGCTCACGCGGTCGAGCTGGTCACGGGAAAGGTTGAGCAGCGCCACCACTTCCGGGTGCACGGCGTCGGCCACGGCGCCCAGGTACCCCTCGTCGACCTCGAGGACCGCCGGCACCCCCGGTTCCGCCGATGCCAGGGCCGCGGCCAAGCCCGCCGGCAGGTTGGCGCCCGCCGACGAGGTCGCCACGCGCCCTGCTCCACCGAGGGCCGCCGTCAGCAGGCGAGTCGTCGTGGTCTTGCCGTTGGTCCCCGTCACGAGGGCCACCCTGCGCCCCGCGGCCAGGGTGCCGAGGAGGTCGGGGGCGATGAGCAGCCCGACACGCCCCCCGATGACGGAGCCCCCTCCGAGGTGGAGCCGGCGTGAGGCCGCGCTCACCGCCGTGGAGGCCCGTCCGGCCAGGCGCGCCCGCACCGGAGGCGAGCGGTCGGCGGGCCGCGCCGTCACGTGTCGACGTGATCAGGTGGAAACGTGCGCGCCAACTCCTCGGCCGTCGGTTCGTGCGGACGCTGGGCCTCGGCGGGGAGCTGGGTCATGATCGCCGACATGATCGCCTCGGTGTCCACGGTGGCGTCGGAGAGGCCCAGGTGCACCGGCTTGCCCACCCGGACCCGCACCGACGGGGGGTGCAGGAGGTTGGTGACGTCGGGGAGTCGCGACGAGCGCGCCCACACCGCTTCGGTCCCCCACAACCCGACGGGCAGCACCGGGGCCCCGGTCATGGCCGCCAGCCGGGCGGTGCCGGTCTTGCCGCGCAGCTCGGTGTCGAAGAACTTCTTGCCCCTCGGAATCGTCCCCTGGGGCAGGATGACGACGACCTCGCCGGCTTCGAGCGCCCGCCGGGCTTCACGCAGGGGGACGTCTGAGCGGCTCCCGCGATCGACCGGGATCCCGCCCAGGGCGCGTGCCAACTGTCCGACGACCGGCGCGTCGAACAGCTCGCGCTTGGCCAGGAACCGCACCGGCCGACCGAGCCTCGCCGCCACGATGGCCAAGGCCACGACGTCGAAGTAGCTGCGGTGGTTGGCGGCGAGGATGACCGGCCCCCGGTGAGGGACCCGGGCCACGCCGTCGATGTCGAAGCGCGCGTACGGGAACACGGCGGGGCGCATCAGGGTACGGAGCATGTCGTAGGGCTCGAGCCCGCCCACCTTGGGCACCCCCGGCGGCCGGTCCCAACGCTCGACGGGCCAGCGCCGCAACCGGGCCACGGCGTGCAGGCGCCGGTCGGGGTTGACGGCGTGGGGACGTCCGACCGCGCCCAGCAGGGGCAGGTCGAACACGCTGTCGGAGTAGGCGTGGCTCCTCGACAGGTCCACCTTGGCCTCTTGCGCCCACCGCCGGACGGCGGCGAGCTTGCCCGTGGCCCACACGAACTCGCCCTCGATGCCGCCGGTGTACCGGCCCTCGTGGCGCCCGTAGCGGGTGGCGAGCACGTGGTCGAACCCAAGCAGACCGGCGAAGGGGGCCACGAGGTCCGAGGGCGTGGTCGTGGTGAGCACGACGAGATGACCCGCTTCGCGATGTTCGGCCAGGACACCCGGGGCGTAGGGCTGTACGAGCTCGACCAGCTCGGGTGCGGCGAGCGCACCGGCGCGGCACACCGCCTCCACGTCCCATCCCCGGGTGAAGTGCGGGGCGGCGCGCACCATGGCCATGAAGGCGAGGCTCTCGCCCATGAGGTCGTAGAGCCCGTAGACGATGCGCTCGCCGGGCAGCGACCGCCGTCCTTCGAAGAGCCCTTCGACGTGCATGGCCGCGCTCAGCACGAGGCCGCTCGCCCCCCGCAACAGGGTGCGGTCGAGATCCACGAAGACCGCGGCCCGAGACCCCGGCGCGTCGCCGCGGGCCGACCCGTTGCCGTTGTGGTGATGGGTCTTCGGCGAACGGGCCGTCACCATGGCCGAGACCATACCGCTGTCTTGCCGTGGCACCGCCGTCTTCCCGTGGCGTGGCCGGGTGCACAGGACCGGCCAACCGGCGCCCTGACGCGGCAAAGGGACCGGAGGGGGAGCCGGTCCCTTTGCTTCGACTCGACAGGAACGGAAGGGGGGCGTCCGAATCCTGGGGTCTCTGCGGTCCATTGTGGAGCATCGACCGTAATCAGTCAAACAGCTAATACAGATTTCGAGTATCGTAAAAAGCGATGGAACTCCGGCATCTGCAGGCGCTGGTGGCGGTGGCGGAACACGGTTCGTTCTCGTCGGCCGCCGACCACCTGGGCACGGTCCAGTCCAACGTCTCGGCCCACGTGGCCAGGCTCGAGCGCGAGCTGGGGAGCACGCTCGTCGACCGTGGCGCGGGCCGGCTGACGGCCGACGGCGAGATCGTGGTGGCCCGGGCCTACCGGGTCATGGGTGAGCTCGACGCCATGGTCGCCGACGTCGGGGCCCTGCGTGAGGCGGTGGCGGGCAACGCCCGGGTCGGCATGATCGGCACCACGGCCCGCTGGCTGGTGCCCAGGTTGCTGGCCGAGCTCTCCGAGAGCCACCCCCGCCTCCACCTGGTGGTGGCCGACGGCACCACCTTGGGTCTCGAGCCGCAGCTGGCGGCGGGCCGCCTCGACCTGGCCGTGCTCACCTTCCCGGTCCCGGGGCGAGACCTGGTGTCGGAGCCCCTGTTCGAGGAGGACATCGTGCTCGTGGTCCCCGTCGACGACGACCCGTTGTCGGGGGTCGAGCGCATCGACATCACCGACCTGGAACGCTTCGAGCTGCTGCTCCCGGCGCCGGGCACGCCGTTCCGGGGCGAGATCGACGCCGCCGTGAAGCCGGCGGGCGTCCGGCTCCGCCCCCGCGTCGAGCTCGACGGTGTGCGCCTGCTGGCCTCGCTGACCTTCGAGGGCTACGGCCCCGCCGTGCTGCCCGCCACGGCGGTCCCGCCCCATCTCCGCCATCGGTTCAGGCTCGTGGACGTGGCCGGCCTCGCCCCCCGGCGTGTCGGCATCGCCCAGCGGAGCCGGGGCCTGCCCTCGGCGCCGGCCCGGGCCGTGCTCGACACCTTGCGCGAGCTCATGGAACGGCCCGACCTCCTCCCACCGGGCGTGCGCTCGGTGACCGGCACCCAGCGCACGCGCGCCGAGGGGTCGCTACGGGCGGTGGGGATGCCCAACGGCTGAACGAGGCGCGCCCTCAGGCCGCCGGGGGGCGCGCCTGCCTCCACATCAACCACAGGGTGGGCCCGCCCCGTGGGGTGCGGATCTCGCCGGTGACCTCGAAACCATGCTGGTTGTAGAACGAGAGATTGCTCTCCTTCGAAGACTCCAGGTAGGCGGGGAGCCCCTCGGCGTCGACCTCGTGGAGCACCGAACCCAAGAGCGCGGAGCCGACCCCCGTGCGCTGACGATCGGGGTCGGTGCCGAGCGTCGCCAGGTACCAGTGCGGGTCCCGGGGTCGTGCCGCGTCGACGGCAGAGAGCAACCGGGCCGCTTCCGGTGCATCGCGTCCGAGCCCGGTGAGGTACGGCATGACGGGCACGAGGCGCACCAGGTCGCGCCATCCCGGGCGCGCCCGGCCCGGCGGGGACCACAGGGCCGCGCCGGCCAGGTCCTCGGTCGTGTACACCTCGCCGCGTTCGAGATAGGTGTGGCGGAGCTGGATGGCGAAGAAGGCGCGCAGCCCCCGTCGACGCCGCCTGTCGCCGCGAAAGAGCCACTGGGGCACGGGATCGTCGTCGAAGGCGCGCGCCAGGACCTCCACCAGGGTCCCCACGTCGGAAGGGACGACGCGCCGCACCACATGACGGGCCCGACGCGATCTCGGAGCCGACGCATCCTCGCCGAAGCCCTGGTCCTCGCCTTCGATGCGGGTCATCGCCCCAGCCTCCGGCCCCCGACCGCTCGCAACCCATCGTACCGTCGCGCGGCGGCGCGATCGGACCACCGCGGCGGCGGCGCGATCGGACCACCGCGGCGGCGGCGCGATCGGACCACCACGGCCCGCCGAGACCGTGCTCAGTTGAGCGACGGATGAGACGGGTAAGTGGCGAGCAGGGAGAGCTCGCCCCCTTGGCGGCGCATGACGTCGTGCCACAGCCTCTCCGCCCCGGCACCGAAGACGTCGGCCGCCACCGCGTCGAGCACGAACCACGCACCCTCGGCCAGCTCGGCCTCGAGCTGGTCCGGTGCCCATCCCGAGTACCCCCAGAACAGCCTCGCCCCCTCCAACTCCAGCGGTTGGCGCTCGGGGGGGACCGACAGGTCGACGGTGCCCACCGTCGGGATCACGACGCGCCAAGCCGCGGCCGATGCCGTCTCGGCCGATGCCGCCCGGGCCAGACCGATCACGGCGTCGGGCGACACCGGGCCCCCGCGGAACACCACCGCGGGGGGCACCATCTCAGCCTGGTCGCTCCAGGGCTCGAGGATCTCCCCCACGGGCACGTGCGTCGGGCGGTTGAGGACGACGCCGAGCGCCCCGTCGTCCCCGTGGTCGAGCACGAGCACCACGGCGCGCTCGAAGTTGGGGTCCCCGAGCTTCGTGGACGCCACCAGGAGGCGTCCCGTGAACCCGCTTCCGGGCGGGCTCGACTCGAAGGAAGGTCCCGGCACGACCCGATCATGGCCCCTGGCCGCACCCCCGGCACGACGCACGACGCCGGCGGGTGTGCCGGACCGGTCACACCGGGGGCGCCCACCCGGGAGGGAACGGGTCCTTGATGGCCGAGAGCAGCTCCCACGCCGCCCGGCAGCGCTGGTACGCCGCGGCCCGGTAGGGGGTGGGGAACTCGGGAAGCCACAGCGCAGGGGTGTCGAACCAGAACGCCGTCCGGTCGTCCTCGTAGGTCGTGCGGTACACGCCGTACGCGGTGGTGAGGGCGGCGGCCACGAGATCGGAGCGCCCCGTGGCCCGGCCCACGGCCTGCATGAGCGAGGCGGTGAAGTACGTGCCCCCCGGCCACACCGCCCTTCCCTGGGGCGTGTCCACGGGCTTCCCCGAGGGGTCGACCATGTTGGCCGCTCCCATCTGCCCGTCCGCCACCGCCAGCACGTTCAGCTCGAACGCCTTGCTCAGATGCGACGCCACGCGTTGGCGGTCGAGGACGTCGGGGAGCATGTCCCGCAAGGCGTAGCGCGTGCCGCACAACGCGTCGGCGAGAAGCGTGGTGCTGAAGGGGCCGCCGGTGTCGAGGCGGTAGTAGCCGCCGCTTTCGTTCCACAGCACCGATTCCGCCGTGGCACGCGCCGCGGCGGCCGCGTCCGCCCAGCGGCTCTGGGCCGCCTCGGTGTCGAACGCTCCGGCGAAGTGGGCCATGGCCTCGCAGGCGCCGATGAAGAGGGTGGCGACATAGCTCGCCGCCCCCATCATCTCGACGGCGTCGTAGGTGGTGCAGAAGCCGTGCGCGTCGGGGATGCCGTCACCGTCGAGGTCGAGCGAGGCCACGTGCGTCATGGTCCGGTCCAGGGCCGGGTAGACCTCCGCGCCGAAGGTGTCGTCGCCGGTGTAGGTCCAGTACGCATGAGCCTGTTGGACGAACTTGGAGGGGAGGTCGAGCCAGTCGACGCGCACGGGCGGCTCCCCGGCGCGGGTACCGGAGTACTGACCGACGACGAACCAGGGGTCGTCGACCGGAGAACCGGCGTCGTGCGGGGTGCGCCCGAAAGAATCGGCGTTCACCATGTCGGCCCAGCCCAGCAGCACGTCGCGCTCGATGGTGGGGAACAGCTCGAGCAGATGACGGGCCTCGTAGTGCCGAACGTCCATCGACTCACAGTCGCGGAAGACGTCGGTCTCCAACGTGAAGTACAGGTGCTGGCCGGGCCGGGCCCCGAAGCGCTTGGGCTTGGAGACACAGCCGTTCTCCCAGAAGACGCCGCCGAACACGCCGTAGTAGAGCTCGTTGAGCGCCGCCCCTCGCAGCCAGAGGGGATAGTCGGGGTCATCGGCCACGACCGACCACCACGCGTCGATGCGGCGCTCGAGCCGAGAGGCGTCATGGAGCAGGTCCCGCGCCATCGCCCATCCCTGGTACGAACCCGGATACCACTGCGTGTAGCGCTTGCGCCAGAGCGTCCCGTCCATCGGGTTCCGGAACTGCACCAAGGGGAAGTCCCACACCAGCGCGAAGGAGGCAGCGCGCTTCTCCCCCGGCGCGAGCGTGAACGACACACACACCGCGCCCGCCAGCCCTTGGCGCCGGGGGTCGAGGGGCCGGTCGGGCAGCCGGCCCGACCGGAAGGCAGCCAGGAGGTCGGACCCGTCGCCGTCACCGGCCCAGTCCTCTGTGCCGGTGACGACGGACCCGCTCGGTCCGCGCGCGGCGATGACCCACTCGGTGCGCTGGGTCTCGGGCACGTTGTCGGGATCCTCGGCCTGGAGCCGCACCCCCACCGTGCCGGGCTCCTTGACCAGCGACGACCGCAGGCCCTGGCGCGTGTACTGGTACTGGGCCGTGGGCATCCGGTAGGGCGCGTTCGGGAAGCTCAGCATGCACGCCACGTCGGCGGGCGCGTTGGTGGGATTGGAGACCGCCAATTGGAACAGCCCACCGGGCAGCGACGAACGGCGCTCGTCGCGCGCCACGAACGGGGTGAGCTGCTTGAGCGCCACGGGCAAGGGCAGCTGCTCGTAGACGAACCACGCCTTGGGGAAGAGCGCCGCGTACACGCCGGACTCGGGATCGAGCATCGGCCACGCCGGCAGGAGGTCCTCGGTGGCGAGCGAGGACACGGCCGTGCCGGCCGCGGTGGACGTCCAGACGTGGAAGGCGGCCTGGGGAAGGTAGCGGTCCTCGAACCCGCTGTCGGTGGGCGACCCCCAGCGCGAGCCCGCCGAATCGTCCCCCCCGATGTCGAGGTGCCAGGGCCCGAAGGAACCCGCCAGGTTGAGCATGAACGAGCCCGTCCCGATCCCGCCCACCGGGATCCCCCGCTTGGTGCGGCTACGGGGGCGGGCCTGGGTCCCGAGGGGCGACACCGTTCCCGTGGCCCCGTCGGGGTGGCTCCCCAGGGCCCGCCTCCAGGCGGCGTCGGGGATGTCCCAGAGGTCCGTCCCCCCGAGCAGGCCGACGGGGTGGTCGTCGTCGTCATCGGCGCCGGCGCAACCCGGAAGGGCGGCGGCCGCCACGGCCAGCGGGGCCGCGGCGAGCAAGCGGCGCCGCGAGAACCTCGGGGGCGAGCGCCCCGGCCCACCCGCGCCGTCGGCACCGCCTCGCCCGCTGGTCGGGCCATCCCCCATCACGCGTCGATCGTGACGCGCTGGGAGATCAGGCCCCCACCACCAGGAATCGCACGCCCCGTGCCCCCAGGTCGGCCGACGCGTTGTCGCGCGCATAGCCGAGGCCCTGCACGTTGAAGAGCAGGACCGGCTCGTCGCCGAGAGGGAAGGGGCCCCAGTGCCAGGTGCCGCGGTGCAGCACGACGGAATCGAGCTTCTCCAGACGAAAGGCCCGCACCGCGTCCAGTCCCGCCTCCGTGGACAAGTCGGCGTCCGCAGGCGCCACGGCCAGCACCGAGGGCCCGTTGAGGGCCAGCAGGACCTGGGTGTGGGTGTCGTGCCGGTACATCCGGTCGCACCACAGCCCGTCCCCCTCCCTGTCGACCTCGTCCGGCGCATGGCTGATCACGTTGACGTGGGGGTCCGCCCACTCGTACTCGAGCCGACCGGTCCCGTCGGAGGGGTCGGTGTCGCGCACCGGGACCCAGCCGAACGGGGCCCATGTCCCGGGCAGGACCGGCCCGGCCACGAGGCGCCTTGCGCCTTCGGCCATGTGCACCCCCCTGATCTACGCTGACGGCGCCGTCAGTCTACGGCGCGTGGAACGGGAGCGAGGAGGGCAAGGCGATGGACGTTCGCAGCATCGAGGACGTGGAGCCCGTGGTCGAGCACAACGGCACGGTCCCGGTGTGGTGGCTGTTCAAGTCGCGCGAGATGAAGGAGATCACCGACGGGGGATTTCTCGAGCTCGTCAACGAGTT
>Ga0208696_1001988_pt1 | contig 11401 bp, 7 predicted proteins | sample Sb_taG_9_FD_187711 | JGI IMG/M metagenome (GOLD analysis project Ga0208696, IMG submission 187711) | Peat soil microbial communities from Weissenstadt, Germany - Sb_50d_b_LC metaG (SPAdes) (version 2) | ecosystem: Environmental > Terrestrial > Soil > Wetlands > Peat | place: Germany: Weissenstadt...
TCCAGGCCGCCGCCAATGATTGCGGCTCGATCTTCGGTGGCGCGCCGGTGACCGCGAAGGCGCCAGGCTAGGCCGGAAGGCGCCACGCTAGGCCGGAAGGCGCCAGGCTAGGCCGGAAGGCGCCAGGCTAGGCCGGAAGGCGCCACGCTAGGCCGGAAGGCGCCACGCTAGGCCGGAAGGCGCCACGCTAGGCCGGAAGGCGCCCGGCTAGGCCGGGAGGCGCCGCCCAGGGTGCGGTCCACCCCGCGAGGCGCCGCGCGCGGGCCCGTTCTACCCCGCGAGGCGCTCCCAACGCTCGTAGAGCTCGTCGACCGCACGCTTGGCCTCCTCGTGGCGTGCGGTCGCACGCGCCGTGCGCTGCGGCGTAGACCACGCGACCGGGTCCGACAGCTCCTCCTCGAGGGCCTTCAGCGACGCCTCGGCGGCCTCGATCTCCCGCTCCAGGCGCTGCTGTTCCCTGGCGTTGGTCGACTGGGGCGGGGTGCGCGCGGAGCGGGAGCGCGGCTTGGACGTTGCCTTGGCCGGATTCACGGGCTTGGCGGCCTGCTGGCGCGCACGCTCCTCGCGGACGCGGAGGTACTCGGGCCAGCCTCCGAGATAGCTGTGCAACGTCGCGTCCTCGATCGCCACCGTCCGCTTGCCGACCGCGTCGAGCAGCGCGCGATCGTGCGAGACGAGCAGCAGCGAGCCGCTGAACTCGTTGAGCGCCGCCTCGAGCGCCTCGCGGCTCTCGAGGTCTAGGTGGTTGGTCGGCTCGTCCAGGATCAGCACGTTCGCGCCCGACTGCACGAGGATCGCGAGCGACAGGCGCCGGCGCTCCCCGCCAGAGAGCACCTCGAGCGGCTTCTCGGCGTCCTCCCCGGAGAACATGAAGCGGCCGAGCAGCCCACGCGCGTTGTTCGGGGTGAGCTTGGTCAGATGCGTCGTCGCCTCGAGCACCGTCCGTGCGCTGCCCGCGGACAGCTCCTCGGCGTGCTGGGAGAGAAACCCGAGCTTGACGTTGTGGCCGGTCCGGAGCTTCCCGGCCACCGTGACCGGACCCGCGGGGCCGTCACGGGCGGCTCCGGCGCGGCTGTGCGGCTCGTCGAGCTCGCGCCGGCCCGCGAGCGTCTCGATCAGCGTGGTCTTGCCGGCGCCGTTGGGACCGACCAGCGACACGTGCTCGCCGCGCTCGAGCCACAGATCGACGTCGTCGAGCAGCACGCGGTCGCCGACGTCGACATGGCCGTCCTCGAACTCGAACACGACCCGTCCGCTCCGCTCGGGCGGCTTGAACGAGAACTCGAGCGCGGCGCCGTCCGCGGGCCCGCGCTGGAGGCGATCCATCTTGGCCAGCTTCTTGGCTCGGGATTGGGCTTGGCGGGCCCGGGTGCCCGCCCGGAACCGGGTCACGAACCGCTCGAGTCGCTCGATCTCGGCCTGCTGGCGCTCGATCGCCCTTCCGAGCGCGAGGTCGCGCGTTGCCTTCTCCTTGCGCCACGCGTGCCACGGCCCCTTGAAGAACTTGCCGCGGCCGGCCTCGAGCTCGAGCACGCTCGTGCCGACGGCCTCGAGGAACCAGCGGTCGTGCGCCACCAGGACGATCGCGGCGTCAAGGCTAACGAGGTGCTGCTCGAGCCACTCGAGCGACTCGATATCGAGGTGGTTGGTCGGCTCGTCGAGCAGCAGCAGGTCGGGATCGCCCGCGAGCGCCCGCCCGAGCGAGGCGCGCGTCAGCTCCCCGCCAGAGAAGGTCTTCAGTGTTCGGTCGAGATCGACGTCATCCCGGAAGCCCAGGCCGTGAAGGGCTGCGAGCGCCCGGTCGCGCCAGCCGTACCCGCCGGCGTGCTCGAGCCGGGCCTGTGCCTCGGCATATCGGCTGAGCGTTTGCTCGTCGTGGGCGCCCTCCGCCATCGCGTGCTCGAGCTCTGAGAGCTGCTCCTCGATGGCCACCAACTCGCGGGCGCCGGACAGGACGTAGTCCCGAAGGGTTACGTCGCGCTCGCGCGGCGGGCGCTGGTCGTGGAGCGCGATCTTGGTGTCCTTGGCGAGCACCAGCTCGCCGAAATCGATCGAGTCCTCGCCGGACAGCATCCGGAGCAGCGTCGTCTTGCCGGCGCCGTTGCGGCCGGACAGCGTCATCCGGTCGCGGCGCTCGAGCTTGAACGAGATGCCGCGCAGAAGCGGCTCGCCGGCGATGTCCTTGCCGAGGTCGGATGCGATCACGACTGCCATGTGGGCAATGGTATTTCGGGGGCCACGGACCGCTCGGACGATCCTGACGCCCGAGCGGTTCGGCACCCGGGCTAGCATCGCCCGCATGCGGCGATCCGCCTTGCCACCAATTCCTCCGATCGAGATGCCGCCGGCGCGAACGATCATCGCGCCCGATCGCGGCGAGCTTTTCCTGCGCGACACCGGCGGCGACGGCCCGGTCGCGATGCTGCTCCACGGCTGGGTGGCGAACGCCGACCTCAACTGGTGTGGTGCCTACGACGCGCTCGCGGCGGCCGGCTACCGCGTGCTGGCGATCGATCACCGCGGCCATGGCCGCGGGCTGCGTCCGCTCACGCCGTTCCGGCTGACCGACTGCGCCGGCGACGCCGCTGCGGCGCTGCGTCTGCTCGGGGCGGCGCCGGCGGCCGTCGTCGGCTACTCGATGGGCGGCGCGATTGCCCAGCTGATGGCGCGCGACCACGCGGACGTCGTCAGCGGCCTGGTCTTGAGCGGAACCGCCCAGCATTGGCAGGATCCCGAGACACGCCGGGCCTTCAAGGCGCTCGGGCTGGTCGGTCCGCTGCTGACGGTGGCGCCGCGGTCGACCTGGCGCGCCGGGCTGCGCCGCACCCGGCTGCCCGACACCCCCGCGACCGCCTGGACCCTGTCCGAGGTGATGCGCCACTCGGTGCCCGACATCGTCGAGGCCGGTCGCGAGCTGGCGCGCTTCGACTCGCGGCCGTGGCTGGCGCCGCTGCCGATCCCGAGCGCAGTCGTCGTCACCTCGGGCGACAGAGCGGTCCCGCCGCGCAAGCAGCACGAGCTCGCCGCCGCGCTGGGCGCGCAGGTGTTCGACGCGCCAATCAATCACCTCGAGATCACGAGCAGGCCCGCCGTCTACAACCCGGTGCTGATGCGGGCGCTGGCCGCGGTCGGGGGGCGCGAGAGCGCCGCGGTGGCGTAGCGCTTGCGGGGCACTCCCCCGCCACCAGCACCCGGGGACCTGCAGAACCTGACAATTGACCCCGGCGATCGCCACCTTGGCATCTGGTGCATGCCCCACCTGCGTGGAATGCCACGGTCCGGCGATTCGGCACGAAATGTCAGGTTGTGCAGGTCGCAGACCGCCCTCGCCGCCCCGCCGCCGGGCTCGTGTGCCGGCCAACTGTCCGGTACCCTTCAACAGAGATGCGCCGCGCTCGAATCGCCACCGCGGTACTCGCCGTCACGACGGCCTTTCTTGCCATCGCGCCGGCCGCCCTCGCGAGCGGCGTCTCTCACGGCGGTGAGGGTTGGTACGGCGAGACCACCGACACGGTGATCACGAACGCGATGTTCATCACGATCATCTTCTTCCCGACGATCATCATCGCCTTCTCGGTCATCCAGTGGCGGCTCGACAAGCGCAAGCACGCGCGCATGGACGCCGCCAAGGCTCGCGCCAGCAACGCCGATTGGCGTGGCGGCTGGTAGCAAACCGGCCGACCGCACCGGCCTAACGCCGCCGCCGGGGCGGCTTCCCATATCGGACGTGCTCAAACTTCGTGGACCCTCGTCCTAGAACACGTGTTTAACCAGCACATTGTGCGCCTAATTGGACTAAGGCCGGCGATAATCTGTGCGGTTGGTAACGGGATTGCGCCGCCAGCAGGGGGCGGCTCGCGGGAGCAACCGAATCGGAGGCGCAGGTATGGCGAAGACTGGGGCGGATGACCAGAGGGGCACGATCCGGGCGAGCTCCTCGCGTAAGTCGGCTAACGACGCAGCCAACCCGCATAAGGCGGGCAATGGCGCGGCCACCGCGCGCAAGGGGGCGAACGGCGCGGCCACGCGCAAGGGGGCGAACGGCGCGGCCGCGCCGGCCACGAACGGCCGGGCGCGCGTCGACGACCCCGGCGCTCGCCCGTCTGGAACACGCGCTTCAGGCAGCCGCGGCCGGCGACTTCGGAGTTCGCCTGCCGGCGCGCCGCAAGGACGACATCGGACGGCTCGAGGCCGCCCACAACCAGATGGCGGCTCGCAACGCGGCGCTCGAGGCCGAGCTGGTCCGGGTCGCCGAGATCATCGGCCGCGAGGGCCGCATGACCGAGCGCGCGCGCCTGCACGGCGCCGGCGGCGCATGGAGCACCGCGGTCGACTCGGTCAACGGCCTGATCGACGACCTCGTCCGCCCGACGACTGAGGTCGCGCGCGTGATCGTCGCTGTGGCCGAGGGCGACCTGAACCAGAAGATGGCGCTCGAGATCGAAGGCCGGCCGGTCAAGGGCGAGTTCGCCCGCATCGGAACGACGGTGAACTCGATGGTCGAGCAGCTCTCGAGCTTCGCCGCCGAGGTGACCCGCGTGGCACGCGAGGTCGGCACCGACGGAAAGCTCGGCGGCCAGGCGAAGGTCGAGGGCGTGTCCGGCACCTGGAAGGGCCTGACCGAGAACGTCAACTTCATGGCCTCGAACCTGACCGACCAGGTGAGAAACATCGCCCAGGTGACGACCGCGGTCGCGCAGGGCGACCTCTCCAAGAAGATCACCGTCGACGCCCGCGGTGAGATCCTCGAGCTGAATGACACGATCAACACGATGGTCGACCAGCTGCGCTCGTTCGCGGCCGAGGTGACGCGCGTCGCGCGCGAGGTCGGCACCGAGGGAATCCTCGGCGGCCAGGCCCAGGTCCCCGGCGTCGCCGGAACCTGGAAGGACCTGACCGACAACGTCAACTTCATGGCCCGCAACCTCACCGACCAGGTCCGCAACATCGCCCAGGTGGCGACCGCGGTGGCGAACGGCGACATGACCCAGACGATCACCGTCGACGCCCGCGGAGAGATCCTCGAGCTCAAGCAGACGCTGAACCGGATGGTCGCCCAGCTCTCGAGCTTCGCCGCCGAGGTCACGCGCGTCGCCCGCGAAGTCGGCACCGAGGGCAAGCTCGGCGGCCAGGCGGAGGTCGAGGGCGTGTCCGGAACGTGGCGCCGGCTGACCGAGAACGTCAACCAGCTCGCGGTCACCCTCACCACCCAGCTCCGCGCGATCGCCGAGGTGTCGACCGCGGTGACGCAGGGCGACCTGACCCGGTCGATCTCGGTCGAGGCTCAGGGCGAGGTGGCCGAGCTCAAGGACAACATCAACCAGATGATCGCCAACCTGCGTGAGACGACCACGCGGAACGCCGAACAGGACTGGTTGAAGACCAACCTGGCGAGCATCTCCGGGATGCTCCAGGGGCAGCGCGACATGGCGGCGGTGACCCAGCTGATCATGAGCGAGGTTGCGCCGATGGTCAACGCCCAGCACGGGGCGTTCTTTGTCGCCGAGACAGCGGCCGATGAGAGCGCACCTGAGCTGCTGCTAGCGGCGTCGTACGGCTATACCCCGCGGCGCAGCGAGATGCGCAGTCGGTTCGCCATCGGCGAGGGCCTGGTCGGCCAGGCGGCGCTCGACCGCAAGACGATCGCGATCGGCGACGCCCCTCCTGGCTATATCAAGGTCGGGTCGGGTCTCGGCGAGGCCACCCCGGCCGACATCCTCGTGATGCCGGTGCTGTTCGAGGATCAGGTCCTCGGCGTGATCGAGCTCGCCTCGATCCGCCCGTTCTCCGAAGTCCACCGCGACTTCCTCGCCCGCATCGGCGAGACGATCGGCGTGGTGCTGAACACGATCCGCGCGAACATGCGCACCGAGGAGCTCCTGGCGCAGTCGCAGAGTTTGACGATCGAGTTGCAGAAGCAGTCTGAGGAGCTCCGCGAGACCAACGACGAGTTGCAGGAGAAGGCGACGCTGCTCTCTGAGCAGAACCGGGATATCGAGATCAAGAACGAGGAGATCGAGCTCGCGCGCCGGGGACTTGAGGAGAAGGCGGCGCAGCTGGCGCTGTCGTCGAAGTACAAGTCGGAGTTCTTGGCGAACATGTCGCACGAGCTGCGGACGCCGTTGAACTCGATGCTGATCCTGTCGCGGCTGCTGGCGGAGAATGAGGAGCGGTCGTTGACCGATCGGGAGGTCGAGTTCGCGCGGACAATCCATTCCGCCGGTAACGACCTCCTCTCCCTCATCAACGACATCCTGGATCTGTCGAAGGTGGAGGCGGGGCGGATGGAGCTCGATCTCGCGCCGGTCGCGCTATCGGATGTGTACCTGGATGCCGAGCGGGCATTTCGGCATGTGGCCGAGCAGAAGGGCCTGTCGTTCGGGGTGGAGATCGATCCGGAGCTCCCGGGATCGATCGTGTCCGACGAGCAGCGCCTCGGTCAGGTCCTCAAGAACCTGCTCTCGAACGCGTTCAAGTTCACGCACGAGGGTGGGGTGAGGTTGTCGATCGGGTATCCGGCCGATCGGACGTCGTTGCGGTCCGACGTGCTGAGGGAGTCCGGGCGGGTGATCGAGTTCTCGGTCACCGATACCGGCGTGGGGATTCCCGATGACAAGCTCAATTTGATCTTCGAGGCGTTCCAGCAGGCCGACGGAACGACGTCGCGTAAGTACGGCGGGACGGGGCTGGGGCTATCGATCTCGCGCGAGATCGCGCGGCTCTTGGCCGGGGAGATCCAAGTCGACTCCGGCGTCGGCCGGGGTAGCCGATTCTCGCTGTTCCTACCGCTCATCGAACACGCCACCGACGCTCCCATCGACACCCGCACCGACGCACCGGGGACCGAGATCGCAGAGCTCACCGACGGCGTCCCGGTGCTGTCCGTCGAGGATCAACTCGCGGACGAGGTCGATGAGCTCGAGCGCGGCGACAGGGTCGTGCTCGTGATCGACTCCAACGCCGATCGGGCCAAGACGATGGTCGAGGCCGTCCGCGCGCGGGGGCCAAGGCGATCCTCGCGCGGCGGGCGACCGCTTCGCTCGGCCTGGCTCGCGAGCACCGCCCGAGCGCAGTCGTGCTCGCCGGCGACCTGCCCAGGTTCGAATCGGTGCTCGGGCAACTGAAGAAGCACCCGGACACCCGCCACCTCCCGGTCGCACTGGTGGGAGACGGCGCGGTTCGCCTCGACGGTCTCCGCGCCGGCGCCGTTGCGTTCATCGACGATCCGGTCGACGAGGCCGGCCTCGAGGCTGCGCTCGGCAGGCTCGAGCGAATCTCCGGGGCGCCGACGCGGCGGATCGCGTTGATCGCCGCGAACGCCGAGCTGGACGAGCAGATCGGCTCGCTGCTGGCGGGCGACGAGAACATCGACGTCCAGAAGATCGAACCGGCAAATGCGCTCGATACGCTCCGGCAGGAGTCGTTCGATCTCGGAGTCGTGGCGGTCGGCCGGCCTCGGTCGGGCTCGTTCGCGCTGATCGGCGAGGCCGCGACCGACGAGGGCCTGCGGGAGCTTCCGCTGATCGCGTTCGTCGCGCCGGGCATGACCAAGGCTGACCGCGCCCGGCTGGACGCGGTGGCGAAGTCGGCTGTGATCACGATCGCCGACTCGCCCGAGCGGCTGGCCGACCGCGCCGCGCTGTTCCTGCACCGCGCGGAAGCGACCCTGCCGATGCAGACCCGCGAGCTGCTCGGCCATCTGCGAACCGGCGACGCGCCGCTCCACGGCCGCAAGGTGCTCATGATCGACGACGACATCCGCAACGTTTTCGCGCTCACCTCCACCCTCGAGCAACGCGGCATGAAGGTCGTGTTCGCCGAGAACGGCCGCGAGGGAATCGAGCGGCTCTACCAGCACCCCAACACCGACGTCGTGCTGCTCGACATCATGATGCCCGAGATGGACGGCTACCAGACCGCCAGGGCGATCCGCTCGATGCCGCGGTTCGAGCACCTGCCGATCATCTCGCTGACGGCCAAGGCGATGAAGGGAGATCGAGAGAAGGCGATCGCGGCCGGCGCATCCGACTACATCACCAAGCCCGTCGACGTCGATCAGCTTCTCTCGATGATGCGCGTGTGGCTCGACGCGTAGAAATTAAATTGGGTCCCGCCCACCCCGCCCAGCCACCCCCCACCACCACACTCGCCGACCCCGAAGCGATGCTGGACCTCACGGCGGTCCAGACGCTGCCGATTCTGCTCGTCGACGACCAGCCCGAGAACCTGCGTGCGCTCGAGGCGGTGCTCGAACCTCTCGGGTATCCGCTCCGCACCGCGAGCTCGGGTCACGGGGCACTCCGGATGCTGCTCGAGCAAGACTTCGCGATGATCCTGCTCGACGTGCGCATGCCCGGGCTCGACGGGTTCGAAACCGCGCAGCTGGTCAAGGAGCGGACGCGCACCCGGGACATACCGATCGTGTTCCTGACCGCCGCGCGGGACGAGGTGTCCGAGATCGCGCGCGGATACGGAGTTGGAGCGGTCGACTACGTGCTTAAGCCGTTCGATCCCGACCTGCTCAGGTCCAAGGTGGCGGTATTCGCCGAGCTCGAGGCGAGCCGCCGCGCGCTGAAGCGCTCCGAGGCGCTCTTGAGCGGCGCCTTCGAGGCAGCTCCGATCGGCAAGACCGTGCTCGACGCCGACGGCCGCATCATCCGCTCGAACCCCGCGTTCGCGCGGCTCGTGGGTCGAGAGCCGGCCGAGCTGAACGGGGTTGCGGTCGTCGAGCTGTGCGAGCTCGCGGACCGGTCCGCGCTGTTGGCGACGCTCGGAGAGGTCCGGCGCGCTCACGCCGGTTATGCCGAAGCCGAGCAGCCGAGCGTCGACCTCCGTCTGCTATCGAGCGCCGGGTCGGAGGTCTGGGTCGGAATGGTCGCATCCGCGATCGAGGCGACCGAGCTCGCAGAGCCCCTGCTGCTGGCGCAATGGGTCGATCTGACCGTGCGGCGCCGAGCCGAGCAGGACCGCGCCGAGCTGTTGCTGGAACAGGCCGCGCGTATGCAGGCAGAGTCGGTGGCCGAGCGGCTGTCGAAGCTCCAGGACCTCACGACCGCGCTCGATCCGCTCGAGCTCGACGAGCTCCTGCCTCAGCTGGCGGTGCGGCTGGCCGAGCTGTTCGGGGTCGAGGCGGCGGAGGTCCAGATCGCCGGCGAGCACGACGAACCTCGCGTCGTGCGCGCCGCCGGCGGACAGGTGGGCTCGGTCCCACGCGAGGCGGCCGGCGCCGACACGGAGCGGTGGCGGCAGGTGCCGCTCGTGATCGAGCGGACGACCGTCGGCTACCTACGCCTCGCCGAGCCGTCAGGCAGGCCGTTCGGCCCCACCGAGCGATCGCTGCTCCAGGATGCGGCCGACCGGACGGCGCTGGCGATCCGCCGCGCCCAGCTGCACGAGGAGGAGCACCGGATCGCGGTCGAGCTCCAGCGCGGCCTGATCCCGAAGAGCCTTCCTGAGGTCAGCGGCATCGACCTGGCCGCGTCGTACGACGTCGCCGGGCTCACCGCCCAGGTGGGCGGGGACTGGTACGACGCGTTCGCGATGCCGGGCGGGCGCCTCGGGATCGTTGTCGGCGACGTCACCGGCCGAGGCATCCGGGCGGCGTCCGCGATGGGGCAGCTACGGACCCTGACGCGAGCGTTCGCGCTCGCCCAGGGGGGCCTGCGGACCCCGGGCGAGGCGCTCATGCTGCTGAACCGCCACCAGCTCGAGGGCGGCGACGAGCACCTGTTCACGATCGTCTACGCGATCCTCGACCCCGAACGGGGCACGATCGCGTGGGCCAACGGCGGCCACCCGCCACCCTTGCTCCGCAGCGCTGACGGGATCTGTCGGTACCTGGAGGGTGGTGACGGGCTGATGGGCGTCGAGGACAACCCATACGACACCCACGAGGCACGGACGGGCGCGCACGACATGGTCGTCCTCTACACCGACGGCCTGATCGAGCGCCGAGGCGAATCGCTCGACGTCGGACTCGCGCGGCTTGCGGACGCGGCCTCAGCCGGGCCCGGGGACGCGCGGGCGATGTGCGATCACATCGTCGAAGAGCTGCTCGAGCCGCCGGAGCAACGCTACGACGACGTGACCGCGGTCGTCGCGCGGCTCCCGGGTAAGCTCCCCGCCCGCGGCGTGCGAACATAGGGGCGATGACCGAGACGAACGTCGAGCTGGCCCGTCGCGGTTACGAGGCCATCATGAGCGGCGACCTCGACACGATCCGCGACCTGCTCGACCCCGACGTCAAATGGCATGGTGGCGATCCATCTGATGGCTGCCAGAACCGCAAGCAGGCGCTCGAGTGGATGCACAACGCACGAACTCGCCGAGGGAGCCCGCCCGCCGAGCTGATCGAGATGGTCGACGCCGGCGACAAGATCGTCGTGATCATGCGGCGGATGGGCGAGGACGGCGAGCCCGAGCGGGTCGCGAACCTGACGACGTTCCGCGACGGGAAGGTGGTCGAGATGGTCCACTACCGGAACCCCGACGACGCGCTCGCGGCGGCGGGGGTCTGAGGAACACGAGGACGCGTGGCGCGGCCGCCGGGCGCGTCAGCCCAGATAGCCGTGCGTGCGCAGGAACTTGTGGAGCTTGGCGACGAACCTGGCGCCACCGGGCTCCTCGGGACTGAGCGCGCTGTTCAGATGCCCGGCCTTCAGCTGCTTGGCGAGGAAGGCGTTCACGAGCTTGGCGTGCCCGAGCAGCCCCTGGTCGGCGGCCCACGCCGCCACCACGCCGACGCTGTCCGAGTAGTGCTGCTTGGCCATGCTGTCGAAAGCCTTCATCCATCGGGAGGCGTCGCGGGCGACCAGCTTCGGGTACTGGCGCGTGACGTCGAAGAAGTGGCGATCGGAAAACGTCAGGATCTGGATCGGCAGCCCTGACGCCGCGAAATCGGTGAACTCGTAGGCAAACGAGTCGTCCGCGGTGAGGAACTCGTAGCGGCCGTTGTGGCGCAAGTCCACGATCTCCTCGCCTGGGTCGCCGAAGTCGTGCTGTGTCATCGCGTACGTCATCGTGCCCGGATCGAACGAGAAGATCTGCTCGATCCAGCAGCAGTGGGCGCCGCCGCTGTACAGATCGAGCACCACGTCGGGCTGTCCGTCGTGCTCGAGGTCGAGCACGTGCACCGAAGACGTATTGCCCGATGGAGACCCGGGTGCGCAATACGTCCCGCACAGCTTGGAGGCCACCGGCTCGTCGTAGTACACGGTGCTGCCCTGGGCGATCGTCAGCCGCAGCCCGGTGAAGTTCGGGTACGAGCCGCCGAACGTGAACGTCGCGGTGACGTCCCCGGATTGGGCGGTCTGCGTGGTCGCGAGAGCGGCCGGCGCCGCGAGCAGCGACACCGCCGTCGCCACGAAGGCGATCACGAGGACGCGCTTCACCGGGGAGATCC
>Ga0208696_1002008_pt1 | contig 11345 bp, 8 predicted proteins | sample Sb_taG_9_FD_187711 | JGI IMG/M metagenome (GOLD analysis project Ga0208696, IMG submission 187711) | Peat soil microbial communities from Weissenstadt, Germany - Sb_50d_b_LC metaG (SPAdes) (version 2) | ecosystem: Environmental > Terrestrial > Soil > Wetlands > Peat | place: Germany: Weissenstadt...
AGCGCTCCAAAAGTACAGGTGCGAAGAAAAAGTAAGATAGAGAAAACCCCGGCCGGCTGGAGCGCCTTATGGCCAGCTCACTTGCGTGGTCGCAGGGGTGCGACGAAAATCCTATTCTTCAGAGCTGACACGGCTCGCTCATCGTTCGTGCGCCCGAGTCTGGAGCGCGGGGGGTCGCGTAGGAACGGGAGCCGCATTTCGGCGGTGTGGCGATCTATTTCTTGGCCGGGAGCGGGCGGCCTTTTATCATGGAGAAGGGATACTGGCGAACCAGGAACGGGGGACTGGTGAGCTTGACGCGGATGTCGCCAAACTGACCCAGGCCTTCAATGGACCCGAGCGTGGTGACTCCACTGCCCTTCCCTTTGGTTCGGGTGACCGTTCCCGAGAGCACCGTCTTGTGTGGAATTCCGCCCTCGAGCGTGAGCAACAGGCCGTTCCCGGTCGGGTCGCGGATCTCGTCGAGATATCCTCCTCCCGTGACCTTGAGGGTGACGAGATTGCCGGTCTGATCGAAGTACTTGAGGGTCGTTCCCTGTCCGATCAGGGCCACGTAATTCGTACCCGTCATCCCCGCGCCGGCTGCCGCGAGCAAATTGCCTGCCAGGTCGGAAATCGGAGCAACCCCCGTCCCGTCAACCTGAATTCGATAGAAATGTCCGGCAGCCAGAGGCTGAACCGGGAAGAGCGTCACGCTATCGGTCGCCGCATTGTAGAGGGGGGTAGAAAACCCGACCGCGAGGCTGCCAGACGGGTTGGCCAGTCCGCTGGTCCCCAGATCCACGAGCTGGTAGCCGGCGGGATTGGAGGCGGACGTGGCCTGAAGCGGCTCGCTGAAGGACAGAACGATACTCGTGATCGCGGTCGCCGTACCGTACCAGTTCAGGCCGGTGACCTGGGGCGGAGTAAAGTCCGGATCGGTGCAGTGAATTCCCAGGATGGTCGTCGTCGCCGTCCCCAGCACGGCCCCGCCCATGGGTGCGGTGAGAACCAGCGCCACGTAATCGTCATGATTGTTGTAGTAATCGTCGAGGACGGGAACGAGAATCGTGCCGGTCGTCTGGCCATCCGCAAATGTCAAAGTTCCTGAGATCGGCTCGTAATTCAGACCAGGGGTCGCGCCATCGCCGAGTAGCGTCTGGTAGTGAACCGTCACGGTACCGAATGCACCCAGAGTACGGACCACGGAAATGGCGGCGAACCCGGCGGTATCATTGACCGTGGTGGTCGGACTGGCGAATTGCAGCATGCCTGGTGACTCGGCCACCGCGACGTTGACCGTGGCCTGGTTGTTCGCTGGCGACAGGTCAAACTCGTCGCCGGTCACGCTGACCGTCCAGGCCGCCGGCCCGGCGACCATCGGCTGCAAGATGATGGTCAGGGTCGAGCTGGCACCGACCGCGAGCGAACCCAACTGGGCAAGCAGCACACCGGCCTGGACCTGGACCGTTGGCGACCCTGGGACGCCGGCCACGGAGACAAGTTGAGCCGCGGCGGAGAGGGGCAACTGAAGTTTCACCCCGGTCGCCGGCGAGGGACCGAGGTTGCTGACTGTCGCGGTCAACGTCAGGTTCATGCCCACCTCACCGGGGCCTTGAACCGGGGCGAGCGTCACGGCCAGGTCGTCCGACGGAAACACGGGAATCGAGGTCGAGGCCGCGGTGTCGCCGGGAACGGGATCAAAATCGTCGCCCGAAACCCCCGCGCTCATGCGCAGTCCCGCGGGGGCGGACGCCGGCTGGGACGGCAGGACGACGATCGTGACCGCGGCCGACTGGCCGGCGGCGATGGTTCCGAGCAGAGCGGAGATACCGCCTGCCTGCAGAGTCGGCTGTGCCTGCTGGCTGGAGGACGCAGAGACAAGCGCGATCCCCTGCGGCAGAGGTGAAGTCGCGACCACGTTGGTGTCGTCGGAAGGGCCGGCGTTGGCGACCGTCAGCGTGTAGGTCAAGTCCTGCCCTTGGTGTGCGGGGGCGGACTGGGGCGTAATGGCGATCGACAGGCCCGCCGCGGCGGCGACGGTCACCGTGGCCGAAGCCTCGGCCTGCGCGGGCTCGATATCGGCGTTGTAACCCTGGACCGAGGCCGACATCGTCAGCAGCCCGAGGGCCGATGCTTGCGGTGAGATGGTCAGCGTGACGGTTGCCGCTCCTCCGGATGCGAGAGCACCGAGATCGGCCGAGATCATCCCCTGGCCGGCTACAGGCGCCGATCCTTGAGTGGATGAATCGGCAACCAGGTTGACATCCGGCGGTAGCGGCACCGTGAGAGTCGCGTCCGGCTCGTCCGCGGGCCCCGGATTCGACACAGTCATCGAGTGACGCCGAGATGAACGCGACGCCCGCGGGGAGCACGTTCGCCAGAGTGACAGCGGAGGCCTCGTCGGGCCCGCGATTGATCACGTCGACAGCGTAAACCAGGTCTTGGCCGACTGCGACGGGACTGGGGTTCGCCACAATGCTCACGGCCAGATCGACGACCGGCTGGACGATGACCGACACCGTCGCCGAGTTATCACCGGAAGTCGGCTCGGCCTGATCGCTGGTGATGCTGGCCGTGGTCGAGAAAGTCCCCACGCCGAGCGCCTGGACAACAACGTTCACCGTGGCCTGCGCGCCCACGGCGAGGCTGCCCGGTGAGGCCGTGAGCAGACCGCTGGCGAAGCTCGCCGACCCCTGGGTCGTACTCGCCGATGAGAACGAGACACCGGCGTTCAGCGGCACACTGATCTGGACATTGGTGGCCGGCGAGGGCCCCTGGTTCGAGGCGGTGATCGTATAGGTCAGGCTGTCGCCGACATGAACCGTACTGGCGCTGGGGGTCATTGCCAGCGAGAGATCGGCCACGGCAGCGACTGGAGTGGTCACGCTGGCCGAGTCGTTGGCGGGCGTGGGATCGATCTCATCGAGAGTGACCGAGGCGGTGTCGGTAACCGATGGACCCGCGCCGGTCATGACCGTGCCGGCGATGGTCAACGTGGCCGTGCCGCCGGCAGCAACCGTGCCCAGGCTGGCCGTGACCGTCTGTCCCGACAGCACCGGCGGACTTCCCTGGCTGGCGAGGACGGACGTGGCGGAAAACAGGTAAGGGAGCTGGTCGGTCAAAACCACATGGTGTGCGTCGAGAGTCCCCGTGTTCGAGACGGCAACCGTGTAGGTCAAGGTGCCACCGACGCCCACCGGACTGGGGGAGGCGACGATCGACACCGTCAAATCGGTCACGCCCTTGATCGAGATGTCCGGAGAGAACTCCGACGTATTCCCGGCGTCATCGGTCGCGCTCGCCGATATCGCAGCACCCGGTGGCGGGGCGGCAGGTAGCGACAGGTTGATCACGCAGTTACCCGTCGAGTCGGTCGTAGCGATGGTGGTGCAGATCAGGGTTTGACCTTCACCGTAGCCGGAAGGGTCCGGGCTGGGGCTCCAGAAGACCTGGAGCGTGTATGTCGAGTTCGGCGCACCCAGCAGCGTGCCGGCAATCGTGGTCGTCTTGCCATCGGTCTGCGCCGATGTGAAGATCGGGTAGTTCTGGAAATTGTTCGGTCCCGGGGTCCCGGGCTGGTGATTGGGCGTGGGTCCATTTCCCAGGTTGATCCCCAGGCCGGCATTGTCGTGGATGGAGTTCGAGAGGATGGTGTTCTGATTGACCAGGCCGATAAGCTGGACTCCCGCTCCGACACTTCCCGTGCCGTTGTTGGCGATCGTGTTCCCGGCCTCGGAGTTCAGGCCGCCGATGAGGTTGCTGCTGCTCCCCAGGCTGACGCCATTGCCCCGGTTGCCGAGTGCCAGCGTTGCCGATCGATCCGTCCCGATCTCATTGCCCGCGAGCAAGTTGTCCGGGGAGGAAGTGAGCGTCTCCACGCCGTTGCTGAGGTTGCCGGAAATGACATTCCCCTCGCCGGCGCTGGTGCCGCCGATGGTGGTCGAGGTTGCCGAATCCAGCAGTATCCCGTCCTCTTGATTTCCCAGTGCATGCAAACCATCGGCCGTCGTGCCGATCAGGTTCCCCACCCCCGTGACGGACACGTAAACCCAGATCGGGAAGGTGGTGGCCGCGATCAACCTGTGTCTGGAGAAGTCGCGTTGCAGGGCCCGCAGCAGAGTCAGAAGAACCAGCGGAACGACTCCGAGCGTGGCCAGGAATGTGTGCGAGATCAAGACGGTGAAGTAGACCCAGCGGATCGGGCCCTGGCCCCGAAATGGCATGCTTCCCGCGTGGTAATGGTAGACCAGGTAGAACCCCAGGAAGATCGCCGACGTGAGCACTGCCAGAACCATGCAGACGATATGACCGCGGACGCGGGGAACCTGAAGCACCGAGGCGGACGCGAGGGCCTTTGCGTCCGATCTGGACGGGCAACCCGGCACGGCATCGCGGCTGCGAATGAAGCTCCAACCAACAATGAGAAACAGCGCGCAGAGCGCGTTGAGGCTGGCATTGACGGTGGGCAGTGCCCGAATCCAGCCCGGGAGCGCTCGGCGTTTTGCCTGCTCGACGAGAGATCCAATCGCGGCGGGCTCGTTCGTGTCGGAATCGAAAAGGTGTCGAATCGAAAACGGCTTTTTTCGACCAATGTGCCCGATATCGTTTCCTGACACCCTATCTGCTGCCATCCTAGGTCACTCCCCGCACCGACACAATGGACCAGCGCCGCCAGAGCCCGCAAGCCGCACGGGCAGGTCGTTGGAAGGGACGTCACTGTCCCGGATCAACTCGACCTGTATCGATCCTCTCTCGGCTCGCGATCGCGTGAAAAAAAAACTGATCGGCAGCGCCTTGACTTTGACCCGGAGCGAGGCAAAATAAATATTGCCGTGGCGGTTAAGCCTGTCTTCAAGTACCAGGGATTGAGGTCTTTGCCCTGGGGCGTCAGAAGGTCGCTATTGCGACGTATTCCCGGTTTCGGGAGCGCCAACCTCCTTAGGCAGATCGCTACGGTATTTTTTTTGCGCGCCGGGAACAGCAAAGGGGACATTCGTAATTCTTTTGGTAAGTTGAGCGATCCAGGCAAACCACCTCTCCGCAGACTGGGCATCCTGCCGCGACAATTAGGAACGCTCCCGTTGTTCCCCCCAGGTCGAGACGGACTCTGGCCTGAACGGTCTGTTTTACATCACCTCGACTCCAGTTACCCCGGCCGCCGGTTCGTCGATTCGGTTGACATGTAGCGAGCGTGCTCGATGAATAACGGCGAAAGGGGCCGTCCACGTTTCCCGGGTGCCAGAAAGTGGGTGGCCCTTTCCGCTCTCTACTGACACCAATCATTCGCTCTACTGATCATTAGAGGTTTTTGCCCTCCTGCGGGAGGACCAATCGTTCAGGATCGGCGATCAACTCGCCCAGGGATGTGATCCTGGTTTCCCCGTCCCGCGTTCGCACGACCATCTCAAGCTCACCTTGCCCAGGAGCCGTCGGAACGAGGCGGATGTTGCCATGAAGCGCCCCCTCCAATGACTCATCTGCAAAGACGGTATTGGCCATCACCTCGAAGAGGGCCCCCCCCAGGGGACAACAGGTCATGGCTCTCGAATTGATCGTCGAACAGATCGGCGCTGGTGGTGACGCGGACCGGCTTGGTGATGCCCGGAAGGCGGAGTGAATATGAGCCAGGGTCGAGGGGTTTCCATTCACATCCAGGCGGTCGGACATCGTCCCGGTTCAAGGCCAGGTCGATATCGGGAAGGGTCAAGGCTGGAGGTGGAAGTTCCGGAAGATCGAGGGATTCTCCAGCCGCCTCATCGACGTCAAACCCGCCCTCTTCTGCTTGTGCCACCATACCCTCGACGTCCGAGATCAACCGTTGCCTTTCTGCCTCCTTGTGCTCAGGACGTGCAAGAGACACCCTCTCGAACTCCTGGGGCAGCCGCGACAAGATCGGCTGGAGCTTGCCCACGATGCCCTGGAAAAGGTTGATCCGCTTACCCAGGGCGAAGTAAACGTCGGCCTCGACCGTGTCTTCGTAGGCGAAGTTGACGACTCGGATGGTCGGATGAACCTGACCGATACGGTCGATGCGGCCAATTCGTTGTTCAACCTTCATCGGGTTCCAGGGCAAGTCCAGGTTGATCACGACACCGCAGGTCTGGAAGTTCAGGCCCTCGGCCGCCGCGTCAGTGCAGACGAGCAGACGGATCGACCCATCTTTGAGCTTGCGTTTGATATATTCCTTCTTGCAATCGTTCCAGTAACCGCCCTGGTCCCGAATCTGACCGCCACGCCCTGAATAACAGCCGATGGGCACTTGCGGGAACGCTTGTGCGAGGTCTTCCTTGAGGTAATCCATCGTGTCCGCGTACTGGGTGAACACGATCGCTGAATGATAGCCTTCGGCGAAGGCCCGCTCGATCTCTTCTCTCAGTTTTCTCACCTTGGTGTCGGTGGAGAGCGTGGCGATTCTCTTGAGCAGACCCTGGATGCTCGAACGTTCTTCGACCACCAGGCCCTGGTGGGCGATCTCGGCGGCCTCCTCGGAGTCCATGACTTCTTCGGAATCCGACAGCCGACCGCTGGTCTTGCGCCGCGTTGTTATAAGTGGTGCCGATGTATTCCTCCACGGCGTCGTACAACTCGCGTTCCGAGGCGGTCATCTCGACGGCGATGTCGCGGACGTCGCGGGTGGCGATCGGGTTCTCGAGGAGTCCTTTCTCGTGATAATGCCGGAGCAGCTCGCGGGTGTGTCGAGACATCCGGCAGCGAATCGGGCTGAACCGGCGGAGGATCTCAAGAGCAGCGTTTCGCGACGGCGCGTCCAATCTCTTGAGTGGTATGCCGCTCTGCCGGTCGCGAAGCGCCTTCAGGACTCGCTGACGCGTCAGGGGGGTGGCCTTGGGGACAATCTTGCCGACCAATTCCTCATCGACCGGCCCGAAGGTTGCCTCGACATCCTGGAACATCGAGGCCAGAAACTCCAGCTCCGGCTGGCTGGGGTTGCTCGACGCGAGCTGAAAGTAACGAACGAAATCGTCCTTGCGGGCCGCCCACCGCGGAGGGAGTCCGAGCAGATTGAGCAGGTCCCAGATCTCCACCGGGTGAACCTGCATGGGGGTCGCGGTCAGGAGGATGAGCGACCTGGCTTTTTCCTTCAGGTCCTGCATGAGTCGAAGCAGCCGGTTCGGGCCGCCTTCTTGCGGCGACCCAGGTGACTGCCGGCGGGCGTGGTGGGCTTCGTCGAGGACCATGAGGTCCCAATCTTCCGCCAGGATCAACCCGCCCGCGCGATCGCGCCTTCGCATCAGGTGGCTGGAGCGGAGGACCAGCGGCTCCTTGTGCCGTAGGACCATACCACCTGCCGAACTTCTTCGGGCATCAGTCGGAGGGGTTCTGGTCCGCCGTCGGTTTGGTCGTCGGAATTCACCTCCGATGTTGAAGATGCGCCTTTCCTGGCGCGAGAGTTCCCGGGAAGATTCAGGCGTCCGGAGGGCTGGGTCACACCACCTCGAAGCTTGAAGGGATGTAGAACAGCGCGATCAGGTCGCCGTCCTCATGGCGGTAGCTGGTTTTCCAGGTGAGAGACGGCAGGGTTGGCGTTATTGCATCGCTCATGGTTTCGTGTCCACGCACAGGGGATCAGCGGCCATCGTCGCCATACATGTCCTCTCGTCGACCACGAGAGTCGTGTCGATCGTCTTAATGAAGCTACTCCTGCTCGCGGGATCATTCGTCCTCCGACTCGTCAAAGTCCAGCTCTCCCGTCTGATCGAAATCGAGCGCCTCCTGCGTTTCGGCGGGCGGGAGAGCGAGCTCGAGCTGGATATGAGGTGCCGGTACGCTTTCGGCAAACGCCAGGCGGCGGAGTTTCTCCAGGGCCTCGAAGTCGCTGGCGGCCCCGGACAAGCCGCCCTCTTCGGCTTTGCCCCTGGGGGCCAGGGAGGAGGGGGGCAGGACGTTGAGCAGGGTCTCCAGGGCCGTCATCAGCGTGGCGTCGCCCAGCAGGTCGGCCTTCTCGAGGAGACGGCCTGCGCGGCGCCTGTGTTCTGGTCGCGGCCCAGCGCGGCGGCCTGGTGCAGGGTATCCAAAGCGACGGCCCCGCCGACCGGTCCCAGCTTGTTCTTCCGCTTGCGGGTCAGGCTGTCCCAGAGGATGAGGTCGCTGGACTTGACCTCGCAGACCTGGTTCTTGACCTCGCGGTCGAAGTCGAGGCCGACGACCCGGGCCAGTTTCAGGGCCTCGTCGACGGGGAACCGCGGGGCCTTGAAGGCGTCCCAGGCCAGCACGTACCACTCCGTCAGCGGGTCGAGATGGTGGTGCCGCTTGACGGTGGCGAGCTGCTCCATCCGCCAGCGCTTGACCTCGCCGCGAGCGGCGTCCAATGCGTCTTCGGGCCAGACGGCGTAGGGGTCGAACTCCTCGTCGGGGAAGAGCACCAGCTCGCGCGGTTTCTGGATGGCGCGGCCCCGCCTCAGGGGCCAGCTCGCGCTGAAGACCTGCAAGGCCGGGCCGAAGGAGGCAAGATACAGGTCTACGCCGGTGATCCCCGCACCCTGGAACTCGCCGACGCGCTCGCGGACGGCGGCGGCGACTTTGGGCTCGACCTCTTCCCAGTAGACAATGTCGGCGTTTTCGGCATGAACCTCGCGCGGCCGGCAGACGAGGAAGATCGTGCTCTTGGCGGCCGACTTCTCCTTGATGTGCAAGCTCCCCTCAGCCTCGGTATTGATCGGCCAGGAGGCAGTGATCACGAAACCGGCCTTCACCAGCCCGGTCGCCAGCGCGTCCCATGCCCCGCTCGCCTTGTGGGTGAACATGACCGTCATCACGCCGTCCGGTTTGATCACCCGGCGGCACTCGGTGAAGATCGCGGCCATGCGATCCTGGTAGTCGCGGCCGGCGAGGTTCTTTGCTCCTCCCTTTTTTCCCTTGAACTTGGCGGGGTTGGCGACCGCCTCGCGGTCCTTATCGGTCAAAACGTCAGAAAACGCCTCTGGGAAGAGCAAGCCCGCCGTCCGCTTGAGCCAGACGTAAAAGAAATCCGATAGCTCCGCGTACATGACATTGTCGTAATAGGGTGGATCCATCACCACGCAATCGACGCTGCCGTCAGGAAGATCGAGTGTGTCGGCAGAGCCATGAGCGATTCGTACTGCCGCATTCCTTCCATAATTGCTGAACAGTGATCTGCTTTGATCGCCAGCGCCCGATAGCTCCAAGAGTTCTTTAAGTGCCTTGCCTGTCTGCATGATGGCCCAAGCATACCCGAGGCCGGCGAGGATCGGGGCCATCTCGCCATAGCTCCACTGGAAAGCGAAGTCGTGCCGATCGAACTTTCCCCGAATCGCAACACGAACTACGTCCCATCGGGAAAGAATCGAGTTGTAGTTGACGACTTTGTCAATTGCTACAGCAATGTAAGCCATTGCCGCTATGTCAAGAAGCGGGATGTCGCCACCATGCTTTAGTCGGAGTTTCTCAAGGAGATCATGGAAGACCTCAACGCTGGTACAGTGACCGAGGAGTTGGCGTAGCGAGAACATATCCCGCCAGAGTGGCATTCCATAATTACGAGGTCGCTCGTCGTTCGTCTGTTCGGGGTAAGTCTCATCCGGCACAATGTTTTGAGCCAGCCACTCTGGCATCTTGGCCTCAAGGGCGGCATTGACCCGGGCGGAGACGTCGTCCTCGAGGTGGGGGGCACGGAACCCGCGGACGGCCTTGAACTTGTCCTTGCCGGTCTTCGTCGTGCCGGTCTTGACCGTCTCCTTGTAGACGATAGCGTAGAGCTGCTCGCCCATCTTGCCGGCCCGGGCTTGGCTCTTGACCTCGTCGCCGTCGATCACGCGACCGCAGTCGGGAAAGGGGCATAATCCGTCGCCCCCTTTCACCGTGCCGGCGCTGTGGTCCTTGGTCTTGGTCACGATCTTGAACGTACAGTGGCGGTGCTCAAGATCCTCAGTGTGTGGCAGGAGCCGGACGCCCGTCCCCTTGCTGTCGAGCCTCCAGTTGGGCGACAGCGGCACCAGGCCTCCGCAGTAGGGGCAGGTGATCGTGCGGGCCCAGAGGTAACCATCCACGGTGACCCCCGGTGGCTCCGGAGGGAAGAAACCCGCGAATCGTGGTTCCGCAAGTTCTAAGAAGCGCTTGGCTAATTGTTCATATCGTTTTAGAAGAGGCGGACCGAACTTCGCTGGGAATTCTACCGTCGCCTTGAGAATTAGCCATGCAACCGGGTTGAGGTCGTTTGCGATCACCCCGAGCCCCAGTCGGTTGGCCTCGAACGGGATGCTCCCGCCACCCGCCGTTGGATCAAGAACGTTCGGATCGAGATGACCAATTGCTGAGGCTTGATCACGCATCCAGCGAAGTTCGTCTTCGTCAGCCGTATACTTGAAAGCCCGGTTATATCCGTAGGGGTTAGGGCCCAAGTTCTCCCGCTTACCCGTGATGGAATCGATGTTTTTCCCCGCCTCGGCCATTCTTGCCTTGGCAGCAAGAGGGTCCCCATGAATCCCCACCACGTGCAGGAACTTCCCCCGGTCCGCATCGGCCGGCAGCAAGCTTGCCAGAATTGCCGCCCGGCTGGCTACCAGGGGGCGTCTCGCCCACCAGACATGTAGGTAATACGTCGGGGGCAAAGCCGTCATCGACCTCCGCTCACGGGCACTCTCTTCCCCGAGAGCCGCGATCGGCAGCCATTCCTCGATCAACCGGCGGGTCCGTCCTGGTTTGGGTTGTTCCATCATCGACCTGGATCAAGCAGTAATAATGAGGATGATAAACCCAAGTCGCACACGCCCTTGGGTGACCTGTGATCTGTTTGGTCGAGCAGGCGGGTCCTCATTGAATCACTCCCCGCTGAGCAGTTCGTCCCAGCTCGAGACGATCAAGAGTCGTTCCACGAGCTGTTCGAGCTTTTCCAGGTTCGAGATTGCGTCCAGCCTGGACACGACTGTGTCGCCGGCCTCGCCAAAACGGATCCCACCCAGGAACAGGATGATCTTCCGAGCCTCCATGGCTCTCCCCTCTTCCCGTGCCTCTTCCAGTCCCTTTCGCCGTCCCTCTTCGATAAATGCCTGGATGGTCGACGACTCGCACATGGCCGTGATTCCTCACAAACAGAATCAGTTCTGAGCGAACAGCTCGTCCCAGCTCGAAGCGATCAGGATTCGCTTGATCATGTCTTCGAGTTGTCCCAGATCCTGAATCTCGTCAAGTCTTGTCTTGACCTCCTCGTCGGCTGCACCAAACCGCATCGGTCCCTGGAGCAGGATGATCTTCCGAGCCTCCCCGGCTCTCCCCTCTTCCCGTCCCTCTTGCAGTCCCTTCCGCCGTCCCTCTTCGATAAATGCCTGGATGGTCGACGATTCGCGCATGGCCGTGATTCCTCCAAAACAGTGCTTGATCAGTTCCCA
>Ga0208696_1002012_pt1 | contig 11329 bp, 4 predicted proteins | sample Sb_taG_9_FD_187711 | JGI IMG/M metagenome (GOLD analysis project Ga0208696, IMG submission 187711) | Peat soil microbial communities from Weissenstadt, Germany - Sb_50d_b_LC metaG (SPAdes) (version 2) | ecosystem: Environmental > Terrestrial > Soil > Wetlands > Peat | place: Germany: Weissenstadt...
CCGCTACCATCCGACCTTCGCTCAGTTTCAAGCTGCCATCCAAGAGGTTCTCGACGGTCTTTCAACCACTCACGCCGAAAAGCTGAAGTCGCTGATGACGCACAAGTTCCAGCGATTCGAAGATGTTTCACTCATGGCCGCGTAAGGTATATCACTCGTCCTCGACGCCCGCGCGCGACTTCTGGTACCTGTCAACGATCTGCTGCTGGACGTTTGGCGGGACGGGCTCGTAACCGCGTAGCTCCATGGTGAATGAGCCCTGCCCGGCCGTCATGCTCTTGAGGTTGGTGGCGTACGAGAGCATCTCGGCAAGCGGAACGATCGCCTGGATGACCTGAAGGCCGCCGGGAATGGCGTCCATGCCGGAAATGTGGCCGCGGCGGGTGGACATATCCGCGGAGATGTCGCCGAAGTGCGTTGCGGGAACAGTCACCTCGACCGAGACGATCGGCTCGAGGAGCACGGGCCCGGCCTTCTCGAAAGCCTTTCGGAACGCGGTGGCCGCGGCGGTCTTGAACGCTTGCTCCGAACTGTCGACCGGGTGATCCTTGCCGAAATAGACCTCGACCTCGAAATCGACGACCTGGTTGCCCGAGATCACGCCCTTTTCCATCTGCTCGCGCACCCCCTTTTCGACGGCGGGGATGTACTGGCCGGGGATGGTGGCTCCCTTGACGGCGTTCACGAAGCTGAATCCCTTGCCCCGGTCGAGTGGCCGCACTCTCAGGTGGACCTCGCCGAACTGGCCGCGGCCGCCGGTTTGCTTCTTGTGGCGGTGGTCGGCCTCGGCATTGGCCGTGATCGTCTCGAGGTAGGGCACGTGCGGAATGTGCGTCGTCATCTCGAGCTTGTAGCGGTTCTTGAGCCGCTGCTGAATGATGTCGAGATGAAGATCGCTCATTCCTGAGATCACCAGCTCATGGGTCTGCACATCGCGGCGGATCGAGAATGTCGGGTCCTCATCGGCGATCTTGGCAAGCCCAGCCGAGATCTTCGCCTCGTCTTCGCGCGCCTTGGGCTGGACTGCCCGGGGAACCATCGGGGTCGGGAACTTGATCGGCCGGACCTTGAGCTGGGGGACCGTCGTATTGCCGCCGGCGTTGCTCAGGGTGTCGGAAACATGAAGCTCCTCGAACTTGGCAATCGCCACGATGTCGCCGGCGATGGCCTCCGACACCTCTTCCTGCTGCTTGCCCTGAAGCACGTAGATGTGGCCCGCCTTGCCGGTCTTGCCGTTGCGCAGATTGACCAGCGTCGTCTCGGGCGTGATCCGACCGCTGACGATTCGCAAGTAGCCCATCTTGCCCATGAACTGGTCGTTGGTGGTCTTGAACACCTGGGCCACCAGCGTCCCCTCCTCGGCGGGCAGGATCTCCTCCTCTTCCGCGTCGGCCTGGCCGTCGCCCCGGGTGCCGAACCGGTGCACGTCGGCAGGGCTCAGACCGCAGGTGGAGATCAGGTCGAGCAGCTCTTTGACGCCCAGGTCCTTGCGGGTGCAGACGCACAGGACAGGAACGAGTTTCCCCGCGGCAATCGCATCGTGGGCGGCCTTGCGCAGCTCTTCCACCCCGATCGACTCTCCTTCCAGGTAACGCATCATGAGCTCTTCGTCGGACTCGACGATCTGCTCGACGACCATCTGGTAGGCCTCGGTCGGGGGCAGCGGACACTCGGGCGGGTTTTCGTCGTGCTCCTGGAGTACGTCGATCACGCCGGAGAACGTGGTCCCGTGGCCAACCGGTACGTTGAACGGGACGCACTGCGAGCCGAAATTCTCACGAATCGCCTCCAGGTCGGAGCGGTAGTCCACATTTTCCGCGTCCATCTTGGTGATGGCGATGAACCGCCCCAGCCCGAGCCGCCGCGCCTCCTGGAACAGCCGGCGCGTGTTGACTTCGATTCCGGCGGGTCCCGAGACGGCCAGTACCACGTTTTCCACGGCCGCGAGCGCGCTCAGGGCATTGCCGATGAAATCGGGATAGCCGGGAGAATCCACCAGGTGGACCTGCTTGCCGTTCCAGGCCAGATGCCCGAGGTGGCAATCGATCGTGAAATGCCTGCGCTTTTCCTCGTCATCAATATCCAGGGTGCTGGTGCCCTCGTCCACCGATCCCTTGCGAGCGATGGCGCCGGCCGCAAAGAGCAGGGCGTCGGCAAGGCTGGTCTTGCCCGACGCCCCATGTCCAGCCAGGGCGACGTTGCGGATGTCGGCGATGTGATAAGTCGTGGTCATGGTATCTTGTCCCCGGTTCGGAGGTTGTGCCGCGAGTCGACAGATCGAGCCGTGATGCGTGAGGTTGGTGAAGTAGACTTCGGGTCATCCGGCGCCTTGCTTTACCGTGCCTCGCCACGCGAGGAAACCGCCTCGACGAGCGCGATGGCCTCGGGTAACGTGAACTTCCCTTCGTACAGAGCGCGGCCGACGATGCAGCCGGCCAGTGGCAATCGAGCCAGGCGCTGGAGGTCGGACAGGCACCCCACCCCGCCCGAGGCGATCACGGGCGTCTTGACACGCTCGGCCAGGGCGCGCGTGGCGTCGAGGTTCGGCCCCTCGAGGGTGCCGTCGCGAGCGATGTCCGTGTAGATAATCCCGGCCAGGGGGAGCCCCTCGAACTGGTCGGCCAGCGTGGTGGCATCCACCCTCGAGGTCTCGAGCCAACCCTGCGTGGCGACCTTGCCCTCGCGGGCATCGAGCCCCAGTACCATCCGGCCGGGGTAGTTCTCGGCCATGGACCGGAACCAGTCCGGATCGCGCAGCGCCTGCGTGCCCACGATGACACGATCGAGCCCGGCACTGAGCCAGCGATCGATCGTCGCCGCGTCGCGAATGCCGCCGCCGAGCTGGCACGGCACTCCAACGCGCTCGAGGATTCGCCGAACGGCCTCCACGTTCACCGGCCGTCCGGACTTCGCCCCATCAAGATCGACCAGGTGGATCAGGGTCGCCCCTTCGGCCTCCCATCGCGCTGCCATCGAGGCTGGATCGTCGCCAAAAACCGTCTCGCGGTGGTAATCTCCCTGCTGGAGGCGCACGCACAACCCTCCCCGCAGGTCGATCGCCGGGATCACTCGCATGGGCGTTCACCAGAACGACAGAGGTCCTTCAACAAACACTCAATGTATCCCCCGATCCGAGCAATCACAAGAAGCGAGTGGTCCGATCGCGCACGTGGAGAGGGGGTTTAGCGCGGTTTGCTCGCGCGTTGCATACAGCGATCAAGAAAGGCCGTGGCGGTCCTACCTTCTCCCCCCGGGAGAAGGTGCCCCGCAGGGGCGGATGAGGGATGAGATGCTAGCCTTGGTCCGCTAAATTCCCCTCATCCGGCCGTTCCGGCCACCTTCTCCCCGCGGGAGAAGGAGAGGACGTCCCGCCGCGTCTGCAACTCAACGGTAAAACGCTCTAGAGGGCCGCGAAGTTGGCGTACATCGCCAGGCCCACGCGCTGGCTCTTCTCGGGATGGAACTGGCAGGCCATCAGGTTGTCGCGCCAGACGATGGCGGCGAAGGGATCGGGATAGTCGGCGACGGCGGCGATGTCGGCGGCGAGATCGGGGACCGCGTGGTAAGAGTGAACGAAGTAGACCGACGGCTCGGGCCCCACGTCCTTGAGCAGGGGAACGGCCCGGCAAGCGCGCAGGTTGTTCCAGCCCATGTGGGGGATCTTCAAGCCAGGCCTGGGTGCGAACCGGATCACCTTCCCGGGCAGGAGACCGAGCCCCGTGTGCTCTCCGTCCTCGCTGCTTGTATCGAACAGGAGCTGAAGCCCCAGGCAAACCCCCAGGCACGGCTTGCCGGCACGCACGGCCTCCACGAAGGCAGCACCGAGCCCGGTGCGGCGCAGCTCGGCCATGGCGTCGGCAAATGCGCCCACGCCGGGCAGAATCACATGGCTGGCCAGACGCAGCGATTGCGGGTCCGCGGTCACTTCGGCTTTGTGGCCCACGGCCTCGACGGCCTTCTGAACGCTGCGCAGGTTTCCCATTCCGTAATCGATGATCGCGATCATGCCGGCTGACTTTCGCTCCGGTTCCTCGGTCGTCCAGGCGGGATCGTATCATCACCGTCGGTTCCATCGCAACCTGCCGCGGAGGAGACCGTCGCGACCGAACCGCCCCCCGAAGAATACTCGATCAGGCTCTCACCCATGCGGACACCGGCTCGTTGATTCGGGCTCGCTTTATCGCCGTGGCGCCTGAGAGTCGGCCGCGGTCGCGACCGGTTGCCAGCGCAGATCGTCGTCCTCGGATGCGGAGCGTGAGGAATCATCGGGGAACGCTGGCCGCCTCGGAGTGGAACCCGGAGACTTGAAAGAGATGGTCCCGGTCTGAGGCTCCGGTTCGTCCGAGGCGGTGGGAAGGTCGAGGTCGCCCGAAATACTTGCGGCCGGGGGCTTCCTCGGCTTCTTGCTCGTTCGCCCGGCAGGCAGCGTCCGGGGCTGTGCGATCTCGTCGTCCGGATCTGTGTTCCTCTTTCCTTTGGTTCGTGCCCCGACCCTGGTCTCGGTGTCGACCCCTCGATCCCGCAAGATATTGCGAGCATCATCCAGCCGGGCCGTCAGATCGCCATTGTGGATCTGTTCCTGGACCAGCCGGTCTTCCATCGACCGCGACTCTTCCTTGAGCCTGGCAACCTCCGTCTTGAGCTGCTCGTTCTCATACTGGAGATGGCTCAGGCTGGTCTTCATCTGGCCCGCCGTCGGACCGCCGGTCAGGACACTGTCTCGCCCAGCGCAACCCGTGACAAATAAGAGAGTTATCACCATCCAACCGGCACGTGCCGGGGACCGGCGATCGACCCCGGCGCAGCCCGGCCGGACCCGCTGCCCGCAAGCTGGGCGCCTGGAGAAAGTCGGCCCTCGAGGAGAAGAGTCGGATCTGAGAGGGTCCACGGCATCCTGTGATCAAGGGTACAGAGAGCGATCGGCCAGGGATATATCACTCTTTTCGTCAATTCGATGAGGAAATGTTGCGGTATTCCGGTTCGCTGGTGTCAAATCCCGAAGTCTCGAGTTTAAACAACAACAGCTCTTCGCTTGCCTTCAGCTAAACGCTGTTTTTCGTTTGGTACTAATGAATTGCGTTTGACTTGCAGCTGCGTCAAGCCAGTCCGAAAAGCCAGCCAAGTTCGGTTGTGCGGCGGGGTAGTTCACTATAAGTCGTTTCTGAAGAATGGTTTATGGAGTTCAAATCACCACTTTAGTGGCAATTGACTTGTGCCTATGAGCTACTCGCTGGGCCGCCCGAGAACGCGTCGGTGTGTCGGACCGATGAGCGCAAGAAGAGAGCAAGATGACTTGCTGGGGGTCGGCGGCCTGCCGAGAGCGGGGCTCGCAAGCTCACCTCGTTTGGTCGCCGCTGTCGAAATAGTTCGCGGTTCGCTTGCCGCGCCGTACTTTCTCTAATGTGACGGCTTACTCCAACACGGAAGAAGATCCGCTTCCTCGGTTCGCGTCATTGACTTTTTGGATGATTGTTGCCGCGGCCTGAGGTGTGTCGTTTGGCGAGGTCCCGACGGCGGGTCCCTCAGGATTCCATTGGCTAGTCGTCCGTGTTTGCGAAAAAACGCACCAGGCGTCGTAGTTCTACATTGGACGTCCCATGTTCAACGTCTTTCAAAAACGCAGTTCTCAAGGTCATCGTCGCCGAAGACGGTCAAATCGTTTGCACGAGCGGACCCTCCATTACGAGGTTCTGGAGGTCAGGATCGTCCCGTCGTCGACGTATACGTGGACGGGCGGCGGCGCGAATAACAACTGGTCGACTGGTGCCAATTGGCAGGGTGCTGTTGCCCCAACAAGCGGCAGCATTTTGGTTTTCGGATCCGGCGAGTCTCGACTGACCAATGTTGATGATATGCCGGGACTTAGCGTCGCTGAGATCGAATTGGCGGGCGGGTACTCCATCTCAGGAGATGCAATCACCCTAACAGGATCCGCAGGTGTAGGGATTGACAACCAGTCCGGCACTAACTCATTCAACAATCCGATTACGCTCGGCGCTGACCTGACCTTCACGGAGGATGCCGGTCAGCTAACCTTGGGTGGAGTCGTCACCGGATCACAAAGCCTGACGACGAACGGCGCGGGGACGTTAGTCCTTGGTGGAACCAACTCTTACGGTGGCGATACCATCGTCAGCGCGGGCACGCTGCAGGACGGCATCGCAAATGCTCTTCCCACCACCACGACTCTGACTGTCAACGGCACCGGCGCGTTTGACCTGGGTGGTTTCGCCCAGATGGTGGCCGGCTTGGCCGACGGTGGGGTAAGCACCGGCACCGTGACCGACAGCAGCGCCACCGCCACTCTCACGGTCAATGACGCCGCCGCCGATACCTTCTCGGGCTCGATCGGCGGGGCCTTGGCCCTGATCAAGTCCGGAGCGGGAACACTCACTCTCAGCAACACGAACGCCTACACAGGCGCTACCATCGTCAATTCCGGTGTTCTGCTGGTCAATGGTTTGCAATCCGGCAGCGCGGTGACTGTCAACAGCGGTGCGATTCTGGGTGGCACAAACGGCACTGTTGGCAACATTAGCGTGCTGGGTGGAACGGTCAGCCCGGGAGCAGCATCAGCCGGATCGGGCATCCTCAACAGCGGAACTGTCAACCTCAGCTCGACGGCGGCTTTCAACGTCGATTTGAATGGCACCCTAGTTGGTACCGGCTTCGATCAACTTAATGCGACCGGCGCAGTTACCATCGATCCCTCAACCGCCTTGAACGTCACATTGGGTACAGGATTTACTCCCACCATCGGAAATACCTTCCCCATCATACAAAGCCCCAACGCCATTTCAGGAACGTTCGCCTCTCTTCCAGAGGGGGCAACTTACAGCGTAGGCGGACAGTTCTTCCAGGTCAGTTATAAAAACGATAACGTGACGTTGACGTGTGTGGCGGCCACGACGACTACAGTCAGTTCGTCGCTCAACCCGTCGATCTACGGCCAATCGGCGATCTTCACTGCCACCGTTGACAACACCAGCGCCAGCGGCGGCGTCCCAAGCGGCAGCGTCACTTTCTTCGATGGGTCGAACGTACTCGGTCCGGGAACGACCCTCAGCGGCGCCGCAACGAGCGCGACATCGACGTTTAGCGTCTCGACATTGACGGCGGGAGCCCACTCGATCAGTGCCGTCTACGTGGCCACCGGGAATTTTCTGGGCAGCACATCGTCGACCTTGAGTCAGACAGTGAACAAAGCGCCGCTGACGATTACCGCCAGCGACCAGACGAAAGTCTATGGGGCCGCTCAGCCCACCCTTACGGCCAGTTACTCAGGCTTCGTCAACGGCGAGACGTCAGCCAGCCTGACCACGCAGCCTACGCTGACGACAACGGCGACCGCCAGCAGCCACGTCGGCACATACTCCATCACAGCCAACGGCGCAGTGGACTCCAATTACTCGATCACGTACGTCGCGGGGAGCCTCAGTGTCACCACCGCGCCGCTGACGATCACGGCGAACAACCAGACCAAGGCGTACGGCGCGGCGTTGCCGGCTCTGACGGCCAGCTACAGCGGATTCGTCAATGGCGACAGCTCCGCCAGCCTGACCACCCAGCCAACGCTCACGACGACGGCCACCGCCAGCAGCCACGTATCAGGTAGTCCTTACAGCATCACGGCCAGCGGTGCGGTGGATTCCGATTACTCGATCACATATAGTGCTGGGACTTTGACCGTCACCCCGGTCGTGTTGACGATCACAGCCAGCAACAAGACGAAGTCTTACGGCGCTTCGTTGCCGACACTCACCGCGTCGTACTCCGGATTCGTCAATGGCGACAGCTCCTCCAACCTGACGACCCAGCCCTCGCTCACGACCACGGCCACCGCCAGCAGCCATGTCTCCGGCAACCCGTACACGATCTCCGCCAGCGGCGCAGTAGATTCCGATTACTCGATTACATACGTGGCTGGGACTTTGACCGTCAATCCTGTCGTGTTGACGATCACCGCCAGCAATCAGACCAAAGCTTACGGTGCGGCGTTGCCGACGCTCACCGTGTCATACACGGGCTTCGTCAACGGCGACAATTCGGCCAGCTTGACGACCCAGCCCACGCTCACTACCACGGCGACCGCCGGCAGCCATGTCTCGGGCAGTCCCTACACCATCACCGCCAGTGGCGCGGCTGATAGCGACTACTCGATCAGCTACGTGCCCGGAACCCTCTCCGTCACCCCGGTGGCGCTGGTCATCACTGCCAGTAACCAGAACAAGGTCTACGGAGCCGTACTGCCGCAGCTGACGGCCAGTTACTCGGGCCTTGTCAATGGCGACACTTCGGCCAGCCTCACTACCCAGCCGACGCTGAGCACCACTGCCACTGCAAGCAGCCACGTCTCGGGCAACCCCTACAGCATTACCGCTAGTGGCGCGGCCGACACCGACTACACGATCAGTTACGTGTCCGGCACCCTCACAGTCACACCGGCGGCGTTGACCATCACCGCCAATAATCAGACCAAGGCCTACGGTGCGGGGATGCCAACGCTCACCGCGTCCTACGCCGGCCTCGTCAACGGCGACACCGTCTCGAGCCTGACCATCCTGCCGGTGCTGACCACCACCGCCACGGCCAGCAGCCATGTCTCGGGCAACCCCTACAGCATCACCGTCGGAGGCGCGGCCGACATCGACTACTCGTTAAGTTATGTGTCGGGCACCCTAACCATCACACCGGTATCGTTGACGATCACCGCCATCAACAAGACGAAGGCCTACGGCTCTGCGCTCCCGACGCTCACGGTCACTTACAGCGGCCTGGTCAATGGCGACACAGCCGCCACCTTCTCCACCGGGGCAAACACGCCGCCGACGATCAGCACGGTCTCCGCCAACAGCCACGCCGGCAGCTACGCCATCACAGCGTCGGCCGCGAGCGATGTCGACTACGCCATTTCCTATGTGACAGGCACTCTGACCGTCACCCCGGTGGTACTTGTGATCACTGCCGACAATCAAAGTAAGTTGTACGGTGCCGCACTACCGAGTCTGACGGCCAGCTACTCAGGCTTTGTCAATGGCGACACCTCGGCCAGCCTGACCACTCTGCCGGCGCTGAGCACCACCGCCACGGCCAGCAGCCACGTCTCGGGCAACCCCTACACCATCACCGCCAGCGGCGCGGTCGACAGCGACTACTCGATCAGCTACGTGCCCGGCACCCTCACCGTCACCCCGGCGACGCTGGTCATCACCGCAGTGAACCTCGCCAAGGCTTACGGCGCCGCGGTGCCGACGCTCTCCGCAACGTACTCCGGCTTCGTCAATGGTGACACCGGTGCAAACCTGACCACCCAGCCGGTGCTGAGCACCACCGCCACCGCGCACAGCCCTGTCTCGTCCGGCCCCTACAACATCACCGCCAGCGGTGCGTCCGATAGCGACTACACGATCAGTTACGTCTTTGGGGCCTTGACGGTCACACCGGCGTCGCTGACGATCACTGCCGACAACCAGACCAAGGTCTACGGCGCGGCGATGCCCACCTTGACGGCCAGCTATACCGGCCTGGTCAACGGCGACACCGCCGCCACGTTTAGCCAGGCTCCCAACACGGCCCCGAGCATCGTCTCCACGGCAACGGCCAGAAGTCACGTCGCGGGCAGCCCCTACGCTATCACAGCCAGCGGCGCGGCAGACAGTAACTATTCGATCAGCTACGTGTCCGGCACGCTCACCGTCACGCCAGCCGCCTTGACCATCACCGCTGCCAACAAAGCCAAGGTCTATGGCGCGGCGTTACCGGCCCTGACGGCCAGTTACTCGGGCTTCGTCAACGGCGATACCTCTGGCAGCCTTACCACGCAACCAACGCTGAGCACCACCGCCACGGCCAGCAGCCACGTCTCGGGCAACCCCTACCCAATCACCGCCAGCGGCGCGGTCGACAGCGACTACTCGATCAGCTACGCGTCCGGCAGTCTCACCGTCACGCACGCCGCGTTGACCATCACCCCCGACAATCAGACCAAGGTCTATGGCGCGGCTTTACCGACGCTCACGGCGACGTTCTCTGGCTTCGTTAATGGTGACACCCCCACCAGTCTCACCACCCAGCCATCGCTTACAACGACTGCCCTCACAAGCAGCCACGTTGCGGGCAGCCCTTATAGCATCACCGCTAGTGGCGCGGCCGACAGCGACTACTCGATCAGCTACGCGGTCGGGACTTTGACGATCACCCCGGTGGCGCTGACCATCGCCGCCAATAACCAGAGTAAGGTCTACGGCGCTGTGCTGCCGACACTGACGGTAAGCTACACTGGCCTGGTCAACGGCGATACCGCCGCCAGCCTCACGATTCAGCCGGCACTCACCACCACCGCCACGAACGGCAGCCATGTCTCGGGAAGCCCCTACAGTGTCACCGCCAGTGGCGCGGTGGATGCAGACTACAGTATCAGCTACGTGGGCGGGACGTTGACCGTCACACCTTCGGCGTTGACCATCACCGCCAACAACCAGAACATGGTCGTCAACACCAGCCTGCCGACGCTGACTGCGTCGTACACCGGGCTGGTTAACGGCGATACCGCCGCCAGCCTAACCACCCAGCCGACACTGACCACCACTGCCACGAGTGGAAGTCCTATCTCGGGTAATCCTTATCCCATCACGGTCAGCGGAGCCGTTGATGCGGACTACGGCATCAGCTACGTGAACGGCACTTTGACTGTCATCAATCAGCCGACTACTACAGTCACGCTGACGGTCAGCCCTGGCTCGACCTCCACCTACGGCCAGGACGTCACGGTCACCGCAACTGTCACCCCCACCGACCCCCACGGTCCGACGGCTTCTGGTACGGTCCAGTTCGAGGTCGACGGAGTTTTCTTCGGCTCGGCCGTTCAACTGGCCAACGGTTCGGCCACCATTGACTTGCTTACCAGCCTAAAGGCAGGTGCCCACACGATAACGGCCATATTTTCCGGAGACCAGCACTACGCGTCCAATTCCCAGTGGAGCACGCAGACTGTTACTCCGGCGGCGCTGACCATCACCACCCTCAACAACACCAAGGTTTACGGCGCGGCGCTGCCGACGTTCTCCGCAACGTACTCCGGCTTCGTCAATGGTGACACCGGTGCAAACCTGACCACCCAGCCGGTGCTGAGCACCACCGCCACCGCGCACAGCCCTGTCTCGTCCGGCCCTTACAGCATCACTGCCAGCGGTGCGGCCGACATTAACTACACGATCAGCTACGTCTCTGGGACCTTGACGGTCACCCCGGCGGCGCTGACTATCACGGCCGACAACCAGACCAAGATCTATGGCGCGGCGATGCCCACCTTGACGGCCAGCTACGCCGG
>Ga0208696_1002013_pt1 | contig 11328 bp, 16 predicted proteins | sample Sb_taG_9_FD_187711 | JGI IMG/M metagenome (GOLD analysis project Ga0208696, IMG submission 187711) | Peat soil microbial communities from Weissenstadt, Germany - Sb_50d_b_LC metaG (SPAdes) (version 2) | ecosystem: Environmental > Terrestrial > Soil > Wetlands > Peat | place: Germany...
CAACTTCGCAGAGTCACTCTATCACCGTCGAACAGGTCGAAGGTTGCCACGACCGTCAATGATACCCTAGCTCGCGAGGCGAGTGATTGCAGCGACTCGCCGGATGCCAACCACGGCTAATCCACCTTCTTGACCAGCTTGACCTCGTATCCCAGCGCTGCTGCGATGGATTCGAGGGTGTCCAGCTTACAGGTTTGGACCCGCCCTTTCAGGATGCGGTTCAGGGTCACCTCGGTACAGTCTGCCGCTGCTGCGATGATGTGGTGCGGTTTCCCGGACTCGCGGATAAGCCTCTCAAGGTCGAGCATTATAACCGGACTCCTGCAGGAAGAATGCAAGGGAAAGGTTCGCCAACCAATCTGATCCTGGTTGACGACCAGGACGGTGTGGATCAGTTGTTCCCCCCGAGCGATGAGCCATCCTTGGCCGTCGGGTCTCAGCGGGACTTGACGACGCTAATTTGGAACTCCTGCCCGTCGGGGGCGCGGAGGACCAGACCGGCATTTCTGGTCATGACCCCAGCGTCCTCGAAGCTGCGAACGGTAGGTTTGTCGCCATCGTCAGACCAGGGCTGGTCGTCCTGCTCGATGAGATCGACCAGATAATCTGCGATTGATTGTGCGTTGATGGCGTTCACGTCTCGCATATCCTCTTGTCGGTGTCCTCGTGGCCGTACGCTGCCCGTCTCACCGGTAGTACGGCGAGAAATCCTTAATGTTGGTCAGCATCACGGTCATCACGTCCGTGAGCTTCGCTGCAAAGTCCTCCGTGTGCTGCCCAATCCCGAAAGCCCCGTGAACGAACTCGTGAGCCGCCAAGCTCATGATCTCGAACCGACTGGTCCAGGCCGACGAGAACCGAGCCCTGAAGGACCTCGAGTTGAATCTCTGATTCTTCACGATCTCAGCCGGCGACAAGTAATAGACCAACCCATACTCACTCGACTGCTCGCACTCCGCCCGGCAATCCTCGTCGAAGATGAAGCCGATGGAGAAGGCTCCCTCCAGGTCGTGCAATTCATAGAGCCGCTTCAGCGTCATGGCCCATGCCTTGACCAGCCTCTTCGCGTAGGACGAGAACTGATCTCCTGGCAAGAGGTAACTGGGCGTCTGCATCCCCGCACACTGCTTGCAGATGAACTCGGGGCCGATGCTCACCTGGCGGTTCTCGCGTGAGATGGCAACCGATCGGGTGCCTCCCTGTGGCTGACTGTTCCCCTCGGGCTGACTGGTGGTCTGCACGAGTGCGGCAACGTCCAGGCCCGGCTGCGCCTTGGGCTGCTTGCCCTCGGCTTTGATTTTCTCGCCCTGGTACCGCTTGTACTCGGCCCGCTGCTGTTTCAGAGCCGACCGCGTGTCCACTGCCAGCTCATTCAGGAGGCTGTCAAGCTCGTCGTTGTAGCGGTACTGCAGCCGGTCGCGGGACGAGACGAGCCGTTGTGCCGAGGTGCCGGTCAGCTCGACCAGCACGCATCCCTTGAACTTGATGTTGCGCGTGAACATTGGTTGGCCACCGATGCGCACTACGAGCAGGTTACTGTGCTGCTGGTTCGTGTAAACCTTCCCCCATTCATACTCGCGACGAGGGCTGCCCTTGCGCAGGTCGGTGGCGAGTGCCTGGCCATTAACTGTTAATATTCCCTTCCACTGAGCGAGCGCGGCGAAGCGCTGGAACATGCCGACAAGGCGACCTACCTCGTCGCCTTCCATCAGCACGGTGGTGGTCGTGCCGTGCAGGGGAGTGAGGCCGGAGGTCAGCTCGTACTCTCCGCCTTCCCCTTCAGCCAGCAGGGAGCCGGTGCGGATGGACCAGCGGAGGTGGCAGCACACGAGCAGCTCCTTCGCCTTGCCGAATCCTCCTACTCCGCCGTCCTTGGCCGATCCGCCGAGGGTCAGGAACTTGTTGACGAGAATGTCCAGAGCCATGGGCTGGCCGTCGTTGCTGACCGCTATCTGGGTGTTCGCACCTTCCCGCTCGATGGTGACGTCGATGCGGTTTGAGCCGCAATCCATGCTGTTCTGGCTTATCTCTCGAACCCAACTCCACCGCCAGTCGGCGTAATCAGCCTTGGATTTCGCGAAGAACTCTCTGCCAATCTTGAAGCTTGCCATCGCTCGGGTCCTGCGTCTGTGTCTCTACCATCCTCATACTAAAGTTTACTATATATGAGCATTTGTGTAAAGTCATGGATGATAAGACGTGGTTGGTGATAAACAGGCTGTGGCAGGAGAACAGCAGTAATTCCCAAGGTGTGCGCGGGTTGGGCGGGAGATGCCTATCCTTGGATGGCTTTCCGTCAGTTGAGCTTCGGTTTCGCCTCATCGCCGGGCAAATCTCCCCTGGAAACATCTTGTCCGGGGGGGCCGTGATGTTCGGGGAAGAGTTCGGGGACTGCTGGCACGAGATTCCCGGGGTATCCGGGTTGGAACTTTCGGGAGACCTTAGGTTTCGTGGTCCTCGGGTGCTCCGCAAGCTTCGCCACGACTCCAACGGGCGACCATACATCCAGGCCAGGAAGGTCGTCGATCACGAGTCAGACGGACGGGTATGAGAAGGCAGAGTCATGCTGCATCGCGCGGTTATGACGATAGTCTTGGGCTGGCTGCTCTGCTGCGACGAGTTCGTCTGCCACCGAGATGATGACGTGGAAAACAACTGGCCGGAAAACCTTTACCCGGGTGATCGGCACAGCAGCGCGGCGGACAGCTTGCGGAACGGGCGACATGTGCGGGGAGATAACCACCCGTCCACCAAGGTTTTTGACGATCAGGTCCGCGAGATCCGATCGGCCCTGTCTCGGGGCGAGCGGGTGGGGGACCTTGCCTGAGTTGTTGGGGTGCACAAGAGCTTGATCAGCCGTATCAAGCACGGCGTGCGGTGCCGGTCGTGCTAACCACGCCAAACACGATCGCCGAGTGGTCCCGCCAGGGCCAATCGCCACCGACCTGAGCCTCCGCTCATTCATCGCGCCGCGAAGCGTTTCCCCTATTCAAAGCACTGCGGTGCCGCTGCTGGGCTTCTTGAACACCGATTGGAGGTCCGGCTTCGCGGACTCCAATCCATAATGGTTAGGCGATCCTGCGCGGCGACAAGGGCATCGAGCCCCAGCCCCATCCGAGGCCCCGCCCGACGGACCGCCTCTACGCCGTGCCGATGACCAGGATCTCCCGTGCCACCTCGACGACCTCACGTGTCACCGCCTCCAGCCCGTTGAGCTCGAGGATCCGCCCGACCTGCGTCAGCGGCCGGTCTAGAAGTCGGAAGTTCCCGCCGGTGATCCGAATGATGGCCACAACCCCCTCGGCGGCCGCCAGCCCGCCAGCAGCGTGCCATTCCCGCCTCTCAGCGCTTGCGGTTGACCTGGGCGGCCCGGAGTGCGTCGACGACGTCCTGCACCTTCTTGTACTCGGCGGCCGAATCGCGGATCGCCTCCCGCCGGTTGACCTCGGGGGCCCACAAGCCGTTGCGGATGTTGTCATGCGTCATGGCCGTGATCCTCTCGCGGAACTCCTTCTCCACCTCGGCGATCGTCTGGGACGGCGTCCCGTAGATGAAAGGCTCCTGCTTCCCCAGCGTCTTGTCGACGAACGGGTCGGCCAGGGCCTTGGGCGGCAGCCAGTTCTTCACCACGTCCGTCTCATCCAGGACGTGCAGCAGCTCGTGGCCGTAGTGAGCGGCGAAGATCTTGAGGGATAGGTCGTCGTCGAGATCGGGCTCGATGAAGCTGACGAGGAAGAGGCCGATCCGCAGGTCCAAGATCACCTCGCCGCCCGTGAACTGGAATCGGCCGGGGCCGCGCGTCGACGGCTTGCCGTCAGGGCTCGGGAGCCTTCGCCATTGGGCGGCGACGTCGGCGTACCGCACGGTAAGGTCGGTGTCGACCAGGCCGTCCACCGTGGCCAGGGTGCCCGAGCTGCCACTCCTCACCGCGGACGACCGCAGCCGCTTCTGCATCTCCAGCATCTGGAGGTACTTCGGCGCGCGGACGTGGGACAGGTCGAGGCCCGGCGGCGGGCGGACGCCGAACCAGTCGGCGGGGAACAACAGGTCGTTCTCCGGCCATCGGATGTTCGCCCGAAACGTCACACCCATGGTCTCATCCCCCGGCGGTCTCGAGCTCCGGCGTCGACCCGACTAGCATACGCAATACCCTACTCTGGGGTCGACACGACTCTCAGCTTGAGCCAGAGAGCGTATCCCCACCCGAACGCCGCCAAGCCGAAGACCCCGATGTAGATCCAAGCGATGACGGAGGTATGTCCCGCCAGCAGCATCCCCGCGCCACTCGCGATGAACGCCAGGGAGCCGAGGAGCCCGAGCGCGAGCGCGCTCGCGCTATGGCGGTGAGCCGTCTCGGCATAGAAAGCCCGGATCGGGAGACGCGACGGAGCACGCTGCAGGCCGCGCAACGGCCCGCGGAAGAGGAGGTGCCCGGCCACTCCGAAAACGACCGTTACCGCGATCAGGTAGCCCAGGAACCAGAGCGGTTCTCGAATGACCTCCGGCACCAGCAGGAATAGGAACGGCTGGCCGAGGATCAACACCCCCAGCAGCAGTCGCATCAACCACAACTGTCTGATGTAAAGGCGTTGCTCGGTTGCCTGGTCGGGGACGAGGTATGGCCGTGACCAAGGTCCGCCGCGGTAGAAGAGACGCTTGCCGCTCGGTGCCGACTTGAAAGACTGTTTGGCGATGTAGTCGAAGTACCCCACGGATGCCCCCCGTTCTGGACGCCTACCTTGAATTGTTTGCCGACCCGCATTAACCAGCGAGCTGGCTGCAGAAGAGGACCGCCGAGATCCTGTCCTGCATCGGGGATCTCCGATCTGACCGGTGAGCCATCTTACCGTCAGTCGCATCGGGAACTCCCGTTTCGAGTCGGTGTTGCTCTCGCTTCACTGGAGACTTATCAGCGGCGCCGAGCCGAACGGACGCGGGCGGGCGGGGATTTATTGAAATTGGCTCAATTGGGGTAGACCCAACCGTCATGTCACAGGGGGTCATTCGACTCATACATCAGCAAGCCACGTCGCAGCCAAAGGCGGCGACTCTGTCTCGACTTTGGCCATCGGACAATTGCCTTACCGGGCCTTCAGCTCATCTTGCCCGGACTCAGACCGATCGGCCGCCCTGGCGACCTCGCCAACAGGATCAGCAATGGAACGGAAAACCGGGATACAGGCCCGATCGAAGAAAAGTCGCCTCTCGCTGTCCGTTCCGGTGCGAGCCGCGGATATACCTCGGGAGGGCCAGTCGGCCCCATCGGCGAGTCGCCCAGTGCGACCATGCGTCTCCGGTCCGTCGGAGGTGGGCCGATACCCCCGTGACAACACCAATCCTTGGTGTGTCTACCCGAGTTCGGTGAGTCTACCCGAAGTGAAAGATTTGGAGGAAAGCAACCCATGAAACGTCACCTGATGCGGATGTTGATCGGGACCAGCGTGCTGGTCGGCGGCCTGATCTCGGACGTTGGCACCGGCGCGGCCCAGGCCAAGCATTACGGCGGCCACCGAGGCAGCCACGGCGGCCACGGCCGTCACCGGGGCGGCCACGGCCGTCACCGGGGCGGCCACAGCGGTTACCGCGGCGGCCACGGCCGTCACTGGGGCGGCCACGGCGGTTACGGGGGCGGCGACGGCGGCCGCGGCGGTTACGGGGGCGGCGACGGCGGCCGCGGCGGTTACGGGGGCGGCGACGGCGGCCGCGGGCAGTTCATACCGCCAGACCTAGACCCTGACCAAGATTGATCTATAGGCCAATAGGGCAGAATCGCGCAAAAAAACTCGAAAACCCCCGGGGATTTTGGAATAATGTATGTAGAAATACGTCCTCACTATTCCAAGACTCGGGGGCTTTCGAGTGTGCTCAACCTCAGGACGAGCTCCAGGGCTTACGCACCACTTTTTCAGGGCTTACGCACCACTTTTTCCTGCGTTTTTGAGGGTTTTTCACGGGAACTAAGTAGTCATTATATGATAAGTACTAATTGTAATGTACTGTATTCGCCAATACACTATCGAAAAGTTGCGAATATGTGATCCAAAAGCTTGGATTTGACCAGAAGGCAGGGTTTCCCAGCTAACCCGGATTCGCTATTGTGATGCGTAAGCCCTGGGACGAGCTCCACGCAGGTTCGACGGCCGACATTTCACGAGCCCAGAAGCCCCGAACACGGGCGTAAACGCGACCGGCACCGAGCGAGTGGCGTGTACCAGCAATACACCGTGGGACCGCCCCTTCTTCCAAGAAATCTGAGGTTTTTCCCACCGGCCGGGTGGTAGCCTGCCCGCCCAAAGGGCATCACCGACTCAATGCATCGAGTTCAAGACTATCCGGCTTAGTCCCCACGAATCACCCCTTGCTCCCAGGGCTCGGATCCATGAGCGCGAACCCGATCGATCTCGACGCGCGCCGTAGTTGCCCGAATTTGGAGGCGCGATCGGGCAGGCCCCGGCGATGGAGCACCGACCCAGCACGCCACAGCTATTACCAATGGGCGAGACAGCGCCGCCTCGCCCGGCGGCTTCTCGGCAGATAGATGAATCCGAGGGCGACCAAGGTCTGGACTCCAATCAGGGCTGAATCGATGGCCGGCACGACTCCGGTGGTCATGATCCGGTCAAGGATCGGATGGAGCGCACGGGGATGCGCTGGATTCCATCAGGCGCGCAGGCGATGCTGGATCTGCGAGCAACCTACCTTAACGGAGAGTGGAGCGCCTTCTGGAGATTCCATGTGGAGCGCGAAGATCAACGCCTCTACGCGGCACGAGGTGCCCGCCCATCACAACGCTGAGAACTACGTCGATGCCTATATCGAAGCCGCGGGAATCGCTGGCGATAAGAAGACCCCCTCTTCCGCACCATCGACCGCCGCCGTACGCTCACCGCCCACCCGATGCACCGCATCGACGCCTGGCGGATGATCAAGGCCCGTGCCAGGGCTATCGGCTTACCCGAGAAGATTTGCTGCCACACCTTTCGTGGGACCGGCCTCACCACCTACCTCGAAGGCGGCGGCACCCTGGAGCACGCCCAGAAGATCGCCAACCACGAGTCACCGAAAACGACCAAGCTCTATGACCGCACCAGCGATCAGATTACACTCGATGAGGTTGAGAGAATTGTAATTTAATTAGCAACTCTTAATCTGTGTCGGTGGTGAGCCATGACTGACCGGCAGGAAGACGATCCGAACGCAATCGCGGAGAAATCCGTTCCCCGTCGTGGTCATGGCGGCATCCGCCGGCGGTATCGCCGCCCTGACCGAAATCCTCGCCGCCCTGACCGGCGTCTTCCCCGCCGCCGTCGCCATCGTGCAGCACCGGGCACCACGGGCACCGAGCGACCTCGCCCACGTCCTCAACCGCCGCTCCGCGATGCTGGTCACCGATGCCAAGGACAGCGAGCTGATCCGACCGACCAGGGCCTATCTCGCACCGGCCGACCATCACCTGCTGGTCAATGCCGATGGCACGTTCTCGCTCACGCAGTCGGCGAAAGTGCATAGCACCCGGCCCGCCGCCGAGAAACTCTTCGAATCGGCGGCCAAGGGCCTGAAAGAGCGAATCATCGGCGTCATCCTGACCGGAGCCGACAGCGACGGCGAAAACGGCGTGCGACTCGTCAAGGAAATGGGCGGAATGGTCATCGCCCAGGACGAGGAAACGAGCGAGGTTTTCGGGATGCCCGCCGCCGCCATCCGGACCGGGGCTGTCGATTTCATCCTCCCGCTCCACCAGATCGCACCGAAATTAATTTCACTCGTAGGAGGTTGACAAGAAGACCGTGCATATCGCAGGCCGTTTGGTTGCGCACCTTCCGGGCCACCGGCATCACCGCCTACCCCCATGAGGGAGGAGCCGGAGTCGGCACCAAGCCGCCATCCGGCGTGCCATGCAGTGGAGAAAGGATCTCGGGGGCTGCCCAGCGGCACCGGGGTCGCGGGGACGGTGCGCACCGCCGCGATTGTGGAGGTTTTAAAGGAAACCACTGACTAAGAGACTTTTTCGCCAGCTTGAGCTCCCAGCCCCCCTCCCCTCATGGGAGGACCGGACAACTTAGGTCTTGCTGACGTGGTTGCCGGTCTGCGTCCTTGGCAGAAGGGACCAGGGGTTTTCCCATCTGCAAACAAAACCTTGCTGTTGGCTGGGGGTGCCTACAGTTGTTCGCGTGTTCTCCGATCACCGCCCGCCGACATGATGACACCGCGCTCCAGGAGTTCCTCGCGGAGGACTGTTACCTCCGGAGGAGCGTCGATCCCCAAGCGGATGCGGCCGTTTGCGGCTTGCACCAGGGTGACCCGAATGGACTCACTGATGAGGAGGCTTTCGCCGACTTTTCGAGAAAGGACTAGCATGATCGATCCCTCCATGATGTCGTTGGCACCCACCGGCCCCTCCATGACGTTTGTAGGGTAAATTGCCCGTTGCCGGTTGCCAGTAGGCCTCTTTCCCTGCTGTTGTGGGCCTGTGGTAATTCTACCGAGGCGCGGACACTGGGAGGTATCAGGGTAGTTACTAGACATCAGGCTTGACATAAGGGAAAAGCGAGCGGCGCTTGTCAGGGTAATCTCTGAATCGAGGCGATTTGTCAGGAAAACCCTCACAAAGGAGGCGGCGCTGACGGCTACCTGAAATCCATCCTTGCCCCCTCGCCCCGAACATGATAGCATTAAATTCGATGCGTTAACGATGCGATTTATACAGAGAGTACAGTTATGAATATTGACCGCGATATTCACCCACTGACCGATCTCAAGCGGAACACCGCCCACTTCCTCTCGCAACTCAAGGAAACCGGCTAGCCCGTCGTGCTCACCATCAACGGCAAGGCCGAGCTGGTCGTGCAGGACGCCGCCGCCTACCAGAAGCTGGGGTACGGGCAGTAACGGAACAAGGAACCTATCCGACCCTCACGATCGTTAAGTGCAGGACGGTGGCCTATTGTTTCGGGCCCTCAACCCGCGGCCAACCAAGGTGCGTGTTCTGCACGGAAAGGCGCGTGTCTAGAAGTCGACAACTCATGTGTAAGTATCCAAGTTCAAGAATGCATACGCGACCTTTTCGTCGCTACAGTAGAGCCTAAGATCAGAATCCTGTGATAGGACGAATGCAAACGCACCGGGATGCTCTTGGCAGAAGAGGCAAGCCGAGTTGTTCCGAGTGCCAAGGCTCTTCATCTCTTCCTCAATAATTGTGCCAGGTTGGTCGTAATCGACCAAAGGTAGCTTCTTCCGGTCTCGAATCGTCTGGATCTTAGCGCCGAACAAGTGGGCCTTCAGACTCCGATCTAGCACGACGCAACCGTCAACGCCGGATAGTGCAGCAAGTGCCTCTTGCATCAGATACAGGTCCTGCCTTCTCGCGAGCCACTGGTTCGAGAGCAGTTCCATTTGTTGCGTGTGCGATACCGCCTCGAACCCAGCGTGGTTAACGTTCGCTTTGGCTTGGTTGTAACACTCGCACGCGACCGCAAATTCCGTGAAGGCTTTGCCTAGGTTCAACGAGACCTCGAACCCCCCGCTGAACCCGTATTTTTCGCGGATCTCTTTGGGAGAAATCGCCTGTTCGGGGAGCAGGAGGAAAGCGGCCCCGTGCCTCTTCGAGTTGGCGACGTCAAGCACTCTTGCCCAGGAATGTAGGAAGTCCATCGCGGAGGACCTGGGTGCCAGAGCCGCGAGCACGGTCTTTACAAGTTGAAGCACAACTTCAAGATATGCGAATAGCCTCGTCGGACGGATTTGGCCGCCCCGAAGGACATATTCCTCTTTCTGGAGCGCGAACCTCGCGCGAAGACTTCCCGGCCCCTCGATCTTGACTATAGCGAATTCGGTGTCGCCGATAACGCCATTACCGCCGACACGCGAGTCGGGCGTCCCGATGAAGGTCGTTTTGAACGAGCGGTCTGCGTCGATGATGCCGAGGCACTTGAGGCGTCGGTCACTTCCGTCACCCCCTTCGGCCACCCACAACGCGCAACTAGACTCGGAGACAGATGGGGCGAGCTTCCTCAGATCATTCGCTTCGTTAATGACGACGGGGCTTTGAAATCGCACGACCGACGTGAACGGGAACAGTTCATCTCGGTTGGAGCCAAGGATAATCCGAAACCGGGGGTATCTCCCCTCTTCTGCGAGGAGGCTAGTGGCGTATGCTTTCTTGAGCAGCCTGCGGAGCGAATCCTTATCGAATGGTAGGTGGAGACGACCCGCCCACAGATTCTCATTATTTTTATGAAAAACAGATAGTAATATAGAGTATAATTCATTAACTCCACACGCGTTTTCTGAGTTCATTGCGATGATCTTGTCTGTCGGATTATCCATCGTCGTGTCTCCCAAAGATCGACCACAGAGAGCGAGTGACCGTACGGTGGCATCATATCCAGTGTATCAGAAGTCGAGTCGGAGAACTCAAATGGCAATAACTCGCGGGTAGGCCAAATTGCTCGTAACAACCAGTGCTCCCCCGCCCGATCATGACTCACGTCCTAAGCACTTGGACCCGGTTGTCCTGAACATTTGCCAGCAAGCCCCGCGTGGCGGGAACGGGCGAAAAGGCTTTGATCGGGCTCCGAATCCGGTACATCAAGCGATCGATGACGAGGATCGAATGTGTCGGATAACCCCGTCCACGTGCTTAGCTCGTGTGCGCCTACCGCTAAGGAAGACGCATCGCGTCAACTCATGCGTTTCTCTGAATGATGGCAAAACGCCCGCAATTACCGGCGAAAACCGCCTTCCGCGGCGAGGGTGCGCTTGTCCACATCCCGACGGATCACGCACTCGCTTCCTAGCATCCACGCACGCGCCAGTCCGGGTCCAGTGGAGACGGTTTCTTGTTCCCATCACCATACCGGCGAGTCAGCCAGGCAGCCATCGACTCGTTTCCCAGGTTGCCCCCCTCCTCCTGGGCCATCCTTACCAGCCAAAGCGCCCCCGGCTCGGAGGACCCTGACGAGGGGGAGGCTTGAGGCGATCGGGGTGCGATTCGCACCCGGGGGAGCGATCGTCTGCCGGGATGTTGTGCCGACGTGAGGGCCTCGCCTCGGGCGGGAAAAGAAAGCCGAGTCGGTTCCTGATGCTTTGAACAGAAAACGAAGGTGGGTAGAGTAAGAATGGGAACGCGAACCCCTGAAACTGGTGGCTGGTTTTGAAGCGCCCATAAGTGGCTGGGTTTGAAGCGCCCATTGACAGCATCCAGGGCAGCGAAGCCTACAAAAGATTGGCTCATGCGCTTCGCCGAGCATAAGCAGTCGGACATGGTGGACCTGGTCGATGACGCCCTGGCCGCTTACGCGAAGGCCCGGGATTACAGAGTCCCCCTCC
>Ga0208696_1002015_pt1 | contig 11321 bp, 12 predicted proteins | sample Sb_taG_9_FD_187711 | JGI IMG/M metagenome (GOLD analysis project Ga0208696, IMG submission 187711) | Peat soil microbial communities from Weissenstadt, Germany - Sb_50d_b_LC metaG (SPAdes) (version 2) | ecosystem: Environmental > Terrestrial > Soil > Wetlands > Peat | place: Germany...
AATCCCTCCGGCATGAGTGACCCTCATCCGCCGCTGCGCGTTCCCTCTCCCGCCGGGAGCGGGGGGAACCCCGCTTGCGGGGTCGGGCCGAAGGCCGGGTGAGGGGCGGTACTGGCCGAGGCCCTGGCCCCCCCTCATCCGCCGCTGCGCGGCACCTTCTCCCGGCGGGAGAAGGGAGCCGAAGGCCTGCCCCCCTCAATCCGCCGCTGCGCGTTCCCTCTCCCCTGGGAGAGGGTGGCCGAAGGTGGGCTGATGCAAAGTTGCTATTGACACGGTTCTTGAGGACGTCCTGAGGTATCCGCTTTCGTTACGCTGGGCGGGGACATTCACGGGAAAACACTCCGAACAAGTTGAATATCGGGGTCGCAGATCCTCGTCGTTCCCTGTCCGCGCTACGTCCGTAACAAAAACAGAACCGAGATAAACCTCGGTATGGCATTTTGCCAGTCAAGTCCAAGTTTGCATCAGCCTAGCGCGAGCCTCCTTGATCCAGCTCGGATCTCCGTAGACGCCCGCTTTGGTGAAAAGGAGGAGGGTCAACAGGAGAGGAAAAAGAGAGGAGGGAATGGTGCGCATGGCAGGAGCCTCCAGCGGGATCGCTCACCGCTGAGGAACCATTTCCCAAGTGCCACGATGAGCGACTGTTCCTGGAAGATATCGCGCTGTGCTGCCGTCCGCCCTGCTGTGACCGGGCAACGGCTTGCTCGCGCTCCTTGCGCTTGGTGGATTTCGGGCTCCATGGCCATCCGACTGCATGGCCATGGAGCCTCGAATCCACGATTCCCGTGGATCAAGAAACGACCCTCGGCCCTGTCGTATGCTGACGGTGAGTGCCAGGCCGGGCTTTGTGCGAACTCTCGTTCTCTTCGCTGTCTTTCTTCGCTTTGTCCTTGTCCTTCTTGTCGCCCTTGAGGCTCTCCAGCTCCTTGAGCAGCCGGTCCATCTTGTCTTCAAGATCACGGAGCCGGCGCTCAACGCGGGGATTCAGCACCGCGGGGCCACCGGGGCCACTCATGCGGGGCCCGTGCATATCCGTGCCGGGCCGTTCGCCGGGAGGTCCATCGGGACGCCGGAGCGGACGCGGTTCGGCGGGAGGGGCCTGAGGCTCGGGTTTAGCGGGAGGCTCGGGACGAGCATCGGGAGCATCAGGCGGAGCGGCAGGACGCGCTGAGGTAGGGGGTGCAGGTGGACCACCAGAACCGCGCCGCTGGTTGCGCGACAGACGCTGGTCGCGGCGCTCAATTGCCTGGAGCCGGCGCATCGCCTGGCGCAGTTGCTGCTCCATCTGGCGGATCTCCTTGCGTGCCTGCTCCGCCTCACCGGGCTTGCCAAATGCATCGGCCTCGGCGGCCGGCGGCTCGTCTCTCTCTTTGGATTGCGACAGCAGGCCCTCCCGGGCCGCTTCTCTCGCCTTTTCCGCGCGGTCCCGCACCGCCCGGCGGAATTCTTCGCGCGCCTTCTCCACCGCGGCATTCACGTCTTCGCGTGCCTTTTCCGCGGCGTCCCGCGCCTGCTTGTTGACAGGGCCGCCCTCCTTGAAGGCCTCCTGCATCTTGTCGCGGGCCTTCTCAATCGCCTGGCGGAGATCCTTGGAGGTGATCCCTTCCTTGTCGAGCGCTTCGGTCACCTCTTTTGCAGCCTTGTCCAGGGCCTTGGCGACCTCGTCGCTGACCGGACTGAGGTCCTTGCTCAATCTCTCACCAAGATCCTTCAGGAGGCGCTCGAGATGATCGGCCACATCCTTGTGACGGTCGGGTCCGTCACGATCGTCATCCTCATCCTCAGCTTTCCCTTTGACACGATCGTCATCCTCATCCTCAGCTTTCCCTTTGAGCTGCTGGCGGGCCTTCTCGGTTTGATCGCGATCCTGGGCGCTGAGTTTCCCGAGCAGACCGTCGTCGTTCATCCCAATGTCGAAGTGCGAGCGGGTGTCGCGATCGGGATTGACACCCACGGTCGCGGCATCCCGATCGCCGTCGGGTGCTGGAGTATCAGGCTTCTGGGCCCAGGTGGGGGCCAGAGGCAAGATCAGGGCGGCGAGGCCGAGCACGCCGAGTCGTCCGGCCCAGCTCAGCGCCTTGGGAGTCCTGGCTTGAACGATCATTCTCATCCTCCTCTTAAGAAAGGAAACATGCCCCCTCCCGCTGATGACGGCCGCGGCTGCGGCCACGCCGGCGGTCGGGGCACCCGCAACGAATTCCAAGGCGGCCAGCAGGGCCGCCGCGTAGGACCTGGATCCCCGGGGCGTGGCCCAGACGGCCCAGGCGTCGCAGCACTGCTCCTCGGCTTCACGCAAACCTCGACGAGCCCACCAGACAACCGGATGCCACCAGTAGAGCCCGGCCACGGCCAGGTCCAGCCAGCGGACCCAGTGGTCCTTTCGCTTCAGGTGCGCCAGCTCATGTGCGATCAGGGCCGTTTGCTGGCTTTCAGAAAGGTTCGGCCAGAGCTCGGAAGGCACAAGTAGCCGAGCCCGGCCGCCGAGCGTCCAGAGCATGGGTGGGATTCGACCCGGCACCAGCCAGGTGGTCGGGACGCGTCTCAACTGGAGTTGACGGGCCACCGCGCTGACTCTTTCCTGCAAGTCGGCCGGCGCGGGCTGAATGTCCCGGAGCAGGCACTTGAGGCCGATGATCCGCACGGCCGCCAGCGACCAGCAGACCAGGCCACCGGCGAGGATCAACGCCAGGGCAAGAACCTCCCAGCGCGGAAGATTGCGCAGGGTGATCAAGGAAGGGTTGTTCTCGGCGTGAGAGTCCTGCTCATGAGGCCGTTCTGTCTCGTAGGCTGCGGCAGCGAAGCGTAATCCACCGCCCGTCTCACCCAGTTCCGTGCCTCCGGCCGGGACCGTGGGATCCATACTCTGAGCAGTTCCATCCCACTCGGTGGGCTCACTGTCGTCCTGGACCAGCCTGGCGGGCAGTTCTTGCCGATCTGGCCGCGCTGCCAGGGTGAGCCCGGAAGAAACGTCCGCGGTCCCTGGTGGACGTACCTGCGGCGCAGTCGAGGAAATCGCCAGAGGCACCTGCACCAGGGGCGGCGTCACGAGCTTGAGCAGAACGACCAGCCAGAGGCTGTGAACCAGGGCCGGAGGTCGGCCGAACCGACTCACGACCAGAGGTGCCAGAGCCAGCCCGGTGGCGACCAGGGCGTTGCTCAGCAAGGCATTCACAAGGGATTCCATGGGCAGGCGGTCTCCCGGCGATGGTCCTGCTCGGTCTTCTCAAGAACGCGGCAAACGCCTTGGTCCCGTCCGGCCCTGACGGGCCGTTATCGAAGCATCCTGCTTCCTCGCATCGAGGGATTCCGGGGCAATTTCCTGAGAAAGTTCCTCGCGTTCGGATTCCTCGATAATCGCTCGCAACGCCTGGCGGTCCTCGTCGGTCAGATCGCCGGCCCGCGCCAGATGCGTCAGAAGTGGAGTGAGCGACCCGTCGCAGAGCGTCTCGACCAGCGACCGGAGCCGCCGGCCGATGAGCTGGTCACGATCCAGCAGCGGGACAAACCGGTGCACGAACAGCGAGCGATCGCGGCGAACGAACTCCTTGGCTTCCATCCGGTCCAGCAACTTCTGCACGGTGGCATACTGTGCCGCCCCGCCGCCAGGATAAAGAACGTCCGTCAAGTGCCGGATCGTCGCCATCCCCCGGTCCCAGAGGATCCGCAGCACCGAAAGTTCCGATTCGGTGATATCCCGGGCGGGCCGGCCCATGCGCTCCCTCGTATTCAGTTGTTGTGTCTGAATATTCAGTCCTTTTGTCTGAATTGAGAATACGCTCTCGCTCCTTCAGAAGTCAAGAGGCCAGAAGCAAAAGAAAGTGACACGGAATAGTGACGAGTGGCGCGTAAAGACCGCGGAGCCATCTGCCACTCGCCACTCGCCATTCGCCACTATGAGCTACTCGCCCACCCGCTGGAGCTTGACGAGTAGACCACGGAGTAGCGACTCCTGGCCGATCACCTGATCACGGTAATTGGGCGTGTGGGTCCGGTGGATCTCAACCCGGGTCTCTCTCAGAATCTGTTCCAGGAGCCGGACCATCTCGACCCGTTCTTCCTCCGAGAACATGAAGGTGCGCGATTCAGAAACGGTTGTGGCTGTCATTGTGAGTGCCTCCTGTTCGGTTGCTGTCTGGTGAAGTAGCATCATAGACTTGTTCAAGAGACATGCTTATGTCGTCCGACGATCTTGACAGTGCTGGCCTGGGGACCTTTCTCTCCAAGCTCTTCAACGAAGCTGACCTCGGTACCGACGTCCAGGCTGCCGAATCCTGAGCCCAGAACGCTGTTCTGATGAAAGAAGACCTCGCGGCCATCGAGCGTCTCGAGGAACCCGTAGCCTGCCTCGGTGAAAAGCTGTGTCACACGGGCATGAGGAAGGTCTTCGTGAGTTTTGACGAACCCGCGGCGGCGGTTGACGAACTCCTCGATCTGCCCCTGCATCTCTTCGAAGGCATCCTGGATCACGAGGGAGAGATCGCCAGAGGCGAGGGTCCCGGCGTGTTCGCGTTTGACCACCAGTTCCGCCCCGGGCATCTTGAGGTCGATGCGGACTTGAAAGAGGTTACCCTCCTTGTGGTGACGGTGGGGCTGGTCGACGATCACGCGACAGCTTGTGATCCGGTCATGAGTGTCCTCCAAGCGGTCGGCTGCTTCCTGGATGGCGCTCTCGATGACCTTGGAATGGGGAAGATTGTGGAACGTGATCTGGAGTGGAGTTTGCATGGTCGTTCCCTCGTAGGGGACGACCGCGACGGGGTGGATCTCCCGCCGCGGCTGGGGCGCTCCCGGTCCAGGCCAGAACAGAGCAAAACAGCCCGCCAGGGCCCCCGATGTCGGAGAAAAGCAAGAGCACCACGCACGCGGGGGTTCTGGGCGACATGGCCCGATCACCCGGGGAAGTTGGCCACCCGCACGTCCAGCGGCTGCGCCTGGCACCTTGATCACTCGCATGTGCCCGATGCGCCTGTGCCGCAAACGCGGCCCACTCGACGAAGCTGGCAGCCTTTCCTTGAGGTGCTCCCGCTTCCACGTCGATACACCGACTTTTCAATACTCAAGAATCGGAGATGATGGGTCTCGATCGGATCGAGGTGGACCCCTCGAAAGAACTGCGGCAAGGTCGATACCAAAGCCGTGCCTCGAGGCGGGCCACCGGATCGTGCCGACATGCCAGCCGGTTCATGTCGGCTCGGATCGGACCGATCGTTCCTCGGTCCTCTTTCTTGATTCTATCCCATCAGACGGTCGATTCCTAGCCGGAGGATTTAATCCTGGCGGGTCAGCCGGCCTGCTTCCGACCAGGCTTCGAGAACGGCGATCTCCCGGGGTGAAAGCGATTGGTCATGTTGGAGCTTTGGCCCAACTCCCGGCGCTGGCTTCCAGGGCGGCATCTGTCGTTCAGTAACCACCAGGGAGATATCCGAGGCGCGTTTCCGGGCCGGCTCAAAGGTTTCCAGCGCGAATGGACCGATGTGATAGCTACGATGGCAGTTCTGACACTTCTGCTGGAGGATCGGCGCCACATCCCTGGTGAACGTTGGAGGATCTTTCCGCCGGGCCGGCTCATCACCCAGGATTGGCGGCAGGAGGCAGGCGGCAATCCAGGCGACGAATTCAAGTCGCAGAAGACCGGTCGACTTTGGCATGAACCAGCCACCTCGAGAGACGAGGGTCTTCGCCATTTGCGATCCTCCAGGAGCGAAGTCTCCTCATGATGGGAATGTCCGAGGCGATCCGGCACACTCTCAATGGAGAATCCAAGCGCACGACGGACAAATGAGTGAAAGGATCTGAAGTGTGATGTTATCCCCGAAAACCGGTCGCGTCAAGGAACGGGTCACCGGGCGGCTTCACATTCTGCCACTTTCCGGGCGTAGAAATCCTCCGTGAGCAACCCTTCTTCGAAGAGCAATTTGAGCTGCCGCAGGCGTCCGGCCACCTGCTGCTTGCTGAACTTGGGTTTCACCGCCCTAGGGTCAACGGCCGAGACCATGGCCTTGATCTCCTCGGGGGAGAGCACGCGATTGAAAATCATCAGCTCGTCGATCATGCCGTCGAATGACTGGCCCTTCTCCCGCGGCGAGGGCTTGGACCGATTCATGCCGATGGTCAGGTCGTCCGCGATGGCGGCAATCTCCGCGCGACAGGGAATCACCTGCTTCTGGGGTTGCCCATCCACGTACATCCTCAGGTTCTCGCCATCGAACGTGACCGCGCCGTGATGCCAGATGCCATCGGTGACGACGCTATCGCTCAAACAGGGCTTACCGCCGCTGGCGGAGAATGCCAGCTTGCCCCGGGACTCCTGCTGGCCCATGGCGCCGCCGCCGATGCCCATGGCGTAGCCCTGGCCGGCCTGCCTCTCCAGGATGCGCCGCCAGATCTCATCCGACCGGGACGTCTTGAACCACACGGCGAAGGTCGCCTGTTTCACGTTCAAGGACCGGCTGCCGGCCACGTGAATGCCGCTGTCGCCTCGTAGGCCTGTTTCTTCGCCTCCTCGGTATTCGCCAGCTCCTGGCGGGCAGCCATCGCGTGGCCCATCGTGTTCAGGCCGGTGAGCAGCTTGCGACGGGCCTTCTGCCGGTCGTCGGTGATGCCGCGAGCGATCACGCCTTCGACCTCGAACCGCTGCGCGTTCGGGTCGCCGCCCGTGGCGAAGGGTGTGAACCTCGGTCCCAGGAAGCCTTCTTCCGAGAACCGTCCGTGGGACCGTGTCAGCACCACGTAGGGCGGAATCACACCTTTGTGTTCGGGGCTCTTGAACAACGAGAACACGGCTCCGACGCTGGGATAGGCCAGCCGCTCACCGGGGGTGTGGCCCGTCTGCATCAGGTAGGCCGCCGTTTCATGGCCGTTGTTGCGGTGGGTCATGCCGCGGATGAGAGAGAACTTGTCGGCCTGCTCGGCCAGCTTGGGAAACAGTCCCCCGATCTGGACCCCCGGCACGTTGGTGGGGATCACCGCCGAGAGCGTGCCCATGTAGTTGTAACCGGCGGCCGGCTTGGGATCCCACGTGTCGATGTACGACATCCCGCCCCACAAGAAGACCTGGATCACCGACCTGGCCTTGACCTTGGCACCGACCCTGCCCGGGACCTTGTCCGGCCGCGTCTGATCCGCGAGGCCGCGGGCCAGCAGGTGATCGGCCGCCAGCAGGTAATCGGCCGTCAGCAGCCCCGCCGCGCTCCGGAAGCCCCGGCAGATCACCTCGCGCCGGGAGGTGTCTGTTGCGCCGCTTGATTTGTGGATCGTGTTCATGGTCTCAAATCCTCTCCGAGTCATCCGAGCGGACCCGAAGTCTGACGCATGGTTCGGCTCAGCGCAGTCGGCCGGTATCAATGCCGGTACAGAAACTCGGGGCTGTTGATCAGGGCCCAGGGGATGTCGCTCGCCGCGTTGCGCCTGGGGCGGGCGGACCGCATGTATTCGGCAACGGTCTTCCTCTCCTCGTGCGTCGGCAGGCGGGAGAGGACCGTCAGGTAAAGCACGTTCACGATCTCGTCCGGCCTGCGGCCCGAATCGAAGATCGCTTTCAGCCCGGGGCCCTGTTCCAGCTTGCGCTGGATGTGGCTCGAGTTGAGCATGTGCAGCCACTGGGCGGGGACCGGCTTGTTGTTGCGCTCGTTCTCCATGCCGGTGGCCCGCGCCGAGCGACCGAACAACGTCAGGAAGACGGCAACGATTCGTGAAAAGAGGTCGCTTATGCCGGTGGCCCGCGCCGAGCGACCGAACAACGTCAGGAAGGGGCTGGTGATGCTGCCGTCGGCAATGGCGATCGCGGGCTTGTCCGCGGGAATGTAGGTGAACGGCTCCGGAATGGGGCTGGTGTACAGATCGGTGGTTCCGGTGATCTTGTTGATCGCGTCGATCAACACCTCGGCGTCCAGCCGGCGCAGCGGGTAGCTGGCGAAGTTGGCCTCTGCCCGGGGATCGTTGAACCGAGGCATGGAGGAAGGCTGATATGTATTGGAGCTGACGATCAGCCGGTAGAACCGCTTCAGATCGTAGCCGCCCGCGACCAGCTCCTGCTCCAGGTAGGCCAGCAGTTCGGAATTACTCGGCGGGTTGTCCTCCCGGATGTCGTCCGGTTCGTGGATGATGCCGCGGCCCAGCAGCCAGTACCAGACACGGTTGACAATCGACCGCGTGAACCACGGGTTCCTGGGAGTGATCAGCCAATCGGCGAAGACCTCACGAGGGTCCTGGTTCGGGGCCAGCGTGATCGTGGTCCCGTCCGGGAAGACCGCGATTTGCGGCTCGATGCGAGCCGGCGGCACGGCCTCCACTGGCGATGACTTCGGCTTCGCGCCGCTTACAGGCTGCTCCGGAGCGACGTTGGCGGCCGGCGTGCTGGAATGGAGCGGATCCCAGAAGACGCAAAAGAAATGAAAAGGCCAGGCACAACCTCCACACCCGCGGTGATGTCAATCTTGTAATCAGCTTGGCATGATGTAAAATTGACCAGTAGCATTGAAAGCGGGAATGCTGATGGAGGGACCATGAACTCTCGCTTCAATTTCGAGCGAGCCTTGCAAGCCAGCGCCTGCCTACTCCGGCTCGATGACAAGCGAATGGGTTACCTCCGGCTGCTCAAGCTGCTCTACATCGCCGACCGAGAATGGCTCGCGGAGACGGGTGAGTCGATCACGGGTGATCGGGCGTATGCGATGAAGTACCGCCCGGTCCTCTCCAGCATCTACGACCTCGTCAAGGGCAACGGATCAAGGGCTGGCGAGTGGGATGATTACATCCACACCGAGGGTTACGCGCTCGAGCTTGTCGCTGACCCCGGCCGAGGTGAGCTGTCGAAGGGAATTGTCCAGAAACTGTTAGGGGTCACCAAGCGGTACGCCGAGCTGGACGACTGGGAACTGTCGGAGCGGACGCACGAGTTCAAAGAGTGGGCCGATCACTTCCGTGGAGAGATCTCCCCGATTCCCTGGCAAGACATCCTCAGGGCGCAGGGAACCCGGAAATGATCGCCGTCGTCGAGCGTGACGAGGCGGCCAGGCAGACCTTCGATGATGTCTTTGGACCCGACTCGTGAAGGCCGGAGATGCCTTTTACATTCGAGACCGCTCGGTTGACACCCACCTTTGGGTGGTGATCTCCGACCCGCAGAGAGACCCCAGGCGGGTGACCATAATGAGCGCTGCGCTCGGGGTCCAGGGTGCGCTTGGGGCCAGCCTGACCTATCCTCGACGACGCACTGTTTCGCACCGCTTACGCGGCGCCGTGCAATGACCCGCAAGCTGGGCCCCGGCGCGCCATGGTACTTGCGACGTTCCTCCCGGTGCGACAATCTCGGAAACCAGAGTCGAGTCGGGAAGGGGCGATCGACAGCCGTGTCGCTGGGGTCATCACGTTGCTGGGTCAGCAACAGCCCACTCAGCCTTATCGCGGTTTGGACTACAATGGGCGTGGCGTCAATTCTACCAGATTGCTCAGTCGCTGAGGCTGTTTCGTGTCGCTGCAAGTCGGGCGCAGGCGTGGTCGCAGCTTGCTCGGAAGAAGGCGGGCTGCCTCGTGTCGGTTCAAGCAGTCCTGCCGAACGATCTGATGAATGTCCCGCGAAAACCGTTTACCGGACCCGACCCCGCGAAGCCCACCGGACCCGACCCCGCGAAGCCCACCGGACCCGACCCCGCGAAGCCCCCAGCAGCTTCTCTCCTGCGAACAACTGCAAGTACCGCCGTCACTTCTTCTTCGGGCTATGAACTGCCATTGTCTGTGCGTACTGAACGATGACGAGGGATATAAGGCAGGGTTTGGGTCCGCTGACCCTCGCCTCCTGTCGGCGCTGCCAATACCTAGGGGAGAAACCGATCGGACATGGAAAAGCTCATCACGACGGAAGTCGCCGTGGCCTACACAAACTGCCCGAGGAAAGCGTTTCTCCTCCTGGACGCAGTCAGTCCACCAGCTCCCCATGATTACGACGTCATCTGCCGGTCTCGCGGCGAGGCACACCGAGAGCGGTATCTCGCACAGGCACGTCGGAACGGAAATGAAACAGTGACGTACGACCAAGACAGACTGGCTGACGGGCATCGTTTCCTCAGCGGCGTGACTCAGGCGGATGGTCAACCTTAACCAGGAAGTCTTCGGTCGGGTCTACTTCCCGGTCCGGTCGAATGGCCTGAAGGATATCGGCGCCTTCGTCGGTGCGAGTTGGGACGAGGTGGACGCGTCGGGACTCCAGAGCCTCGTCTGGCGACACCTCTGGGAAGACTCGCACGATACCTGCCTGGAGGAGAAGCTCCGACACTACAACCAGGATGACTGCCGGGCGCTCGTCCTGCTCTGGGATGAATTGGCGCGCCTCGGCGGTACGGCGACATCGGTTGACCCCCACGATCAGCACTCGAACGGTCTGCGTGCCGGTGGGGTCAGGAATCCTCAATGACCTTGAAATCACGAGGCTCGGTGAGCTCATATTCGCGTGCCTTGACCTCATTACGAATGATCCCGGTGACGGCCACTTGTTTTCGATCAGGGAGGGCATCGCAGGCTCGCCTGAAGTCCGCTGCCTCCAGACCGACCTTGATCTTGCCGGGTTGGCCGGCAACTTCGGCAGCGATGATGATCCTGCCGACCGGGTCGGGATTGAAGGGCCTTTGAACGAGCTTGGTCGCCAGCAGTCGACCGCGGTATTCCTCCGCTCGAGCAAATGCCCTGAAACGTAGTTGCCTGCCCGCCTCTGCAATGAACAGGAATGACTCCTGGGGAAATGAGACAGCCTGCGGCACACTCGCGGGAACAGGGCCGCGAGATCGAGCCCAACTGACGGAGATCTCCAGTCGCGACTGGTCGCCCGAGGGTTTCATCGCTTGGAGCGCGTCGCAGAAATTCGCGCTCACCCCCTGGTCGATGCCCTCCAGTATCTGACCGAGGTTGCCGGCCTGGATCGCGTCGGAGACGAAGCCCAGGGTAGACATCAACCGGGTCGTGGCTCGACGAGGAAACGGCTCCATGCCCAGGCGGGATTCCTGGTCTACGAAGTCGATCACTCTCTGAAGCGCGGGCGGGACGGGTGCGATGATGGTCGCGATAAAGCTTCCCCGTTCGGTCTGACCCAATCGGCAACTTTTCAGGAAGCCACGTACCTCCTTGGGAAGTCTCTGCGGGTGGAATGGCTGTGGGCGCAGGGCGCTGCATGAGGCGGCGACGAGAAGGTCTCTACTGCCGCACAGCAAATCGATTCCCTCATCGAGGGGTAGGTTGCCCAACGTGGCATCGGCTGCGTCGACTCGAAACCGAAAAACATCACTCGAGGGACCACTGAGATCCTTGACGACCTGCGACCAGGGTCGCTC
>Ga0208696_1002017_pt1 | contig 11307 bp, 8 predicted proteins | sample Sb_taG_9_FD_187711 | JGI IMG/M metagenome (GOLD analysis project Ga0208696, IMG submission 187711) | Peat soil microbial communities from Weissenstadt, Germany - Sb_50d_b_LC metaG (SPAdes) (version 2) | ecosystem: Environmental > Terrestrial > Soil > Wetlands > Peat | place: Germany: Weissenstadt...
AGCGGTTGGCGAATGGTCCGCTTCCTCACCACTATTTTGCCCAAATCCGCAGAAAGGAGGAAGCCCCCCCCCCTTTGAGCCCACACACGTCGAAAAAGCGCAACTTCAAAAGCTTGTGGGGCGGTGGGGCTGGTGTCGGGGAGTGGTTGGCAACTGGTTGGAAGCCGCCTGAGCTGTGTCGCCGGTGAATCTCCTGCGCTTGACACTTGTAGCCGGCGGCTCATCGCGCGCACGATGGATGGCCTGGGGCGTCGCAAGCCCCGGCCGTTTCCCCGCGCACCTGTGACGAACCAGGCCGATGGACACTTCTTCCCGATTGACCTTGCGGATCTTCATCTCCTCGCCGGGCGACGTGCCGGTCGAGCGCGACCGCGCGGCCGACGTCGTTGCGCGGCTCCAGGAGGAGTTCGTCCACTACGCCGTACTCGAGCCCTTCTTCTGGGAAGACCAGCCCGCGCGGGCTACGGATACATTCCAGTCGCAGTTCCCCGAGGCGTCGGGGATGGACATCGTCGTCGGCATCCTCTGGGCCCGGATCGGCGCTCCGCTCCCACTCGACAAAGCGAGGCCGGACGGGAGGCGCTACGAGTCAGGGACGGTTTATGAGCTGGAGACGGCGGCCGAGTCTTATCGAGCGCGCGGGACTCCCGACCTCGTCGTTTACCGCAGGACGAGCGACCCCTCGCTGCCGCTCCACGACGAGGCCGAGCGGCAGCGGCGGCTCGCGGCGCTCGAGGCGTTCATCAGGCGCTGGTTCTTCCACGAAGACGGCTCGTTCAAGGTGGCGTTCCACACGTTCCAGACGCCCGACCAGTTCGAGCAGCAGCTCGAAACGCACCTGCGCAAGCTGATTCGCGAGAAGGTCGAGAAGGCCGAACAGCCGGGTGGGCCGGGGGAAGGCGAAATCGTCTTTCACGGCGTTCCGTACCCGGGCCTGAAGGTGTTTGGCCTGGAGGACGCACCGGTGTTTTACGGCCGCGCGCGGGCGCTGGCGGCGCTCAAGGAGTCGCTCCGGACGCAAGCCGGACGAAACTGCGCGTTCCTGCTGATTTTCGGTATGAGCGGGTCGGGCAAGTCGTCGCTCGTCCGCGCTGGTCTGCTGCACGCCCTGACGGCGACCCCCGGCTGGATCCAGAAGGTCGACGTCTGGCGGTGGTGCGTGGTCCGTCCCGGCGACGCGACCGGCGACCCGCTCGACGCCTTGGCCCAAGCCCTTTTCGGCGACACGGCCTTGCCTGAGCTCCGCGCCGGCGGCATCGACGCGGCGCGGCTGGCGCGGACGCTGCGCGACAACCCGGACGACGTCGACCTGATCCTCGGGCCCGCGCTGCGTGCGGTCGCTGCTTCGGAGCGGGAGCGCCGCGCGGCGGATCGCCCCCTCACGGCGCGGCTCCTGGTCGTGGTCGATCAAATGGAGGAGATCTTTACGCGCGACTGGCTCGACGAGCCGGGGCGGGCGCGTTACGTGGCGGCACTGGCGGCGCTGGCCCGGAGCGGGACGGCGTCGGTGGTCGCCACAATGCGCAGTGAGTTCTTCGCGCGCTGCGCCGAGCTTCCCGAGCTGGTGGCGCTCAAGGCGGGCCAAGGTCAGCTCGACCTGCTGCCGCCGACCTTTGCCGAGATCGGCCAGATGATCCGCTACCCGGCGCGCGACGCCGCCCTGCGCTGGGGGAAGGACCCGGACCACCCCGGCCAGGCCCTCGACGACGTGCTCCAGGAAGCGGCCTGGCGCGACCCCAAGGCGCTGCCGCTCTTGCAATTCACGCTCAACGAGCTGCTTCGCCGCCGCGACGGCCGCATGCTGACCTGCGAGGCCTACCGCGCGCTCGGGGGCATGGAAGGCGCGCTGGCCAACCATGCCGAGGCGACGCTCGCCGCTCTCCCGCCCGAGGTTCAGGACGCGCTGCCGGCGCTTTTGCGCGCGTTGGTCACCGCCGGTGAAGGGGACCACGAGCCGATCGTGTCGCTCCGCGTGCCGCTGGAGCCGCTCCGCGTCGATCCCATCCGCCGGCGGCTGCTCGACGTCTTGATCGATGCGCGGCTGCTCGTGACCGACCGCGACGACCGGATGCAGCCGGTCGCCGGCATCGCGCACGAGGCGTTGCTCACGCACTGGCCGCGGCTCAAGGACCTCCTGGACAAGGATCGCGAGTTCCTTCGCGCCCGCACCCGCGCCACGGGTGCCGCCGAGCGCTGGCGGCGGGAGAACCGCCATGACGATTTCCTCCTCCACGAGGGCAAGCCGCTCGCCGAGGCACGTGAGCTGCTCATCACTCGGCGCGACGACCTCGACCCCAAGACGATCGAATTCATCGACCAGTCCATTAGCTATCGGACGCGCCAGCGCCGCCTTCGCACACGCGCGATCGCCACGATCACTGGGATCGTCTTGAGCGTCGTTTCGGCCTTCGCCGTGTTCAGCTCTGTCGAGTGGCGCGAGGCCGAGTCGCAACGGAAGGAGGCGAAGGAGCAGGAGAAGAAAGCGCTCATCGCGCGAGACGAGGCTGAGACACAACGGAAGGAGGCGAAAGAGCAGGAGAAGAAGGCGCTCATCGCGCGAGACGAGGCGAAGCGGCAGAGGGACGTGGCCCGAGGCACGGCCTACGTCGCGCACATGAGCCTGGCCCAGCGCGAGTGGGATGGCACTCACGTCGCCCGCGTGCTGGATCTGCTGGAGGATGAACGGCCCAGCGAGGGCGAAACCGATCTCCGCGGCTTCGAATGGTTCTACCTCAATCGGCTTTGCCATTTCGACTTGAGGACGCTCAAGGGACACACCGGCGTCGTCACTGGCGTGGCGTTCAGCCCCGACGGACGACGCATCGCCTCGGCCAGCTACGATGGGACGGTCAAGGTCTGGGACGCCGGCACCGGCCAGGAGAAGCTCACGCTCAAGGGACACACCGACCCCGTCACTGGCGTGGCGTTCAGCCCCGACGGACGACGCATCGCCTCCGCCAGCGGCGACTACACGGTGAAGGTCTGGGACGCCGGCACCGGCCAGGAGACGCTCACGCTCAAGGGACACACCGGCCCCGTTACTGGCGTGGCGTTCAGCCCCGACGGACGACGCATCGCCTCCGCCAGCCACGACGAGACGGTGAAGGTCTGGGACGCCGGCACCGGCCAGGAGACTCTCACGCTCAAGGGACACACCGGCCGCGTCGAGGGCGTGGCGTTCAGCCCCGACGGTCGCCGCATCGCCTCGGCCAGCTACGATCAGACGGTCAAGATCTGGGACGCCAGCACGGGCCGGGAGACCCTCACGCTCAAGGGACACACCGGCAGCGTCGAGGGCGTGGCGTTCAGCCCCGACGGTCGCCGCATCGCCTCGGCCAGCTGGGACGAGACGGTCAAGGTCTGGGGCGCCCGGGACAGGTGAAGAAACCATGTCCACTCCTACGTAACCGAGTTGCTGGACCTCGCCCTCCAGGCGGAGCGCCTCGGGCGATTCGCAGAGGCCCGCGAACAGCTCCGACGGGTGACCTCCATGGACGGGGGTCCGGCCACGCTCGTCCCCGCGAAGCCACGCTGATGAAAAGACACCCAATTATCAAGCACAATCCTGACGAAGAGGCAAGCAGGAATGCAACGGATGGGTTGGCAAGGCGGAATGACAGCGATAGGCTGGTAAGCGAAGGAGAAACTGTATCATGACAATCCATTTATCAAAAGACTTGGAGAAGTTCGTCCATGACGCGGTGCGCGACGGCCTCTATGCCCGCGAGGATGACGTGATCCGCGATGCCCTACTCCGGCTGAAGCAGACGATGCCCGGGAAGAAAACCCAGCGTGCTAAGCCGGCCCAGCAGAAGAAGCCGCTCACCCGGGCGGAATTCGATCAGAAATTGCTGGAGCTCGGCCTCATGAGCCAGCTCCCGGACACCGATGCCTACTTTGACGATCCCGACGACCAGTTGATCGACATCAAGGGGGAGCCACTCTCAGAGACTGTCATCCGCGAGCGCCGTTGAGATGGCGAATTACTTCTTCGATACCAGCGCCCTCGTCAAACGCCATGTGAACGAAACCGGCAGCCCCTGGGTTAAATCCCTCGTCCGTGCCAAGGCCGGCCACCGGGTTTATATCGCCCGCATTACCGCCGTTGAGGTCACTTCCGCGATCACTCGCCGGCAACACGCTGGCGATCTCTCCGCTGCCCAAGCCGGAGCAATTCTCGGTCACTTCCGCCGCCATCTGACCCAGTACTATCGCATCATTGAACTGACCCCTGCCCTCTTTGCCGAGGCGATGCTGGCAGCCCGCAGGCACCGGCTCAGGGCTTACGATGCCGTACAACTGGCTGTCGTCCTCGAAGTCCACCGGCTCCAGCGGGATGCCGGTCTCGGGCCGGTAACGCTGGTTTCGGCCGACCGGGACCTCAACACTGCCGCGGCTGCCGAAGGTCTCGCCGTCGAAGACCCCACCATGCATCCATGAGAGACGAACCGCTGGAAACATCCTCGCGACGTGAAAACTTAGCAGGGATACCTGGGCGATTCCGGCCACCTGCCGCTCGGATGACCGGTAACCGGTCAGGCCAGGCACAATCGATTGGGGTAACCGGTCAGGCCAGGCACAATCGATTGGGACAGACAGGGCGAATGAGGCGCCAGGGGCGATTTGGCGGGTCAAGTCCAGCCCACGCAACCGCGATTGGGGCAGAGGATTCTTACTGGCAAGGATATTTGCTTTCCACAGACTCCCCACTCAGCTCAGGCGGAGACGCCTGACCAGAGCTTCTAGAGCTTCGGCTTGGAGGTGATCAGGACGGCCGCGACCGAGTTGCCCCGGTTTAGCTGTTCGCGGGAGACGACCACAACAGGATGTGGCTCCATCTCCTCGAAATCAGCCAGGTAAATCTCACCGGGTCGGATCATGCATCCTCCATCAGCCGGGCTTTGGCGTTCTTCTTCGAGGCCCGCAGAAACGCCGCCTGCTCGCGCCGGTCCTTGTCGTCCAAGAGCAGCCGCTCAAAGACCTCGGCGCTGACGAGGACGTAGGCTCGGTGCGTCTCCGGATCCATCAATCGAACGGGAGAATCGCCGGCCTGTTCAACAGCCTGCTTAAGTTCGGGGGTCAGCGTATCCATGGGGCTCCTCATTCTGATTAAACCCTTGGAATTCATCAGCCCAGTTTGCCCGTTCGGTGTCGGAATATTACCCCGGCAAGGAAGTAGGTCAGGCTTTCCATTCTGACAAGGCTTAGAGTCAGGCTGGAAAGCCTGACCTACAATGCGCTTCTTTCGTGCCGGGGTAATAGCAGAGACTGCCGTCCTCAATCCAGCGCTCCCGATCCATCGCAGCCATTACGACCATCAGGTTTTTCTGGACATCGCCGCGTTGGAACCGGAGGCTGTCTGACATCGGACGCCCCACGCCGCCAAATGAGGAGCTGAGGCTGCGAACGATGCACAATACGACATCAGCGAACCCTGCACGTGCAGAGAGATATCGTAGCATCTGGCCGCAAGCCAATGTAGATTGCCGGTGAGCGAGGCAAGCTGCTGATCGATCACGGAGATCTTCGCGTCGCCCATGTGGCCCAATCCGCCGCGCAATAGCCCATGCTTGGCACGCTTGACGATCGTCGCAGCCATAGGCTCGGGACCTCGCGACGGGATCTCACGGCGCTCCGTAGGGGATGAGTCAGACGATTCAAGGATTGACGGGCGTATTTGTGAACCGAGAAGATGCTGTGGGTTGAACGTTTCTCTTCATGACTTGCAGCGATACCTCCATGGCGGGCTTGCGTGTCAAGGGACATTGGCGCAGTCGGTTCACGATGAGTGTCCCGCTCTGCCTGCTTGTCATTCTCCTCCTGGCCGTGGCCCTGGCTCCTCTCGTCAATCGATCCTTCAACCAGCGCCGTGCGGCGGGAGTCATCCGGCAATCCGGTGGCCAGGTATCCATGAGTCCCAGGCGGTGGAGCGACTGGGTCCCGTCAAGACTCAGAAGCTGGATCGGCGAAGAGTACTTTGATGACGTGATTGCTGTCGACTTCCAGGCCTCGTCCCGACTCTCGAGCGACCAGTTGCGGGTCCTGTCGCGGTTCGGCCATCTCAGTCGAGTCGACCTGCGGGGTTCCTCCATCGATAATCAAGCACTGGCCCATCTGGGCGAGCTGCCGTGTCTGCTCGTGCTCGACCTATCAGACTGTGCCATCGGAGCCCCTGGCCTCACTCCACGCAAAGCTCTCAGGCAACTTCAAGACCTCACTCTCTCGAATACCAGTGTGGACGATGCCGACCTGGCGGCACTGAGCGGCCTGAAGAACCTCCAATCGCTCGATCTCAGTGGCACGTCGATCAGCGACGAGGGACTGCGACAGCTCGCCACCCTGGAACAACTACAATCGCTCAATTTGGCTGATACTCGCGTGACCGGAACGGGCCTGGCCCAACTGAGCAAGCTCAAGAATCTCGTCACCGTAAACCTGGAGAGGACCAAGTTAGCCTCGCTGAGGCGCCTCGACAAGCTGAGGACCCTGAGCCTCGACGGCACTCAGGTAGGCGACCGGGGCATGTCCGACCTGGGGATGATCGGAGTCGACCCCTCCCCACTCTCCTTCCTCTCCCTCAATGACACCCAGGTCGGAGACGCGGGTCTTGTCCACCTCAAGCGGTTCACTGCGCTCAGCTACCTCGGGCTGAAGCGAACCGGGGTGGGAGACACGGCTCTTCCCAATCTCACCGGCCTGGCCAATCTGAATACACTCGACCCGGGTGGCACCGGCATCGGTGATCCAGGTCTGCTCTGCCTGTCGAGTCTGGCCAAGCTTCGATCACTCAATATGTCCGGTACCAAGGTGAGCCGCGCGGGAGTCGACCAGATGAGCCAGCTCCGGCCCGATATCGAGCTCGTCCTGCCCCATGCTGTCTCGCGACAGCTTGCCCTTCCGGTTTGGAATACAAGCGAACCGACCGGCAAAAAGGGCAACGTGAATTCAAGACCCGGCAGCGCTCGATGATGGCGACGATCGCAGCGAGATCAGATGCTGGGAGGCCTCGGCTCACTTCTTGCCAGCGGCTTGAGGCTTCACGGCCGATTTTTCGACTTCCTCTCCCTGGGGTCGGATGAGCTCGAAGTAACGGCGGATCGTTTGACGGTGTCCCAGGGGAATCGGTTCGCTGTTGAGCGCGGCTTCCGTCTTGCGTCGATACTTCGCATAGTTCTCCCGGTAACTCCGTGTAGCGAGCTGGTGACCTTCAGGCGAATGAGTCGTCTCGACCTCGGAAGGACCCTCGTCTGCCTGTCCCTGCACCTGGTCGCGTTTACGCTCCGAGTCCAGCTTTGTCTTGTCGCCGTCGACATTCCCGCTGGTCGACCGGCCCCAGGTGCTCGAGGGTCGGGTTGATTTCTTTCGGGCCAGGACCTTCGGGCCTCCGTTCTTCTGGCAGTTTCCTTTGCACTCGCAAAGTTTGTTGCTCAGAAGGGTCAGAAGGTCGTTGATCTGCTTGCGCCGGCCCTGGGCGCGGGCCAGCTTCGCCAGCTTCCGGGCGGAATCGCGGAAGGCTTGGCCCTCGTCGAGCGTGTCGGCCATCTCGGCCGTGGTCTCGCTCAGCTCGCCGAGTCCCGCCTCGCCCTGGGCCAGCGCGGCTTTTTTCAGCTTCTCCTTGAGGTTCTTGGCCTCCTTGCGCTCGAACTTGGCCTCGGCCTGCTCGAGGGCGGCGGCGGCCTTGTCGTATTTCTGCTGCTGGAGGGACTGGCCCGCCGACTCCAGCGACTGGGTCGAGGCCATGGCCCCGCCCAGCGACGTCATCTGGGCGTCGACCATTCCCACGTTGTACAGGGCCTGCTGGGTAGCAATAGAAGCCTGCATCTCCGACAGCTTGGCCAGGGCTTCCTTGACGTCGACCCCGGGCTGCTTCATCTCGTCGATCTTCTGGGCGAGCTGTTGCACGAGCTCGCGCAACTCCTTGTTGTCTTGCTTCTTGGTCAGCTCCGCGAGCTCTTCCAGGCCGGACCGGGCGTCATCGGCCGCTGCGACCACGGCCTCGATGGGTTCAGTCGGAACGGTGACCAGGTAGGGCCAGAGCGGCGTGGTCCGGGGTACCGTCCGGCTGGGTGAGTCGAACACCTCCTCGGCCTTCACGTCATTGTGGCCTGCCGTGATCTCGGCGATCGAACGCAAGAGGTCGGTGTTGGTAGCTCGCAACCGAAGCTCGTCGGGGTAGCCGACGGCGAGGCCGCGCGACTGCTGGCCGATGAGCTGGCCGCCTTTCGATTGAGTGAACCGCAACTGGTACGACCCCGGCCGGGCAGCTTCGAATTCGGCCTGGTACCGCCCGGGAACAACCTGGGCCATCTCGAGCTCGCGCGCTGCGAGTTGCGGATCGACAAGGATCAGCTCGGTCTGGGCCCGGTTCAGATACTTGCCGGAGGGCTCGATCGCATCGAGCGTGACGACCGCCTTGCGTCCCTTCCGCTCGACCTGGACGACGGTTCCCTTGGCCTCGGCCTTGCGGAGGGCGTGCCGGGCCACCTGCGCCCAGAACTGGGCGAACTGGGGCCAGGAAAGCCACTCGGCGGCCCACCGCGCCTTGGCGTCGGAAGTGAAGGCCACGCTCATCCCCAACCCATACCGCCACCAGGCCAGGAGCGGATCGCCCGACTCGGTGGCCAGGATGACCTCGGCCGTAGGTTTGGGACGCGTGATCACGTAGCCCAGGAGGAACGGCGCAACGTCCAGGCTGATGTCGGAGAGAACCTGGGTAGGCCGGATTACCGTGGGAGAGAACGGCTGCTCGTTGCTCGCGGACTTGCTCGCGGTGACCGTCTCCTTGGCGAAGATCTGAGGCACCTGCGCAGGGTCGTCGGCGACGTAGTAGCGGCCATTGCCGATCCGGGCGATGTCCTCGAGGAGCTGCTGGTCGGCATCGGCCCCCATCGCCACGGTCGACACGGTGATCCGGTCGGCCGCCATCGCCTGGGCAATACCCTCGAAGTCGCCCGGAGCCGAGATACCGTCCGTGAGTATGATCATGTGCTTGAGCTTGGCGATCGCACCCCGAAGGACCTCGTAGCCTTCCTCCATGGCGGGGGCCATCACCGTGCCGCCGCCGGCCTCGAGCCCGGCGATCCGGTCGAGGACGAAGCCTTTGTCGTTGCAGGGGTGCAGCACCGAGGGCCGGGAATCGACCCCTTCGGCGGGGCGAATGTCTGAAGGACAATTGGTGTCAGCTCTGTTTTCAACGAAAACAGAGCTGACACCAATTATCCACTCCACGGGCTGGGACCCCAACCCCGCGCACTCGGCGGTCGCGAGCTCGATCTGGGGGCCGTGGATCGAGCTCGGGAACCCTTGTCACTGATTGACCGCCCCACCGTCCGAGACCTATGCCGAAAGCTCCGCCGGTCGAGTCAGCCGCTGCCGCCAGTGGGGAAAAAGGTTGGGATGCGATCGAATCGCGACCGGCAGATCCGGGGGACTCTCGTTGATCACCGCCACAGTGCGGTTGAGGTGGCCGAAACGATGGTTACATAGAAACCAGCTTCTCGCTAAGCGGACGCACTTTCTCGTTCTCTTTCATCACGGCCGGACAATCCTCAACCAGATGACTCGCTACGCCCGGAGATCGACCGTTATGCCGAGCCAGATCGTGGACTGGACGGGCTGCCGAGCATAACCCATCCAGGAACCGTGCAGCAAGCCCGGCAAGATATCAACTCGCGGCGCGGCGCGAACCGTCGCGGACCTTTGGGTGCCGGTTCGGCTGGTGCAGAGGATACCGCCGAGCGTCAGGAGACCGCCGATGATCAGAGTCGGTGGCAGGGCCTCGTGGAAGAACTAGACCCACCATATGACCGTCAGGACGGGGGTGGCATTGCTGAACGTGGCCTCCTGGCTTGGCTAGAGCCGACGGAGCGAGAGGTTCTGAAGTGGTAGCAGCCCGTCCGACTTTCAGGTGTTCCCTCAAATGACCCGAGGGGTCGTCAAGAGCTCGCGCTGCATTGTCAGAATCTGGCGGCCTGGACCACAGGCCAGAGGTTTGGAGCAGGGAAAAACCATTCAGCAATTCTTCTGTGGGACGGCCGTCCCGGCTGTCATCAGCCCGGATAGCCGAGGGGGCTGTGCCACATTCAAGGGAACGTATCCGTTGAATTGATCAACTTACTTTTTCGCGGCTCCGTTGCGCGGTGGTTGAGGATTCTCTGGAACGACCGTTCTCGGTCCAGGCGAGTCTGCTCGAAGAGGCCGCGATAGAGCTGCTCCTCGGTGTGGGTGAACTCCTTCCCTCGCCGGCCCATCACGATCCGCGCGGTGGCGAACATCTGGTCGAGCGAGAACCCAGGCCCGACCCGGCCGTAGAGAACGGCTGTGAACGAGGGCACATGTTTGGGTAGGAGCACACCGGCGGGCAGGACGTTGCACATCACGCCTATGGCGGTTCCGGTGTTGAGCATTGAGCCAATGCCGGTGCGGGAATGGTCGCCGATGAAGCAGCCGACCTTGGCCTGTCCGGTCGCGACCGGGTCACCCTGAAGCGGGACGAAGACTTCGCCGTAATCGTTCCGCAGGTCGCTGTTGGAGGTGATCGCTCCCAGATTCACCCATTCGCCGACGTACGCGTGGCCCAGGAAGCCCTCGTGATACTTGTTGGAGAAACCATGAACGATTGAGTCCTCGACCTCGCCGCCGATCCGGCAATTCGGGCCGATCGATACCGAGCCCCGAATGTTCGCCCGAAAGAGTTGGGTATGGGAGCCGATGTAGCATGGGCCCTCTACCCGGGTGAACGGCTGGACCCACACGTTGGGTTCGACCACGATGGGGCCATTCGTCGTGTCGAAAACGGTGCAGGGGTCGATACGCGCTGTCTCGTGCACACTAAGCAGGTTGGACGGCCCGATCAGGGCAAGGGTCGCCAGTTGAGGGTTGGTCACTCCGTTCTGCCGTCCGTCCAAGAAATCGCGCTCGATGTAGGCGCCATTTCGGGCCACCAGGTCCCACGGCCTGCTTATCCACTCTCCGCCAACATCGATCCCCGAATGCCTGGCGGCGATCCTGTCGAACCAGGAATCGATGGAATGCGGGTCGAGTTCCACGGCGTCCTCTGGTCCGACCAGGGTACACGCCGGCTGACCACCGCAAAGGCCGAGCCAGGGACCGTGGGAATCAGGCGGCTCGAAGCCCCGGGGAGGGACCCAGCGCCCGTTGGCCACGATCACGGGCCCTCGTGCGAGCCAGTCGCGATCGTTGACCACCACAAGAGGATCGCGCTGGTGCTGGACGGGAACCAGGTGCGAGCGAACCACGCCTGCTCGTTGCCGCGGCCCCTCCCCGATCCCAAATGCCGTCGCAATC
>Ga0208696_1002018_pt1 | contig 11305 bp, 10 predicted proteins | sample Sb_taG_9_FD_187711 | JGI IMG/M metagenome (GOLD analysis project Ga0208696, IMG submission 187711) | Peat soil microbial communities from Weissenstadt, Germany - Sb_50d_b_LC metaG (SPAdes) (version 2) | ecosystem: Environmental > Terrestrial > Soil > Wetlands > Peat | place: Germany...
GGGGGGTGTGGATGGGGCGGGGGGTGTGGATGGGGCGGGGGCGCCTTCGGGGAGGCCGAGGGCGGCGCGCAGGCCGGGGAGGGCGCCCCAGCGGGCGCTCCAGAGCTGGGGGGCGCGCAGGATGACCAGGACCAGGTTGACCAGGGCCTCGCCGTCTGGGGCGGTGCCGAGGATATGCAGGCCGTCGCGGATCGCGGCGTCCTTGACCTCGCACAGGTAGCCGTCGATGTGGAGCACGAACTCGTCGAATTCGGCCGAACCGGGCTGGGCGTCGACGCCCAGGTCGTGGTGCAGGTGGGCGGCCTGGATGAGGGACCAGATCTGCGCTCGCAGGGTGGGCAGCTTGTCCGGGTCGAGCGCGGCCACGGTGGCGTACTCGTCGAGCAACTGCTCCAGCTTGGCCATCTCGCCGTAGGTGTCGGCCCGCGCCATCGGCGGCACCAGGTGGTCGACGATCACCGCGTGCGCGCGGCGCTTGGCCTGGGTCCCCTCCCCCGGGTCGTTGACGATGAACGGGTACACCACCGGCAGGTCGCCGAGCACCGCGTCCGGCGCGCACCCGGCGGACAGGCCGAGCCCCTTGCCGGGCAGCCACTCCAGCGTCCCGTGCTTACCCAGGTGCACGATCGCGTCGGCGCCGAAGTCCTCGGCCAGCCACCGGTAGGCCGCCAGGTAGTGGTGCGACGGCGGCAGGTCGGGATCGTGGTAGATCGCGACCGGGTTCTCGCCGAAGCCGCGCGGCGGCTGGATCATCAGCACCACGCGGCCGAACCGCAGGCAGGCGAGCACGATGTCGCCGGAGCCTTCTGGGGTCTCATCGGTGTACAGGCCACCGGGCGGGGCGCCCCAGTGTTCGCGGATGGACGAGGCCAGCTCGTTCGGCAGATTATCGAAATAACGGAGGTAAGCGGCGAGCGGGACCCGGGCCGGAGCGGCGCGGAGCTGATCTTCGGTGAGCCACTCGGTGTCGTGGCCGCCGGCCGCGATCAGCGTGTGGATCAGCGTGTCGCCGTCGGCGGGGAAGCCGTCGCCGAGGTCGTAGCCGGCCTCGCGCATGGCCTGCAGCAGCGCCACGGCCGACGCCGGGGTGTCCAGGCCGACGGCGTTCCCCACCCGGGCGTGCTTGGTGGGATAGGAGGAGAGCATGATGGCGACGCGCTTGGCGGCGTTCGGGGTGGCGGCCAGGCGGGCGTGCCGGACGGCGATGCCGGCCAGCCGGGCGGCCCGCTCGGGGTCGGCGGCGTAGCGGGGTATCCCGTCCGGGCCTTCCTCCTTGAACGAGAACGGCACGGTGATCAGCCGGCCGTCGAACTCCGGGATCGCGACCTGCATGGCGGCATCGATCGGGGCCAGCGCGGCGTTGGAGGCCGCCCACTGCGCGCGCGAGCTGGTCAGGCACAGGCCCTGCAGCACCGGCACGTCCAGGCCGGCCAGCACCCCGGCGTCCCAGTCGCCCTCCGTCGTGGCGCCGGCACTGCCATTGCCCGGGGCCGAGCCGCCGGCCGCGAGCACGGTGGTGATCACCGCGTCGGCCGGCTCGAGCAGGTCAGCGAGCCCGGCGTCAGCCCCTCCGTAGCCAGCACCGCGCAGCGAGCCGCAGAAGATGGGGAGCGGTCTGGCGCCAGCGTCGGCCAGGGCGGCGCAGAGGGTGTCGACGAAGGCGGTGTTCCCGGACAGTTCGTGCGCGCGGTAGAACACCACGGCCACCACCGGGCCGTCCGCCGGCGCGGGGCCGGGCAGCTGGTGGATCCCGTAGCCGGGCATCGGGCGCGGGGGGTCGAAACCCTCGCCGGTGAGGAAGACGGTGTCGGACAGGAAGCGGGCCAGCTCACGCAGGTTCTCCGGGCCGCCTTCGCGCAGGTAGGCGAGGGTTTCGGTGGCCACGCCCGCAGGCACCGTGGACAGCGCCATCAGCTCGGCGTCCGGGCTGGCCTCGCCGCCCAGGGCGATCAGCGGCCGGCGGGCGGCCGCCAGCGCCGCGACGCCCTGCGGCCAGGCCTTCTGGCCGCCGAGGAGCCTGAGCACCACCAGGTCGGCCCGGGCCGCCAGCCCGGTCACGTCGTCCGCCGCGATCCTGGCCGGGTTGGCGGTCAGGTAACCGGCGCCGGAGGCCGCGGCCGCGAGCAGTTCGGTGTCGGCGGTGGAAACCAAGAGAATGGTGAGCACTCACCGATACTGCCATGCCGGGCGACAGCGAACTCGCGGAGCACTCACAGGTGGCGTACAGGATGAGCGTGGCGATGTCCAAGAACCCGGACCGACCCTTATCGCTATGAACACCACGCATGGCACGCCGACCGGGGGCTACGGCAGCCCTCCGGTCGATCCCTCTTCGACTCAGCATCCTTCTTCGGCCCGCAAGAAGCGGTTGTTCCGCTGGGGCGTTGGCGTCACCTTGGCCGGCTTCCTCGCAGGCGGCGGGATCGCCCTGGCGGCGGTGTCTGGGGGCGGGACATCGGCGGCCAGTTCGGCCAATTCCGGCAGCGCTTCCAACTTGCAGGCTTCCAACTTGCAGGCGGCCGAACTGAACTCCGCGCTCGGCACCGCGGCCAGCAGTTCGTCTACTCCCCCGGCCCGGGTCCGGTGGGCGCTGGGCCGGCTGCGCCGGCTCGGCGGCGTACACGGCGAATTCACCTACTACAACAAGACCGGTTTCCACACGCTCGCGTTCGAGCGAGGCACCATCGGTTCGGTGAGCGGCAATGACGTCGTGATCAAGGCGCCGGACGGCACCACCTGGACCTGGCAGATCGTGAGCGACACCGTGGTCAGGAAGAGTGGCGCCAAGACCACGACGAGCGCGCTGTCAGCAGGCGAAACGGTGTTCGCCGGAGGCCCGGTGGTGAACGGGGCGAAGGACATCCGCCTGATCGTCATCGGGACAGCGTCGTCCACTGGGTCTGCTGGACCTTCTGGATCTGAATCGGCTCAGACATCGTTGAGCTAAGCAGCGACGCATGCGGCGGCGCGCCCGGACCGGGCGCGCCGCGTCATGCTGTGAACGTCCATGCGGCACAATGCGGCACAATGAAACGTGAGAGGGCCATGGCAGACGGAGACCGAATTCCCAAGGTGCTCGTCGTCGACGACGAGCCGAACATCCGTGAGCTCGTCGAGGTCGCGCTCAAGTTCCACGGCTGCGCGGTCGCCGTCAGCGCCAGCGGCAAGGATGCGCTGCACCAGGTGGAGACCTACGAGCCGGACCTGATGATCCTTGACGTCATGCTGCCCGACATGGACGGTTTCGAGGTCTGCCGCGCGCTGCGGTCTGAGGGCAACGACGTCCCGGTCATCTTCCTGACCGCGCGGGACACCACCTCCGACACGATCCGCGGGCTCACGCTGGGCGGCGACGACTACGTGACCAAGCCGTTCTCGGTCGAGGCGCTGGTGGCCAGGGTCCGGGCGGTGCTGCGGCGCACCACGCGCACGCCCGGCGGCGACGGCCAGCCGGGGGATGCCGCCATGCTGACGGTCGGCGACCTGGAACTAGACGAGGAGCACTGGGTAGTCCGGCGCGGCGGAACTCAGGTGGAGCTCTCGCCGACGGAGTTCCGGCTGCTCGCGTACCTGATGCGTAACCAGGGGCGGATGCTGACCAGGCAGCAGCTGCTCGAGAACGTGTGGGGCTGGGAGTTCGCCGGGCAGTCCCAGGTCGTGGAGACCTACGTCAGCTACCTGCGCCGCAAGCTCGACCCGCTCGGGCCGCCGCTTATCCACACCCAGCGTGGCGTCGGCTACAGCCTGCGTCCGCCACCGGAGACGGAACGCGCGAGCCGATGAGCTTCACGCGGCGGCTCGGATCCGGCCGCGGCCGGCTCTCGCTGCGGTCCCGGCTGCTGGCCGGCCTCATCACGGTGACCGCCCTGTTCCTCATCGTCATGGGCGTGGTCACCACGGTGGTGCTTGGTCACTCCGAGCAAGGCCAGTTCAACACCGATCTGCTGCTCACCGCCAAGAGCACGCCGAAAGAGATCGCGAATGCGGCCAGCGGATACGTCGCGGCGAACGTGTCAGCCCGCACCGGCCAGGTGACCATCCTTACGCCGCAATCGCGCAACGCCGCCGATCTGCAGGAATGGCTCGCCGGCCTGGTCACGCAGGGAGGGGCATACGCCTTCCTGAAAGCCAACGACGGGCAGGTGTTCGACGTCGCGCTGCCCGACGGCGGATCTGCCGTGGCCGCGACCGTGCGCGCGATGGACCTGGACGCCTTGCAATCCAGCGAAACCGGTGGCCTCCTGCCCGCCGGCCGGAGCGCCATCGTGGTGGCCCGGCCGCTCAGCGCCGTAGGCAGCGAGGTCCGCGGCCTCGTCGGCGCCGAGCTGATCACCGGCGCGATCCTGCTCGCCCTGCTCGCGGTGGGCGGCCGCTGGCTGATCAGCCGCGGCCTGGCGCCGCTGGACCGGATGGCGAGCACCGCCGACATGATCACCAGCCGGGGCGACCTGACCGCGCGGATGCCCGACCCGGGCGACCATGCCGAGGCGGGACGGCTGGCCGGGGCGATCAACACGATGCTGGACCGGATCCAGCAGGCGTTCCGGGCCCGCTGGGAGTCTGAGCAGAAGGTCCGGCAGTTCGCCGCGGACGCCTCGCACGAGCTGCGCACGCCGCTCACCACCATCCGCGGGTACGCCGAGCTCTACCGGCAGGGCGCGCTCGGCCCGGACCGGCTGCCGAACGCCATGCGCCGCATCGAGCAGGAGGCGGACCGGATGTCCAGCCTGGTCGCCGAGCTGCTCGAGCTGGCCCGGCTGGACCGCGACTCCTCCCTCGACCTGACCGAGACCGACCTGTCGGCGCTGGTCGCGGACGCGGTCGCCGATGCCCAGGCGGTGGAGCCCAGCCGGCCGGTCAACGCCAGAACGCCGCCCAGCCTGGTGGTGGTGGCCGACGAGCCGAGGATCAGGCAGGTGCTCGCCAACCTGCTCGGCAACGTCCGCCAGCACACCGCGCCGGACACGCCGGTCGCGGTCCGCCTCTCCAGGGCCGGCCAGGGCGCTCTGCTCGAGGTGACCGACGCGGGCCAGGGCATGGACGCCGAGGCGGCGGCCCGCGCGTTCGACCGCTTCTACCGGGGCGGCCACGACGGCAAGGACGCCCACGGCAGCGGCCTCGGGCTGTCCATCGTGCAGGCGATCGCCGCCGCGCACGGCGGCCACGCCATGCTCAAGTCGGCGCCCAGGGTCGGCACCAGCGTGCAGGTCTGGATCCCGTTCCACCCTCCTGCCCAGGATTCCGAACGGATGCAGGTCCCAGGCGCCGCGTACAACTGACCTGCCTGGATTCCAGGCTCGCTTGACCAGCGACTTGGCGCGCTTCGCCCAAGGATGTAACGTGCGCCTGACCTGTTACCTATCATCGGTTGCGACGAACAGGGCTCCGGGCAGTCAACTCAATTACGGTGTGCACATGGACGACAACGAGGTTGTCGCGGCCCTGGCGGCAGGCGACCCGGCTGGGCTGGCCGCCGCGTACGACGCGTACGCGGCGCCCCTGTACGGCTATTGCCGCTGGATGCTGCCCGATACCGGGGACGCAGCCGAGGCCCTTCGCGACACCTTCGTCCTCACCGCCGAGCGGGACGGGCCGAGGGACGCCAGCCAGCTTCGCGCCTGGCTTTACGCGGCGGCGCGGGAGCAGTGCTACCTCCGGGCGCGAACCGCCGGAGCGGGCTTCGACGAGACAGCCGGCTTCGACGAGACAGCCGACGAGTCCGGCCAGCCCGGCAACTCCGGGCTCCGGGCCGAGCGGGCCGAAGTACGGCGGCTGATCCGGGAGATCCTCGCCGACATGAAGCCGCATGAGCACGAGGCCATCGAGTTGAGCGTCAGGCACAACCTCGATGAGGCGGAACTCGCGATCGTGCTCGACGTCTCCTGGAGCCGGGCGCACGCCCTGGCGTCACGGGCCCAGGAGCACCTGCAAAAGGCCCTCGGGGCGCTCCTCGTCGCGCGCACGGGACGGCGGTCCTGCCCGGATCTCGCCACCCTGCTGGCCGACTGGGACGGACGGCTGACCGTGCAGACGGGGAAGCTGACGGCCCAGCACATCGAGCACTGCGAAACATGCGCCCGCCACAATCCGGGCACGCTGCGCCCGGAGGTGCTATCCGGCCTGCTGCCGCTGGCCGCGCTGCCACCCGGGCTGCGAGGGCCGACGCTTCAGCGTGTCGCCGCCAGTCCGGCCGCGACGCCCCGCCGCCCGCTGGGCCGGCGGGCCGGAGCGCTGAGACTGACAGGTTTGCAGCGAGCAAGAACGTTCTTCGGGTGGAGCAGAATCCGGGCCAATCCCGGCGCCGCGACGGCCGTCGCGGCCCTGGCGTTGTGGATCGTGGCGGCGACGAGCGCCACGCTGATCACCGTCACCGGCGTACATGCCGTCCGGGCTCTCGCCGCCCCGCGCCACAGCACGCCCGCTCCTCCCGCGAGCACCCCGCCCGCCAGTAGCGAGGCGCCGCCCAGCCCCAGCCCGCGCCGCTCACCGTCGCCTGAACCGACCACGCGGCCCACGCCAGCCCTGGTGCCCACGTACGAGATACCGCCGTCGCCGACGCCGACGAGGTCCGCCACGCCATCACCGTCGAAGTCGGCCACGTCCTCGCCGTCGGCCTCCTCGTCACGATCGGCGTCCGCATCGCCGTCGCCGACACCCACGCATTCACACACGCCGACGCCCACGCCGACGACCACCCCCTCGACATAGCCGCCGCCCGGGCCGAATTAACCGACATACCAGCCCATATGCTGGCGATTCAACTACCGTCTGATGGATGGACGACCGATCGCGGTCGTGGCGACGGGGATCGTCACGGTGCTCGCGCTCAGCGGCTCGCACACCCAGCGGCCGGCCGATGCGGCCCGGTCGGGCAACCCGCAGGCCTCGGCCGGCGCCTCCGTGACGGCGAGCTCCGGATCGGCCGGCACGACGTCCCCGAGCCTGTCGCCGACCACCAGCGCGCCGGCCGTCATCAGCGTGCCGCCTGCGGCGGCAGTGCCTTCTGCCTCACCCGCCAAGGCAAAGCCGTCGCGGTCGGCCACGTCGCCAGCGCCACCCTCCCCGACGCCGGCACCGCGACGGCCAACGCCCATGCCCACGCCCACGGCAACACCGACCGCGACACCGACCGCGACACCGACCGCGACACCGACGGCCACCGCCACGCCGACACCGACCGTCACGCCGCCGTTATAGCCTTCGCCAGATACACCGCGGGCTTGCTGCGCTTCCTGTTACCCAGTTATTTCGTTCTTGTATCTGATGATGTCGTTCTGCCTGAGCTTCATGCCGGACCGAACTACGGTTAGCCGCATGCACGACTGTGACGTGGTCGCGGCTATCGTCGCAGGTGACGCGGATGGGATCGCCGAGGCGTACGACCGGTACGCCGCGTCCCTCTACGCCTACGGCCACTGGCTGCTGCCGGGACCCGAAGCGGCCGAGGTGGTGCAGGACACCTTTCTTATCGCGGTCTCGCGGCTGGACGGGCTTCGTGATCCTGGCCGGCTCGACGCCTGGCTGCACGCCGTCGCCCGGAACGAGTGCCTGCGCCGGCTGGGTGCCGGGGGACCCGCGGGGGCGGCCGCGCCGGTTCCCGGCTCAGCGGATCCGGATGAACTGCCGGCCGTCACGCTTCCGACCGAACTCCGCGGGCGGGTGCTGACGGCCTGTGCTGACAACTCGCCGGCCGGGCGGGCGCACCGGGTCAGCGTGACGCATCGCGCGGGCGCGTTCGGCCCGTCGGGATTCCCCAGGCCAATCGGCCCGGCCGGGCCCCGGTGGTGGCAGCGGATCCGGCGGCATCCTCGCCCGGTAGCGGCCGTGGCGCTGCTGGCGGCGGTGGCCGCGGCGGCCGGGATCACCGTGATCATGACGGCGGGCGGAGCCCAGCGCCCCCAGGCCTCCGCCCTCGGCGTCGGCGTCGGCGTGGCCGGCGTCTCGTCCAGTGCTATCCCGGGCAGTACTATCCCAGGCAGTGCGAGCGCGGCACCATCCCAGGCGCGCAAGGCCGCGCCCTCGCCCAGCCCGCCGACGCCGTCGCCGACGATGCCCGCGGGCGCACCCAGCCCGGCTCCCCCGTCGGTGACGGAGAAACCTCCGCCGTCGCCGACGTCGTCGTCCACGTCACCCTCGCCCTCGCCCTCGCCATCCACCTCGCCAGCCCAGGGCTCCCTGCTGGCCGTGCCGGGCAGGCTGGTGCTCACCGCGGCCAAGGGCAAGGCGGTCAGCGGGTTCTTCGTGCTCACCGCCACGGGCGGCCCGGTCGGCGAGTACGCCATCGAGGTCCCGGCCGCCGTGGTCGGCAAGGTCATGGTCTCACCGTCGAGGGGATCCCTGCCGGCCAACGGATACGCAGCGGTGACCGTGACCGTGACCGGCAATGTGGCGCTGAACACCTACCTTACCGTGGAGCCGGGCAACCTCACCATCCAGGTGATGCTCAAGATCAAGGCCTAGAACCCGGCGAACTGGTCTAGTTCGGCCCGGGTCGGCGACACCGCCGCTCCGGACCTCGTGACGGTCAGCGCGGCGGCCGCGTTGGCCCGGCGGGCGGCGTCGCCCACGGTCAGCCCAGCGGCCAGGCCGGCCAGGAACACCCCGGAGTGGGCGTCGCCCGCGCCCGTGGTGTCCACCGCCGTGACGGCGGGCGCCGGGATGTGGCTCAGGGACAGGCGGTGGGCCTTCGCCGGGTCCGGCTCCTGCGTGGCCACCACGCAGCCGTCCGGGCCGGCCCGGACGATGACGTCACCCCGGCGGGTCCGGCGCACCAGGCGGCGGGCCGCCTCCGCCGGGTCGCTGCTGCCGGTGAGCAGGGCCGCCTCGCGCTGGTTGCAGCTCCACCAGTCGCAGCGGGCCAGCACCGGATCGAGGACCGCCGCCGGGATGTCCGCGACCAGCGGCCCGGGATCGACGAACAGCAGGACTTCGGGCGGCAGGCCGGCCGCCCAGGCGCCGAGAACCGGACCCGACTCGGGCGGGACCAGGCCGTAACCGGACACGTAGACCGCGTCGCCGGCCTGGACTCGGACCAGGTCCCACGCGCCAGGCTCGCGCAGCGACTCGGCGCCCAGGGCGGTGACGAACGTCCGCTCGCCGCCGGCCTCGACCAGGGCCACGTCGAAGCCGGTGTCCGCGTCCGGGTCCGGCGTACGGAGCAGCCCGATTCCCTCGCCGGCCAGTGCCGCGCGGACCTTGTCGCCCCACGGTCCGGTGCCGTGGCCGCCGGCGTAGGCGACGGGCAGCCCCTGCCTGACGGCGGCGACCATGATGTTGAACCCGCCGCCCACCTCGATGGCGGCGGATTCCGCGAGCATGTCGCCACCGCGTTCGGGCAGCGCGGGCACCCACATCAGCAGGTCGACGATCGCCTCGCCGGCGAAGACGAGGCGCCTCAGTGCCTGGCTCATCGGGGCTGGCTCATAGTGCCGCTCAAACCGCGACGAGACGTACTGTGTCCCCGCACAGCAGCGTCATGTCGTCCACGTCTGAGGTGAGCATGACCACGGGCGACGGCTGGTGCAGGGCGGTGACGGCGACCATGGCGTCAATGGCGTATCGGTGCCCACGCAGGCCCAAATCTTCGAGAAGCTGCGCGGCCTCTTTCGCCCAGGGCACCGTCAGCGGCTTCACGTTGAGCTGAGAGAGCACGTAGTCGCACCGTGATCGCTTGAGGCCAGGACGCTGCGCCTCGATGAGGGTCACCGCGCTGATGATCCGGTCGGCTCCGCGTTCCAAGGCGGACCGGATCAGATTCAGCACCGCCCGATCCTGGTCCAGGTAGCCGGAAAGCCCCTGACTGTCAAGAACGAGGGAGCCGCCCGTCATCCGGCCGCGGGCCACTGCGCCTGCCTGCGCTCGGCGTCCTCCCATACCTCGGCCGCGGAGCGCCGTTCCTCCTCAGTGAAGCGACCGTGCTCCCGCTCGTACTGCTCCAGGTAAGCGGCTGTCAGATGATTACGCAGATACTCCTGGACGGCCGCGTCCACCAGTGCTGACAACCCGCGCCGTCCGGCGAGTTCACGCAGCGCAAGCACCGTCCCCTCGGGCAGCGAAACGCTTACCACCTTGGCCGGGCCTTCACCGACGCCGGGCGCCTTGCTGTCCATATGAGTATCTTAACAATCTAATTATTAATCGGCCAGCCGACAATCCGCGGGCGTTGAGCGCAATGCGTATAGATCACCGGCCAAGGCGCCCAGTTCCAGGCCGTGGCCGTCGATCGTGGCGATCGCGTCGGCCGGGAAAGCGGCGACGCCGTAGCAGGCCCCGGCGACCGCGCCGGCCATCGCGGCGATCGTGTCGCAGTCGCCGCCGAGTGAGGCTGCCAGCAGGCAGGCGCGCCACGGGTCGCCGGGTACCGCGGCCAGCACCGCGAACGCGGCAGGCACCGACTCCTGGGTGGCCAGGCTGGTGCCGACCAGGGTGTAGATCAGCTCGGCGGCTTCGGCTTCGCCGCGGCCCGCGACCAGACTCGTAGCCCACTCGATGCGGGCCGCCACGTCCGCGCCCGCGACCCAGTGGCCGCGTCCGGCCGCGACCCGCGCGGCCTGGACGGCTAGCGCCGTGGCTTCGGCGATCCCGGCGCCGGAGACGCCCGCGCTCACCGCGGCGGCCACAGCGGCGGCTCCGGCCAGCGCGATCCCGGTGTTGTGCGTGACGCGGCTGGCCATCACCACGTGGTCGACCAGCGCCGGCAGATCTCCGGGAGCCGCGGCGATGCCCACCGGAGCTACGCGCATGGCGGCGCCGTTGGTGTCGCCGGTGGCGCCTGCTTCGTCCGGCGGGGTGCCGGCCAGGACGGCGGCGACGGCGCGCTTGGTGGAGGGACCAAGGAGGTCGAGGGAGCCGCGTTCGGCCATGTCGCGCTCCCATCGGATCAGGGCCTCGGCTAGCTCGCGGGGGTCTACCGTGCCATGTCCCTTGACTAGGAGCCTGGCGAGCAGGACGGCCTGCTCGGTGTCGTCGGTGATCGCCCCGGCGGGCATGCCCGCGGCGATGGGGTGGCCGGGCGGGGCGGGCTCGAAGCCGGGCAGCAGCGATCCCCAGCGACCGCGGATTTCCGCCCGGGAGAGCATTTGCGTGGGCATGCCGAGCGCATCACCGACAGCAAGTCCGTATAGCGCGCCCCAGGCCCTGGAAAGGGTTTTCATGATCACGAAGACCTTAGTACCGCCGGGACGGGTCCCAAAATAACGTGGGTTTGCGGTGTGTCGGGGGTCTGTAACGTGTTTTCCGGGGTGGTGTGCGGCTGTGGTGGTTCGGGGAGGGTGATCCCGGCGGCGGCGGCGTATTCGCGCAGCGC
>Ga0208696_1002019_pt1 | contig 11299 bp, 12 predicted proteins | sample Sb_taG_9_FD_187711 | JGI IMG/M metagenome (GOLD analysis project Ga0208696, IMG submission 187711) | Peat soil microbial communities from Weissenstadt, Germany - Sb_50d_b_LC metaG (SPAdes) (version 2) | ecosystem: Environmental > Terrestrial > Soil > Wetlands > Peat | place: Germany...
TTTGCGGGCCAAGGCTAGCATCTCATCCCTCATCCGCCCCTGCGGGGCACCTTCTCCCGCGGGGAGAAGGTAGGATCGCCACGGCCTTTCTTGATCGCTGTATGCAACGCGCGAGCAAACCGCGCTAGTATCAAGAACTAGCTGCGTCCCTGTTTTCAAGCCCGTCGATGTCAAAGGCCAGAGTATCCCCGAGTGGGGCCAAGCTCCCCGATGAAAGTATCGCGTAGTGTTTTACCCAGAATTCCCGGTTCGCGTCGAGAAATAGGCATGTCCCCTTCGGCCAGGACGGCCTCCTTCAAGCCTTCGGTTCGGGCTCGTCCGCCGGGTCCCAGGGCTCCGGGGGCCTGGGGATCGCCCTCAGCTCCGCCCCGAAGTGTTCCAGGTCGGGGCTGGCCGCCGCCAGCGCCACGACGGCGTCCAGGACTGATTCGTCGAGGATCGCTTTCACTTCGGCTTCCAGCTCGGCCGGCACGGGACCGAAGCGAATGGCCAGGACCTTGAGGATGTCCTTGTGTCTCCTTTCCGCGACAATCTCTCGGATCAACAGCGACTCGATCATGACGGACTTCCCTCCCAAGATGGACAGTAAGTTGGGGTCCTTGTATCTTAGCCTTGTGAACACCTGCGTGACCGTGATGAGGCTTTCATGCTCCTCGGCGGGCGCGTGCTGGTCGATCACCTCTCGGCACCGCAGCAGCACGGACTCGGGCGGTTCGTCCGCGTGCATCAGCGGCACCCAGGGCATCATCCCTGGGTCCGCCGCCGCCAGGACCGGCTCGGCGGGCAGCGTCCATAACTCGACCACCTGCCACCAACCTCCCAGCGCCGTCACGCCGTCCGAGCCCGGGCGGTGGGCTTGGTCGGGGACACGAAGCTGGCCCTTCGGGCGGAGCACCAAGACGAGGACGTTGGCGACCTCGCCGCGAACGAGGTAGACCAGCAGCAAGTCGCGAAGTGCCTGCTCGGCCGCGCGGAGCTCGGGGTAGGTCGCGATCTCGACGACGTGCGGTTCGGGGCGATCGCGCCCGGCGCGCCAGGCGAAGATCAGCCCATCGGGTAGCTTCGTGGGCAGGACCAGCTCGGCCGGCGCCGCTTTCCAACGGACCAGGTCGGTGACTCCGCCAAGGCGGAGAATGGCGTCGCCATGGTGCTCGATGAGCCACTTGGTGCTCTTGTCCTTGTCCTTCTCCCTGGTCGGTTCGGGCATGGTCCACCGCGCTCCCCAATCACGGTCCGATCGTTGGTCGCGGCGAAGTCCGCCCTGACGTCGCCCAGGCGATCTTCCTCGAATGATACCTGATGCTGGCTCGGCCCGGAACGGAAGATCGTTGGCCACCCAGCCCGTCGACGGCGCCGCCCCCGCGAACGATCGGACACTCGCCGACTCGCGGTAAGAGGCCGGCCAGGCGCTGTCGGCGGCGAGATCAGCCTGGGCGAACAAAGGCGTTTGATTCCTCGACGAGATGCCCGAGTTCAACCGCAAGACCCTGGAGGTTCTCCGCCAGCCGCTGGAGGAGGGCAAGGTCACCATCAGCCGGGCAATGAACAGCTCCACCTTCCCCGCCGACTTCATCCTCGTCGCCGCCATGAACCCCTGCCCCTGCGGATACAGGTCCGATCCCCGCCGCGCCTGCTCTTGCACGCCGCCCCAGGTCGAGAAGTACCTCAGCAAGATCTCCGGCCCGCTGCTTGACCGCATCGACCTGCACGTCGAGGTTCCCGCCGTCCCCTTCACCCAGCTCGCCGAGATGCCCCCCCGGCGCCCCCTCCTCGGACTTCCGCGCCCAGGTGCTGGAGGCGCGTGTCCGCCAGGCCAAGCGCTTCGGCCACAAGGGCCCGCTGGTCAACGGCCGGATGACCCCGCGGCAGCTCCGCAAGCTCTGCCAGCTCAAGCCCGAGGCCATGTCGATCCTCAAGGCCGCCATGGAAGAGCTTGGTCTGTCCGCGCGCTCACGACAAGGTCCTCCGCGTGGCCCGCACCATCGCCGACCTTGAAGGCTCCGACGAGATCAAGCCCCAGCACATCGCCGAGGCGGTGGGATATCGATCGCTGGATCGAAGCGTTTGGATGTAGTCCCATGGTCGCGCTGCCAGGGGATTGTTAAGATCGAAGAGGAGCGATTCGCAGCATGCCTTGAGAGATTCGTTACTCGAACGAGGCCGTCGAGCAACTCAAGAAGTTCAGGGGGAGTGAAGAGGGTCATCCACTTTCTGGCACCCCGAGGCGGAGGACGAGCCATTCAGGCTTGTCGCCCCGGCGCATTCCGGGAACACCACGGTTAATCCCTGGCTCAGGTCGGTGCTCTTCGGTCATTGAAGGGAGCCGAAAAGAAATCGGGTATTCGGTGCGTGAGGATGTGCGCCGGACATACGCGGTGCACGAGCAGATCTTGCCGGCCTTGCGGCGGGCGAATGTGCCGGTGCGCTGGACCGATGTCAACGTCCGGGACACCGGCTACACCGACCCGGCACTGCGGGAACGGAAGCTCCAGCGCGACTGGAAGATCCTCGATGCCGAGCTGGCCGAGCGGCCCGAGAACAGTGGCCAGTGGCCAGTAGTCAGTGGCCAGTGAATGTGGGGGAAGTGGCGAGTGGCGAGAGAGAAGCGACGAGTTCTGCAGCGTCGATCAGGGCATCTACGGTCATCTCACCCTCCGCAATCTCGCCGTCCTGGCCGAGGAGCGCGGTGATTCGGCCGAAGCGATGCGGCTGTGGAGGATGGTTCTCGAGGCGTGCCCGGGCGATGCCGAGGCCATGGCACGCGGAGAAGCAGCGCGGTGAAGCGAAGAGTTCGCCGCCAGGTTGAAGCCGCATCGCCTTCACGCACTGGCCTGATTCAACAGCTCGATCGCCGGGGCGTCCAGCTCGAGCCGCGTGGCCTCGATTAGCTCGTCAAGTTGCTCAAGGCTGGTCGCACTGGCAATCGGTGCGGTCACCGTGGGGCGCGAGCTCAGCCAGGCGAGGGCCACCCGAGCCGGCGTGGAACGGAACTGCCCGGCAACCTGGTCGAGAGCCCGGAGGATGTGGAACCCGCGATCGTTCAAGTACTTCTTGACCGTCGCGCCCCGGGGGCTCTTTGACAGATCCTGTTCCGATCGGTACTTCCCGGTCAAGAACCCGCTCGCGAGTGAGTAGTAAGGGATGACTCCAAGCCCGGCCTGCCGGCACAGCGGTTCGAGCCCGTCCTCGAACGGAGCGCGGTCATAGAGGTTGTACAGCGGTTGAAGGCAATCGTAGCTCGGATAGCCGTTCTGCTTGCTGACCTCGAGCGCCTGCGCGAGCCGCTCGGCGGTATAGTTCGAGGCGCCGATCGCTCTCACCTTCCCCTGTCGGATCAGTTCGCCATAGGCCTCCAAGGTCTCTTCGAGCGGAGTTGTCGCGTCGTCGATGTGCGACTGGTAAAGGTCGATGTAGTCTGTCTGGAGGCGCCCGAGCGATCGTTCCACCGCTCGCAAAATGTAAGCTTTCGAGAGTCCCTTTTCGCCCGGCCCCATCTCATTGCCGACCTTGGTGGCCAGGACGACGTTGCCTCGCTTGCCGCTCCGCTTGAACCAGTTGCCGATGATCGTTTCGGATTCCCCGCCCTGATGGCCAGGTACCCACCGCGAATACATATCCGCGGTATCGATCAGGTTGAACCCGGCGGCGACGAACGCGTCGAGCAGGCGAAAAGAGGCCGGCTCGCCGGCCGTCCAGCCAAACACGTTCCCACCGAGCGCCAGCGGCCCCACCTCGAGCCCCGAGTTCCCAAGCTTGCGCGTTTTCCCGTTCATGTTTTCTACCTTTCGAAAAGCGCGACGAGAACCTTGGTGCCAGGGTCCGTTCCTCGCTTTCATTTGTACCGAGGAGCAGAGGAAGTCTCAAGAAACCAAAGATTGCGGTAAGGCCCGGGCATGTCACTTTGTTCCGCCGACGTAGGCGATGATGGCCGGGACGGCCGGCACGTCGCATCGCGACAAAAGAGAATTGCAGTGCGGGCAGACGCAGTCATTGCTTTTCGGGGATGAGCCTGAATGGACGGTTGCGTTTGAGCCGGATGATCGAGAAATCCCGGCGGTCCAGGGTGAAGATGGTGCGAATGTTCTCGCGGTCGGCGAGATATACCAAGGCTGCGTCGGCAAGCTGAAGGCGGATGTTTTCATAGCGACGCATGATCGCGGCGATTGCGGTGAGACTGTCGCTTTCCAGGGACATTAGCTCGAACATTCCGGAGATCTGGGCGTCGAGGATGCGGTCGAGGGGCCGCTCCTGATCGCGCAGCAGCCAGGCGGCTTCGGTCAGCACGGGCCAGCAGGTGAAAAGCGGCGGACAGAGCGACGCGAGGGTATCGACGCAGAGGCGGTGATAGGAGTCGTTCTGGGCGAGGAGAGCAACCAAGGGCCCGGTATCAAGGAGGATGCGTTGCTCAGCCACGTCCGAAGCCTTCCATGTGCTCGGGATTGGTGCTAAGGTCCGGCGGCGTGTCCTTGTAAACCCCGATGATGCCAATGCGCCGCGCGATGTCAAGGCAACTCTGCCGGGGGGTGCGCCGGTGTACGTGTTCGTTCAAAGCTTCCCGCACAATCTCAGAGGGGCGGACGCCCCTCTCCCTGGCTTCGGCCTCCAACTCGTGCTTCAGCCGCTGATCGACTCTGACATTGATTCGTTCCATGGGCCCCTCACAGTTGATCGGATTGTCAGACATCGTACCACAGGTGTCACACAAGAGCAAGTCGACGCACGGCAGGCAGACGCTCAGCCGATCTCTTCGCGTATCCCACCTTCAACAGGATAGTTACCTCCACGTCGCAGCGTGGCCATGATCAGCGCCGCCTGGGGGACACATTCGTTCCACCTGCGGCCGGTTGACGCAAATCATCACAAGATCGAACCGGCAGACCCGGAGATGGCACACGGCGGAGCCCAGAGACGGATTGCAACTCGTTGCCTTGCAAGGCGTAACTCTCGATGGCTTCGATCTGTCGGCAGCGCGGAGACACGCCTTGCGGGACGAAGCCGGAATTCGACAACTGCTTTCCAAGCGTCCGGCGGATTGCTAGACTTGAAACCCGAAGGCGTCGTGAGCGCCTGCGTGAAAGACCGCCGGGATTGCGTGGTCCTGCACGCCTTGCGGTCCGTCCCCACCCACGCCGGGCGCTGGCAATGGCGCCGCCTCTTACGCAAGAGAACCCTCGCCTGGATCAATGAACTCCGCCCCCCATGGGCTAGTGATTCTTGGACACATCTGATCAGTCTGGTAGGAGAGAAGCTCCCGTGCCGAACCACGACAACTACCTGTTCACGAGTGAATCCGTCTCGATGGGCCATCCCGACAAGATGGCCGATCAGATTTCCGACGGCATCCTCGATGCCATTCTCGAGCAAGACCCGTACGCCCGGGTGGCTTGCGAGAGCCTGCTGACCACGGGACTGGTTTGCCTGGCCGGCGAGATCACCACCAAGGCCATGGTCGACTATCCGACGATCGTCCGCCAGGTCGTGCGTGAGATCGGCTACACCTCCAGCGAAATGGGCTTCGACGCGACGACCTGCGCCGTGATAGTGGCGCTGGGCAAGCAGTCGCCCGACATCGCTCAAGGTGTGGACGAGGATGCGGAGAAGGGCAAGGACATCGGAGCCGGCGACCAGGGGATGATGTTCGGGTTCGCCTGCAACGAGACTTCTGAACTGATGCCCCTGCCAATCGCCCTGGCACATCGGATCATTCACCAGATCACCGAGCTCAGGCAGAATGGGTCGATTCGCTGGCTCCGGCCCGATGCCAAGAGCCAGGTCACCATCGAGTACGACGGGTATACGCCTGTGCGCGTGGATACGGTCGTCGTCTCCACCCAGCACGCGCCCGGCGTTTCCCACGCCGAGATTGTCGAGACCATCAAGAAAGAAGTGATCGAGCCGGTCATCCCCCCGGAGCTGGTCAATGGCTCGGTCAAATACCACATCAACCCGACGGGCAAGTTCGTGATCGGCGGCCCGCACGGTGACTCGGGCGTGACCGGACGCAAGATCATCGTTGACACCTACGGCGGCATGGGCCGGCATGGCGGCGGCGCTTTCAGCGGCAAAGACCCCACCAAGGTGGACCGATCCGCCGCCTACATGGCCCGTTACGTCGCCAAGAACCTGGTCGCCTCGGGTCTGGCCGAGCGCTGCGAGATCCAGCTTGCCTACGCCATCGGCGTTTCCGAGCCGGTCAGCATCCATGTCGATAGCTTCGGCACCGGCCAGCTTCCCGACTCGGCCATCTCAGAGATCATCCGGCGCAGTTTCCCGCTCACCCCGTCGGGAATCATCAAGCACCTTGACCTGCGCCGGCCGATCTATCGCAAGACCGCCAGCGGTGGCCACTTCGGCCGGTCGGAGCCGGAATTCACCTGGGAGCGGACCGACAAGGCCCAGCTCCTGCGCGACCTGGCCAACAACCTCGCCAGGCAGAGCAGCCTCGTCTGATCAAAGGGTCCAGCGCGCGATCGTATCACTGCAAATCCCCTGGGAGGACGAGTCGCCGCAGGTGCCGAACCCCTGGCCTGGCAGGCCGCTCGTCCTCCCGAAGACTGACGACAGCAAGAGCCATGTCAACCTCGGGCGAACTGGAAGCCCGCGCTACAGCCGCCTTGGTCACACAGTTCGGATTTCAGCCCACCGCGCTGGGCGTCGCGCCCGGGCGGGTCGAGCTGCTGGGCAATCACACCGACTACAACGGCGGTCTGGTCATGGCCGTCGCTATCGACCGATTCACCGTGGTCGCGGGACGCCCGGCAACAGGACGCACCTGTCGCGCTCACGCCTTGAATTTTCTCGGCAACATTTCCTTTGACCTGGACAACCTAGAACGCGGCGAGTCCGGAGATTGGCCAAATTACGTAAAAGGAGTTGTCTGGGCGATCCAGGAGGCAGAGAGAGCGCCTTTGACTTCGGGATTCGACATTACCATCGCCGGCAATGTGCCCCTGGGAGCGGGTCTTTCCAGCTCGGCGAGTCTGGAAGCCGCGCTTGCCTTCTTCCTGCTCCAGGCGGGACTTGTACCGGGACGAGCGATCGGCGACTTGCGGGGAGATTCCGCCGACCCGGCGCGGCTGAAGCTGGCCCAGGTTCTGCGGCGGTCGGAGAATGCGTTCGTGGGCGTGGCGTCGGGCTTGCTCGACCAGTTCTCGAGCCTCTTTGGGCGTGCCCACCACGCGGTGTATCTCGATTGTCAGACGCTCGAGCACGCTCGTTTGCCGCTCGGTGAACCCGGCCTGGCAATCATCGTCTGCGATTCGAAGACGTCGCGGCGCCTGGCCGACGGTATGTACAATCGCCGGCGCGCAGAGTGTGAGACGGTCGTGACCTGCTTCCAGGAAAAGCGCGGGGTCGATGCCGTCAAATCGTTGCGCGACGTCAGCCTCGAGGAGCTGACGGAACACTGGGACAGGCTCGATCCCCTCGGCCGCAAGCGCGCCCGGCACGTGCTCGCCGAGAACGAGCGGGTTCGCCAGGGTGCTGTTGCCCTGCGAGCCGGCAACCTGACGGAATTCGGCCGCCTCGTTTTGGCCTCCCACGCCTCCAGCCGCGACGACTTCGAGAACAGCTCCGAGGCCCTCGACACACTTGTCGAGGCGGCCGAGGCAAGTCCGGGGTTCCTCGGAGGCAAACTCTCGGGCGCGGGCTGGGCCGGATGCACGGTCAATCTGGTGCGTGTCGATCAGGCCAAAGCCTTCGCGGAGAGCGTACGCACCGTTCACGCCCGCAAGCTTGGCATCACTCCGGAAATCCACATCTGCCACGCTGCGGAAGGCGCCCTGGGCCGGGAAATCGTATAAGATGCCAGGAGAGCTCTGGAATCGACACGTCTCTGGCCGGGTGCATGATTACCTTCGATTCGAATGGGTGATTTACAAGCCTGAAGCGCAAGCGAAGGGCTTTTCAAATACTGGAATAACCTTCGCTTGCGCTTCAGGCTTGTTAGTCGCCCGGCCTGGCTTGGGCTGAGCGCATTGTAAGCCTGGGAGTCACGGATCATGTTGTGGTCGCGCGTCATGGCCGATCTGATCGTCGTCTTTCACGCGTGCTACGTGGGGTTCGTGGTGCTGGGCTTGGCGGCGATTCTCATCGGCGCTGTCTGCCGCTGGACGTGGGTGCGGAATATCTACTTCCGGGTGGTTCATCTAGCGATGATCGTGATCGTCGTGGGCGAGGCGCTGGCGGGCGTTCCCTGCCCGTTGACGGTCTGGGAGAAGCAGCTCCGGGTGCGGGCCGGACAGGCCACCTATCCGGGAGACTTCCTCGGCTACTGGGTGCACCGGTTGATCTTCTGCCAGGCCGAGCGCTGGGTCTTCACTCTGATCTACGCGACCTTCGGGCTGGCGGTCGTGGCCGCCTTGGTGCTGGCGCCGCCGCGGCTGCACGCCGTCAGAGCACACGACCTGGACAGACGTCCCCCACAGCCTGCACGCTGATGCTGCGAAACGCGCGGTCGAGTGCCACCGGCAGATGATCGCGGAGCATCTCGTCGCTTCCCGAGGGTGGGACGCCCACCACATCGAGTAGCGGGGGACCTCGGCGATCATTCAGCGTTCCTTCGGGCTCACGCCCGGCCGATCCGCAGCGCGATCACCTGCCTGACCCAGCGAGCATGCCGTTTTTCACCGGGAACGACGATCTGAAGCGGGCCGTCCCTGGACGAGAGCACCTGCCCGTCACGGCGGTCGGCCAGGAGGATCACTCTGTCGGTGAAGGCCGGATCGAGCTCGGGCAGGGCAAAGACCGCGCGATAGCCGTCGGCCGCCTCGACGACCAGGTAGAGTGCGACGGCCTTGCCTCTCAGCTCATTGCCAGTCGGCAGGCCCGCTTTCTTGAGGACATCGAAGAGCGCGACCCCCTCGAACCGCGACTCCTTTTCGTCGTGTGCCCTGGCGACGACGGTCTGGCGGGGAAACTGCTGCAGTTCCGCCGCGGTCAGCCGGAGCGGCGTGGACACTTCTCCTTCCACTTTCACGACCACCGGCGCAGCCTGAGCTCCCACGGCGGCTGGCGTCGCGGGGACTTGAGCCCACGATTCAGGGCCGTCCCCGGTCAGTCCCCCGACGACTCCCACGACGATGGCAGCCAGTGCAGGACGGTAACGTCTCAAGATCGATCCTCTCTTCATCGCAGTCTCCCGTTCGATTCTCCACTGCAACCCGCGGAGGGCTTCATCCGTTCGCGGAGCGTTGCGAAGGCGTGTGGCGGATAATGACCCCCTCCTCGAGATAAACCACGGTCTGCGCGATGCCGACGGCGTGATCGGCGATGCGCTCCAGGTTGCGCGCAGTATTGATCAGCCCGAGCCAGGCGTCAAGCTGCTCAGGCTGCTGGCCCAGAGCGGTCTTGAACTGTTTGCGGAGCGCACGGTACTGCACATCGATGGCGGTGTCGCCGGCGATGACGGCCCGGGCCGTGGCGACGTCTCGGCTGGCCAGGGCCTGGTAACTTGCGCGAACCTGCCGGAGCACATCGCGAGCCAGTTGCTTGAGCGCCTCGGGCATGGCCATGCCGCCGGGTTGGCGTGATAGTTTTCGAGCCCGTCGCGCGACGCGGAGAGCCAGGTCGGCGATCCGCTCCCAGTCGCGGTTGACCTTCAGCACTGTAGCCATCCGCCTCAGGTCCGAGGCGACCGGCTCGTAAAGCGCCAGGATTCGCAGACACTCCTGTTCGATCAGCACCTCGCGGCGATTGGAATCTTCTTCCTCGTTTTCCACCTCGTCGATCAGATCAAACCGTCCGTCGCGGATCGCCTGGGCGCTCTTCTCGAGTGAATTGACGACCGAGGCGGCCAGGGCGAGGAAGTTGGCCCAGAGCGCATCTTGTTCCCGCAGCGCATGCCGGCCGGAGGTCGCCTGGCCTGGACCGGGTTTCGAGGCGGGGCTCTCCTGGTCGGGACGGCTGGGTGCCATGATGTGTCTCCTTGCCTCGAGGCGGTGTGGCGGGTGCAGGGTCGAAACGTACGGGAGCTGAGCTCGATCTTTCAATTCTTCTCGCCGTGCACCTGGGATTCAAGGCCGCGGTTCGAAGACCGAGCCGCGCGGGATGGTGACCCTGACGGTTGTGCCCAATGCAAAAAACAAACCCCGCCACCCGAGGCGCGATGGCGCAATGAGTCCCAAATCCTCTTGACATGACGTAAGATATCTGTGGAGAGAGAAACAGATTTGACTCTCCGTCACATGGACCGAGACGGCGCCACGGGAGTTATGTTGAAGCAGGAGGACTTGCACTGCCAACGAAGACCAACAGGAAGTATGTCTGTGGATCAGGGAAGCCTCTAGCCAGGGGATCGAAAATTCGTCCGAGCCAGCGCCGCCAACGGGCGACCATTCAACTTCACTCCATCCCAGATGGGGGCCGGGGACGCGGCAGAGCCGTACGTCCAGACCGGTCAGGCCCAGCTTGACCGGGATCACGACGGTCTCCGCATTCCCCATATCAGCCACGACCTGACTGCGTTGCCTGCTCGCCCCCCAGACGGCCAGAACCTGCTGTTACCCACGCGATGCGGCTGTGGCCGCCTCGATCGAACGCGAACTAGCCGGTGCCCAATGAGGAGCACTCTGGCTTCCTCCGTTTCGAAGCCAAGCAACCGTCCCAGTCGGAGCACACTCCGGAGCGGGCGAGTTGCCCGCTGCCTCTTCGTTTCGAATCAGAGAGGAGGAAACATGAACCAAAACACGCATGTTCGGATGTGGACTATTTTTGGCACCAGCGAGGGCAACGAGGAGGTCATCGATCGCCACATCGCCATCCAGGACATCCCCACCGAGTTGATGTGGCAGGCCCACCGCTGTCACTTGAACGGCAACATCAAGGTCGTCAAGCTGACCATCAATCCCGAAGTGGAGCAACCGCCAGAGTCGAGAGACGACCAGGAACCGGAATTCTTCCCCGTCTACGGCGTGCCCGACCTCAGCCGGTTCTACGACGAACTGTGACCGGGACCCAGACTGGCTCCCACCAAGAAACCCGCCCGCTCCGGGCGGGTTTTTTTGCGCGCACCAGGTAGGATTGCTCCCCTCTCTGACGGCACACGACAGGACAGAGAGTGCCTCATGAACTGAATTCCCGGTTGCGACACACCGCGCTTGACGAGAAATTTCACGGATCCTCTTGATCATGCCTACACCTGTCGGCAACATTGCCGACGGCTGTAGGCATTTGCGTTGCCATTTGCCATCTGCCATTTCCCATCTGCCATTTCCCATCTGCCATCTGCCATCTGCCATCCGCCATCCGCCATCCGCCATCCGCCATCCGCCATCCGCCATCCGCCATCCGCCATCCGCCA
>Ga0208696_1002021_pt1 | contig 11284 bp, 9 predicted proteins | sample Sb_taG_9_FD_187711 | JGI IMG/M metagenome (GOLD analysis project Ga0208696, IMG submission 187711) | Peat soil microbial communities from Weissenstadt, Germany - Sb_50d_b_LC metaG (SPAdes) (version 2) | ecosystem: Environmental > Terrestrial > Soil > Wetlands > Peat | place: Germany: Weissenstadt...
GCCCCAGCTTCTCAGGCCATTGATGCCCAACTCGGCGCGCGACATCGACGGTGAACCCCGACGATTCACCGAGGTCGTGCTCGACTTTCGAAGGCCCCGGAGATCACCCAAGGGGACTTATTACTACTGCGCTGGGTCGGAGCTCCTGACTTCCCGTCCGGGTCCGCAGGAACCGGGCTTACAAGCCTGAAGCGCGAGCGAAGGGCGTTCAAAAATGCATATCATTCAATGCCCTTCGCTTGCGCTTCAGGCTTGTTGCAAGCGACTTCCCCGGCATCGTTTGCATTCTCGACGCCGATCGATCTGGCGCTGTAGAATCAGCTATGCTCAAAGATCCTGCAAACCGAGACTACCGAGGAAGATGACGAAATGGCAGGACGGCGGCGAAAGCACCGGGACGGGGACGATTCATGGACATCATCTACCGTTACGACCCGTTCGCGGCGCTCATTCCCCGGCAGTCGATGGACGCGCAACTGGCCATCCGCGAGCTGGAGGAAGGGCACCAGCGATTCCGCAAGATCGTCATGCACGTTCAGAAGGAACTGATGGGGAATGCTCGTCCCGGGTCGATCATCATCCCCTCAGACCCGCTCTCCTTGGGATTTGCCCTGATCGCCAACGCTCCAGTCCAGCAGGCTCCTTATGCCCTGATCCTGGGCTGCTCGGACGCCCGCGTCCCGATCGAGCGGATCTTCGACCAGCCTCCCAACGAGCTGTTCGTGATTCGCGTCGCCGGCAACGTGCTGGGCACGGAGTGTCTGGGAAGCATCGACTACGCCGTCCAGAATCTCAAAGAGAGCCTCAGGCTCCTGGTCGTCCTCGGTCATTCTGGCTGCGGCGCTGTTTCCGCTGCCGTCGACTCGTACCTCTCGCCCCAGGACTATCCCGAGATCGCTTTTACCCATGCCCTGCGTTCACTGGTCGATCGCATCCAGATCGCCGTGCGCGGGGCCGCCAAGGCGCTCGATCGGGTTCACGGCCCATCCCTCACGCGGAATCCAGGCTATCGCGACGCTCTCGTGGAAACGGCGGTTTACCTGAATGCGGCCTTGACGGCGTTCGATGTGCAGAAGGAGATCGAGGCGATCGAGGGACACATGGTCCAAACCGTGTACGGCGTCTTCGACCTCGTCGATCAGAGAGTCCACGCCCTGCCACACCGCAAGAACGCTGTCGCGGAAGCCACCTTCGGCCAGATCCCATCGAGTACTGAAGAATTCACCGCGCTTGGCGACCGCCTTGCCACGGCAGTGCAGACCAAGGGAATTCTGGGTCCATTATCGAGCGAGTTTGTCCTGCTATGAGTTTCGGAAGCCCCCATTTCCTCTGGCTCTTCTTGCTCGTGCTTGGCTCGGGCCTGTGGGCGATCCGCGGCCAGCGGCTTCGAGCGCGATCCTGGCGGCTCTTGGCCCAGCGCGCGAAAGTGCCGAACCTTCGTTCTCTCAGCATGCTGCTGGCCGCCGTTTTTCTGATCCTGGCGCTGGCCCGGCCTCGGTTCGGCTCGATCATCGGGCCGCCGCTACCACCGGGACACGACGTGGCACTCTTGATCGACGTCAGCCGGAGCATGGGCGCGGAGGATGCCGTCCCGAATCGGCTGGCGGTGGCGATCGATGCGGCCGAGAGCCTGGTCAGCGCCCTGGCTCCCGACCCCGCCAACCGCGTGGCGATCGTGGTCTTCGCCGGTCGCGGGGTGGTCCGGTACCCGCTCACGGAGAACCTCGGGGCGGTCGTCGACGTTTTGCACCGGCTGCGGCCAGGCTCGGTCCGGCCTGGCGGCACGGACCTGGGCGCGGGACTCGATGCCGCGCTCGAGACGTTGGGACAGGAAGAGCATGCCGCGGGACGTTCGATCGTGGTGTTTTCCGACGGGGAGGATCTCGCGGATCACTGGCGATCACGGCTCGACCGCCTTGTCCGGGCTGGGGTCATCGTCCATGTCGTGGCGATCGGCGACCCTGAGCAAGGCCATCCGGTGCCCTCGGGAACCAGGGACCAACCACTTAGCTATCAGGGTGAAAAGGTTTTGTCGCGCCGGGTTGACACCTTCCTGGAGGCGATCGCGCAAGAGACCGATGGGGCGGTCTTGAAACTTGGCCTGGCCGCCGCCGACCTGAAGACGCTTTACCAGACCAGGATTGCGCCCGTGGCCCAGCGGAAGCGCGCAGCAGAGAGGTTTGCCGAGCGCCCGGAGCGGTTTCCGCTATTCCTTGCCGCCGCGCTGGGGCTGGCACTCTCAGGATGCTGGCCGGGCGGACGCATCGGCCCCTGGCGCTGGGTCTGGAGCCGAGTCGCGGGAGCCGTACTGCTGGGGGGCCTGGCGGTGGCGGGAATCGGGGCAGGGCAAGGTCAAGGAAATGGTAGCCAGCCACCAGATCCCGGACCGGCTGGCGCCCGGACCATCTCCCATTCCGCGCAGGCAGGCATTCCTCCAGGGGCATCGGCAGCCGCGCTGGTGGCCCGGGGTGAATCGGCTTACCTTGCCGGGCAGTTCACGGAAGCGCTGTCGATGTTCGAATCGGCGATCGAGCGGGCACCGGGCCAGCCGATTCCCCGGTACGACTCCGCCGCGACCTTGTTCCAGCTCCAACGTTACGAAGAGGCCCGCCAGCGCTATGAAGAGGCCCGCGACCGAGCGAGTACTGCGCTGCGCACGAAGATCGACTATGCTCTGGGCAACACGGTGCTGGTGCTGGGCGATGTCGCCGGCGCGGTCGAGCACTATGACAACTGCCTGGCCTCGACCGCGGTTGGCGCGAGCCTTGACGCGGTCCGGCAGGACGCGGCGATCAACCGCCAGTTCGTGCTGGAGCAAGCTCCTCCCTCCATCGCACCGCAGGGCGAGAGCGACCGTGATCAATCTCCTTCCAAGAAGCGGAGTCGTCCGCCCGGTGCGCGCAAGCGAGGCGACGGCGGGAGCGAGCCAACACCCGACGATTCCTCCGGGGCCGGTCCCGAACCTGATGGCTCGAGCTCGCAGGGTGAAGCGGACAATCGGCCAGCCAAAGGCCGCCGCCGAGCCGGGGGCGGCGGGGGAGCCAGCAGTGTGCCGCCAGCGTCTCCGGGCGAATCACCGGACGACCGCCTGGACAACGCTCTCGACCAGATCCGCGACGCCCAGCGCCGGCGGCTCCCCGAGGATTCGCCATCCGAATCCTCCGGGGACGGCCGTAAGGATTGGTGAGGCCATGCGGCCCTCTGCGTGTGGGCTCCCGGCGAGACGCATCTCCCTGGCGAGTTTCCCTGCAATATCGATCATGGTGCCGGTCTTGCTGCTCTGCATGCGGATCGAACCCGCGCGTGCCCGTCCTCCAGACGCGCTGCGCGTCCGCCTCGAGGCCGGCCCGGGGCCTTTCTACGAGGGTCAGGGCATCGCAGCGGCCGCCCTGGTGCTCGGCCGTGACCAGAGGCCCAAGATCGAGCTTCCCCGCTTGAGCCATGCCGGGATCTGGACCGCCGGAACCTCGTTCAAGCCGATCAGTGCGACCGGAATTGGCTCCGTGGAATCGGGTGAAAACCTGTATATCACCCGGCTGAGAATCGTGCCCCGCCGGTCGGGCCCGCTCGAGATTCCGCCGATCCTGGCCCGCATTGACAGCCGGTCTGGCCGGAGCGGGCCATTGCGCCTCACGGTCGAGCCTGTTCCCTTCGAGGGACGGGCTGCTGAGTTCCTGGGAGGGGTGGGCGAGTTCTCGGTTCAAGCGAGCGTGATGCCCACCACGATTCGCGTCGGTCAAGAGTTCGTTTATCGGATTGGGCTCACCGGCCCGGCCGCCTGGGGAACGACCTCACGTCCTGATCTCAGCCGGTTCGATCGAATTCCGCTGGCCCTTCGAGTCGAGGTCTTACCCGATGAGAGAACGAGTGAACCGCCGTCGGTGACGTTCGTTTATCGCATCCGGCCCACCCGGGCAGGCAGCGGCGTTGTGCCGCCGGTGGCGATCGCGGCGTTTGATCCAAGATCCATGCGGTACATCACCAAGGTGACTCAGGGTGTGCCGATCAAAGCCGCCGCCGTTCCGGCGTTCGACCCGAGGACCATCAACTACACTGCCCCGGATGGCGATCGAAATCGCCGGATCGCCTGGGCGAGTACGGCGCTCATCCTGATCCTCTGCGCATTACTGGGACTTGCGGTCGTCATCCGGCGACGGCGACTCCTGGCACGGCAAACCAGCCTTCGGCAGGCGCAGCGGATCGCCCGGCGAATGGTCCGTGAGCTGAGCCATGCTGGCGATGCAGGCACAGCGACGAGATCTGAGGGGGAAGTGGCCCGGAAGATCATTCACGGTCTGATCGCCTACGCCCGGCTCGGGATCGGCCGGCCGCCGGGTGCTCTGACACCCTCTGAGGCTCGGTCGGTTGTCCACGAGCTCACCCGATCGGACGACCTGGGAAGCCAGGCCGCCGCACTTGTCGCCCGATGCGATGGGTGCTTGTTCGCGCAACGGCAAACGGGCCACGACGCGGAGCAACTGGTCGCGACCGCCCGACAGCTCTTCAGGGCCCTCGGGCGAGCGTCGGTTTCAGGGACGCCGGAGACCCCGATCAGCGAATCGCCAGCTCGTGCGAGCGAGTGACCGCCGTGTTGTAGAGCTCGCGGGCGGCCGGTGCGGTGGCTCCCGCCTTGGACACCTCGAAACCCTCGATCCGCAAGGCTGGAATGACCTTGTTGATCAGATTCTCGATGATCGTCAGCGGCTCGCCCTGGTCGGGCCCGACGAACAGGTAAGCGATGCCGTCCTTGCCCATCCGGCCGGTCCGGCCGATCCGGTGGACATAGTTCTCGGCATCATCAGGGACGTCGTAATTGATGACGTGGCTGATCCCCTCGACATCGATGCCCCGGCCGACGACATCGGTAGCCACGAGAACCGGAATGGTTCCGTGGCGAAACCCGCGCATCACGCGATCACGGGCAGCCTGGGGCAGATCACCGTGGATCGCCGCGACGCCGGGGACCACGCGACGCAACCGCTCGGCCAGCCGATCCGCCCCGCGCTTGGTCCGGGTGAAGACGATGCACTGGCGGGGATTGTCTCGTTTGAGCAGGTGAATCAAGAGCTCGACCTTGCGATCGTGATTCACCGAGATGTAATACTGCTGGATGGTCTCGACCGACAGCTCGTCCTGCGAGAGGTTGACCTCGATCGGTTCGAACATATACCGGTGGGCCAGCTTCCGGACATCCGCACTGATCGTGGCGGAGAGGAGCATGGTCTGGTGCGGGGTCGGCACCTTGCGGAGGATGCGTTCGATGTCGGGACGGAACCCGATGTCGAGCATCCGGTCGGCCTCGTCGAGAACGACGTGGAAAATATCCCCCATGTAGAGCGTGCGCCGCTCGATGTGGTCGAGCACCCGGCCGGGCGTGCCGACGACCAGGTCGACCCCCCGGCTCAAGGCTTTCAACTGCCGCTCGATCGGCTCGCCGCCGTAGATCCCGCAGACCGACACATCACGTGCATGTGCAAGCTTTTGCAGCTCACCAACGATCTGCTGCGTGAGCTCGCGCGTGGGGGCCAGAATGATCCCCTGTGGGCCGCGAGACCGGCCCTCCAGCATCTCGATCAGCGGAATGCCAAAGGCCGCCGTCTTGCCGGTGCCGGTCTTGGCTTGACCGATGACGTCCAGGCCATCAAGTGCCCGCGGAATGAAGTCCGCCTGGATCGGGGTGGGTGTGGTGTAATGGGCATGCGCCAGGGACTTGAGCATCCTCGGGCTCAAACCCATCGAATGGAATCCCGCAGCGGGTTCCTCCTTGGCTCGTCGATTCAAACAATCCTCCAGAAATGTCAATCTTGCGGTGATAAGTGGGCCGTGGCAACTAAGGCGGCACGACCGCTGAACTTTGTCAAGCTTGTTCTTGACTGCACTTATCTTATCAGTTTACTAGGTTTCGTCAAAGGGATTACGGCGGCAGCCGGATGCTTTGGCTGGGAGCAGGCCGGCCTGGCGCTCTCGAGGCCAGCATCGGGCCCGGATCGGGAAACCGGGGATGTCGAGCAATTTTGTCCCTGCGAGCCGGTCAAAGTTCTTGCTCCCGTAGAGTCTGGCGCGCTAGTGTCGTATAAGGTCGAAAGCGGGATGCATGGCGTTGCGGTCGGACCACGTTCCCCGCTTCCAGGATCCCCCATCCGACCGGATCCGGGGGCCTTTGCCGGACGACAGCCGCCGGGGGCCCCGCCGAGGCAGACCACACCAGGAGGCAACCCGTGGCCGATCCAGCACCCCCATCGCCCGACTTGCAGCAGAAGTACCGGCAATTCCTCGACTTGCTGCCGCTCACCATCGCCCTGGCGGGTCTTCCTCCGAGCGAGGGGCGGCTCTTCGGCGAAGATCAGATCGAGGGCCGCGGCATCACCATCAAGATGGCTTACCGCGTGGCCCGCAACGTCGCGAAGGAATGCCTGGGCGGATCGTAAGACCGATGCCGGTCGCGTGTCACGACCGCAAGCGATTCTCGATCTCGGGGCTATTCGCGGCTCGAGGGGAAACCGATAAGTATCGCGTGACGAGCATGGCCGCCGAGCGCGATCGGGATGGGCCGCTGCTCGACATGGCCGTCCCTTCGGCATCCGCACGCGAAAGGCCTACTCCGAGATGACCACGACGCAGCAATCGCTCGCACGACCGCGCCGCATCCGAGCCGCCTTGATCGGCCTCGGCCTGGACTCCTACGACGACCATCATCGGTTGACCCGGAGCGAGCAATCCCTGGTGTTCGGCGGCTCCGCCGAGACCCATGCCCAGCTCCAGGAGACCGTCCTGCTGATGGAAATGGAGCTGGACCGGCAGGGGCAGCGACTCGGCGACCTCAATCCGCTCGAGCTGGCCGAACTGGCCTGGCGGATCGACTCGCCCGAGTTGCATGAGATCGCCCTGCGGCTCGAGGCCGGCCTCAACCGGCAAGGCCGCGCGTTCGAGGAGCTTTCCGCGGCGGAGCTGACTGCCTTGCTGGCACCCGAACGGGTCGATCTGGTTCACTAGCCACGAACGCAGACCGGACCAACCCCGGCCGACATTCTCCCGGACGCACCTCGCCAGCCCTCCTTCGGAACACGACCATCCGCGGCGATCAGGTTTCCTTGATCCCTGACCGCCGTGGATGGTCGTCTGCTTGCGCCCCTCGCGCTGGCTGTTCTCGGAATAATTCCGTGTCGGAGGCGAATCTTGAAACGAGAGAATGGCCGCCGCAGTATGAGGAGCTGACCGACGCGTTGTCGGCGGCCATTGGGTCGGGCGGGTAAGCTGACCATGACGATGGACGACCCCACGCTGGTCAAGGCAGTCCGGTCGGGAGATCCCCAGGCAACTCGCCTGCTGGTTGAGCGTTTTCACGGCATCGTCTTCGGCCTTTGCTACCGGATGCTGAACCACCGGCAGGACGCCGAAGACGTGACCCAGGAGACGTTTCTGCGCGCTTTGCGGGCGATATTCGGCTTCGACTCTGCCCGTCCCATACGCCCCTGGCTGCTGGAGATTGCCGCCAACCGTTGCCGCACGGCGCTGGCCTTGCGGATGCGGCGGCCCAAGCTCGCCCCGGTCTCCGCGGCCGAGGACCATGCCGACCCGCGGCCCGGGGTGAACGATCCCGATAACCTCGCCGGCGAACTGGAAAGGGCGGTCAACCGGCTTCGTCCCGAGTACCGACTGGTCTTCTCTCTCTACCACGAACAGAATCTGTCCTATGAAGAGATCGCCCAGAGCCTCGATCGGCCGGTCGGCACCGTCAAGACCTGGCTCCATCGCGCCCGGGCCGAACTGGCCGAGCACCTCGCCCGACGCGGCGTGGAATGCTGAGACTTAAGGCCGGGATTGCCGTCGTGTCCGACCAGGCTGGAACAACAAACGTGCTCGCCGGGGAGTGCCAAACCCATGAACTGCCAGGACTGCGACCAGATCTGGAACCAGCTTCTCGATGCGGAATCGTTGTCTCGGGCACGGGTTGCGACAGGTCTTGAGGCATCGCCGCAGCTCCTTGCCGAGCGTGAGCAAGCCGCTTGCACCCACGCCCTGGGCTGCTCACGGTGCCGGCAGGTTCAGACCAATTACGAAACCCTGCGGCGTGCTCTGCGCGCCTGGGTCTCCAGCGCGCGTCCTGAGATGACGTTATCACCGGCTTTGGTCGAGCGGATCCTTGCCGGGCAGAAAACCGGCTCGAGCCGTCGCGCCAGGCGCTGGCGTGCCGCACTACCGCTGGGGGCTGCGGTGGCGGCTGTCGCGTGCCTGATCGCCCTTGTTCTGGCTCCCCTTCCGTGGCGGCCGGAGCGAGTCTCACCCGGCAGTGACCGCGGCCGGCCGCCCGGCCCGGCAAGCGGATCAGCCCTGCGCCCCTCGAACCGCCCGTCTGACTCGCGAGTCTTGAGCGCGGCACTGGCCGACGCGACCGCGGCGACCTGGGACCTGGCCCGTACGACGTCCGAACCCGCGGCTCGCCTCGGCCGCCAGGTGCTCGCGAGCGCAACCCAGGTGGAGTATCCCTCTCGCGCGGGAGCATCCGCCGCCGATCCCGCCGGTTCCTCGTACCCCGGCCTGGACTCACTCACCGGGGTCCTCCCGGTCGTTCCGCAAGCGCCGCCGGGCTCTGCCCTGCTTCAGCAAGTGGGGGATGGTTTGTCGGCGAGCGTCCGCCCCCTATCGTCCACCGCGCGCCAGGCCTTCGGGTTCCTGCGCATCCCCTCGCTCGAGAAGACCGACAACAGCCCTCTCCACCAGCCCGCCTCGAAGGGAGCCTGAGATGTTTTCCTCGCTCAACCTCCTGAACCGGAAGTACCCCGCACCAGCCCGCCAGTGGCTGCCAGGCTGGCTAGCGATCGTGGGCCTGGAATTGATCTTGCTGGCGACGGCCGCGCGGGCTGGCGAACCGGTCTCTCCCGCTCGAGAGTTGCAGAAGCTGATTCCGCCCGACGCCAGCGTGGTCTTGACGGTGGAAGACCTTCGTGGCCAGGTCCGCGGGCTCCTGGCCTCGCGCCTCGCGGCAGAGTTTCAAAAGCTGCCAACGGTCAAAGCCTGGTTCGACTCCGAGAAATACGAACAGCTCGAGACCGCACGCGACCAGATCGAGGGCGTCCTCCAGGCCAAGCTCACGGAGATCCGCGACGAGATTGTCGGCGATGCCGTGGTGGTCGCCTTGCGCCTGCCCCCTGATTCGCCTTTTGATCCCAGCCACGCGCGCGGCATCCTGACTCTGAAAGCCACCAATCCGGGCCTGCTGAAACGACTGATCAACCTGGTCAACACCACCCAGAAGCAGAATGGCGAGCTTGCCGCTGTCGTCGAGCGCAAGCGGGGCGACATCTCGTACTTCGTCCGCGAGTTCCCGGCCGGGTCGGACCACCGGCCGGAAGTTTATGTGACCTTCCCCGATGGAATCTTCGCCGTTTCCAACGGCGTGGAGCTGATTGCGGATTTCATCGATCTCAAGATCGGTAAGACCGATCACAGCTCCCAACGGCCGGCGACCCTGGCGGACTTGCCACGGTTTCAGACGCTCGATCACAAACTTCCCGCGCGAGCCCTCGCCCGGCTGTACATTGACCCGCGACTGGCGGCAAGCTTGCTCAAGAACTCGCCGGGGCCCCGATCGCCCGGCGAGGTACTGATCGAACGTTATGTCGGCGCCCTGGAATCCGCGGGCGCGGCCCTGGTCGTTGGCGAGGGACATCTGGCGCTGCAGACCGCGGAGGTCTTCGAGCCGCGCAAGTTCCACGAGGTGATCGGCAGCGGGACCGTCCGATCAACATCGACCGCACCTCGGATCGACCACGTGCCTGCGACGACCCTGGCCGTCGGCTCGCTGCAGGTGGATTTCGCCGCACTGTACAGGTTTTTCCTGCAAACGGTCCCCGAGCCGGAGCAAACCCGTCTGGCCAATGCGGAGATCGCACTGAAGGGCATCTTTCTGGGACAGGACCCGCGGATCCGGATCCTGCCTGGCCTTGGCCCTCGAATCCTGGCCTGCGCGGATGCCCCGGCGGACTGGGAACCGGGGCGCAAGCTCGACGTCCCAGCCGGTCGCAACTGGCCGTTCCCATCGGTGATCGCCCTGGAATTGCAAGCCGCTCCGGATCAGAACCCCTCCTCTGCATCGGCGGCAAGACAACCCACGATCGCGGACGCGCTGGACAACGCTCTGAACACCCTGCTCGCTCTCGTCACGTTCAACGGCAAGCTATCCGAGGCCCGGTCGCGGATCGTCACGCGTGAGATTTCTGGCGTGACCGTGAAAACCCTCGATCCGTCGGTCCCATTTGCCTATGCCGTGGACCGCGCCGGCCACCGCCTGGTGCTTGGCGACTCTGCCGGCGCGGTGGAGCGCTACCTGGCCTGCGGCTCCGACCCGCAAGCCGGAGCCCGGTTTCGGGGCCTCCAGGCGCGGGCCTTCCCGGAAGCCCATTCGTTCCTCTGCCTCGACCTTGCCACGGTCGGAACCATGATCGAAACACATCGCGACCGTATCCTTGGAATTCTCGCCCACCAGGAGCACCGGTCCCGTGACGAGGTCGCTCGCGATCTGGACCAGTTCCTTGCCCTCAGCCGCCTCTTCGACGCCGCCTACCTGACCAACCGCATCGAGAGCGACTCGGCCACCGTCTTCCATGCCCTCGGGCTCCTCGCCCGCCAGGGCAAGACGGCTGGGGCCCCCTTTTCGAAACCCTGAACTCGCTGATCGGCGACGAAGCCCCCACCGCACAAGCACGGCGGCTCCTTCCACGGCATGCAATTCGCACAACAAGGCGGCATTCGGGTTGAGCAATCCTTGTCACCCTTGGCCGATCTTCGTCCCACGACCACTTCCCTCTCACGCTCCACGCCTCACGCTCCACGCCCCACGATCCTTGGGGTCCACCGTCGATGTCGCGCGCCGAGCTGAGTACCCATGACCTGAGAAGCTGGGGCCGCAACTTGTCTAGAAAAGTCCGAGAAACGCCGAGTTCAAGCAGCCAAAAACGGTCCGAGCGAGGACACGAAGTGTTGGCAGCGCGTTGAGTTGGGTATCCATGGCCTGAGAAGCTGGAGGCGCAACTGGTCTAGAAAAGTCCGAGAAACGCGGAGTTCAAGCAGCCAGACTGCCGCTTGTGCTAGGAGGGCGTGGAGGGTGGAGGGTGGAGCGCGGGCGTTATCCCTCCCTCACAAATTCACTGGCCGCTGTTCTCCCGCCACTGGCCACACCACCCCAGCCGCCAGCCGGAAATTGAAGCTATGAGAGGGAGGAAAAGGTCGACGCGACGGTTTGCAGAACCCCTGAGCCTGAGGAAGACTTTAAGGACGTTTTCCC
>Ga0208696_1002025_pt1 | contig 11278 bp, 8 predicted proteins | sample Sb_taG_9_FD_187711 | JGI IMG/M metagenome (GOLD analysis project Ga0208696, IMG submission 187711) | Peat soil microbial communities from Weissenstadt, Germany - Sb_50d_b_LC metaG (SPAdes) (version 2) | ecosystem: Environmental > Terrestrial > Soil > Wetlands > Peat | place: Germany: Weissenstadt...
CGGGCACGACGTGTCCGCGCAAATTGATCACTCCCAGCAGACATTTCGGGCTGCCCGGTACCTCGGTCATCGACTGGACGTCAAGAACTTCTTGAACCCTCATCACCTCGAGCGCATATCCTTCGCCGCCAAGCCGGAACACCACATAGGATTGGGCTCCATCCCGGTCAGACTCGGTCATGGCATCCGTGACGAGATCGACCATCTTCCAACCTCTCGATGACTCGCCATGAGTGCAGTCAATAGTGCGTTCGAAAGTTTTGAACTCACACCCACCCGGCTGTTGCTATTCTAATTTAACAGGACCTTCTTACTGCTACGAGAATCGCTCGAAATTGTCGTCGTCGTCAAGGTTAACCACCACCCCGCCGCGCTGCGGAGAGACCATCCCTGCCCCCGGTGGAGGTTGCGCCGGGCCCCCCGTGCTGCCTTGAGCCGGCGGCGACGCACCGGGCCCGGAGCTCGCCGCGGTCGGAGTGTGCGCGGCGTTTTGCTGCCCATCGGACGAATGCTGCGTTGCCGGTCGTGGTGCCGGAAGTTTTCTGCTGGTAGACAGTTCCGTCCTCGGATGTGGCTTGCTCACGGGCGCCCGTGGGGGCGGAACCGGAGGACCTCCACGGGGTCCATTGGCGGCGGGGTCAAGATGAAAAAAGTCGACCTTCTGCTGCAAGCTCGACGATTGTGAAGCCAGGTCGGTGGAAGTTGCGGCAAGCTCGTGACTTGCAGCCGCGTTTTGCTGGACCACCTCTTCGAGCTGGCTGACACCGACGTTGATCTCCCGGATGGCGGCCATCTGTTCCTGGGACGCGGCGGCGATCTCCTGGATCAGGTCCGACGTCGCCCTGATCATCGGCACGGTCCGCTCCAGCAAGCCGCCGGCGTTTTCGGCCACCGCAACGCTTTTCTTCGCAAGGTCGCTGATCTGCTGGGCCGCGGCCTGGCTTCGTTCGGCGAGCTTTCGCACCTCGCCGGCGACGACCGCGAAGCCCTTGCCATGGGCACCGGCTCGGGCTGCCTCGATGGCAGCGTTCAGCGCCAGGAGGTTCGTCTGGTAGGCAATGTCCTCCACGATGAGGATTTTCTGAGTGATCTCCCGCATGGCCGCGACGGTCTCGTGGACGGCCTCGCCACCGCGTTCCGCCTGGCCGCTGGCCTCGTTGGCGGTCCGAGCGGTGTCCTTGGCGTGCTGGGCATTACGTCCCACCGAGGCATCGACATTCTGCAAGCTGCTGGCGATTTCCTGAAGCGTGGCCGCCTGCTCAGCGGCCCCCTGCGCCAGTTGCTGGGCGCTGGAATTGAGCTCGCTGCTGGCCGTGGAAACCGACGAAGTCACGGTCCGGATCTGGCCGATCACCTCCGAGAAGCGGTCCACGACCGAGTTCGTCAGGCTCGCCAGGTCGCCCAGCTCGTCGCCCCGGTTGATGTGCGTCCGGTTGTAAAGGTGGCCCTCGTGAAGGCCTTCGGTGACGTCCTTGATCTCGAGCAACGGGCGAATGAACCAGCGGCCGAAGAGGATGCCTAGCAGCACGGTCAGAATGAACGAAGCGGCCAGGATGGCGAGGGTGCGGCCCTGGTTGTCATAAATCGTTTCAAAGGCCGAACTGCGTGGCACTGTGATCAAGGTGACGTAGCCATGCGTTGCGGCGGCGTTGTTTCTCTGAATCCCCGTCACCCCAGCATAGCCCACGATCTCGGCGGCCTCGTAGGGCGGCTCGGTCCTGGCATCGAGAGGCTTGGTGCCCATCGTTAAAGTCGCTTGATCGGCGATGGCCTCGTACTTGGGATTGAGCTTGCTGTCCTTGAGGTTGGTGCTGAAGGCGCCCGTGTTGAATCGTTGCAGAACCAGGTTATTCATCGGGTCCACGAGGTAGACCGCAGCGTTGGGCAGGTTGTGATCTCTCAGCGCATAGGAAATACGCGTCTGCAGATCATCTCGGTCCCCATCGTGGAGCTCCCACTTCAAAAGCGGCGCGTTCTCGGCGGACATCTTCTCGCCCTTACGCTCCAGTTCGTTGTTCTTCAGGACGAGCATCTTGACGTGGTCGCTGATGGCCGAGGCGGCCGCACTGATCATCTGAGTTTGCCGGCCCATGAAGTCCTGCGCCGACATGTAGGCGAAAGCGGCCACGATTCCCGCCGGGATCAACCCGAAGGCGACCAGGGTCAGGGTCACTTTGGTTCGTAATGGGATTCTCATCGGAGACTCTCCGCCCTCACGCCGCCCGAGGGCGTGGAATGAACACTATCATTTGCGACGAGCGATTCGGTGACCACAGCCGAGAGATCGAGAATCAGCGACACGGAGCCATCGCCCAGGATGGTCGCGCCGGAAAATCGGCTGAGACCGTGCAATCCTTCACCGAGCGACTGGATGACCGCCTGAACGCGGCCAACCAGCCGGTCCACGGCCACCCCGACCCTTTGCCCGGCGTGCCGGGTCAAAAGCAATTCTTGCCGCGCCGGCAAGGGACCGGTGGATCGAAACAGCGATCGCAGGGAGATCGTGGGAACCAGCTCGCCCCGGACCGACACACAGGGCCGCTCCTTGGCCAGGGCTGGGCTTGTGCCGTTGAGCGAGACGCATTCCTCGACCTGGGCCAGGGGCACGACGAACTGCCCGCCCGCCGTCTCGACCAGGAGCCCGTCGATCAGGGCCAGGGTCAGCGGCAGCCGGAAGATGAATGAAGTCCCCTTGCCGGGCGTGCTCTCGACCGAAAGGCTGCCCCGCAGCCCGCGGACCGAGTCCCGGACCACATCCAAGCCCACGCCCCGGCCCGACAGCTCGCTCACGTCATCCCGGGTCGAGAAGCCCGGCTCGAAGATCAGGCTTACCACCCGCGGATCGTCGGGCGAAACCCCCGCCGGAATCAAGCCCCTGGCCGTCCCTTTCTGGATGATCCTTTCACGATCCAGGCCGCGGCCATCATCCTCGACCCGAATCGCCACGCGATCTCCCTCGTGGCCGGCGATCAGGGTGATCCGACCCATGCGGGGCTTCCCCTGCGCGAGCCGTTCCTGGGGAGTCTCGAGCGCATGATCGACGGCGTTGCGGATCAGGTGGACCATCGGGTCGCCCAGCCGCTCAACGATCGTCCGGTCCAGCCGGGTTTCCTGGCCCATGATCCTCAGCTCGATCTCCTTGCCCGAGCGGTCAGCCAGGTCGCGAACCACCCGGGGGAACCGTGAGAAGAGCTCATCGACGGGCACCATGCGCAGGTCGAGCGTCGTGTCCCGGATCTGCCGGCTGACCCGCTGGAGGGCTTCAAGGGCGTGCAGCCAGGGAACGAGCCCGGAAATCTCGCGCAGGCTCTGGAGGTTGTCGGAAAGGACAGCCAGCTCGCCGGCCAGGCCGACCAGGTCGTCGAGCTGCAAGGCATCGACCCGGATCCGGGCATGCGGTCTGGCACCCGGAAAAGGCGAAAGTCCGCCCACCTGGGTGCCCGGGCGCGATGGACCGGCCCCCGCCGCGGACGTTCCGGCAACTGTCGGCGCACCGTTGGAAGTCGATGGGTCGGCCGCCGCCAATCCTCCGGCGAGCGACGGAACCGCGATCGCTCCCGCCCCGGACGCAGGGATCGGGGCCAGGAAATCGGCCGCTGTCGGGGTGATGCCGGGCTGCTGATCACCGGAATCCAGGGGTACCGGCAGCGAAGTCCCATCCACCAGCCGGCGCTCGACGTGCACGTTGCTGTCCTCGGAGACGAAGAGGAAAACATCCCTCAATCGCTCCGGCTCGGCATCGGTCCGGACCGTGATGATCCAGCTCAGGTAACAGCGTTCCGGGTCGAGCTCGTCAAGCAAGGGGACGGCCTGCGGATCGGTGGTCACGGTCGACTCGCCCAGTTCGCGCAGCTCGTCCAGGACGCCCAGCGGGTTGACGCCCCGGCGGAGGGTGTCCGGTCCCGGAGAGAGAGTGATCTGGTAGGAAGACGACGGGGAATCCGGTTGCAGGCTTCTGTCGAACGCGGCCGCCGAGGGTCCAGCCCCTGCCGGACCGGTCGGTGCGGCCTTGTCCATGGCTCGCGACTTGCTTTGACGCGGCCTGGCCTTGGGCTCCCCTCCCTCTTTCTTCTTGGCTCTGGACGCACGTGGCCGCGGTTTGATCGGCCCGGTACCCGACGCCGGCGACGCCGACGATGACGGTGACCGTGACGGTGACCCGGCGACGTCTGCTCGCGCTGCCGTCGCATCGTCGGGAGTTGCCGCGGGAGCGGCCGGCTGGGGCGGGCCCAAGGGCAACTCGGTCTGGGCGGGAATTGCCGGCGCGGGACGTCCGGTCACCGAGCCTGGTTCCGGCCGGCTGGGTCCGCCGGCCTTGGGCGCTGGGCTTGACGGAGCAGGCGCCGGCCCTGGAGGCGTCACGCGGCGCAGGTCACTTAATCTCTGGCTGAGGTCCCCCGAGCCGGGAATCGGCGAACCGGCAGCATCTCCCTCCACCATGGCGGCCAGATGGTCGCGTGCCTCGAGAAGCGTCGTGATGATGTCGGAATCGACAGCCAGCGAACCAGCCCGGATCTTCTCCAGAACCGCCTCGATGCCGTGCGTGAACCGGGCGATCGGTTCCAGGCCGACCATCGCCGCGGCACCCTTGATGCTATGGGCCGCGCGGAAGGTCTTATCCAGGTGCGCGCGGTCTCCCTGGCGCCTCTCCAGGTCCATCAGCCCTTCCTCCAGGCTGATCAGGAGTTCTCGCGCCTCCTCGAAGAACATCTCACGGAAACGGTCATCCGAACTCCCCAAGACCTTCACCTCTCAAAGGATACGCTCGGAGCTCAAGCCAGTTACCTGCGCCGGAGATAAACCGCCCAAGCCGTTCCCAGCCAGATCCCTTTGCAGGTCGGATTGGAGCTCGCCCGCCCGCTCGAAATCGCCGCGCGAATTCGGTCAGACCCGAAACCGCCCCGCGTGCTGCTCCTCATCTCTACCGGTTCTGCCGTCTGCTTTGATTACACCGATCCAGAGACCCGGACCGCTCCGATCCTTACTTTGAAAGCGCGGCTGTTTACTCGAAACTCTACACGAAAAGGAGCCGGCCGAGAGACCGGCCGACCGAGAAACCCGAAAACGACTACCCCCTTCGCAAGAAAACTCGTGCCAACAGCCAGCCGGTCGATCCGATGCAGACGTGTCCCGTGGCCGATGAGATGATGCAGGCGATCCGGGAATCCTAACCTATATAAATGAATACGGCCTTCTGACTATTCCGGCAAGACCCGGCGCACCCAGCGGCGGAGGTGTTCCGCATCGATGGGCTTGACCATCCAGCCCGTCAAACCCTGGCGGCGGTGCGATTCAAACTCGCTCGGATGCCGGCAGGAGAGCACGAGAACAGGAAGGAACCGATGCGCCGGCAGCTCCCGCACGGCGCTAACCAGCGCGAGACCGTCGAGGTTCGGCATTTCCAGATCAGTGAGCAGCAAATCACAGTGCGATTCGCGCAAGAGCGACAAGGCCGCTGCGCCGTCGGAGACCGAGACGACCCTGAGATTCATGTCATTGAGCTGTTCCGCCACCCAGCGCCTGACCGAGGCGCTGTCATCGGCATGAACGATGGTCTTGCTCATAGAGTCACGTGAGTTCTCGCACCGATCGAAGACGCAGCATGGCATTGAGCCAAGTCATTGGTTCAGTCGGACACGGCATCGAGCCAGGCCGACAGACCGGAACGTTCGGCAATCTCGGCACAGACCCGCGGAACCCTGGCCAGTCGGACCGTCAGGCCTTGGCGTTCCGCCGTCTTCACGCAGGAGATCAGAAGCTGAAGGCCGGCCAGGTCCCACTTCCCTGAGTTTCCCAGGTCGATCCGCAAATTCTTTCCCTCGGCCAGTGCCACGCGCAGGGTTTCACGTTGAGCCGAGGCCTCGTAGATCGTGGCCGGTCCTTCGAACGAAATTGTCTTGAGGTCCGGTCGTTCGACCGCCATGGCACGTACCACCCGTTCCACACCGAGCGAGCAGAATTTGGTCGCAATTCGAGCGTTCGAAGGTGGACAGCGAGGATGCAGGCGGGGACAGTCCATCCTCCCGCTCAGGCATTTTGCAACTCTGTATTATTGTACCACGCTGCTGGGTGAATGGGGAGCGTTCAATTCACCTGGCCGGTCGCTGGAGAACGATGATGTTGATGTCGTCCGCGGGGTGCCCGGGCATCGTGTGCCGGTTGAGCGCTTCGTCGACTTCGTTGAGAATTTCCAGGGGGTCGGCGCCGTGGTAGCTCTGAAGCAGGGTCCTGAGCCGATCCTCGCCGAACAGGACGTCCGCGGGATCCATGGCGTCGGTCAGCCCATCGGTGTAGATGATCAGCGACTCGCCGGGTGCGAGCCGGTCGTCATCGCCGGCGGTGCCATCGACCATGCCGATGCCGAGCATTCCGGGGTTCGAAGGCAACATTCGCGAGCCCGCGGGTCCGACGATGATCGCGGGCGGGTGGCCGACCCCAGCATACCGGACCAGCCCCGTTTCCTCGTCGGCGATCAGGTAGAAGCCCGTACAGAAGTAACCTTCGGGGAAATACTGCTCGGTGGCGACATCGAGGCCGGCCAGCATCTCACCCGGCTCGAGCACTGCAATCGACAAAGGTGCGGCCAGCGCCTTGACCATTCCCGAAAGCATCGCCGAATTGACGCCATGCCCCGACACGTCAGCGACCAGGATTCCCAGCCGGTTGTTCTCCAGCCGGTAAAAGTCATAAACATCGCCGCCGAGCTGATTGGCGGGCGTGTAGCGAACCGCCGCCTGCAAGACTCCGCGGGGTTTCGGGGGGCGGGGCATCAGTGCAAACTGGACCTTGCGAGCCAACTCGAGCTCGAAGGTCAGCTTCTTGTGGGCGGCTTCGAGCAAACGGTTGCGCTCGGCGAGTTCGGCGCGAAGATCGCCGATCCGCAGATGCGCCCGGATCCTGGCGTACATCTCCTGCACATCGCCGGGGCTCTTCGGCTTCTGGATATAGTCATCCGCGCCGGCCTCGAGGCCGGCGATCTTCTTCTGTGTCTCTCCCAGGGTGGTCAGCATGAGGACCGGTACGGAGCGCAGCTCTCGGTCATTCTTGATTTCCATGCAGAGCCCGGCGCCATCCAGCTCGGGCATCTCATAATCGGTGAGGATGAGCTCGGGACGCGGTTCCTCGCGTGCCTTGGCCAGTGCCTCGACACCGTCATTGGCCGTCTTGACGTCATAGCCCTCTTCCTTGAGCATCATCGCGAGCATGCGCCGCATCGTGGAACTGTCTTCGACTAGCAAGAGGCGACGCGACGCCATGACCCTCATCTCCTGGTCTCACAATCGTGCACGGCCGAAACCGTGCCCAGCCCCGCAAAGTTTTGCCCGATCGGCACGTCGCGGCCCTGTCTCGTGCGCCGATCATCCCTCCTGCAGGAGCTCACGACCGGCGAAATTCGACAATCGCGCGCGGCCATTCGTGCCAGGCTAAGCCAAGAGCACCAGCCCGTGGACTGCCATCTCATGATACGAACCTGACGCGTGAACTGGCTAGGGCAGCCTCGCCACGGCGGAATTCGTCACGTGAAGGAAATCGCGCCTCAGGCGATAGGGGCGCGGACTGTCGCGATCCGATCAGGCCGTGGCGACGGACGAAGACCGCGGGGGAGGCAAGCAGCAGTCGGTGGGGCATGTGTCGTGACCTGGCCCGAACTGGCCCAGATACCGGCGCTCTTCCGCCGGGGTGCTCGAGACGCGCTCGCAGATCAGCTCACGAAGCATCCGGACGAACCCGCGATGCGTACCCACGGTCCGCGAGCGAACCGCCGGCAGCCCCAGCTCCTTGCAGAGGTGCATCGCCTCCTCATCGAGATCATAGAGAACTTCCATGTGGTCGGAGAGAAACCCGATCGGATGGATGATCACGGCTGCTGTTCCCCGATCCTTCAGGTGCCGGAGGTGATCGAGAATGTCGGGCTCGAGCCAGGGGTCCTGGGGCCTGCCGCTTCGGCTCTGATACACCAGGGCCCAGCGACTGGCGGGGATGCCCAGGTCCGCGGCTACCAGCCGGCACGTTTCCTGAAGCTGCATCTCGTAGCTGAAGCCCTTGGCCATCGCCTGGGGAATGCTGTGCGCCGTGAATGTCAGCCGAACTGTCGAGCGGTCATCAAGCGGAACTTGGGCCAGCGCCTCACGAATCCGGTCCGAGTTGGCACTGATGAACTCGGGATGGTTGTAAAAGACACGGGTCTTGTCGATCGTCGGGGCCCCTGGGCCGACCTCGTCCTGAGCCCGCTCGATGTCCTCGCGATACTGCCGGCAACCGGAATACGAGCTATACGCGGCCAGCACGACCGCCAAGGCTTTCTTGACCCCGGCTGCCTCCATCTCACGCAGGGTATCGGCCAGCAGCGGATGCCAGTTCCGGTTCCCCCAGTAGATCGGCAGGCTGATTGCATGCCGCCTTAGCTCGGGAAGCAAGGCGTCGATCAGTTCGCGCACTTGACCGTTGATCGGACTGGAACCCCCGCAATGATAGTAATGCTCGGCCACCTTGAGCAGACGCTCGCGGGGGATGTTCCGGCCCCGCGTCACGTTTTCCAGAAACGGAAGGACATCTTCCTGCTTTTCCGGACCGCCGAAGCCTACGACCAGGATCGCATCGTATTTCTTCTTCTCGGTTCCCATATCCATCAGCGAAGCGCCGTTGGTGTGTTTTGTTTGATCCATGCGTGCCACCTGACAACAGAAACGATGAACGCACCTATTCTGTAGACCGGCGGGAGGAAATCTCAAGAGCAGATCCTGGAGCGTTGCCCAGGAAAAACAGGCACCGGGAAACTGCTTGGGGGCTTTCCCAAAGGGGCAAGGATGCGGAAGAGTGTCGCCCGGGCATGAGAACACATGGAACCGAACATGAGGCGATCAAGGCATTTGCCGAGGAATGAATCAGCGAGAGGTTAGACTGCTGACGCTTGAACTGCCCAGCCCGTCTCTCGCGAATTGGCCGGGGAGGCCATTGCGGCTGCCGGGCGGCGTCTGCCAGTTATCGGAATCCGTCGCGCTCTACGTCGAATGATGATGACCGTGTTCATGTTTCTCGCCGCGGGCGTGAGCGTCGTGTTCATGATGATCGTGAGAGTGTCCATGCCCGGCAGCTAGCTCACGATGGCCGGAGACCGGGGATGCGGCTGTCAAGACAAGCCGGCCGGTCTCAACTCCTTTGGTACCGATCAGCTTGTTCGCCAGCTCACGAACGCGGCCCGCGGAGCCACGGAGCAAGATCACCTCCAGGCATCGCCGTTCGTCCAGGTGGACGTGAGTGGTCGTGACGACCTGCTCGAGATGGCCGTGTTGCAGTTCGGTCAAGCGCTCGGCGATCCGGCCGGCGTGGTGATCGTAAATCAGGGTGATCACACCCATCGCCTCGCTGTCTTCCCTGTCGATCACTTCCTCGATGAGCGCATCCCGCATCAAGCCCCGGACCGCCTCGCTCCGGTTGGGATAGCGATGCTCCTCGCGATACTGGTCGAACTTTCGCAGCAGCTCGCCCCCGATCGCAACGCTGAAGCGGACGAGTGGCTCTTTCATTTTGGCCTCCAGTGGGCAGTGTGCGTTGAGCCCTCGCTGGCGGTCGTCGCCCACAAGCCGCCTAGCGTGATGAGCTGCCCGAGGAAGATCGATCGGATCGCGAGGGCTCGCATGGACAATGTTCCTGAGCTCATCGGGGCGGGACACGGTGCTCCAGAGTCAGTTCCTCGAGTGTAAACGAGCCCGTAAACCGCCGCGAGATAACTCGACCCTTGGAGTGGGCTCACGGCGCGGCTATAGTGGCCACAAAGCCACTTGAGCGAGTGATGGCGACGTCGAAGTCCGCGCTTGGTTTGCGGTTTCTTGAGCGATCGAGGAGATTCCCGATGCGTGAGATCAACGTGGCGATGATCGGCGAGGGCTTCATGGGGCGGACCCATTCGAATGCCTGGTCGCAGGTCACCAGGTTCTTCAAGCCTTCGGTCCGCCCGGTCATGCACACGTCGTGCGGGCGCAGGGAGGAGCATCCCAAGATCTTCTCCAATCACTGGGGCTGGATCCACGCATCGACGAACTGGGAGAATGCGGTCAGGTTGCCCGAGATCGACCTGGTCGACATCGTGACGCCCAACTTCATGCACGCCCCGGTGGCCATGGCCGCCATCGAGGCCGGCAAGAATGTGTCTTGCGAGAAACCGATCGCCGGCACGCTGGCCGAGGCCCGCGCCATGGTCGAGGCGGCCGAGCAAGCCCGAGTCAAGACCTTCGTCTGGTACAACTACCGCCGCTGCCCGGCAGTCGCCCTGGCGCACAAGCTGGTCAAGGACGGTGCGCTGGGGACCATCCGGCACGTCCGGGCCTTCTATCTTCAAGATTGGGCCGATGAGTCGATCCCCCTGGTCTGGCGGTTCCAGAAAGAAGGCGCAGGCTCTGGTGCCCATGGCGATCTGAACGCTCATATCATCGACATGACCCGCTTCGTCACCGGTGAGGACATCACCGAGATCAGCGGCGCGGTGGCCGAGACGTTCATCAAGCAGCGGAAGAAGATGACGGGCACTACCGCGGGGGGAATCGCGGCCGTCGTGCAAGCCGGGGAAGGCACGGGGCCCGTGACTGTGGATGACACGCTGCTCTTCCTGGCCCGGTTCTCCGGCGGCGCCGTCGCCAGCTTCGAGGCTGCCCGGCAGGCGACCGGTAATCAGAATCGCAACGGCTTCGAGATGAACGGCACCAAGGGCTCGCTCAAGTTCGATTTCGAGCGTATGAATGAGCTCCAGTACTACGACGCCACGCGTCCCCGAGCCGTGCAAGGCTGGACCACGATCATGTGCACCCACGGCGGCGACCATCCTTATGCCGAGCACTGGTGGCCCGACGCCCACACCCTTGGCTATGAGCACGGCTTCATCAACCAGGCCTACGATATTCTTCAGGTACTCGGCGACCACGAGCCCACCGTCCCCATCCCCGACTTCCACGATGCCTACCAGACCCAGCGGGTGCTGGAGGCCGCGTTGGTATCGGCCACTGAGCGTAGACCCGTGGCGATCAGTGAAGTGAAATGAACGAGGGATTGCAGCGTCCATGGGGGTTGCACTGGCCAACCCCGCTTCCCGACCTTCGCCGGCGGCGACCGCGAGGTCCGGATCTGCGAGGCCATCGCCCAGAGCGCCCGCGAGCGGAAGTGGGCCGGCGTGAGCTCGTGATTGCTGAGAGGACGCCCCGCAGAGGACGATTCAGACAACCGAACGCAAGCGTGGCCCGCGGACCGTCCAGAGATCTCCGCGGGCCACGTTGTTCTGGAGCAA
>Ga0208696_1002040_pt1 | contig 11227 bp, 7 predicted proteins | sample Sb_taG_9_FD_187711 | JGI IMG/M metagenome (GOLD analysis project Ga0208696, IMG submission 187711) | Peat soil microbial communities from Weissenstadt, Germany - Sb_50d_b_LC metaG (SPAdes) (version 2) | ecosystem: Environmental > Terrestrial > Soil > Wetlands > Peat | place: Germany: Weissenstadt...
GCGCGTCCATGATGTGAGGAGCCGTATGCCTGAAAGGGCACGTACGGATCTGTGGGAGCCCCAGGGGAGCAATCCCCTGGGGCCACCCGGCCCGGAACTACCGCCATGGTGTCCCCGGAACTACCGCCATCAATACGCATGGATCTCGAAGGGATCGTGTTGCGCGCTCGTATTTGGTTGCGGCTCCGCCGCGTTAGGCTTTTTTTACTGCATGGGAATCCAGGCTAGATGAGAAAATCGTTGAACTCCATCGTCGGGACAGCCAAATGGCTTGTTCGTGTGATCTCTATGGCTGCGTACAAGTTCTATTGGGACGGCTGTTTTTCCCACGCCTCTTCTCTAGCCTACACAACGCTCTTTGCTCTCGTTCCGGTCTCGGCGCTCGTATTTGCGATTTTCGGCTCGAGCGGCTTTAATATCGGCGAACAAGACCTGAGACGGATGCTGGAACAATTTCTTCCCCCAAGCGACAATAAGCTACTGCTTGACTTACAGCAGGAAGTATTCTCCAGGCTCAGTTCCTTTGCCGAAAGCGTTCGTGCTCTTGGCAACGTCAGCTTGGCGGTTTTAATCTTCACCGGCATTGCCCTGCTCAATACTATCGAAAGCGCGCTCAACCAGGTATGGCGCGTAACGTCAAACCTCAGCATTATTTCCAAGATTATCAGCTTCTGGGCAGTGATTACGCTTGGACCTTTGCTTATTGCTCTTTCTTTCTACTGGTACAGCAGGGTGAGTTCTCACGCTGTCGGCCTCATTTACGGCTCGCCTGCCGCGCAACTGCTTGATTTGGCTATCCCAGTAGGCGCAATTTGGGCGGCTTTGACGCTGTTGTTTTACAAATTGCCTGCCGCACAAGTATCCATGAGAGATGCCGCTCTCGGTGCTTTTATCGGCGCAGTGCTCTTCGAACTGATGAAGCGTGGATTTGCCTACTACGTAGGTATTTCAAGCACATACAGTGCCTTCTATGGCGCCCTCGTAAGCATCCCACTGTTTCTCTTTTGGCTGTATTTGATTTGGGTGGTTATTCTCTACGGCGCTGAGATCAGTTATCAGGCAGGGAGCATTGAAATCCTCCATGGTTTAAGGAAATATGCCACTGAACTTGGCGAAGTCGGAGCAATTCTTGGACTGCGTATATTACATGTAATCGGCTGCCACTTCGTGCAGGGCAAAGCTCCCCCTACTGAGACCGAAATCGCCATCCAGACGGGTTCTGACCCTGCTCTTGTGCGAACGTGCATAGCAATCCTCACAGAAGCGGGGATGATCACCGTTGTCGATCCCGAAAGACGTTCTCGCTCACTAACCCTTTCCCCGGACAAAATTACCGTAGGGCAGGTCGTGAAAGCCTTTCGCGCCAAACGTTATCGCATTGCGGAAACAGAAGGCAGAGAAGAAGAGAACCTTGCAAACTTTCTCGAAACATTGCGCACCGCTTCCCTCAACAGCGGTCCTGACCTGCCGACCATGAATTGGACTCTCGCAAAGTTGGTTTCCGCAAGCCAAACATAGCCGGTCGCGCGTCCAGGACGGCAATCTTTCTTTAACTTCAATGAGGCAACTTTTGCTGTCATGCGGGGTAGCAAGGTAGGGTGGGTCTGGCCGCAGGCGACTTACCACCGTTTCGCGGTCGCGTTCCTCACGAGGCAGCAAGGCAGCCTTGCTTCATTTCCCCGCCGGCTTGCCGTCGTAGGTGATGACCTTGATCGCCTTGAAGCCCGCCTTCGCCAGTTCCGGCTCGACGGTCTTGCGGTCGCCGACGACGAGGATGAAACGGTCGGCCGGGGCAACGACTTCGGTCATCGACTGCTGGGTCTCGGCAAGGGATACGCGTTCCAGGTTGGGCAGGAAGGTCTCGAGGTAATCGGCAGGCAAACCGAACTCGGCGATCTCGGAAAGGGCGGAGGCGATTCCGGAGGGAGACTCAAACCCCTCGGGATAGCTCTGCGCCTCGGCGGACCGAGCCTTGTCGACCTCTTCGGCAGTGATCGGCCGGGCCTTTGCGAGCGCGTCGAACTCCTTGAGGATCTCCTGAAGTGCCGGCGCTGTGGCATCGGCTCGCACGGCGGTCGAGACGCTCCAGACGCTCTTGCTGCGACGGAAGTGAAAGGCCGAGCGGGCCCCGTAGGTGTAGCCGTGATCCTGGCGGAGATTCTTGTTCAAGCGACTCAAGAAATCTTCGCCGAGCAAATGGTTGCCGACCAGTGTCGCCATGTAGCGCGGATCGCGCCGATCTACCCAGTGCCGGCCCACGCTGATCACGCTCTGCACTGCGCCCGGCTTGTCCACCAGGTAGATGACGCTCGGCTCCGGTTTGACGTCGGCCACGGGCCTGGAGATGGGGCCTGGGTTGCCTCCTCTCCAGCGTCCGAGAGTTTGCTCGAGGGTGCGCGTCACCGCGTCTGGATCGACGTCTCCCGTGACGATGAGCGTGGCCCCTTTGGGTCCGAAACCACGCGAATGGAAAGCCCGGACCTCGTCGAGCGTCAGCCGCTTGACTGTCTCAGGATAGCCCTCGGCCGGCTTGCCGTAGGGGTGTTCGGGATTGTACATGACGATGGGCAGAGCGCGGCAGGCAAGCCAGCCAACATCTTCAGGGCCTTGCAGCAGGCTGGCAAGCTGCTGGGTCCGCTCGCGGTCGAAGTCCTTGGGATCGAACCGGGGAGACGCGAGCATCTCGGCCAGCAGAGTCAACGTCGGCTCCAGGTTCCGAGCCAGGACACTGACGCCCACTACTGTGTCGTCGTGGCCCGCGCCCACGCGTACCGCGGTGCCGAGTTGCTCGAACGCCTCGGCCAGCTCGGTGGCCGTGCGCGAGGAGGTGCCTTGATCGAGCAATCGCGCGGTCAGATGCGCCAGTCCCGCTTTGCCCTCGGGATCGTCGCCGGTACCAATCGGCACAGTGAGCGACACCTGGACCAGAGGCAACATCTTCCAGGTTGAGATCCAGAGGTCGATCCCGTTGGAGAGCGACCGGCGCACGTAGCGCGGAGGCTGAAACCCCTGTGGGATTGTTGGGCCGGGCAATTTTGACCAGTCGGGCCCTCCCGCGGGCGGTCGCGTGCTGACCGTGGCCTTTCTGGTCGTATCCGGATCGGGGCCAACAGGAGTCAGTTCGGTCTTGGCCTCGCCGGGCCGCACCGGGCGTACCAACAGGGTCACCTTGTCGTCGGTGAGGTAGCGGGAAGCGACGCGCTGGATGTCGGCCGGAGTGACCTTGAAATAACGGGCGAACTCCTTGCGGTAATACTCCGGATCGTCCTGCTGGACAAACCCAGTGCTGATCGCGACAGCCCGTCCGATGGCCCGGGTAAGCCGAGCGTACAGTCCGGTCTCGAGCCGTGCCAGAACGCGAGCCAGCTCGGCCGGCGAGGGAGGCTCGGCACGCAGCCTGGCAATCTCCTTCTGGAACTCGCTCTCGATGCCGGCGGTCGTTTTTCCCTCGGCGGCGGTAGCCTGAAGCGTCAAGAGACCGGCGATCTCCTTGGGGTCGTTATGGGCCGAAACATCCTTGGCCAGGCGCAGGTCGCGGACCAAGGTCTTATGCAGCCGGGAAGTTTCGCCGCCGGCCAGCACGGTGGCCAGCATGTCCAGCGCGGGGGAGTCAGGATGATCGTCGGCCACCGTGGGCCACGACCAGTGAATTCGGGGGAGCTTGACCTCGTCGGCCAGCTCGGCTTGCGCGGATCGAGCGGCTACCGGCTGTGCGTGCACTGATGACGGGCGCGGGCCGGCGGATAAAGGCCCGAAGTAGCGGGCGATCAAATCCTTCGCCCGCGTGGGATCGAAGTCGCCCGCCAGGCAGAGGGTCGCGTTTGCAGGGTGGTAGAACTCAGCGAAGAACGATCTGAGATCGTCGAGCGAGGCGGCATTCAGGTCTTTCATCGAGCCGATGACCGACCAGGAATAGGGGTGGCCCTTGGGGAAGACCCGGGCCAGGAGCGTCTCCTCAACCAGCCCGTACGGGACGTTATCAACGTCCTGTCGCCGCTCGTTCTTGACCACCTCGCGCTCGGTGTCGAACTTCGCCTGATCCAGGGCGGAGGGGAGGAACGCCAGACGCTCGGCCTCAAGGTAAAGGGCCCGCTCCAGATACTCGCTGGAGACCGTCTCGAAATAGATTGTCATGTCTTCCGTCGTGAACGCGTTCGATTGCGCCCCGGTCTCCTGGAGCGGGATGTCATAGTTGGGAACGTTCTTGGTGCCACGAAACATCATGTGTTCAAAGAAGTGAGCGAAGCCCGTACGGCCCGCCCGCTCATTCTTGGAGCCGACGTGATAGGCGACGCAGACCACCACCCGGGGCACGCTGGCATCACGGTGCAGTGCAACCTTCAGGCCGTTCGGCAAGCGGTAAGATTCGATCTCGAGCTTGGGCCCCTCCAGATCGGGCTGTGCGCCAAGGGCCGAGGCGGCAGTCAAGGTCACGAGGAAGAGAACGATGAGTCTTCGCATAAATCAATGAATCCACATCAGTTAAGTCTTGGGAATCAAGGCTCGACGAAGGCCTTGACCTCTCGCTCCGGCCCTGGGCAAGGCCCCGTCAGAGCAGCGCTGTTTCTTCGGGGCAACCCAGCATGAGGTTCAGGTTCTGGACGGCCACACCCGCGGCCCCCTTGATCAGATTGTCGAGGCAGGCGAGGATCACGATCTGACCGCGGACGACCCGGAGCGTGATGTCGCAATAGTTGGTCAGCGCGGAGTCCTTGGTCGCCGGCAGGTGGGAGACGATCCGGAGGAACGGGCTTTGTGCATAGAACGACCGGTAAAGCTCGAGCAGGTCGTGCTCGACGGCTGCTTGCTTGGGCCGGGCGTAGATCGTGGCGAAGATGCCCCGGTCCATCGGCACGAGGTGCGGCGTGAAGATGACCTCGACCGCCTCGCCGCGCCCGCTGGTCATCGTCGTCAGCACCTGGTCGATCTCGGGAGTGTGCCGGTGCCTGCCCACGTTGTAGGCCGAGAAGCTCTCGTTGCACTCGGGGAAATGGGTGTTCAGCTTGGGCGATCGGCCGGCCCCCGAGACGCCGCTCTTGGCGTCGATGATGATTCCGGTCCGCTCGATAAGATCCCCGGCGATCAGGGGCGCCAGGGCGAGGATGCTGGTCGAGGTGTAACAGCCCGGGTTGGCGATGAGCTGGGCCGGAGGAATCTGGTCGCGGAAGAGCTCGGGCAGGCCGTACACGGCTTGCTTCAAGCCGGGGATGTCGGTGTGCTGGTGGCCGTACCAGTCGGCGTAGACCTGGGGATCGCTCAAGCGGTAGTCCGCGCTCAGATCGATGACCCGGACGTTTCTCTTTCGGAGGGCCGGAACGACGGCCAGGCTTGCCGTGTGCGGTAGCGCGAGGAAGGCGAACGACGCCCGCTCGGCGATCTGATCGGCGTCGAACGGTTCACAAGCCAGGTCGATCCGCCGGGTCAGGCTGGGATGGAGCGCGTCCACTCGGGGCGCCTCATCCTGCCGCGAGGTTGCCACAGTGATCCTGACCCGAGGGTGCTTGAGCAAGATCTGGATCAGCTCGCGGGCTGCGTACCCGGATGCCCCGACAATCGCCACTCCGACGTGACCGCTCACGCCATCTCCTTTCCTCGTGCTCGAACCGTGGCCGCGGCGATCATGAGGCACCAGATCAGCCACGATGCCGATGAGATCGCCAGTCCCTCCGTGATGTCGGTTGCCACGTACTCGAGGTGCAACGTCCAGCGCCCGGGCCCGGGAACCCGAACTCGCTGCCACCCCCCCTCGCTGCCGTTGCGCCGGAATGCTGGCAGAATCTCGGTCGGAAACTCTCCTTGACTGTCCCTGTCCAGCCAGCTAGCCCGCCACTGCGGGTCCGCCAGTTGCGTGATGATGACCCATCCGGGCGCGTCGGCATCAACGGACACGTCCATGAGCTGGGCCCCGCGCGATTCTGCCCGTAGCGGCGAAGCCCGGTCAAACAGCTCGAGAAGCGGCTCGAGGTCTCCCGCCCAGATATCCAGCATGGCCGGGCGACTCACGGCGGTCAAGGGGAGGAACCACGCCCGGTGCGGGTCAGACTCGGGATGGAGGATGCGAAACCGCGACGACCAGGCTCCCTGCTCCGATCTCCACTCTCGCCCGAAGATCCAACCGGCCAGGACTGGATCGTCGACGGTTTCGGGCTCATCCTTGCTTCCCTTCGACCTGGCGAGCCAGCGCTCAATGGCAGTCTCGACGGGGTCCAGTACACGTACTCCGACGCCTGCCACGCGCATGGCTTTCCGTACGCCAGCACGAGAGGGCTCCAAGCCAAGGGGGCCTCGCGCCAGATGACTTAACGGCTCCAGGGCAGGCAGGTCGAGGGTCCGGTAAGCGATGACCGGCTCCAGTCCGACCAGCATCGACAGATTGTGAAAGCCGTCGATGATCCTCGTGCCCAAGGGCTCCCTGGCCAGTCGCGCCAAAACGGGGCTCTGGTTCACGAGGGGGCGCACCGGCCCGACAGCAACCAGCCGGTGCCGGCTCAGAATCATGAGGTCAACGAATGTCAGCAGGATCAGGCAGGCCGGCAAGTGCCCGCGTCGCGAATGAGGCGAGGTGAGCCAGGCGACTATCAGAATTCCGAAGAGAAGACCCGCCGTGCCGGCCAGCTCGCGCGCGTAGATCTCGGCTCGGCTTTCGACAAACGTCCTCGGGTCCGCGGGGCGGGTAGCCACGCCCACGCGCACGAGGTCGGCCGGAATCCTCGGGTCGCCAGCCGGCCTTCGGGCCTCGGCCAGCACGCTGCGGAAATCCGGGTCGTCGGTCCAGGGACGTGACTGAAAAGCTCTTTGAAAAAGGCCGGTTAGCCAGGGACGCCTGTCCGATGAACCGCTGCCAAGGGCCAGCTCGATCAGCCCGAGCACGACGAGAATCCAGGCGGCCGAAAGGCCTGCCAACCATGCCAGGGATCGTCCCGGCCGCGGCCAGTCGAGGCAGCGATCCAGCCCCTTTCCCGCCAGGATTGACAGGGCCAGAGCAGTTGCCAGACTCCATCGCGCGGGGGCCCGAAAGAAGGAGAATCCGGGTACGGTGATCAAGAGCCGGAAACCCGGAACGTACGGGCCAAGACTGAGGATCAGGGTCACGCCCGCAAGGACTGCCAGGATCCGGATCGAGCGATCGCGGCGGAACTCGTGCAGGACAACCAGTATTGCCAGGAAGAACGGCACTAACCCCACGTAGCTGAGCTGCTCCTCGGGCGTGGTATGAAACGGGTCCCAGACCAGTGGGCGCCAGAGGGGCGAGCGATGAAACAACCCCGGCGCGATGTAATTGACCAGATGCCAAGGCGTGGCGGCGAATCCGGAAAGATACTCGAAGTCGCGCTGATCCGCGGCCAGGCGAGCCAGGCGAGCCGTCGGCCAGAGTTGCAGCGCCGTCAGTGGAAAAACCGCAATCAGGCAACCGCCGATCGCCAGAGCCTGCCCCGTTCCGCGGGACAAGACGATACCTGTTGCACTGTCCTCGACCCATTCTCGACAGATCCATGGCTCGAGCACGTACCAGACCACCATCAGCATGATGCCCACCTGAGTCAGAAAAGCGATCTGGAAGTGACCGGGCAAGACTTGCAGCACCAGGACCAGGCTCAAGAGAAACAGCCGCACAGCCACATTCGGTCTGGGTGACGTGAGCAGGGACCACGTCAGTCCCCAGGCCCAGGGCATCCATGAGCCCGTGGTATAACCCCAGGGATGAGGCATGTGGATGACAAAGAACCCTGACGCCGAGAAAGCAAAGGCCGCCAGGCTGGAGCCCATCGGCGTGACCCCGAACCGTCGCGCGGCCCACCAGGCGCCCAGAGCCCCCCAGAGCGTGTGCAGAAGCAGGCTTGCCACATAGGCCCATTCCGTTGCCAATAAGCCGTAAAGAATGAGGTGCGGAGGGTAGTAAACTCCCATCTGGCTCTCGCCGATCCCAGGGAACCCATAGCCCCAAAGATCGTTCCAGACCGGCAACCGCCCTTGCCGCAGCACAGAGCCGAGCACCCCCATCAGGCCAAGGAAAAACTGGGTGACATCGCCGCCGACCGGCATCTTGCCGCCGCCGCCGATCGGCCAGAGCCAAAGCAGCAAGCCAGCGATCAACAACAGGATCGCAGACCGGCCGCGGCTTGCTTTCGCGAACTCAATCAAAGCCCTTAACTTCATCGCGGCTGCTTATCCGTCCAGCTTTCCTTGCTTTACCTGATCTCTCCAACCCGACTCAACTATGGCCCTTCATCGCTCTGTCCCCCTCGAAGCTGAAGGAATTCTTTACAAACTGGTTCACGATTTTACACGAGGAGGGATCGTGCCGGCACATTCATCCCACGGCTGCGTCGGCTACGATCGCTCTTTACTTCAGTATTGGACGAATCTTGGCGATTGAGTCGATCCTGCGGCTTGTTTGGCATTTAACCTGCTAAGTTCTCCCCCGTCGATGAATCGGTTGTCGCGTGAAGTGCACGCGCCGGTGCGACCTTGACTCAGAAAGGAGGGAGTCATGCTGGTACTGAGCAGGAAGCTTGGGCAGAGTTTTCGGGTGGGAAACGGGGTTCGAATCACGGTGGTGAAGATCGACAACAACGCGGTCCGGATCGGGATCGAAGCTCCGGAGGACGTGTCGATCCAGCGCCAGGAGATCGCTTTCGAGCTTCCCGAGCCCCTGCCGAAGGAGGCAGGCGAGTGTCGGTGACCAGTCTTTCGTCTCCAATCATCCAGGTTGGACCGTTCTTCACCAGGCCTGTATGCTGACTATTGTCCCGGCACGAAAGAAACACATGTAGGTCAGGCTTTCCAGCCTGACTCTGAGACTTGTCAGGCTGGAAAGCCTGACCTACTTCCTTGCCGGGGTAATGACGATCGAGGTCGGCCGCGATGCGGGTGGTGATTGCCCCGGACAAGTTCAAAGGAAGCCTGACGGCGCTCGAGGCGGCCGAGGCAATGGCGCGGGGCCTGTCCAGGGTTGATCCCTGCTCCAAGATCGACCGCGTGCCGATGGCAGACGGCGGCGAGGGGACCGTTGCGGCGCTCGTTGCGGCGACGGGTGGTTCGTATCGTACGGTCACGGTCACTGGACCGCTCGGCGAGCCGGTGGTCGCCTCTTTTGGACTTCTGGGCGACGGACGCACTGCGGCGCTCGAGATGGCTTCTGCCTCGGGGCTCTGGCTCGTGCCGCCCGCCTTGCGAGATCCCTTGCGGGCCACCACGCGGGGCACCGGCCAGTTGCTCCTGGCGGCGCTCGAGGCCGGCGCCCGGCGCGTGATCGTGGGCATCGGCGGCAGCGCCACCAACGATGGAGGAGCCGGCCTGGGGCAGGCACTCGGATTCCGCCTCCTCGACACCCAGGGCCGCGAGCTTGGGCCGGGCGGGGGCGAACTGGACCGGCTGGCCAGGATCGAACGCACCGGCCAGGCGGCTGGCCTGGGCTCGGCCACCATCGCCGTGGCCTGCGACGTGACCAACCCTCTGTGCGGCCCGCGGGGCGCCTCGGCGGTGTATGGACCGCAAAAAGGAGCCACGCCCGAAATGGTGGAGCGGCTCGATCGCAACCTTGCCCACTTCGCGGACATCGTGGAGCGCGACCTGGATGTCGCAGTGCGCGACATCCCCGGCTCGGGCGCGGCGGGGGGCTTGGGTGGAGGGCTGGTCGCGTTCGCCGGGGGACGGCTCGAGGGTGGGGTCAACCTCGTCATCGAGGCCGTGAACCTGCGCGAACGCCTGCACTCCGCCGACCTGTGTCTCACCGGTGAGGGCGCTCTGGACGGTCAGAGTGCCTTCGGCAAGACTGCCGTCGGCGTGGCTCGCCTGGCGCATGCGCTGGGATGTCCAACCCTGGCCATTGCCGGATCGATCGGGCCGGGTGCCGAAGCCGTCCTGGAACAGGGTATTGACGCTTACTTCAGCATCTGCCCCGGTCCCGTTCCCATCGACGAGGCCATCGAGCGGGCCTCCGAGCTGCTCGAAAACGCGACGGCCCAGGCAGCCCGGGCTTTCCTTGCGGGACGAAATGCTCGTCGAGTCAACACCTGATCCTGGTGCAACCATGCAACCCACCCACCCTCTCGGCGAGTTTGGCCTGATCGACTGGATCCGCCGGCAGCAGTCGGGGCGTCCGCACCAGGGGACGGTGCTGGGCATTGGCGACGATTGCGCGATTCTCGATGTCACCGCAGGATCTCAGCTCCTGGTCACGACCGACATGCTGATGGACGGCCGCCACTTCCGGCTCGAGAGCGACGGGGCCGAGGCGGTTGGCTACAAGGCCATGGGCGTGAATCTCTCAGACATCGCGGCCATGGCGGGTCTGCCTCGCGCCGCCGTCGTCTCGGTGGCCTTGCCTCGCGACAATGCGGTGTTGATCGGCCAGGGTTTAGGTGCCGGTCTCAAGCGGATGGCCGACCGGTTCGATGTCGACCTGATTGGCGGTGATACCAACGCATGGGATGGGCCGCTGGTGGTGAACGTGGCACTGCTGGGTGAGACCAGGCTGCCGGGGCCGGTACGCCGCTCGGGGGCCCGGCCCGGCGACGTGATCGTTGTGACGGGGCCGCTGGGTGGAAGCCTGTGGCGGGGAAGGCATCTCCGTCCCGAGCCACGCATCAAGGAAGCGCTGGCGATCTGCGCTGCGGAGCCACTCGATGCCATGATCGACATCTCCGATGGACTGTCGTCCGACCTGAACCATATCCTCGAGGAAAGCGGAGGGCTGGGAGCCATCCTGGAGGCCGACGAGATCCCGATCCACCCTGATGCGATGGACCAGTCCCGGACCGACGGCATTGCCGCATTCGACCATGCTTTGCACGATGGCGAGGATTTCGAGCTCTGCGTCGTGCTTTCCGCCGAAAGTGCACGCAGGCTTCTTGACCGGCCGCCAGAACCGGTCCGTGTCTATCGCGTGGGCGAGGTCACGGCTGAGCCGGGGCTGCGGCTGCGCAGATCCGGCGGGATCGTGTCGCCGCTGGATCCGCGCGGCTTTGATCATTTCCGGAATCGGGCTGCTGCCGGCGGACCTTGAATCGACGGGACGATCGCCTCATGAACGTCGCTCGAACCGACGCCGGCCTCTTGATCGAGCTCGACTCCGAGCAGGAGACGGAGCGGCTGGGGCGAGCCCTGGCCGATGTCTGCGAACCCGGTTGCGTGATCGGCCTGACCGGTCCCCTGGGCGCCGGCAAGACCCGGCTCGTCCGGGCCGTGGCCGAGTCTCTGGGAGTCGATCCGGGCGCGATCGCCA
>Ga0208696_1002044_pt1 | contig 11212 bp, 10 predicted proteins | sample Sb_taG_9_FD_187711 | JGI IMG/M metagenome (GOLD analysis project Ga0208696, IMG submission 187711) | Peat soil microbial communities from Weissenstadt, Germany - Sb_50d_b_LC metaG (SPAdes) (version 2) | ecosystem: Environmental > Terrestrial > Soil > Wetlands > Peat | place: Germany...
GAGGGTGGGCCTGGTCGCGAACAGTGACCCTCCGCTGTTGAGCCGCTGGATGTCGAACGGCGGCACCTGCCCGCTGGCGGCGCCGTAGACCACCAGCATGCCGCGCGGCCGCAGCGCGGCCAGGCTGTCATCGAAGGTGGCCCGGCCTACGCCGTCGTACACCACGTGCGCGCCCACGCCGCCGGTGACGTCGTCGACCACGGCACGGAACTGGTCGTAGCCAGTGACGTGGTCCGCGCCCGCGTCTTTTGCTAGGCGGGCCTTCTCGCCCTCCTCACCGCCGGAGCAGGTGGCGACGACGATCCCGCCGCGCCGCTTGACCATCTGGGTGAGCAGCAGGCCGACCCCGCCGGCCGCCGCGTGGACCACGGTGACATCCCCGACGCGCACCGGGTACGTGCTGCTCACCAGGTAGTGCGCGGTCATGCCCTGCAAGATCGCGGCCGCGGCGAGTTCGGTGCCCAGTGTGTCCGGCACGGGAACCACGCGGTCCGCGGGCAGCACGACCCGTTCGGCGTAGCTGCCCGGGGCCACCCACGCCACCCGGTCGCCGACGGCCGGACTGGTCACGCCCTTCGCCACGGCGATGACCGTCCCGGCACCCTCCCCGCCGGTCACGAACGGCAGCGGGGGACGGTAACCGCCGGCGCCCTCGCGCTGGTAGATGTCCATGTAGTTCACCCCGGCCGCGGCGACTTCTGCGACGACCTGGCCCGGTCCGGGCCGCGGGTCCGGGTGTTCGGCCACGGCCAGCACCTCCGGCCCGCCCCGGCGCTCGACCTCGATGACACGCATGCTCGCGCTCCTCCTTCCCGCCTGCCCCTTCCGGCCCGCTCCGGCTCAGCCTTTCACAAGCGATCACGGACCGGGTTCGACGGGTTCAGGGCCAGCCAGCCGAGCAGGCCGAACGGGTAGATGAAGTAACCGAAGCGCACGTCCGGCCCGAGCAGGAAGATGAGCGTCAGGCCGATGGCCAGCCGCCAGATCGCCGCGGGCACGTCGCGCGGCGGCCGGATCACCAGCGACACGGCCACGGCCAGGCCGACCGCGAGCAGCAGTCCGACCGATATCACGTGCCCGGCGGTCCCCATCGTGCTGAGCAGGTGCCCGGGCAGCAGGCTCTCGGCGGGGGTCTTGTCGTGGGTCAGGCCGAGCGGGAACAGCACGCTGTTCTGGACCAGCGCGGTAGCGGCGCCCGGCTTGAACAGCACGGCGGGCGCCAGCAGGGCGATGAGGGCGACCATGGTGATCACCAGCGCGGCGAGGAACCGGTACGCGGCTCGTGCTCCGTCCCGGGCGGCGAACATCACCGCCATGACCGGGATCGCGAGCCAGGCGGTGGACTTCAGGTCGCAGGCGACGCCGAGGGCGATCCCCGAACCCACAGTTCGCGCTGCGGTGGCCTTCGTGGCCGCGGGAACGGCGCTCAGGGCCAGGGACAGCAGCATGAACGCGAGCACGGGAGGATCGGTGGTGATCACGGCCAGGTTGAGGCCGATCACAGGCGAGGCGACCGCAACCGACGTGGCCAGCAGGGCCTCGCGGCGAGAGGTCGGCATCGCGATCCGGAAGGCAGCCGCGAGCACGACGACGGTGCCCAGGGCCAGCCACACCCCGGCGTTCCCGGCCAGGCCGCCCAGGCCGGCCGCGGCGGGCAGGCCGAACACGGTCATGACCGGCAGGTACGGGTTGTAGGACAGCCAGGAGCGGACCTGGGTAGCGGTGAAGTAGGGCGAGCCGTGGTGCAGCAGCAAGGAGGCCGACCGCTCGATGACGTTCATCCCGTCTTCGAGCGAGTAGGCGACCGACAGCCACAGCAGCGGGGCGAGCACGGCCAGGGCCACCGACACCAGTGCCGCCGCCGTCCGGTTCCCCCACCGCCACAGCATGACCAGGGCCACGGCATAGCCGCAGGCCGCCCAGATGGCCCAGACCTGGTCCCGGCCCGCCGACGCGATCGCGTCGATGGCCGCGTAGGCCAGGAACAGGGCGTAGGCGATGATCAGGTGGCGGCGATCGAGCCAAGGCCGAACCCCGGTATCAGGCTCGCGGCCGGTCAGGGAGACGGCCGCCGAGGCGAGGGTGCTCACTCCGCCACCCGTCCCTGCGTGGTCTACGTCCATGTCCTGCTTCAGCTGGCCCCCGTCGACCAGAATGAGCTGCCCCTTACTATAAGCGGCAAACGCTTAGCAGACATAGAGCGCCGGGTCAGGCGGGTTTCGGGTTACCCCACCGAGCCGGGGTTGGCCGGCTATCGCGGTGCCGTTGCCGGAGGGCTGGGCTGGTTCGGGGGTTCGGTCTGGACGACGGGGTTCGCGGGGGCCGCGGGCTTCGCGGCGAGCATCACGGCCACCAGGCCGGCCGCCAGCAGGCCGCCGCCCACGGCGCCCGCCACGGCCAGCGGCCGGGGCAGCGCGGGACCGAGGCGGAACTTGCCGGGTCCTGCCACGGCGAGCGTCGCGGCCACGGCCAGGTTGGTGAGCGGGAGCTCGAACCCGCCGCGGGAGTTCAGCGGCCCCTTGGCGCGGTGGGTGGTCGCGGCCACGGTCATCGCTCCCATGATGGCCAGCGGGCCCGCGGGGTCGGCGATCCCGGCCGCGGTCAGCACGCCGCCGCCGAGTTCGGTGATCCCGGCGGCGGCGGCCATGTGCCGGCCCGGCCGCAGGCCTATCCGCTCGAAGCCGGCCCCGGCCTTCTCCAGGCCGGGGCCGCCGAAGGCGCCGAACAGCTTCTGCGCGCCGTGAACGGCCAGGTATCCGCCCACCACGAGCCTGGTACCGAGCAGAGCCGCATTGCGCATGAGATCCTCCACTTCTCGATGGTCGACCGGCGCGAGGGCCGGGGTTACGCGCGTTCGCCGCAGCCGCGTTCGCGGGCCAGCCGGAGCATGGCCTGGGTCAGCTGGGCGGTCGAGGGCGGGTCGGGCAGGGCTGGGGCCGGCCGCGGCGGCGCGGCGCGGCTGGAGAAGGAATCCAGGGCCAGGGCCACGAACCGCCGCCAGGCCTCCGGCGCGTCGGCCCGGGTGACGTGCATGACGGCCGCGGTCGCGATCAGCAGCAGCACGAGGTCCTCGCCGACGAAATCCTCCCGCAGCGTACCCGCGGCCTTGGCCCGGTCGATCACGGTAATGAGCAGTTCGTTGGCCGTCCGGCGGAGCTCCTCGACCTGCTCGTCCGCGGACAGCGTCATGGACAGCAGATCGGACAGGCCGCGGTCACCGGCTTGCAGCTCGCAGATCCGCTCGACGAAGCCGGCGAAGCCGGCCCACGGATCGGGGGCGGCTAGGGCCTGCCGGGCCGCCTCGGTGTATTCGGCCACCTTCTCCACCAGGGCCGCGGCGACCAGCTTCTCCCGGGTGGGGAAGCGGCGGTACAGTGTGGCGATGCCGACCCCGGCCCGGGCGGCGATGGCCTCGAGCGGTGCTTCCAGCCCATACTCGGCGAACACGTCCCGGGCCACCGCCACGATCGCGTCCCGGTTGCGTGCGGCATCGGCCCGCAGCCGGCGTTCCTCTTGCGCGCAGCCGACGGGTTCGGCGCGATCGGCCGCTGCCCCCGCAATGCTGGGTTCGGGCTGGTCGCGGACTGTCATGGGCTTCATGGTAAGCGATGTGGAGGGTAGCCTCCGGACATTGCCGGGCGGCGAGTAAGCTTCCCGGAGGATTCCTTCCTTACCAGTGCAGCCAGCAAACGGAGAAGCCTCATGGAAACCAGCCCGGACCCGTGGATAGGTGAGCTGCGCCACTCCCATGACCGGCTGCAAGCACTGGTCGAGCCGCTCGACCTGGCCAGCCTGCAGCAGCGGTCGTACGCGAGCGAGTGGTCGATCGCCCAGGTGCTCTCCCATCTCGGCTCCGGGGCCGAGATCTTCGGCTTGTTCCTGGAGGCGGGCCTGACCGGGCAGGACCCGCCCGGCCGTGACGCGTTCGTCCAGGTCTGGAACGGGTGGAACGCCAAGGACCCGCGGGCCCAGGCCAACGATGGCCTCCGAGCCGACGAGGCGATCGTGGAGCGGCTCGAGTCGCTCGACCCGGACCAGAAGGCGGGACTGCGGCTGCACATGTTCGGGATGGATATGGACCTCACCGGGCTGGCGCGGATGCGGGTCAGCGAGCACGCCGTCCACACCTGGGACGTGGCGGTCGCGCTCGACCCGTCGGCCACCGTGGCGCCGGCGGCGGTCGGCCTGCTCATCGACACGGTCGGCCAGCTCGCGGCCAGGTCGGCCAAGCCGGACGGGAAGGAGCGGCGGCTGTTGGTGTCGACCAGCGACCCCGAACGGCACTTCGTCCTGGAGACGGGCGAGGCGGTCAGCCTGACCGAATCGGACGGTGAGGAGGGCCTGCCCGAGCTGCGCCTGCCGGCCGAGGCGTTCGTCCGCCTGGTTTACGGCCGCCTGGGCCCGCACCACACTCCCCCGGTCGAAGGCGACGGCGTCGACCTCGACGAGCTACGCCCGCTCTTTCCCGGTTTCTGAAGCCGCTGCGTCCACGAGGCCTGTGGCTTTCGCCATTCGAGGAACGCCAGATAGACGATCGAAGGCGCCTATTGGACGGAGGTTGGACACCTCCCTCTGTGCGATGCATCTGGCCAGTTGGTCGCTTAAACGCCGCGGCTTTGCCGTCGCGGGCGGGCGGGAATGAACCGGGCACTGGACCGGTTGTGGTCGGTGGTCGTAGTTGTCTTGTGTGTTCGTGTCACCTGCACGCTCGCGGAGAACGATGTTGCGGGCGCGCCGCTTCAGGGATCTGGGGAAGTCGCGTCGAGAACCGGCCCGGGTACCGCACCGTGCGGACCCGTATCCAGCCCCTGCAAGGAGCGACATGTCACAGGGAACCGTCAAGTGGTTCAACGCGGAGAAGGGTTACGGCTTCATCTCCCGCGACGACGGGCCGGACGTCTTCGTGCACTACTCCGAGATTGACGGCTACGGCTTCCGCAGCCTCGAGGAGAACCAGCACGTGGAGTTCGAGGTAGCCCAAGGCCCGAAGGGCCTGCAGGCCACCCGCGTTCGCGCCGCCTGAGCCGCGGCAGGCCAGGCCTGCCGAGGGATAACAGCCAGGCGTGGGTCCGGCACCTGCTGGTGCCGGACCCACGTTTCGCCCGTCGCGACGGTAGTCGCCGGCATCCTTATGGATCATCAGGCGGGTCCGTCTGCCAGGTAAGGTCACGCGTATGGCACCGGTCTCCATGGTCGTCATCGGGGCAGGTCAGCGGGGTACTGGGTATGCCCGGTGGGCCAGGCGCCACCCGGATCGCGCGGTGGTCATCGGGGTAGCCGAGCCCCACGAGGTGCGCCGTGCCCGCTTGGCCGCCGAACACGGCATCGCCGCGCAGAACGTGGCCGGGGACTGGAGGCAACTGGCCGGCCGGGGCAGGCTCGCCGACGCCGTCCTGATCTGCACGCAGGATCGCATGCACGCCGGTCCCGCCGAGGCGTTCGCCGCGCTGGGTTATCACATCCTGCTCGAAAAGCCGATGGCGCCGGATGAGGCGGCGTGCCGGCGAATCGTGACAGCCGTGGAGGAAGCCGGGGTCATGCTCGCCGTCGGGCACGTCATGCGGTACACGCCGTACACGCGCGCTGTCAAACAGATCGTTGACTCCGGGCAGCTCGGCGACATCATGAGCGTCCAGCACCTGGAGCCGCTGGGATTCTGGCACCAGGCCCACTCCTACGTCCGCGGCAACTGGCGGCGCGCCGACCTGGCGGCCTCCATGCTGATGGCAAAGTCGTGCCATGACCTGGACTGGCTGCAGTACATCCTGGGCCGGGCACCGCTGCGGGTCGCGAGCTTCGGCAGCCTGACCCACTTCACCGCCGCGAACCGCCCGGCAGGCGCGGCGGACCGGTGCGTGGCCTGCTCTGTCGAGGCGAGCTGCCCCTATTCGGCGCCGCGGCTCTACCGGGGGCTGCTTGACCGCGGCGAACATCGCTGGCCGCTGAGCGCCGTCATCGAGGATTCCTCTCCCGGCGCCCTGGACGAGGCGCTCAGGGACGGGCCCTACGGCAGGTGCGTCTACGCCTGTGACAACGACGTCGTCGACCATCAGGTCGTCGCGCTGGAATTTCCCGGGGCGACCACGGCCACGTTCACCATGACCGCGTTCAGCCAGGCCGCCGACCGCAGCACCCGGCTGTTCGGCACCCGCGGCGAGCTGACCGGCGACGGCCAGATCATCCGGGTCTACGATTTCCTCACCCGTGCCGAGCAGCTGATCACTCCCCCGTCAGCAGGCGCGATGACCGCCGCCGACGGCCACGGCGGCGGCGACGCGGGCCTGATGGACGCGTTCACCGCCGCTGTCGCCACCGGGAACCGTGCGCTGATCAGCTCCGGGCCACGCGAATCGCTGGCAAGTCATCTCGCCGTCTTCGCCGCGGAACGAGCGCGCCTGAACGGAACCGTCGAAACGATCCCGCCGGACGCGAAGTAAGGTGTCCTGGCGGGGGTCTGCTTCACCCGTTGATGCTGCTGCCGCCATGCCCTGCGCGAAACCGGCGCTGGCGACCTGATCGCGGCGGCTGGCGTCCATCAGGTCAGCGCCCATGGCTGCGCTCGAGCCCGCGTCCGGGCCGATGATCGTAACTCGCGCGCCCCGCCTGCGCGCTCCCGCCGCCTCCACGGCGATGGCCGTCTGCCAGCTCCGCGCCAGCACCCGGGCAGCGATGCGGCTGCCCGCCCGGTACCCGGCCGTGGGCACCAGGCACAGCACGTGGGTGCCCGGCCGTACCGGTGCGATGTCCAGATTGGCCGGGCTCCACACGCCGCCGTCCACGTAATCCCTGCCCCCGATCCGCACCGGGCGGAACAGCCCGGGTACCGCGCACGAGGCAGCTACCGCGTCGGCGACATCCGCGTCCGGCGCGCCTGGCGCTCCGAACACCACCCGGTGCCCCGTGCTGGCGTCCACCGCCACCACTCGCAGGCGGCCATCGAACCGCGGGCCGAGCGCGGCCACGCGCGCACGCAGGTCATCAAGGGGTATCCGGCCCCGCGGCAGCTGAGCGAGAAAGGCGGCGCGCGCCAGCGCGCGGCCCGGCCGCGCCGCCCGCAGCGCGGCGCCCACCGCCGGCATGGAACTGTCAAACGGAACCCAGGCCAGCCCCTCAAACGCGGTGCGAGTGGGGCCCACCGAGACTGGCGGTGCCTGCTGGGCCAGGCCGGCCACCTCACCTGGCCCCCGCGGCGGGCGGCCTGCCGCAAGCCTGGCCGCGACGACCGAGCCCGCGGAGGTGCCGACGAAATGCGCGCTCTGCCGGAAGTCGATACCGCCCTGCTGGCCGGCGCCGGCCAGGAAGCCCGACAGCCACGCTTCCCCAAGCGTTCCGCCCACGGCCAAGACCAGTACGTCGGGTGGCTTCACGCATAAGGAGTGTACGAGCGCCGTCACGGGGGCCCGAACCGGCGGCCGGCTGGGCCAGACCACGCCACCACTGGAAGTCCGCAGGGTTTCTGGCCCTTTGCTACGGAAAGTAATCATGACGATGCGCTTACGGATATCCGGCTGGCCTTCCGGACAGGCGCCTCAGCGGAACAATCGTCACATCCCGTGCATATGTGAGCACGGGGGGCATTGATGGCTGCTGTTACCGCTGGGAAGGCTGGGATCGGCATGACGGCACAGGCCCACGACACCATCACACCAGTCACCGCCTCCCGGCCGACGCGGCGCGCCGTCGCGGACGTGATCCATCTGACCCGGCGGGACATTGACGGGCTGCTGTTGTGCGGAGAGCACTACGGCGCCCCTTATGACCTGCTCGCGGCCGCGCTGCGGGTGCCGCCGGGGCGCCTGCCGGCGATCCTGCGGCGGTGGCGGCGGACCGGGTACGCCGCCACCGGCCGGCTGGGCCCCGGGCCAGGGTGGTGCTGGCTGACCCGGGACGGGATGACCGCCACCGGGCTCGGGTTCCCTGCCGTGCGGCCCGCGCTGGGGCGGCTGGCGCACATCCGCGCCGTCCTGGCGGCCCGGCTGTGGCTGGAGGCCAGCCCGGGCTGGGCCAGCGGGCACGCCTGGTGGCATTCCGAACGCCGCCTGCGCGCTGGCCAGCCCACAGCCGGCCGGGGCGGGCACGTCGCGGACGCGGAGATCCACTGGCCCAGCATCCCCGGCAGCCGGTACGCGGGGCAGGTCTGGGCGGTCGAAGTCGAGCTCACGCCCAAGCCCATCGCCCGCACTTCCCGGATCATGGGCGAGCTCCTCACCTCCATGCAGTACTCCCTGGTGATCTACCTGACCGCCCCGGCCGCCCAACCCGTCGTGAGCCGGGCGGCGCGTTCGCTCCCGCCCGGCGAGCAGCCCAGGGTCACGGTCCGGGACCTGCCCGCCCTCGCGTTCCTCCCGGAGCCGCCGCGATGACCATCTGGTCCTGGATGCGGTTGGCCGCGGGCTTGTGGCTGCTCCGCAAGGGGGTCAAGGCGGCCGGATGGCTGCTGCTGTTCGCAGGTGTGATCGCGGCCTGGCCGCTCACCCTGGTCATCCTGGCCGGGTACGTGACGGCGTGGTGGCGGGGCTGGCCGCCCGCCCGGCTGCGTCGCGCCGCCGCCTGGGCGCTGCCCGGAACCCTCGCCTGGCTCCTGGCCCAGTACGTGCGGGATCGCACCTGGCAGGCGGCGGCGCTGACCCCGGGCCGCGCGTGGGAACACGGCTGGCCGCCCCACCCGTCCGCGCTGGCGGCGGCGCGCGCGTTCGTGCTGCTCGCCCCCGGCATCATCCCGGCCGGGCTCGGCCTGGCCGCCGCGGTGTGGGCGTGGCGGAACTACGCCATCACCACCGGCCTGGGCGGAGTGATGGCCTCGGCGCCGATCGCGTTCGATGCCCGGCAGTGGAAGCGGCAGGTCCGCACGGCCCAGGGACTGACCGAGGCGCCCGGCGCGGTCCCGCTGCTGGCCCGGGGCGGGCGGATCCCGGTCGGCGGCACCATCCGCGCCATCGGGCACCGCTGGGACCCGGTCTTCACCCTCCCGGCGGCGGCGCTCGCCCGGCATATGGTCATCGTCGGGGCGACCGGGTCGGGCAAGACGAACCTGATGATCCGGCTGTGGGCGGGCTGGTTCACCGCCACGGTCCAGGCCGCGCTGGCCGGGCGGGGGAACCGGCCGCTGCTGGTGGTGCTGGATTGCAAGGGCGGCCGGGATGCCCGCAGCAAGGCCGACCGGACGCGGCGGCTGCTGTACGGGGCGGGCGCCCGCCGCGTGATGGTCTGGCCCGATGAGGCCGGGCTGTCCCTGTGGGACCTGCCGGCCCCCGATCTGGCCGTCCTGCTGTACCAGATGATCGAGACCGGCACCGGCGCGGCCGCGTACTACGCCGACATCATGCAGGCCGTCCTGACCCTGGCGGTCACCGCGCCGGGCGGGCCGCCGCTGAACGCGGCGGCGTTCCTGGACCGGCTGGACGCGAAATGGCTGGCCCGGGCCTGGAACGACGGGCGTCACCCGGCCGAGGCGGCACGCGTGCACGCGGCCGCGCGGCACCTGCCGGACATCCAGCTGCGGTTCGCCACGCTGCTGGAACGGCTCGGCCCGGCCCTGGACGGGCCCGGCACCCTGGCCGAGGCGGACGCCTGGTACTTCATCCTGGAGGGCACCCGCGAACCCTCCGTGGCCCAGGCGCAGGCCATGGCGCTGACCGAGCTGGCGGCGCACGCCGCCACCGACCCGTACGGCGAGCCGCGGGCCATATTGCTGGCCGCCGATGATTACTCCGCGGTTTCCGGCCGGGTGCCGCTGTCGAACCTGTACGAGCGGGGCCGGTCGCTGGGCATCGGGGTGCAGGTCAGCGCCCAGTCCTGGCAGGGGCTGGGGGCGACCGAGGATGAGCGGTACCGGATCGCGGCCACCGCCGACGGCGGCATCTTCGTGATGCAGACGCCGTACCCGGAGCCGCTGACCCGGCTGGCCGGGACCCGGCGGGTGCTGGAGAGCGCGCACCAGCTCATCGGGCACCACTGGGGCCAGGAGGGCACCACCCGGGAGCAGCGGGCCAGCACCGCGGATCCGGAGATCATCCGCCGCCTGGAGGTGGGGCAGGCCTGCTACATCCACCGCGGCGCGGCCACCTTCGTCCAGGTCGCCCGGCCGAAACCGTCCCCGCTCACCATCCTCCCGCCGCCCGCGCAGCCGGTGATCCAGCTGCCCGGGCCCCGGGACGAACCCGCCCCGGGGCCCTGGCAGCGCCCACCACCGGGCCCACCACCGGGCTCACCGCCGGCTGCTTGCGACCTGGATGACATCTTCGGACCCGGAGCCGCACGATGAACCCCAGCCCGTTCGCCGTCCTCGGCCTGCCCGAACGCCCCGACCTCGACGACGAGACCGTCCGCGCCGCCTGGCGGGCCATCGCCGCCGCCACTCACCCCGACCGCGCCGATGGCGGCGACCTGGCCCGGTACACCCGGGCCACTGCGGCCTACGCCGAGCTGCGCACGCCCTGGGGCCGTTCGGAGGCCTACGCCGACCTGGCCGAGCAGGCACGGCGGGAGGGCCGCTACGACGACCGGACCGACCCCGGCACCGAGCCTTTGCCCGCGATCCCCGCCGTCCCGGGCCAGGCCGTGCTCCGGCCGTTCTCGCCCTGGCGGTTGCTGTTCGCCGTGGTCTGGCTCCCGTCCCGGATCGGCCGCGGCCGCCCGCTGCGGCTGCTCATCCGGGCCGCCGTCACCGCCGGGCTCTCACTGGCCGTGCTGGCCCTTATCCCCGGCCAGCCCGCCGCCCCGGCCGACGTCGCCGTCCTGATCACCTGGTTCGCGCTGACCGGCCGTAAGGACCTCGCGCCGCCGCCCGAACGGTAGGGCCTAACGGCAAGCCCGAACGGCAGGGCCGACGCGTCAGCGCGTCCCGATCACGACGGTGGCGTTCAGGTCGTCGGAGGTCGCGACCTGGACGGCCAGGCCGCTGGCCGTGAAGGCCGCCGCGGCCACCGGGACCTGACGTTCACTGGTCTCGATCAGCAGGTGGCCGCCGGGGGCCAGCCAGTCCGGCGCCCCGGCGGCGACGCGGCGCAGCACGTCCAGGCCGTCCAGGCCGCCGTCCAGCGCGACCAGCGGCTCGTGGGCCCGGGCCTCGGGCGGGAGGAACCCGATCTCCCCGGTGGGCACGTACGGCACGTTGGCGGCCAGGATCCGGACCTGGCGCCGCAGCCGGGCGGGCAGCGGCTGGTACAGGTCGCCCTGGTAGACGTGCCCGGGGACGTTGCGCCGGGCGCAG
>Ga0208696_1002046_pt1 | contig 11186 bp, 9 predicted proteins | sample Sb_taG_9_FD_187711 | JGI IMG/M metagenome (GOLD analysis project Ga0208696, IMG submission 187711) | Peat soil microbial communities from Weissenstadt, Germany - Sb_50d_b_LC metaG (SPAdes) (version 2) | ecosystem: Environmental > Terrestrial > Soil > Wetlands > Peat | place: Germany: Weissenstadt...
TGCTGCTGGACGTGACCCCGCTGTCGCTGGGCATCGAGACCAAGGGCGGCATCTTCACCAAGCTGATCGAGCGGAACACCACGATCCCGACCAAGCGGTCGGAGATCTTCACCACGGCCGAGGACAACCAGCCGTCGGTGCAGATCCAGGTCTTCCAGGGTGAGCGTGAGATCGCCGCCTACAACAAGAAGCTCGGCATGTTCGAGCTGGCCGGGATCGCGCCCGCGCCGCGTGGCCTGCCGCAGATCGAGGTCACCTTCGACATCGACGCCAACGGCATCGTCAACGTCTCCGCCAAGGACCTGGGCACGGGCAAGCAGCAGTCGGTCCAGATCACCGGCGGGTCCGCGCTGCCCAAGGAGGACATCGAGAAGATGGTCCGGGACGCGGAGCAGTACGCCGAAGAGGACCGCAAGCGCCGCGAGGAGGCCGAGGTCCGCAACCAGGCCGACACGCTGGTCTACAGCACCGAGAAGTTCCTCGGCGAGAACGAGGACAAGGTGCCCGAGGACATCAAGTCCGAGGTCCGCGAGGCGCTCGCCGAGGTCAAGAAGGCCCTGGAGAGCAACGACACCGACGCCATCCGCACGGCCAGCGAGCGGGCCGCTCAGGTCAGCCAGAAGATGGGTACCGCCATCTACCAGCAGGCCCAGGCCCAGCAGGCCCAGAGTCAGCAGGGCTCGGCCGACGGCGGCACGCAGGCGCATGACGAGCATGACAACGATGAGGTCGTCGACGCGGAGATCGTGGACGAGGACACCCGCGAGGGCGGAGCGGCCTGATGCCAGCATCCGAGGAGACGGGCTCCGGCCCGATCATCCACGACAACCGGCGCATCGACCCGGTCACCGGGCAGGTCCGGGGGAAGCACGCGGCATCCAAGCCGGCCGGCACCACTGGTGCCGGCCGGCCGGCCGGCGCCTCCGGAACAGGGGCGACGGGAGCGACCGGCGGGTCCGGCGGGTCCGGCGGGTCCGGCGGGTCCGGCGGGTCCGGCTCTTCCGGGGGCGCCTCCGCGGCCGCTGACGCCAAGGACGGCCAGGACAAGCCCCAGGAGGCCAAGGGATCCAAGGGATCCAAGGAGTCCAAGGGGTCCGAGTCGGCCGAGGCGGCCGAGGTCCTCGAGGGGATCGTCGAGGACGCGGTCCCGACGGCCCCGGCCGGGCAGCAGAAGTCCGGCGCCGAGGCGCGGCTCGCGGAGCGCACCGCCGACCTGCAGCGCCTGCAGGCCGAGTACGCCAACTACCGCAAGCGGGTGGACCGGGACCGGGCCGCCGTACGCGAGCAGGCGGTCGCCACCGTGCTGACCGGGCTGCTCCCGGTCCTGGACGCGATCGACCAGGCGCGCGAGCACGGCGAGCTGTCCGGCGGGTTCAAGTCCGTCGCCGACTCGCTGGCCTCCGCGCTGGGCAAGCTCGGCCTGGTGGCTTACGGCGATAAGGGCGACTCGTTCGACCCCAAGATCCACGAAGCGCTGACCAGCACCTATTCATCCGACGTCACCGAGGACACGTGCGTCGAGATCCTGCAGCCCGGCTACAAGGTGGGCGACAGGATCCTGCGGGCGGCCCGGGTCGCTGTCGCCGAGCCGGCGACCGGTCCGGACGGCAGCAGCAACGAGGCCGGATGGCCGACCGGTGAGGAAGGTAACTAAACAGTCCAGGCAGGGCCGAGCGAGCCGAAGAGGCGCGGCGTCGCCTGGACTGAGGAGCGAAGCGACGAGGGAAGGCGACGCCTGATGGCGACCCGCAGGCGAGCGGGAGACACAGCATGAGCACGAAGGACTACCTCGAGAAGGATTACTACAAGGCCCTGGGGGTCGCCAAGACGGCGAAACCTGCCGAGATCAAGACGGCTTACCGCAAACTGGCCCGCAAGTACCATCCGGACTCGAACCAGGGCGACGCGAAGGCCGAAGAGCGCTTCAAGGAGATCTCCGAGGCGTATTCGGTGCTGTCCGATGAGAAGCGGCGCAAGGAATACGACGAGGCGCGCTCGCTGTTCGGCGGCGGGTTCCGGGTGCCGACCGGTCAGCGGCCGGGGGGCGGCGGCGGGTTCAACTTCGACCTGGGTGACCTGTTCGGCAACACCGGGGACGCGGGCGGCGGCCTGGGCGACCTGTTCGGCACCGTGTTCAACCGCGGCGGCCGGACCACGGCCCAGAACCGGCCGCGCCGGGGCGCCGACGTGGAGACCGAGACCACGCTGAGCTTCAGCGACGCGATCGACGGCACCACGGTGGGGCTGCGGCTGACCGGCGAGGGCCCGTGCCCGACCTGCAAGGGCACCGGCGCCAAGGCCGGCACCGTGCCCCGGGTCTGCCCGGTCTGCAACGGAACCGGCCAGTCGAGCCGGAACCAGGGGTCGTTCGGGATCTCCGAGCCGTGCAAGGAATGCCGGGGCCGCGGCCTGGTCGTGGACGACCCGTGCCCGTCCTGCTCGGGCAGCGGCCGGGCGATGAGCTCGCGGACCATCCAGTCGCGCATCCCGGCCGGGGTGTCCGACGGGCAGCGGATCAAGATCGCGGGCAAGGGCGCTCCCGGCGAGCGGGGCGGCCCGGCCGGTGACCTGTACGTGCGGGTGCACGTCAAGCCGCATCCGGTGTTCGGCCGGTCGGGGGACAACCTGACGGTGACCGTGCCGGTGACGTTCGCCGAGCTGGCCCTGGGCGCGGAGGTCAAGGTGCCCTCGCACCGGGGCGCGCCGGTGACGGTGCGGATCCCGCCGGGCACCCCGAACGGCCGGACCTTCCGGGTTCCCGGCAAGGGCGTGCGCCGCAAGGACGGGACCACCGGCGGACTGCTCGTCACCGTCGACGTGATGGTGCCGAAGGACCTGAACGGCAAGGCGCGCAGCGCCATCGAGGATCTGCGTGAGGCCACCGCCGGGACGGACCCGCGCGAGGAACTCCTCGAGCGGGCGAAGGAGACGACATGACCAGCCCATTCGAGCCATCGGATGACCTGCCGGTGTACGTCATCTCCGTGGCCGCCCAGCTGTCCGGCATGCACCCGCAGACGCTGCGCGAGTACGAGCGGCGCGGCCTGGTCTCGCCAGGCCGCAGCGGCGGCGGCGGCCGGCGCTACTCGATGCGGGACATCCTGGCCCTGCGCGAGATCCAGCGGCTGTCGCAGGACGAGGGCGTCAACCTGTCCGGCATCAAGCTGATCATGAGCCAGCTCCGGGAGCTGGAGCAGGCGCGCAGGCTGATCGCCGAGCTGCACGCCGAAGTCGCGCAGCTGCGCGTCGAACTGGAATCGACCCGGGCCGTGGCGGCCCGGCTGGCCGAACTGCGCCGCAGCGGCAGCGGCAACGACCGCGGCCTCGTGCCGGTGCGCCGCGCCCGGGTCGCGGTCTGGGAACCCATCACTGGGCCGTCCGGCGGGACTGGAACGCCCAGAGGAGACAAGTAGCTGGGCATCCGGGGACCGGACGCCCAGGCCCGGAGGAAAACTAGCTGGCCGTCCGGCGGGGACCGGACGCCCAGAGGAGAAGAATAAGCAATGGCTGACGAAAAACTTACCCACAAGAGCCAGGACGCGCTGTCCACCGCGGTGCGGCGCGCCGCGGCGGGCGGGAGCCCGCAGGTCGAAGCCCTGCATCTGCTCGTCGCCCTAGCTGAACAGGCGGACGGCACCACCGCGCCGCTGCTGCGGGCGGTCGGCGCCGATCCGGCGCTGGTCGCCAAGCAGGCCGAGGAGCGACTGGCCCGGCAGCCGCGGGCGCGCGGCGCCACGCTCAGCGCCCCGGAGATGTCCCGCCCGCTGCTCACGGCGATCGCCACCGCGTCCAGCCGGGCCAAGCAGCTCGGCGATGAGTACATCTCCACCGAGCACCTGCTGGTCGGCCTGGCGGCTGACGGCGGCGAGGCGAAGGCCGTGCTGAGCGCGGCGGGCGTGACGCCGGACGCGCTGCTCGAGGCGTTCAGCCAGATCCGCGGCAGCGCCCGGGTGACCAGCCCGGACCCCGAGGACACCTACAAGGCGCTGGAGAAGTACGGCGTCGACCTGACCAAGATGGCCCGGGACGGCAAGCTCGACCCAGTCATCGGCCGCGACACCGAGATCAGGCGCGTCATCCAGGTCCTGTCCCGCCGGACGAAGAACAACCCGGTCCTCATCGGCGAGCCCGGCGTGGGCAAGACCGCGGTCGTCGAGGGCCTGGCCCAGCGGATCGTGGCCGGCGACGTTCCCGAGTCGCTGCGCGGCAAGCGGCTGATCGCGCTCGACCTCGGCTCGATGGTGGCCGGGGCCAAGTACCGCGGCGAGTTCGAGGAACGCCTCAAGGCCGTGCTGAACGAGATCAAGCAGAGCGAGGGCCAGGTCATCACGTTCATCGACGAGCTGCACACGGTGGTCGGCGCCGGTGCCGCCGAGGGCGCGATGGACGCGGGGAACATGCTCAAGCCGATGCTGGCCCGCGGCGAGCTGCGCATGGTCGGGGCCACCACGCTGGATGAGTACCGGGAGCGGATCGAGAAGGACCCGGCCTTCGAGCGCAGGTTCCAGCAGGTGCTGGTCGGCGAGCCCTCGGTCGAGGACACGATCGCGATCCTGCGCGGGCTGAAGGGCCGCTACGAGGCGCACCACCAGGTGCAGATCTCCGACGCGGCGCTGGTCGCCGCGGCCGCCCTGTCTGACCGGTACATCACGGCCCGGTTCCTCCCGGACAAGGCCATCGACCTGGTCGACGAGGCCGCGTCCCGGCTGCGGATGGAGATCGACTCCCAGCCGGTCGAGATCGACGAGCTGCGGCGCGCCGTGGACCGGATGAAGATGGAGGAGCTCGCGCTGGCCAACCAGGAAGACGTGGCCAGCAAGGAGCGGCTGGAGCGGCTGCGGGCCAGCATGGCCGACCGCCAGGAGCAGCTGAACGCCCTGGTGGCCCGGTGGGAGCAGGAGAAGGCGGGCCTGAACAAGGTCGGCGAGCTGAAGAAGCGGCTCGACGAGCTCGAGGGCCAGCTGGAGCGGGCGGAACGCGATCACGATCTGGAGGCCGCGGCCCGGCTGCGGCACAGCGAGATCCCCGCGGTGCAGAAGCAGCTGGACGAGGCGAGCACCACGGCCCGTTCGGCCTCCTCTGAGGACGGAACCGGCGCGGCCGGAATCCCCGTCGCGGCGCCCATGGTGAAGGACGAGGTCGGCCCCGACGACGTGGCCGACGTGGTGTCCTCCTGGACCGGGATCCCGGCCGGGCGGCTGCTCGAGGGCGAGACGGCCAAGCTGCTGCGGATGGAGTCCGAGATCGGGCGCCGGGTGATCGGCCAGGCGCGAGCCGTGCAGGCCGTGTCCGACGCGGTCCGCCGGGCCCGGGCGGGAGTGTCCGACCCGGACCGGCCCACCGGCTCGTTCCTGTTCCTGGGGCCGACCGGCGTGGGCAAGACCGAGCTGGCCAAGGCGCTGGCCGAGTTCCTGTTCGATGACGAGCGGGCCATGACCCGCATCGACATGAGCGAGTACGGCGAGAAGCACTCGGTGGCCCGGCTGATCGGCGCCCCGCCTGGCTACGTGGGCTACGAGGAGGGCGGTCAGCTCACCGAGAGCGTGCGCCGGCGGCCGTATACCGTGGTGCTGCTGGACGAGGTGGAGAAGGCGCACCCTGAGGTCTTCGACGTCCTGCTCCAGGTGCTCGACGACGGACGGCTGACCGACGGCCAGGGCCGCACGGTGGACTTCAGGAACGCCATCCTGGTGCTCACCTCCAACCTCGGGTCGCAGTTCATCGCCGACCCGGCCTTCGGGGACGAGATGACCAAACGGGACGCGGTGATGAACGCGGTCCGGAATGCGTTCAAGCCCGAGTTCCTGAACCGGCTCGACGACGTGATCGTGTTCGACGCGCTGTCCACCGGCGAGCTGACCCAGATCGTCGACCTGCAGATCGAGCTGCTGGCCGCGCGGCTGGCGAGCCGGCGGCTGACGCTGACCGTGACCCCGGCGGCGAGGGAATGGCTGGCCCTGACCGGTTTCGACCCGGTGTACGGGGCGCGGCCGCTGCGCCGGCTGGTTCAGTCGGCGGTGGGCGATCAGCTCGCCCGGGCTCTGCTGGCCGGGGAGATCATCGACGGCGACGAGGTGGCGGTCGACGTGGACGAGGCCCGGGACGCGCTCGTCGTCCAGCGGGCCGGGCAGCCCGAGAAGGCCGCGCGCTAGCCGCCGCGTTCACCGGAAGGCCGGGTTCCGCCGGCGGGATCACGATCCCGCCGCGGGCCCGGCCTTTTTGTCCAGCATCTTGTCGTAGTCGTCCTCGGGCAGGCCGAGGTCGACGCGGACCCGGTACCGCAGCCGGAGCAGCAGCTCCAGCTCGTCGCGGTCGTCGCCGCTCAGGCAGGCGTCCACGCCGGCGGTGGCCCAGTCCAGCGCGCGATTCAGGTCGCCCTGCTCGGTGAGCAGCTCGGCCACCAGGTCGCAGGTGCGCGGCAGCGCCCGGCCGCCGGCCTGCGTAAGCTCGCCGAGCAGCGCGTCGGCCTCGCCGGGCCGGCCGAGCGCGAACATCGCGCGGGCCAGCGACACCCGCGGATCGTCGAAGGTCGGGCCCGCGTCGGCGATCGCCGCCCGGAACTCGTCCGCGGCCGTGGTCGGCTCGTCGGCGAGCAGCCACTGCTCGCCCGCCCGCATATGGGCCTCGGCCCGGGACATGTCGTTCGGCGAGGCCTGCACCGGGAGCGTGGCCTGCGTGGCCAGCCGGCTCATCCGCACCGCGGCCCTCTTGTGGTTGCCCGTCCGGGCAGCGTTGACCTCGATGGCGTCGAACAGTTCACCCGACAGCACAACCACGTCTCAAAACCTACCCACCGGGGCCTGGCACAATCCGGGCGTCTTGCCGTTTTACCGGCGGGTACGTTCGAGCGAGTCCCAGAAGCCGCGGCGCAGCGCGTGCCTGACCTCGTCGTGCAGCAGGAAATCGATCGGCAGCGCCGACCCCTGCAGCAGCCGGGCCTCGAGGTCGGACGGCATCCGCGGCTTGCGGGCCAGCACCGCTTCCAGCCACAGCGCCGGCGCGTCCCGCGCCACCGAGGCGCCGAACTCCTGGCCTTCCTCGTGCGCGGCCTGGACGGCCTCGACCAGCGACACCCCGCCTACGGACTGGTAGCCGGGCGGCGGGGAGGTGGCGATCGGCTGCGGGCCGCTGTAGGGGCCAGTGCGCGGCGAAACCGGCCCGCTGTGCGGGCCGGGTGGCGGCGAGCCCATGGGTCCCAGGGGTGCGGGGCTGGACGGGCGGGACGGCAGCCGCCTCAGCTGCCCGGGGGAAGCCTGGGCGACTTCGGTCCCGGGCAGGCCTTCCGGCTCCGGCCGCTCCTGGCGCTCGGGCCGCTCCTGGCGGTCGGGCCGCTCCTGGCGGTCGGGCCGCTGGGTTCGCGGCGGTGCGGGCGGGGACAGCGGGCCGGGCGCGGCGTAGATGTCCGGCCGGGCCGACGGCGCCTCGCCGTTGACGCTCTCCCGGGAGCCTCGGTCCTCGCGCGGCCGCTCTTCGCGGGCGCGTTCCTCGCGGGCGCGTTCCTCGCGGGCGCGTTCCTCGCGGGCGCGTTCCTCGCGGGCGCGTTCCTCGCGGGCGCGTTCCTCGCGGGCGCGTTCCTCGCGGGCGCGTTCCTCGCGGGTACGCTCTTCCCGGGCGCGTTCCTCGCGGGTCTCGCGGCCGGTGGCCCGGGGCAGCTGGAGTGCGGGCCGCTGGTACTCCGCCACTACCGGGGCGGTATAGATCGCGGGCGGCTGATACGAACCGACGCCCGCCACCGCCGAATGCCCGTTGACCAGCGGCCGGCCCGGGGCGCGGTCCCCGCGGTCCGCGTCATCCGGCTCGTCGGTATGCGCGGGCTCGGCGCCCACGATCAGCTCCACGTAGGGCCGGAGCTGCTCGCCGCCGATCTCGAGGATGTCGTCGGACTCCTGACGCAGGGACCGGGAGATGGTCCAGTTGCCGTCGACGGCGATGTGCACCAGGGTCACCCGCATGCCGAGGTCCTGGACGTCGGCGATGACCTGGGCCAGGTCCTCCTCCGCGCTGACCACCAGCGCGTCGCTGACCGCGCCGTTGCGCGCCAGCGTGGTCAGGTCCCGGTGGATCTCGGTTTCCACGCCTTCGCGCCGGCCCGGGCGGATCTTCGCCACCCGGAGCTTGATCCCCGGGATGTCGGCCAGGGCGTCCTGCTCGGCGGTGCGGCGGCCGTCGACGGTCGCCTCGTACCAGTAGCAGCGCAGCAGGGGCAGCCCGGTCCGCTCGCGGGCCAGGACGGACAGGAGCTGCAGGAGTCCTTCGTAATCCCAGGTGACCGAGTCGCCGCGGCGGGTTCCGTGTACGGCCATGGCACCATCCGCGAGCACGTAGCTTGCGTCGACGAACAGCGCACAGCGATCCACGGCCCACCGTCCTTTCCTCGGCGCAGCGGCCACCCTTCCAGGCACCGATCCGGACCTGACCGGTCTAAGCGTAGTGAAGTAACCTTCTCCGGGATGGCTTTCCGCCCATTCCCGCTGCGTGAAGGGGCACAAGCCGCAAAATGAAGGGAGCGCCGCCGTGAGCGACCGCGCGGAACTGCTCGCGGCGATCAAGGCGAAGGCCGTCATTCGCGGTGACTTCGTCCTGTCCTCAGGCCAGCGGGCCGACTGGTACGTCGACCTGCGCAGGGTGCTGCTCGACGGGCGCCTGGCGCCGCTGGCCGGCCGGGTCATGCTCGACCTCACCTGGGATCTGGGCTATCAGGCCGCGGGCGGCCTGACCATGGGCGCCGATCCCGTCGCCACCGCGATGCTGCACGCGGCGGCCGGCCGGGGCACGCCGATCGACGCGTTCGTGGTGCGGAAGAAGGAGAAGGACCACGGCACGCAGCGCCGGATCGAAGGACCAGACGTGACCGGCCGGCGGGTGCTCGCGGTGGAGGACACCTCCACCACAGGCGCCTCCCCGCTGGCCGCGGTCGAGGCGCTGCGCGAGGCGGGCGCCGAGGTCGTAGGGGTCGCGGTGCTGGTCAACCGGGGCGCACGGGAACACGTGACCGCTCGCGGGCTGACCTTCCGCGCGGCCTACGACCTGTCAGACCTCGGCATCTGACCGGTGCCGCCCCGGCCGCCCCGGCCGGCGTGGCGCGGCGGGCTCCTCCGCGGCGGGCCCTTCCGCGGCGTGCGTTCCGTCTGCGGCGCGAGGTTCTCCCGCGGCGGATTCACGCCGGAACTGCCGCAGCCGGTACAGCACGAAGGCGACGATCGCGACGACCACGATCGCGAAGAGCACATAGCCGACGACCGTCAGGCCGTGGCTGACGCTGTTCCAGGCGTGGCCGAGCTGGTAGCCGGCCACGGACAGCACGGTGGCGTAGATGACGGTGCCGATCAGGCTGAGCACCCCGAACCGGAGCGCGGGGATCCGGACCAGGCCCGCGACGATCGAGGTGAAGGCGCGGACGAAGGGCAGCATGCGGCCGACGACGACGGCCCACGACCCCCGGCCGGCCAGGAACCGCTCGGCGCGGTCCACGTCGGACTGGGTTACCAGGACGTAGCGGCCCAGCTTATGGACGAGCGGCTTGCCGCCCACCCGGCCGACCGCGTACGAGGCGTACGACCCGGCGAGCTCAGCCAGCGTGCCGATGATGATGACCAGGGCGAGGTTAAGATGACCCTGGTAGGCGAGCACACCGGCGAACCCGAAGGTGATCTCGGACGAGATCGGGATGCACGCCGCCTCGAGGAAGCCGAACAAGATGAGGGCAGCGTAACCCGCCGACGTGAGAAAACTCTCCATGCCTTCATGTTGTACCCCATGCCCGGGACCTCCCGGTGCATCTTCACGCTCGCTTCATGTCTAGAGTGATCAGGGCCAAGGTCCCTAGAGCGGACCGGCCGCGGTGTCTACTCTGAGGTCAGACCCGAGCCCGAAGGAAGTCAGTGCTATGCCCATTGCGACTCCAGAGATCTACGCGCAGATGCTCGACACCGCCAAGCAGCGCGGTTACGCCTTTCCTGCCATCAACGTGACATCAAGCCAGACGCTGAACGCCGCCCTGCGCGGATTCGCGGACGCCGGCAGTGACGGGATCGTCCAGATCTCCACCGGCGGAGCGGAATACCTGTCAGGGGCGGCGGTCAAGAACATGGTGGTCGGCGCGTCCGCGCTGGCCGAATTCGCGCATGTGGTCGCGGACCGGTACCCGATTCATATCGCCCTGCACACCGATCACTGCCCGAAGGACAAGCTCGACGGTTACATGCGCCCGCTGGTCGCCATCTCGAGGGAGCGGGTGCAGCGCGGCCAGGAGCCGTTGTTCCAGTCGCACATGTGGGATGGCTCGGCGGTCCCGCTCAAGGAGAACCTGACCATCGCCGCTGACCTGCTGGAGCAGTGCGCGGCCGCCCGGATCATCATGGAGATGGAGATCGGGGTGGTCGGTGGCGAGGAGGACGGGGTCGTCGGCGAGATCAACGAGAAGCTGTACACCACGCCCGAGGATGCCCTGGCGGTCGCGGAGACGCTCGGGCTCGGCGAACGCGGCCGGTACATCCTGGCCGCCACGTTCGGCAACGTACACGGCGTCTACAAGCCAGGGCACGTGAAGCTGCGCCCGGCGGTGCTGAAGGAGATCCAGGACGCGGTGGGGCATAAGTACGGCGTCCAGAAGCCCTTCGACCTGGTCTTCCACGGCGGGTCCGGCTCCGCGCTGGAGGAGATCAGGGAGGCGATCTCCTACGGCGTGGTCAAGATGAACGTCGACACCGACACTCAGTACACGTTCACCAGGCCGATCGCGGCCCACATGTTCGTCAACTACGACGGCGTACTCAAGGTGGACGGCGACGTGGGCAGCAAGAAGGCCTATGACCCGCGTGCCTGGGGCAAGGCGGGCGAGGCCGGCATGGCCCAGCGGGTCACCCACGCCTGCGAGGACCTGCTGTCCGCGGGACACCAGCTCAGCTGATGGAGCGGGAGAACCTGCTCGGCGGGTCTTTGGGCCCGCCGGCCACCTACCTGCCGGAGAACGAGGAGGCCGCGGCCGCGCTGCGGGCGGGTTCCCCGCCCGCAGAGGTCGCGGCCCGCTTCCCGGCCTGCCCGGCGGCCTGGGCGGCCCTGGCCGAGAGCGCGTTCGCCCGGGGTGACGCGGTCACGGCGTACGCGTACGCGCGGACCGGCTACCACCGGGGCCTGGACCAGCTGCGGCGGGCGGGCTGGCGCGGCAACGGCCCGATCCCGTGGGA
>Ga0208696_1002051_pt1 | contig 11171 bp, 9 predicted proteins | sample Sb_taG_9_FD_187711 | JGI IMG/M metagenome (GOLD analysis project Ga0208696, IMG submission 187711) | Peat soil microbial communities from Weissenstadt, Germany - Sb_50d_b_LC metaG (SPAdes) (version 2) | ecosystem: Environmental > Terrestrial > Soil > Wetlands > Peat | place: Germany: Weissenstadt...
CGATCTTCAGGATTTACTGCTACCGTGCTATGCTTACCGCTTGGCTGCCGCCAAAGCATTTTTCCAAGAGGCGCCCGAGATCGCGAGAGGGAGGAACGGTATCATGGCCCATTTTCTGTTTCAGTGGACGTATAAGGATTCCGCAATCCAAGCCATGCTCGACAAGCCTCAAGATCGCCCCGGGGAACTGCGCAAAGCCGTCGAGGCATTCGGCGGCAAGGTCCACCAATTCTTCTTTGCCTTCGGCACGTACGATGGCGTTGCCGTCCTCGAATTCCCCGACATCGAGAGCTGCGCTGCCTGTAACCTCACCCTTGCCGGAGCGGGTGCCAACAGGACTCAGTCGACCACTCTTCTGCTCTCGCCTGCGGAGAGTTATGGCGCGATCCAGAAGGCGAGCCAAACGCAAACCGGCTATCAGCCCCCCGTCGGCTACTCGTGGCCGTCCGTTGGGTAGTGGAGCGATCGAGAGCCCAAACGCGAACCGGCTATCAGCCTCTCGTCGGCTACGGACCGGGCCTAGCCGTTGGGTGTCGTGTCGGAGTAACTGCTCGATGGTCCCCTGGGGCAGGGCCTGAGCGGCCTCGAGCGGGCGGGATTCGATACTTCCTGAACCTTCAGCGCGGGGAGAGAGCGACCTGATGAATCACCGTCGTCAGGACCGGGACGTCGGTAAGGATTCGAGGTGCGAGGTGAAAGGTGACAGCCACCAAATCTGGAGAATCAGATCTGGAGAACACAGAGAGCGGCTCCGCGGGGTCAGGCCTGCTTTCCGGTTTTCGGTAGGCGGTGGCAGAGAGCCTCGATCTGGTCACGGAGCGGACCGGAGATAAGGTGTCAGACCGGAGATAAGGTGTCAGGAACCGATATCGGGCACATTGGTCGAAAAAAGCCGTTTTCGGTTCCTGACACCTTTTCGGCAGCCGTAGTTACAACAATCGGAAGAACGAGACCTGTCCTCGTGTGCCCTCAGCCGTGTTTCGTCCCCGTGCTCGTCGTCCCCGTGCTCGTCCACGCCAGCGGATCGCTCAAGGGGAATGAATCCTCGGATGCTTGCTCCACGACATCCTCACCCCGTGCGTTCGTCGGTTCCGACAAGGGTGGATCCGAGACGTTCCCCGAACGATCATGTCGTGATCGACCGAGTACGGCACTCAGAAGACCCGAGACGTCATGCTTCACGCGGGCGAGGACAGCGCCAATCAACGTGTTGCCCTGTTCATTGCCTGCTTGAGTGTCCATGATCAATTGATCTGCCTTTCCCCAGGGACTCGGCGAGCTAATACGGATTTCGTTCCTGCGGGAGCTCGGTCCTCAAGAAATAAAAGGCAAACGGAATGCCGCAGAGCAAGCGGAATGACCATTCGGTATGGCTAATGACTTGAACGACAGGCAATCAAGCCAGAAGAGCGGCCTCGACGGTCAGGCCTGGACCGAAGGCGAGAGTTACGCAGGGTCTTGGGGTCTTGGCTTTACGCAGTCGGTCGAGGATGAACAGGATCGTCGGTGAGGACATATTGCCGTGGTCGGCCAGGACTTGATGAGAGATATCCAGGGCGAGCCGATCCAGGCCTATAGCTTCGGAAACAGCCGAGAGAATCCTCGGCCCGCCAGGATGGACTGCCCAGGAGCCCACCCTTGCCAGGTCCAGGCCATGCTGCCCCAGCCAGTCCTCCAGCCACGGTCGCAGATGCTCGCAGATCAAGTCAGGAACTCGCGGGGAAAGGCTCATCTCGAACCCCTGATTGCCGACACGCCAGGACATCGCGTCTTCCGAATCCTCGATCACGGTCGAGCCCGAAGCGAGCATTCGATATCGATGCGGCCTGGTGGATTCATCGTTAACGGCAACGACCGCGGCGGCTCCGTCGGCGAAAAGTGCATTGGCCACGACCTTGTCGGCATCCCATCCGTACTGGTGATGCAGGCTGCAGAGTTCGAGAGCGCAGAGCAGCACACACGCGGAGGAATCCGCGTCAAGAAACGCTCGGGCCACGCGCAGACCGTTGAGCGCGCCATGGCAGCCCATGAAGCCAATATGTGTGCGAGCCACCTTGCTGGGCAGGGGCAATTGCTTGACCAGACCGATGTCGAAACCGGGCGCATAGAATCCGCTGCAAGAAACTGTCACCAGGTGAGTCATGCGCGCTGGCGCGATCGCCGCGTCTTGCAAGGCGGCTTTACACGCGGCAAATGCCAGTGAACCGGCTTGCTCCTCGTACTTCCGCATCCGATCCAGGGTCGTAGGGTCTGAGGACGTGTAGAACGACTGCCGGCCGTCCAAGGGGCCATCCGACTTGTCAAGGACCACGCAGTTTCGACCCTCGACGCCGGCCCGCCGATACAGCGTCAGAAACAACCGTTCCTGAGCCGCTGTCTCGCAGGAATACTGCTTGGCGATCTCGGCCGCATCGACCTGGGAAATTCGATGAGGCGGGACGGCCGTGCCAATACCGGCGATAAGCATGCTCATAGTTCAACTCGTTTGCGGAAGGGCGGAAGAGGCATTCACTCGCTCTATCATGAGCCGGGCAACGCTGGGAACTCGGGCAACCAGTTCCAACGCGGCGTGGGCAAGCCCAGGGTGGTGAAGCAAGGTCGCGAGCGCGCGGCAAAGGTATTGCCTACGTGTCACGAGCCGGCGGTGAAGCAAAACCCAGGTTCGCGAGAGAGACGGCTCCCAGCACTTGATGCCCCGCCAGACCAGTGGCGCGATGGCCTGTCCAGACACCATGGCCCAGGCCATCCCCTCGCCCGTGAACGGTTCGATATACCCTGCCGCATCCCCGAGTACGAAAAACCGCTCTCCGGCGATGGGTCGTGTCTGTCGCGTCAGCGAAGGCGTTCCTCGCCAGGCGGCATGATCAAGTGCGGGCACCGGCGCAAAGCCAGCCTCGAGCAGGATCCTGTTGGCCGCGGCTCCTGGGCTGCCACTCTTCTTGACATGGTGCTTGTTGAACGCCGCAGCCACGTTCAAATGATTATCTTCCACTCGAACCAGCCCAACATAGCCGCTCCGCCCTACAGTCATGAAGACTGTTCCCTGATGGTAGACGTCGGGAAAATCGTCTACTATGCATCCGGCGCCGATCCGGGATCGAGCTGCGGACCGGCTCTTGACAGGCGATTCTCCCTCGAAGCGAACCTGGCCCAACCCGGTGGCAACCAGCACCACGCGAGCCCTGGCCGTGACCGCTCGATCAACTTGCACCAGCGCAACGCGACGTGCATCTGCCTGGATCGGACCGACCAAGCCCTCCGTCTGCGGCAAGAAGATGGCGCCTGAGGCCACGGCCAGATCCACCAAGGCGATGTCAAGCCGCTCACGAGAGAGAGCGATCCCGCCTGGCAAGTTCAGCCGGGTTGAACGGCCGGCGAACCTCAGTTCAAGACCATCCAGCCTGATTCCTCCCAGCTCACACAAATGGCCATCCAGACCCACTGATCTTAACACTCCCAGCGCCGATGCGTTCAGGCAGGCGCCGCAGACTTTTCCGCGGGGGAACAACCGCTTGTCCACAAGCAGGGTCCGTGCGCCCAACGTGGCCAGTTGATGTGCGGCGATCGTTCCCGCCGGTCCGGCGCCCAGGATGATCACGTCCCAGACCGTGTCTCCGACGTCCCCGAGGCCAAGGTACGGCCGCATTAGTCCACTCTCCAGGTCAGGAGGAATCGCTGCGGCCAGTGCCGCGTGAGACTCGTTCCCTGAAGCCCTGCTCGCTCCGCCAGGGAAAGAGCTTCGCTGGGCGTGAATGCCGCGGCGACCGAGGTGGGGCCGTCAACATGCACAATCCTGGAACTGGACAATACGTGGCAACCAGTCAAAGCCAGTAGATAACCCCAACGGTTCCGGACCAGATCATCGACCAGCACCAGGCGTTGAGCAGCGGCAGCCATCCGGCTCAACAAGGCGATTGCGTCCGTTTCACCGAGATGATGTAGGAACAGGGAGCAGCACAAAACATCATAGTCCGATGGAAGTCTCGCGCGCAATGCGTCAAGAACGAAGAATCTCACCCGGATGCCACGCGCGGAAGCCTGCCCTTGGGCGTAGTCGATCGCTTGCGAGCTGATGTCGCAACCGTCGATTTCCACGTTCAATCCCTTTGCCGCTGCACGCCGAGCCAGAGTGATTGGCGTATCTCCGCCGCCGGTCGCCAGGTCGAGTACACGAAGAGGAGGATCATTCATTCCCTTCAACCGTGCCAATCGTTCGATAGGCGGCCAGAGAACGGATCCAACCCGGCTCAGGACATTGATCCGACCTAGCCCCTGAAGAGCTCGAACATGTTCGGCAGGCTCCAGTCCTGGTTGCTCCATCAGTTCAGGACGGCGGCTCCGCTGCATCCTGAAGGACAAATATGGCAAAGCAGTCACTTTGATGCCCCGATCGCTCTCTTAACGCTCTCTCAAGAAGACTCAATGCCGAGCCGCAACTATCGCGCCTACTAAGCATTTACTGTAGGGCAACCGCCCAGGGAAGCCGCATTCAGGCGGCACTCTGAGTGAGGCCAAGTCCCGAAACGACCAAACCCGGAAGAATCAGCTCAGCGAGTACTATCATATCGGCTCCGGCGCCAACGAGGAGCGCGAGATCTCAGACGGACCACGAAGTGGAGCACTCGACGGGAGAGGATCTGGGGGGATGCTTGCCGACCCAGGGCAATTGCACCCGACTACGCGCTATGGTCTCGGTACCCGAGCAGCGAGCCGAGTCTCTATTTTGTTGCCCACACCAGAGTGCTGGGTGGATGATGATCCAAGGCCAAGACGGAGATCAGACTGAAGCAAGGAGGTTGTCGCGCCGGGTCATCCTGGGGCAGAGGACGACGCTCGGCGCGACTGACCTCTTCTGTTACTTCTACCAGCGGAAACCCCAGGTGTGAGCGCGCGCGGGTTTTTCAGCACCTGGGAAACACTCGGACTCGCTCTTGAATTCCGACACTATCCTGGGAAGATCTCCGTGACTGCGAGACGAGATGGAACGACGGAGCAGACTGAGGCTCTCGGCAGCAAGCGACTCGCCATATCAAAACGGGATGGCAAGACGATGATCACGGCAGGCTTACCATTTCAAACCGGTGAAGTCGCGGCTCACTACGATGACCTGGACTCCTTTTACCGGGAGATCTGGGGTGAGCATGTTCACCACGGCCTCTGGCATTCAGACACGGCAACAGCCGAGGAGGCCACGCACCATTTGATCACTGAGGTCGCCGCACAGGCCCAGGTACAACCAGGCGACCGAATCTGCGACGTCGGTTGCGGCTATGGTGGAACCGCGCGGACCCTGGTCCGGGAGCATGGTGCCGAGGTCACGGCGCTGACGATCTCAGAGGCCCAATATCGATATGCCTTGAGCCTTGAACCCGACTCGAACAACCCGATTTATCTCCTTCGCGACTGGTTGACCAATGGACTCGAGCCGGCTTCCTTCGACAGCGTGATCGCGATCGAGAGTTCGGAGCATATGATCGACCTCGAAGCATTTTTCGCCGAGGTGGCTCGAGTTCTCAAACCTGGCGGCCGATTTGTCGTCTGCGCATGGCTGAGCAGGAATGCCCCTCGTTTCTGGGAGCGACGATTTCTGCTGGAACCGATTTGTCGCGAGGGAAGATTGCGCGGAATGGGATCGGCATCCGAGTACCAACAGCTCGCTCAGGACGCCGGGCTGGTCCCCGTTGGCTTTCAGGATGTGACCGGGCGAGTCAAGAGAACCTGGTCGATCTGCGCCGGACGCGTTATCCAAGGGCTGCTCCAAAACCAATCCTATCGGCAATTCTTGTTCCATGGCTCTAGCTCGAACAAGATCTTCGCGCTGACTCTTTTGCGAATCCGGTTGGCCTATCAATTTGGCTGCATGCGTTACGGTATCTTGACGGCCCTTAAACCGGGTATTGGGAATGCATGATGCCGAGAGTCCATTTCTCTGGCAGGATGGTGGGAACGCAGCTTGGAGGACTGAGGCGGAAACGCTGAAGCCCGCTGGCCATCCAATACCAATGTTTCAACGGCTCCAACACCATCCATGCAATTATTTGGCTTTCGGCCGTCTAAACCTGACAAGTTGACTGGATCGCTGCTCGAAAATCCGATACTATAAAAAAGGCTTATCCTTCATCCATTCCATTGAATCACGGATGGATGTAGCTTCGGCATCAAGGGGCGAAGCGATCCATGCGGAAGTACCTTGCGCTAAATTGCCGTCGCAGGCCGAATCTCGATCCACTGGAAAGCCGCTATCTTCTAAGCGGCGGGATCGAGGTGATTGAAGTGCACACGGCACCAGCCCTTATTATTGGTCTCGATTTCCGCCCGACACCGCACCCTGTGGATGTTTTTGGAAGCCCGGCAATCTCGCCGGTTTTCAGTGTCCCCGGGGATTGGCCGATGACTGGGTTTCATCACGACTCCTCACCGTGGGGCGAATTGTCCGCTCCTGCCCCAGAATTCCATGCCTACTCCGATCCCCCGGTGGCTTCACCATTGATTTCACCAACTTCGGAATCGGAAAATGCTGCCGTATCGACACCAAGCTCTGAAAGCATGGCATCTGAAAACATGGCATCTGAAAGCATGGCAGCCGTCCCAGCCCCTCCGAGCCATGGTGATGTTCCACCCGGTTTACCGCCTCCACCAAGCCAGCCGCCACCCTTCCTGTTCCTGAGTGGGGACCCTGGGAAGTTTCTGCGTGCTGCGCGTGATCTATCGACCAGACCTCTCCCGGATGAGATGACACTGGGCTCCGTAGAGGACACATCTCAAGCCGATGACGTGACTGTATCCCCTGCGGGCAACCAGTCCGCGGCCCTGGCGCAGAGTGGCAACTCCATTGGCCAGATTGCACCCTCCGTCATCGTCTCACCCGGGAATCTAACCGCTCTCTTCAAACCGGAACCCGAGCATGATGACCAATCAATCCCAATGGCACGGAGCGGTGAATCTCCAGGCAATCAGCCGGTTGAGGCGGCTCAGGGCAATCTTCCCAAGTCTGGCTCGGCAAGTCTGGTGACGACTGATGACTCCACTGCTGATGGGGTTGCTCATCGTGGCGACGATAATCCCGTAAGCGTGGGCGATCCTCTGTTGAGCGGCAACCAGACAAAGCTTCTCTTGCCTCAGGCGGCCGGTTTGATTGCCAACGCGGTGCCCTTCGACCAAGCCGCTCTGGAGAAAGCCGTCGACCAGTTTTTCGACCAGCTTGAATCCCTGGGAATGGGGCAACTCGTGGAACAAGGACCGACACGCATAATCCCGCTCTCGTTGGCACTGCTCAGCACGGTGACGGCCTTGGAAGTAGCACACAGGCGACTGAAATCCAGAACCGGTGAGAGGAAGGCCACGGAAAGACAGAATCCTCTCGGCAGCGAAGAACTCCTTGGCTTCCCAGAACTGCCGGGAAGTTGGTCCACTAATCTGACATGAGCATCGACCATCTGGATGAGTTGATCGAGCGGTTGAACGATGGCGATATCGTTGCTGCTGAGCGAGCATTTCTCGCTTATGAACCCTATCTTCGGATGGCGGTCAGGCGCCAGTTGACCGGCCCTTTGCGGTCCAAGCTTGACTCCATGGACATCGTTCAATCGGTCTGGGCCGATGTCCTGTGCCGCTTTCGCGAGGCAGGATGGCGATTCGCCGATCCCGCTCACCTTCGAGCCTTTCTGGTGAAGGTAGCTCGCAACCGGCTCATTGATCGCAGACGCGAGCATCACCGAGCCCTGGAGCAGGAACGCCCGCTGCACGAGATCACCTCCCACGAGTTGCCCCACGCCGGTCAGCCTCGGCCTAGTGAGGTCGCTCAAGGTCACGAGCTTTGGGAGCTTATGCTGGAGAAATGCCCTCCTGCTCACCACGAGATTCTGCGACTGAAGCGGCAGGGTCTTTCGCTTGCAGAAATCGCCGCTCGCACGGGTTTTCACGAGGGAAGCATCCGGCGAATCCTCTACGACCTGGCTCGACGGCTGGCCGTCCCACGGAGGACCGCGGGCACTTCGCCCGGCACCGCTCCGCAAGAGGAATGACCTATGCCGCCGCCTTCCTCCTCGGAAACTGCCGAGCCGGTGCGTTCGTCGTGGAACCCTGCTCTGACAAGCTCGGAACGTTCCCGAGGGCCTGAGAGCGAGTGGGTCTCGCGCCAGGTCCAGGCGATGGCTGCCGCCTGGGCTCGCGGTGAGCAGATCACCGTTGAAGAGATCTTGAAGCAGTACCCCGGACTGAGCACGGAGAAAGCGGTCCGGCTGGTGTACGAGGAAGTCTGTCTCCGCCGCGAAGCGGGAGAGCAGGTGGTCACCGCCGAGGTGATGACCCGGTTCCCCCAGTGGCAAGATGAAGTCGAACTGCTCCTTAGCTGTGATCGCTTGCTGTGGCCACTTTCCCGGGCTCCGGATTTCCCCGAAGTTGGTGAGCAGCTCGGTCCATTCCGCCTTCTTTCCGAGCTAGGCCAGGGAGCCTCGGGTAAGACCTATCTGGCTGCGGAGCCAGCACTGGCAGACCGGCTGGTCGTCTTGAAAATCATTCCCGACGACCAGGAGGAACACCTCTCATTGGCCCGATTCCAGCACACGCATATTATTCCTCTGTTCTCGGAGCAGACATTTCCGGACCGGGGGCTGAGAGCTCTCTGCATGCCCTACCTCGGCGGCACGAGCCTGGCGCGTTTGCTGGAAGCGCTGGCCGAAGTCCCCCTGGTGCAGCGGCGCGGCCGTCACCTCCTCGAAGCCCTTGGCCGGGTCCAAGCCGGACACCTTCCCCTGCCAGCGTCTGAGGAGGGTCCCTACCGCCGCTATCTGGAACAGGCATCCTACATCCAGGCCGTATGCTGGATCGTCGCCTGCCTGGCCGACGCTCTGCATGAGGCGCATGCTCATGGCCTCGTGCACATGGACGTGAAGCCTTCCAACGTACTGATTGCGGCCGATGGACTACCGATGCTCCTTGACTTTCACCTGGCTCGAAAACCGATAAAGTCTGGTGAGCGAGTCGCCGACCGGCTCGGGGGAACGCCGGGCTGGATGGCACCCGAGCAAGCAGCAGCTTTGAAGGCCGTGAGCCTGGGGCAGCCTGTTCCTGAGCCGGTAAACGGTCGCGCGGATCTCTACCCCCTGGGGCTCTTGCTGTGCGAGGCACTCTGCGGCCCCGGTGCAGGTATCGAGGGAGCGAAGGGAAAATCCTGGCAACGTCGCAATTCCCAGATCAGCACTGGCCTGGCCGACATTGTGCAGAAATGTCTTGCCGTCAAGCCCTCCGAGCGCTACCTCGACGCGGCAACCCTGGCCGATGACCTGCGCCGCCACCTAAACGACTTACCGCTCCGCGGCGTCGCCAACCGAAGCTTCATGGAACGGTGGCGAAAATGGCGAAGGCGGCGGCCCTCGGCCCTGGCTCGTGGGACGGCTTGGTCCTTCACGCTGGCTGCGCTGGTTGTGGCCGCCGCTTCGGGGTACGCGTTTTATCGCCAGCGCGTTCGTGAGGCCGAAACGGACCTCGAGGATGGGCAAAAACTCCGTGTCGAACATCGGTTTCCCGAGGCCGTTCGCATCTTGAGTCGCGGCTTGGAGCGCGCCTCCGCCAGTCTTGCACCCCAGCATCTCAAAGATTTGCTTGGTAAGCAGCTTCGCCTGGCGAAACTGGGACAGGTTGCCATCGAGCTCCATCACCTTGCCGACCTTGTTCGCTTCCGGTACGGCATCACACCACCCGCGGGTGAAGAGGCTCGGAATCTGGTTGGTAAGATTTCAGCCATCTGGGCCGAACGCAATCTCTTGCTCAAGCCCGACGGAGAAGCTCTCGACGCCGAGCTGGAACAAGGCATCCGAACCGACCTCCTCGAACTGGCTATCGTTGGGGCCGACCTGCGCGTGCGGCTCGCCTCCAAGAGTGCTGGTAACGAGGCGCTACGCGAAGCCTGCCGACTCCTTGATCAAGCCGAAGCAACCTGCGGACCTAGCCCGGCTCTGAACCGCGAACGCCGAGCTTACGCCAAGGCCCCGGGCGAGATCCGCTCCTTTCACGAGCCTGATCCCACCCCCCAGTCCGCCAGGGAGCACTTTGACCTGGGGCGATCCTACCTCCGCTCAGGTTTGGTCGCGGAGGCAGCCGAGGAGTTTCAGCGTACGCTCGAGCTCCGACCCCAAGATTTCTGGCCCAACTTTTTCCAGGGGCTCTGCGCTTACGAGCTGGGACACTTCGAGGATGCCGTCGCCGCCTTTCGCACGTGCATTGCGCTAGCCCCTACAAGGGCCGAATGCTACTACAACCGGGCACGGGCCTCAGATGCCCTGGAACACGCCAGACAAGCTTTCAGCGACTACAGCCGCGCTCTTGAACTTGATCCCAGCCTCGCCGTGGCTGCACTGAACCGGGGGATTCTCTCCTACAAGGCTGGCCGCACAGACGATGCGATCGCCGACTTTCATCGAGCCCTTCTGGCCAGGCCCGACTCGGAAACCGTGGGCCGTACGCACTATAACCTTGCTCTTGCCCACCTGGCCAAAGGCGACCGCACCTCGGCCCTGGCCAGCGCCCAAGAAGCTATCGCCTGGGGATATCGGAAGGCTGGTGACCTTAGCGACAAACTGCGGCGTGGACAATGAGTCAAGATCGTATTCCCTGGCGATGAAGGCTTAGTGGAAAAGAAGGTCAAAGGTGATCTGGCCAACTTCCTGCTCGTCGACCTGAGCTCGGGCAACTTGTGGCACTTGGGCCGGTTGCAATGTGCGGTACCTGCGACTCTTGTCATTGACCGTTAGTGAAATAGCACTCACAATTGTCGTTGCACCAGCGTACTTCGGGCAGTCCCTGACAGAGACAAGACGTTGCTAATCCATCCGCGCAGGAAGTTTCCATGGGGACGACCATTCTGATTTGCACATGTGGAAAGCGCGTCAAGGCACCCGGCGCGAGGCCGGGAAGGGTGGGATGATGCCCGGCTTGTGGAAGTCTGCTTGAAGTTACACCCGAGTTGGATCTGTGCTCTTCCGGGTCGATCTCCGGTGATGGTATATCGGTCGGCACCGGGTCTTCTGGCTGCGCGGATGGTGAGGATGAGACACTGGCGGCCGGGGGCTATTTCGTGGAACCCCCGCAGTGAGCCGGTGAAAAGTTGGTGTTGACAGAGCTGGAGTGACGATTTCGAGACGCGTGTTTTTGTTGCGCGCGATGGAATGACG
>Ga0208696_1002056_pt1 | contig 11156 bp, 3 predicted proteins | sample Sb_taG_9_FD_187711 | JGI IMG/M metagenome (GOLD analysis project Ga0208696, IMG submission 187711) | Peat soil microbial communities from Weissenstadt, Germany - Sb_50d_b_LC metaG (SPAdes) (version 2) | ecosystem: Environmental > Terrestrial > Soil > Wetlands > Peat | place: Germany: Weissenstadt...
CGCCAGCGGCGCCCCCGCCGGCGAGGTCACCTCCAGCGCCAGCACGCCCGGCCCCTCCGGTCCCGGCAAGGCCGGCGACTCGGGCACGCCCGGCGTGCCGAAGACGAAGACACGGTCCCCGCCCGCGTTGGTCACCAGCACCTGCGGCCCCGACTCCCCTTGCAGTACCGCCAGCGCACTGGGGTTGGACGGGATGCCGCTGAGCGGGTCGAAGGTGAGGGCCACGCCGAGCCCGCTCGCCGTCGGGGCCAGGTCCACCACGTTGCCCCCGGCCAGCGCCGCCACCACGTCGCCGCCGGCCAGCGCCTCGGCCGCGTCCACCCCCCCTTCGCCGGCCCCCGGGGCGAACAGCGTGTTGCCGCCCGCGGCGAGGTCGGCCAGGTTGAAGCCCACCAGGCGGCCGTCGCCGGTCACGACGAAGCCCAGGTCGGGACCAAAGAAGGACGGGGCGCCGATGGACGTGTTGGCGATGGGGAAGGTGGTGACGCTCTGGGGGCGGTCGTCGAAGAAGCCCTGCCCGCGGCCGGGCAGGACGCTCATCGTGCCGCTCTGGCCGTTGGTAACCACCAGGTCGGAGCCGCCCGGGCTGGCGGGGTCCGCGACCACGGTAACGGCGACGGGGCTGCTGCCGCCGGACTTCAGGCGCGGGCCAGGCGTGCCCACCCACTGCCCATCGACGATGCTGCCGAAGAGGACGGAGACGTCGTTGGAGCCTTTGTTGGCCACGAGCATGTCCGGAATGCCATCGCCGTTGATGTCCTGGATGGTCACCGCGACGGGGTCGGTGCCGACGGGGTAACTGACCGGGGCCGCGAAGGTCGGTGTGCCGGTCACGGGATCGACGGCGGTGGTGTGGTAGATCAAAACGCTATTGCTGCCACTGGCCACCACGACGGCGTCGAACGGGCCGGCCTTTCCTTCCAGCTGGGCCCAGTAGACGGCGCCCGGGGCGAGGTGCGGGCTCGGGTTATCGGTCAGGTCCTCGACCGTGGCGTACTGAGTCCCGCCAGAGACGGGCGCCTGGATGGTCACCTGGCCGGTCACCTGGTCAGCCACGAGGGCCTGGGGGCGGCCGGCGCTGCCGAGCGCGATTACGTCGAGCGGGGCACGGTCGCCGGTGACGGGAGGCGCCGGGGCGAAGGTGCCGTCGCCTTGGCCGACCAGGCGGAGGATGTCGCCGAACTGGTCGCCAACGAGCAGGTCGAACAGGCCCGCTCCGCTGCCGGGGATCACCGCGAGTCCGGTGGCCAGATTGCCGGCCGAGATTTCCTGGCCCTGCGTGAAGGTGCCGTCGCCATTGTTGAGGAAGATGAGGACCTGGCTGGTGCCGTTGGCCGCGGTGGTCAGCACGGCCAGGTTCTGCCGGCCGTTGTGCAGGAAGTCGCCTGCCACTGCCTGAACCGCTCCCGGGCCCACCAGGTAGGTGTCGGCCAACTGAGGATCGATCAGGGAACCGCCGCCGGCAGCACGCAGCAGGCTGAAGCTGTGAATGTTGGCGTTGAGCGCGACCAGATCGGTGCTGCCGGGGCCGGTGAAGTCGCCGGCGACGACGCCGACTGTCTGCAACTGGGTGATGAGGGTGGTGCTGTTGGCTCCGATGTTGACGTCGAACGGGTCCTGGCCGGCCCGATAGCGTTCCTGAGTGGTGAAGGAGTGGCCAGCGTCGTTGAAGAGGACGGAGACGTCTCCGGAAACCTGATCGCTGACCACAATGTCGGGAGGACCGTCCCCGTTGAGGTCGGCGAAGGCGATGCGGGAGGGGCCGGCGCCGACGCCGCGCGTGAACGTGTCGAAAATCCCCGGGGACTGCTGCAAAGCGATGGTGAGGGTGTTGTCGAGGTCGTTGCCGATCACCAGGTCGCCCAGGCCGTTGCCGTCCAGGTCGGCGCTGGCGATGCGCACAGGTTGAGGGCCGGTGGCGAAGGAGCCGATCTGTTGAAATTGGCTGGCCGAGCTGGACCAGGCGTAGAGGAAGACCTGCTGGTCAACGGAGTCGAGGGCGGCAATCTCGGGCAATCCTCGCGTCTGAACCAGCGTGAAGTCGGTGGCCGGGCGGCCCGGGTTGACGACAACCAGGGGGGCGAAAGGAGTGCTGGGGTCGCCGGTGCCAAGGCGGAAGAGGACCTGGCCGGTGTTCTGGTCGAGGCTCACGGCGTCGGGGACACCGTCGCCGGTGAGGTCCTGGAGCTGGGGGACGTCTCGACTGGGGATTCCGCTGGGCCCGGCCGGGGCCTGGAACTGTCCATTACCCAGGTTCAGCAACACTGACACCGTGCCGCTGATTCCGGCGTTGGAGGTGACAATGTCGCGTCGGCCATCGTCGTTGACGTCCGCCACTGCCACCGATTCCGGCTCATTCGCCACGGCAAAGGCCTGCGCCGGATGGAAGGTGCCGTCGCCATTGCCCAGCAACACCGACACCGTGCTGTCGCCGTAGTTGGCGGTAACGATGTCAGGGTGGCCATTGCCAAAATCCGCCACCGCCACCGAATGCGGCAAACTCCCCACGGCAAAGGACTGAGCCGGCTGGAACGTGCCGTCACCGTTGCCCAGCAACACACTCACCGTGTTGGCGCCGTAGTTGGCGGTGACGATGTCGGGGTGGCCATTGCCCAGGTCCACCACCGCGACCGATTCGGGATCACTGCCCACGGCAAAGGACTGGGCCGGCTGGAACGTCCCGTCACCGTTGCCCAGCAATACACTCACCGTGTTGGCGCCATTGTTGGCGGTGATGATGTCAAGGTGGCCATTACCAAGGTCCGCCACCGCCACCGATTCCGGGTCACTGCCCACGGCAAAGGACTGGGCGGGCTGGAAGGTGCCGTCGCCATTGCCCAGCAACACCGACACCGTGCTGTCGCCGTAGTTGGCGGTGACGATGTCGGCTCGGCCATTGCCCAGGTCCGCCACCGCCACCGAAGTCGGGTCACTGCCCACCGCATAGGACTGGGCCGGCCGGAACGTGCCGTCACCATTGCCCAGCAACACCGACACCGTGTCGTCGATAGCGTTGGCGGTGACGACATCGGGTCGGCCATCGCGGTTGACGTCTACTACCGCCAACGAGCTCGGACCATTCCCGACGGCAAGGGACTGGGCCGGTTGGAAGGTGCCGTCGCCATTGCCCAGTGACACCGACACCGTGTTGGTGGCGAAGTTGGTTGTGACGATGTCGGCGTTGCCATTGCCCAGGTCCGCTGCCGCCGCCTCCTCCGGACCACTCGCCACGCCAAAGGACAGGGCCGGTTGGAAGGTGCCGTCGCCATTGCCCAGCAACACCGATACCGTATTGTCGGCAAGGTTGGCGGTGACGACGTCGGGTCGGCCGTTGCCCAGGTCCGCCACCGCCACGGCATTCGGCGCAAACCCCACGGCATAGGGTTGGGCCGCCTGGAAGGTGCCATCGCCATTGCCCAGCAACACCGACGCCGTGTTGTCGCCCTCGTTGGCGGTGACGAGGTCGGGGTGGCCGTTGCCCAGGTCCGCCACCGCCACCCCATCGGGCGCAAACCCCACGGCATAGGGCTGGGCGGGCTGGAAGGTGCCGTCGCCATTGCCCAATAACACCGACGCCGTGTTGTCGCCCTGGTTGGTGGTGACGAGGTCGGCATGGCCATTGCCCAGGTCCGCCACCGTCACCCAATCCGGCGCAAACCCCACGGCATAGGGTTGGGCCGGCTGGAAGGTGCCGTCGCCATTGCCCAACAACACCGACACCGTATTGTCGTAGGCGTTGGCGGTGACGATGTCGGGGTGGCCATTGCCCAGGTCCGCCACCGCCACGGAACCAGGCGCATCCCCCACGACAAAGGATTGGGCGGGCTGGAAGGTGCCGTCGCCATTGCCCAGCAACACCGACACCGAGGTGGAGCCAAAGTTGGCGGTGACGATGTCGGCTCGGCCATTGCCCAGGTCCGCCACTACCACCTCATACGGCTCGCTGCCCACGGCATAGGAATAAGCCAGCTGGAAGGTGCCGTCGCCATTGCCCAGCAACACCGACACCGTGTCGGCGGCCGGGTTGGCGGTGACGAGGTCGGGGTGGCCAGTGCCCAGGTCCGCCACCGCTACCGAATGCGGAGCCCCCCCCACGGCAAAGGACTGGGCGGGCTGGAAGGTGCCGTCGCCATTGCCCAGCAACACCGACACCGTGTCGGCGCCAAAGTTGGCGGTGACGATGTCGGCTCGGCCATTGCCCAGGTCCGCCACCGCCACCCCATAGGGCGCACTGCCAACGGCAAAGGCCTGCGCCGCCTGGAAGGTGCCGTCGCCATTGCCCAGCAACACCGACACCGTGTTGTCGCCCGAGTTGGAAGTGACGAGATCGACGTGGCCATTGCCCAGGTCCGCCAGCGCCACCGCAGTCGGCAAAATCCCGACGGCAAAGGTCCCGGCGGGCAACCCGGGTGAGGAGAAAGGATCCGGGGTGAAGTTGCCGGCACCATTGCCCAGCAATACCGACACCGTGTCGGCGCCGTAGTTGGCGGTGACGATGTCCGGTTCGCCATTGCCCAGGTCCACCACCCGCGCCGAATACGGACCAAACCCCACGGCAAAGGTCCCGGCGGGCAACCCGGGTGAGGAGAAAGGATCCGGGGTGAAGTTGCCGGCACCATTGCCCAGTAACACCGACATCGTGTTGGCGGCGTAGTTGGCGCTGACGATGTCAGGGTGCCCGTTGCCCAGGTCCGCCACCGTCACCCCATCCGGCTGAGTCCCCACGGCAAAGGTCTGTGCCGCCTGGAAGGTGCCGTCGCCATTGCCCAGTAACACCGACACTGTGTTGTCGCCCGAGTTGGCGGTGACGATGTCCGGTTCGCCGTTGCCCAGGTCCGCCACCGCCACCGCATACGGCTGAACCCCCACGGCAAAGGACAGGGCGGGCTGGAAGGTACCGTCGCCATTGCCCAGCAACACCGACACCGTGTCGGCGCCCGGGTTGGCGGTGACGATGTCGGGGTGGCCATTGCCCAGGTCCGCCACCTGCACCGCCACCGCCTCACTCCCCACGGGAAGTGGGGCAAAAGGAGGCTGCGAAGAAGCCAGCGCGGTCGTCAGCTGATAAGCCTGCTGAACGGCTGCTGCGGAAGTGCTGGCCGCGGCAGACATCTCCAGGTAGTAAGTTCCCGGCTGCAAGTGCTGCTCCAGCGTGGCGGATGCCAGGCCCGGCCTGTGCTGGTCGGACTGGATCAGCATCTCACCCGTCGCGTCATACAGGGTCAACCGTGGCTCAAAGCCCTGGCTGGCCTGCGGCACCGCCGTTGCGAGCAGGAATGTCTCGCCCGCCACGGTCACGCTGTAGTCCTGGGGCTGGCCCCCCGTCAGGGTCCCTTGCACCTGACCACTGCTGTTGAGTGGAGTGGCGTTCACGAAGCGCGCCAGCAAGTCGGTGACGCTCAGCGAGTACAGGCCGGTGGAGTTACCGTCGATGCGGTTGCCGCCGGTGGTCGGGTCATAGGTCACGTCCCCCGAGCTGGAGACGCCGACGTAGTAGGTCCCTGACCCGGTGATGGTAAAGGTCAACTGCGGGTCGCCGTTATTATTACTGCTGTCCGTGGCAGGCAGCTCCGCCCCGCTGCTATCGAACAAGCGCAGGGCAGCGTTCAGCGGGCTGCCCTGTTGCTGGGCATTGATGGCGGCGGTGAACTGATCGCCCTGGTGGAGCGTGACCGAATAGAAGTCCACCTGGTTGGCCGTACTCAGCGTGCCGGAGACCTGGGCGACCGGACTGGCAACGAAGGAGAGAGACACGGCTGCCGCCAGCGTGTCGGGAGCCGCCGGGGACAGCCGGTCCTCCAGCCGCTCCGCATGCGGTCGCCGGACCCGACCCACCCACGCGGCGCGGCCGCGCCGGTGCTGCGATCGTGCATTCCGCCACCAGGGCCAAAAGACACTCGACACGGGCTGACTCCGCAAGTCATTCGGGGTCCATCGACGATCGGAAATAGTTGCAGCACGCCCTACCGGCCGTAGGTGCGTGCCAGCTGGAGCATGCCGGGCGTGCGCTGCAGCGCCAGCAGCGCGGGGTCAGTCAGCACGCCGTTCCAGACTGCCGGCCGCTCCTTCTCCGGGGCCTTCGCCAGTGCCTCGCCCAGCAGCGTCAGCGCCCGCTGTTGATAACGCGCCGCGTCGGCGTCATTGATCGGCCGCCGCTGCGCCGCCTCCAGCATGCCGACCGCGCGGGCGAAAATGCGAGCGCCCGCCATGAGCCGTGAGACAGTTCTCAGCCCCGGCGCCAGTGACCGATCGGCGGCCGCCGTCGCCGCGGGCACGTCCTCGGGCCGGCCGCGCATGATCAGGGCCGTCCCCCGCCCGGCCAGGGCGTCGGGGTGTTTCGGCTCCAGCTTCAGCGCGGTGTCGAAATCGGCCAGCGCCGGCTGCGCCGCGCCCTGCATCAGGTACGCCCATCCCCGATTGCTCAGGATGTCGGCGTCGCCTTTTTCGGCCAGCAACAGCGCCCGGGTGAACGCGTCCACCGCCTCGGCGTGTTCTTTCCGCTCCGCGTGCAGCAGGCCGCGGGCCCGCCAGGCGGCCGGGGTCGGCTTATGGTCCGCCTTGAGGTAACGGTCCAGGTCCGCCGCCGCCGCCTTGTTGTCCTTCAGGGCCAGAAGCACCTCGGCGCGCTGCCGGTAGACATCCACAGAGTCCGGCCGCACTTTCAGGACGGCGTTGCAATCGGCGAGGGCCGCCTTGCGCTCCGCGGCCGCCTGCTCCGCGGCCGCGTGCGCCGCGGCCTGCAACCGCAGGTGGACCAACTCGACGCGCGCGGCGACAACTCGGTCCGATTTGCCGTCCGCCGGCTCCTTCGCAATCACCTGCTCGAAGTCGTGCCGCGCCGCCTTGCCGTCGCCGGTCTCGGCGTGCAGTCGGGCGCGCTGGTAGTACAGGGCGGAGTTTTCCGGGCTCAACTCCAGCGCCCGGTCCAGCAGCTTTACCGCCTCGGCACGGTCGCCGCGCTCATCGCGGATGCGGGCCAGGGTGACGTACCCCGGATAGACGTTCGGCTGGAGTTTGATGGCCTGGCGCAGGTCGCCCTCGGCATCGTCGCGCCGGCCCTGCATGAGGCGCAAGTAGCTACGATTAGTCAGCGCGGCGGCCTGGGACGGGGGATCGGTCGAGGCGGTCAGGGCGCGGGCGAAGTCGCTCTCGGCGGCGGGGTACTCCTTTAGCCCGCCGTGGGCGACGCCGCGGAGGGGCAACAGCCAGAGGTACTCCGGGTGTCGCCCCAGGCAGACGTCCAGTCCCACCTTGGCCTCGCCCCAGCGCTGCGCGCGCAGGTTGCACCGCGCCTTGACGTACAGCGCCCAGAAGTGGCCCGGCCGGCGCACCAGCGCTTCCTCGCACGCCGTGGACGCCGCCTCCCAGCGCTCCGCGCGGTAATCCTCCAGCGCCGCCTCGAAGTGGTCGAGGGCGGTCGCCGGGGCGACGGCGGCGGCCTGGTTTCGCTCCGCGCGGGCCTCGGCCGCATTCCCCAGCAACTCCAGGCAGTGGGCTCGGTGAAGGTGCAGCGCCCGCGGGGTCCCCAGACCGTGCGCCTCGCCCAGCGCGGCGGCGCCCTCGAGTAGCCGCAGCGCCTTGTGCGGGTCGCCGTCCGGGGCGGGGGCTGTTGCCTCGGCCCTGGCCCAGGTCAGGAGCACCTCAACGCACTCCTCCGCCACGCGGGCGAGGTCGGGCGCCTCGATGACAGCGCGGAAAGGGTCCAGTCCGGCCGTGAGGGCCTTCGGGTCGCCGGCGTCGAGGCCAAATGCCGCGAGTGCGGCCGGCGCCTCCCGTCGAACCACGGCGGCGGCCGCTGAGTCCTGATCGCCGAAGCTGACCGCCTGGAACATCGCCTGGTCACGGTGTGGCTCGAAGCCCTTCCGGCGCCCCGCGAATTGCTGGCGGTCGGCCAGCAACTTTTGCTGCCCCGCTGCCTCCTCCGAGCGACGGCGGACGCGCTGGATGCGGTCCTCCAGCCGGCCGCGCATTTCCGGGGTGGCCGCGTCCGGGTCCGCGTCGAGGATGGCCTGGGCCTTGACCCAGCGCGTCTCGGCGGCATCGAATTTGCCGTGGTCTTCGTCCACCAGACCCTGGTTCCACAGCTCATCGGCCGTATGGTTATGGTCGAGCTGCTGGCGGAAGGCGGTCGCCCGCTGACCCATGAGGAGGGCGAAGGACACGGCCCCGGTGACGAGCCCCACCACGGCGAGGAGGGCGACCCCGGCCAGGGCCGCCAGCGCCGGCCGCCGCCGCGCCCACTTGACGGCGCGCTCCCACGCCGCCACCGTCCGCGCCAGGATCGGCTGGCCGTCCAGCCAGCGCTGGAGGTCGTCGGCCAATTCGCGGGCGCTGGCGTAGCGTTTCTCCGGCTCCTTGCGCAGTCCCATCAGGCAGATCGTCTCCAGGTCGCGCGGCAGCTTCGCCTGTAACCGCGACGGAGGCACCGGCTCCTGCGTGCGGACCTGCTCGATGGTTTCCCCGCGGGTCGCCGCTTTGAAGGGCGGGCGGCCCGTCAACAGCTCGTACAGGATCGCCGCCAGTGCGTAGACGTCCGTGCGCGGGCCGATGGCGCTGATGCGGCCTTCCGCCTGCTCGGGGGCCATGTACGAAGGCGTCCCCATCACGGCCCCGCTCTGCGTGTGCTCCCCCTCCCCGTCGAGGCGCTTGGCTAGCCCGAAGTCGGTGATTTTCGGCTCGAACGCCTCCAGCGGCCGCTCGCCCTCGTCCTCCGGCCCCGTCGCCGGGGCGGCGTCCGGCTTGAGGCTGAGCAGCACGTTGGCCGGCTTCAGGTCGCGGTGAACGACGCCGGCTTGGTGGGCGGCGTGCATGGCGCGGGCGAGTACCGCGACGAAGCCCGCCGCCGGCCGCGGCGCCTGCGGTGTGCCGCGGACGCGCCGGTCGAGGCTGCCGCCGTCCACGAGCTCCAGCGAGAAGAACGGCCGGCCGTCCTGCTCGCCGACTTCGTAGATCTGCACGATGTTCGGGTGCCGCAGCCGGGCGATCGCCTCGGCCTCGGCTCCGGAAGCGCTCGATCTCCTCGTGGCCGGCGTGGCCGCCCGCGAGGATCATCTTCACGGCCACCGGGCGTTTCAGCGTGCGCTGGACGGCCCGATAGACGACACCCATGCCGCCGCGCCCCAGTTCGCCGAGGATGTCGTAGTCGCCCACGCTCGCCGGCGACCGGTCGCGACGAGCCGGCGCGCGGCCGGCCGGGGCGGGGTCGTCCGTCCCGGCCGGGCTCGCGGGGGCGAAGGGACCTGTTGCCAGCGGGTCGAACGCCGGCTCCCCCGGAATCACTTCCTCCGGGCCTGGGGAGGGTGAGGCGGCAGGCGAGGCGGGTGGCGAGGTCAAGGGGGGTGGGATCCTGTGGGGCGGCTGCGTGAGCGCTGCTGGCGCGGCATGCACGGTTGGCCCATTGACCCGGGACAGGGTGGGCGGCGGCGAGGTGACCGGCGAGTGGTCGGGACAGGGGGCCGACCGGTCCGGCGGCCGCTGGTCAGGCGATTCGTTCATCGGCTTTAACTCGGGGTAGGGACCGACGCCGGGTGCTGACAGCACAGGCAATCACACGGGGACCAGATGACGGACGGCGACGCACAAATTCGGTAGCTCGGCCAGATCCACAGTCTGCGACGACTGGATAAATCGTAAGCGGGTTCGTCCGACAATGCCACAGAAAAAGCGCCAAAACGCCAAGGGGCCGACGTCGTGCCCACCTCCGCGTCGGAATCTTGTTAAACCGCTCTTTCCCAGATGGCCCGCCTCCGGGGCGCGGCCACGACGCCAATGGCTGAAGCTATCGACCCGAAGGTGCGATTGCAAGGATGTTCTCCAAAGAACGCTGCCGCTGCCCACCCCGTCGCGACCTGAACCCACCCCCCGAGGCGCACCTCCTCGGCTCATCCGCCGAAATCGGCCCGCGCGGCGCACCTCCTCGGCTCATCCGCCGAAATCGGCCCGCGCGGCGCACCGCGAACGCCCGGCGACGACGTTCGGATCGCTTTGTCCAGCGCGGTGAACCTCACCCCGAGGCGCACGCCAGACGCAGCCGGCCGATCCGTTCCAGAATCGCTCCGAAGAGCTTGCGGGGCACGGCCACTTCCGCCAACTGGAAGATGACGTACTTGGAGTGCGCCACCACCTTGCCCCCGATCTTCACCAGCTTCTCGCACAAGGTGGTCAAGTTCCAGCTGCGGATCGACCGCGGTAGCGCCAACTGCCGCAGCGAATTCGCCAGGTTGTAGGCCAGGGCGAACAGGTGCAGCCGCGCCGCGTTGTCCTTGAACCGCCGGCACGACAGCTTCGTCCACTTCATGGCATTCTTGCCCTCTTTTATCCACTGCTCCGCAGTGCCACGCCGGTTGTAGAAGTGGACGACCTTTTTCGCGTGCCACTTCAGGTTAGAGCGGTTTGCTCTTGGGTAGCCCTCACGCTCCGCGTGAGGAGGCCACCTCACGCGGAGCGTGAGGGCTACTCTGTGCGCCATCCATTTGCGAACCGCTCTAGTGACGATAAAGCCGACGCGCGGGAAGAATTCGCCTGCGTGCCAGGCCACCCGGACTACGACGCGGCGGGCGCACTCCCACGAGCCGGCCCGGTAGTGGAAGCTGCGATAGAAGACCTTCGGCTTGTGGGAAGGCCGGCCCACAGGACGCTTGAGCAAGGGCGCGATCTTGCGCTCCAACACGGCATTGGTCTTGAGGCGGATGGCGTAGCGGTAACCTTCCTTTTCCAGCAAGCGCAGCAGCTTCGGGCCGGCAAACGCGGAATCGCCGCGGTGGTGTGCTACCCAAAAACCGGTCCAGGTGCTATGAGAGTCTCTGACGCCCCTCGAGGGCAGGAGACGAACGATGAAGCGACACACCGCGGAAGAGATCATCCCCAAGCTGCGCCAGGTCGAGGCCGACCTCGCTCAGGGCCTGACCCTCGGCCAGGTCTGCCAGAAGCTCGGCGTCAGCGAGCCGACTCTGCACCGCTGGCGCAACCAGTACGGCGGCATGAAGGCCGACGAGGCCAAGAGGCTCAAGGAGCTGGAGGCCGAGAACGCCCGCCTCAAGCGCCTCGTCGCTGAACTCGCCCTGGACAAGCAGATGCTCCAGGAGGTCGCCCAAAAAAAGTGGTGACCGCCAGCCAGCGGCGGCAGGCAGCACGCGACCTCCAAGAGCTGTTCGGGG
>Ga0208696_1002057_pt1 | contig 11148 bp, 7 predicted proteins | sample Sb_taG_9_FD_187711 | JGI IMG/M metagenome (GOLD analysis project Ga0208696, IMG submission 187711) | Peat soil microbial communities from Weissenstadt, Germany - Sb_50d_b_LC metaG (SPAdes) (version 2) | ecosystem: Environmental > Terrestrial > Soil > Wetlands > Peat | place: Germany: Weissenstadt...
ATGTCACGCAGCAGCCGTTCGGTATCCTCCGGGCCCGATACCGTCGGCGGCGCGTCTTCACGGGCCAGGCTCGTCTCCGGGCTGGTCTCCATGGCCCAGCCGACGGCATCCTCGCGCTGCTTGGTGGAGTGCGGCTCGCAGAACAGCTCGCCGAAGAAGAACTCGTTGAAGCCCCGCCAGTCCCGCAGCCAGTAGTGCCGGTTCTCCTTCGCCCAGCCCTCCTCGGTGTCGAGCACCTCGTCGAAGTCGTAGACGGCCCGGTGGGCCGGCAATGGCCCGAGCCCCGGCCCCCCCGCGGCGATGGCCACCACGCCGAGGACACGCTCGGGGTGCAAGGCGGCCGTCAGCAGCGAAATCCAGCCGCTGGTTGATATCCCGACGATCACGGCGCGGTCGACGCCGCAGGCGTCCATCACCGCGACGGTGTCGGCCACGAACTCGGCGTCGGTGTACGCCGCGGGCGATTGCGGCCGGTCAGAACGTCCGTTGCCGCGGGGGTCGATGGTGATGACCCGAGACCGGCGGGCGAGGTAGGGCACCTGGGCCTTCCACGCGCGGGAGTGAACGATCGGGTCAAGGGGCGCGAACACCACTGCTGGCTCGCCCTCGCCGAACACCTCGTAACCGACCTTGACGCCGCCGCGATCGACGAAACCCTCGGCGTCCGGATACCTGGCCCGCATAGTCCCTCCCCGGTCTTGACTGATGCACCAGTTCTAGCGGCCCCCATTGCAACGCCGTTGCCACGCCATGGCAACGGCCCGGCCGAAGCTGGACCCTAAGCACACCAGGAGGGAAACGACATGGCTATCGACGCCGACAAGCTGCAAGAGTTCCTGGGCCGGTTCATCGCCGACCTCGGGGCGACCGTCGCCGCGGGAAACGTGGTGATCGGCCACCGGCTGGGCCTGTACCAGGCGCTGGCGGCCGGGCCCGCCCGCGCCGAGGAGCTGGCCGCCCGCACCCAGACCAGCCCTCGCTACATCGCCGAATGGCTGCGCGGGCAGGCGGCGGGCGGGTACGTCCAGTACGACCCGGCGGCCGACGCCTACTCGATGACCGAGGAGCAGGCGTTCGCGCTGGCCAACCCGGACGGTGGCGTCTATGCTCCCGGCGCGTTCGTGCTCGCGCTCGGCGCCCTCAAGGCCGAGCCGCGCATCACCGACGCGTTCCGCACCGGCACCGGGATGGGCTGGCACGAACATGACGAGGATGTCTTCGCAGGCTGTGAGCAGTTCTTCCGGCCCGGCTACGTCGCCAACCTGGTGACATCGTGGATCCCTGCGCTGGACGGAGTGGACGGCAAGCTCCGCGCCGGCGCCAAGGTCGCTGACATCGGCTGCGGGTTCGGCGCATCGACGGTCCTGCTCGCCCGCGAGTACCCGAATTCCGCCTTCACCGGCTCGGACTATCACGACCGGTCGATCGAGATCGCCCGCCAGCGGGCCGGCGACGCCGGGGTGGCCGGCCGGGTGAGCTTCGAGGTCGCCGCGGCCACCGAGTTCTCCGGCACCGGTTACGACCTCGCGGCGACGTTCGACTGCCTGCACGACATGGGTGACCCGCTCGGAGCCGCCCGTCACGTCCGTCAGGCGCTCGCCCCCGACGGCACCTGGCTCATCGTTGAGCCCTACGCCGGCGACGCGATCACCGACAACCTCAATCCCATCGGCCGCATCTACTACAACGGCTCCACCCTGTTGTGCGTCCCGAACGCCATGTCCCAAGCGGGCGGCTACACCCTCGGCGCGCAAGCTGGCGAGGCCGCTATCAGGCAGCTCGTCACTGACGCCGGCTTCACCCGTTTCCGCCGCGCCACGGAAACGCCGTTCAACCTCATCTTCGAGGCGCGCCCGTAACCTCGGCCCCGGCCTGGCGTTACGCGGTGCTGGCGGGGTCGAAGAGGCGGAGGGCGTGCGCCCTGGCGGCGGCCTCGCCGCGGCTGGCGAGGCCCAGTTTGCCGAGGATGTTGGACACGTGGACGCTGGCGGTCTTGGGCGAGATGAACAGCTCGGCGGCGATCTCCCGGTTGCTGCGCCCGGCCGCGACCAGGCGGAGCACCTCGAGTTCGCGCTCGGTGAGGCCGAGCTCGCCACCCCCGGCGCCCGGGTCGCCGGGCCGCTGACCCCCGGCCGCGTCGTCGCCAGTTTCGGGGATCAGCCGGATCCTGGCGCGCCGGGCGAGGATCGCGATCTGCCCGGCGAGCGGGTGCGCGCCAAGTTTGTCGGCCAGCGCGACCGCGCGCCGCAGGCGTTCCGCCGCTCCGTCGCGGTCGCCGCAGGCCAGCGCGGTCTCGGCCGCGTGCAGCAGCGTGTCGCCGAGCGGATAGGGCTCGCCCAGGCCGGCCCACGCGGCGGCGGCCTCGTCCCACGCGGCGACCAGCCCGGTGAGCAGCCCACCGGGCTCGCCGGCGGTCCCGTCCGCCTGGCCAGCGCCGGCGCCGGGGCCGGGCTCCCCGCTGGCGAGCACGCGGGTGGCCTGCGCGTCGGTGGCGGCATAGGTCAGCTGGAAGGCACGCTGGGCCGGGCCGAACGTTCCTAGTTTCTCCGCGGCCGTCCGCAGCCGCTCGGCCAGGGCGGCCGCCTCGTCGCGGAGCCGCTCGTCGTGCGCCACCCCGGCCAGGCCGGCGGCGGCCATCACGGCGCTCGCCCCGGCGACCATGACGGGCCAGGCGTACCTCGGGCTGCTGCCGGACAGCTCGAAGCGGTCCATGATCCGCGACGTCGCGGCGAGCGCGGCGGCCGGGCCGTCGGTACCGAGCGCGACCAGGATCTCCAGCCTGGCCAGCGGAAGCTGGTGCTGGTCCTCGTAGCGCGCCGAGCTCAGCGCGTCGCGCGCCGCCAGCACCGCCTGGGCCGCCGCGGCCCGATCGCCCCGGGCCAGGACGATGGATCCGGTGATGATCTGCAGCAGGGCACGGTTCATCGGCCCGGGGGCGAGGAAGAGGTCCATGGCCCCGCTGGCTATCTTCAGGGCCTCGTCCCAGCGGCCCAGCGCGTACAGCGGCTCGGCCTGGTTGATCGCGAGCACGCTGCCCGAGGTGCGGGAGAGCAGCTGAGGGTCCGCGCTCACGGTGGCGCGGCGGGCCGCCTCGGCGGCACGTTCATGCTCTCCGGCGCCCTCAAGCAGGTGGGACTCGTTGACCGCCGCGTGCAGCAGGACGTCGTCGGCGCCTCTGCGCTCGGCCATGGCGCGGGCCTGCGCGATCAGGTCGAGGGGACCGCTGTCCGAGGGCGCCTGCTGGCCGGGGTCGGCGTTGAACATGGCCAGCGTCAATAGCGCGGTCGCTTCCTTCGCCTCGTCACCGGCCCGCCGGGCGAGGGCCAGCGCCTCCTCCGCGTAGGACCGCTCGTCGGTCACCTTGGGCGGGCAGCGAGCCAGCGCGAGCAGGATGTCCACCCGGATGCCCGGCGACACGTCGCCGGGCACGTAATCCAGGGCGTCTTTCAAGTCCTGGGCGTAGTCCTGGCGGCCGAGCTTCGTCTTGAACTGGCCGCGGTTCTCGAGCAGCTTGGCGACCCGTTCCGGCTCGGCGGCGGGATCCAGCTCCCGCAGCGCCGAGGTGGCCAGCGCGATGCCGCGTTCGAACTCCCCGGCGTCGTGGGCCGCGGCGGTGGCCTCTTCCAGGACCCGGCCGTGATCCGCGCCGATCCGCTCCGCGGCGTCCGGCACCTGATCCCACAGTTCGAGCACGCGGGCCAGCAGCGACAGCCGCTCGGCGGCCGCGACGGCCCGGCCCGCCTGCGCCGCCGCCTGCCAGGCGGCGATCAGGGCACAGGCGGAGTCGTGCGCCGAGTGCCAGTGGTGTGCCATCTCGATGGCGGCCCGGCCGGGAGGAACCAGCGTGGGGTCGGCGTTGATGGCCTCGGCGAAGCGGCTGTGCAGCCGCCCGTGCTCGCCCGGCAGCAGGTCTTCGTGCACGGCCTCGCGGATCAGCTCATGCCGGAACGCGTAGCCGTCGCCCCGCGCGTGCAGCACGTTGGCGATCACCGCGGGCCGCACAGCGCGCGTCAGCGCCGCGTCATCCAGGCCGCTCACCGCCCCGAGCAGCGCGTGTCCGGTCGCCTCGCCGCCGGCGCTGGCGACGCGCAGCACCTCCTGGGTGTCCTCCGGCAGCCTGCGCACGCTGTCGAGCAGCAGGTCGCGGAGGGATTCCGGCAGCTCCGGGTTCAGCTCGCCGTCGCAGCAGAGCAGGGCCTCGACGAACAGCGGGTTGCCCTCGGAGCGGTGGTACAGCGCGTCGGCCAGGTCGCCGGACGGCTGGCGGCCGAGGATTCCGGCGATCAGCTCGCCAGTGTCGTACCTGGTCAGACGGGGCAGTTCGATCCGCTCCACCCAGGCGATCCGGTCCAGTGAGGCCAGCAGCGGGCGCAGCGGGTGAGTGCGGTGCAGCTCGTCGGAGCGGAACGTGACCACGATGAGCAGCCCGCTCAGGGCCCGCTGGTTGCCGATCAGGAACGTCAGCAGATCCCGGCTCGACCGGTCGGCCCAGTGCGCGTCCTCGATCACCAGGACCACCGGCGAGTGCCTGGTCAGGTACTCGATCGCGCGGAGCACCTCCTCGAACAGCCGGGCCCGCGCCTCGGCGGGATCCCCGGCCGTGTCCGGCTCGCCGAGTTCGGGCAGCAGCCGGGCCAGCCCCCGCGTGGTCCGGCCGGGCAGCATCGAGGCCACCGCGTCCGCGCCCATCTCGTGCACCAGGTCCCGCAGCACCGCGGTGAACGGAGCGAACGGCAGGCCGTCGGTCCCCAGTTCCAGGCAGCCGCCGGTCAGCACCCGGGCGCCGGCTGCTGCCGCGGTCCGGCCGAACTCGCTGACCAGCCTGGACTTTCCGACGCCCGCTTCCCCGCCTAGCAGCACGGCAGACGGACCGCCCTGGCGCGCGCTCGCGAAAGCGGCTTCCAGGGCGGCCATCTGCTCGTCCCGCCCGACTAGGACGGGACTGGACGCTCGCCCGCTCATCTCTGGAGTCAGCATGCCACGAGGGTCTGACATTCCGGAAAGGTCGCTGGCGACGGACGGGACGGTCATGGCCGCCTCAGACGGTGTGACGGCCGGCGGGCGCCTGGCCCGCCTCGCTGGCCACTACCTCGCTGGCCACTACCTCGCTGGCCACCGCCTCGCCGGCCGGCCCTGTGCTGGCTGGCCCTGGGCGGAACGACCCGTCCACGTAGTCGGGGATGGCGGGCAGCGCGAACCTGTCGGCCTCGTCCGGCCGGGAGTGCCCGCGGCGCGCGGCCCGGATCGCCAGCCGGGCCAGCGTGCCCTGGCGCGCCCGGGCCCGCATCTCGCGGCCGCGCTGGTCGGTCAGCTCACGAAGCATCTCGGGATGCATGGTTCCTCCTCGGCCCCGGGGAACCTGGTCTGGCTCCCCACATCCTCAAGATTCGCCGTAAGGCCCCACCCCCCGCATCGGGCGAATGCCTTATCTTCCGCGCCACCAAAGGCCTAAGCCAAGCTAAGCCCGCGCGATATCGGCCTAAGCCGTCTTAGCCCAGGTCAGAGCCGTCGACCGGGGCCATGTCGAGGCCCAGCCACCCGGCGGCTCACCAGCCGGTCAGGGTGAGATCGAAGCTGTAGCGCGAGGCGCGGTACACGTGATGGCCGTGTTCCACCGCGCGCCCGTGGTCGTCATAGGCCGAACGTTCCATCGTCAGCAACGGCGCCCCCCTGCGCTCGCCGAGCGCGCGGGCCTCGGCCGCGGTCGCGGCCCGCGCCCCGATCGCCTGCTTGGCGATCCGCATGGTGACGCCGTTCGCGCGGAGCAGGTTGTACAGGCCCTGCGCCTCGAGATCCGCCGGGGACAGGCGCAGCAGGTGCACCGGAACGTGGTTGCGCATCAGCGCGAGCGGCTCGGCGTCGGCGTACCGCAGCCGCTCGAAGACGTACACCTGCGTCCCGGCGGGGATGCCGAGCTTGACCGCGAGGGCATCGGGCGCCGCCTCGGTCCGGAAGCTGACCAGCCGGGTGGACGGGGCCCGGCGGGTCTTGGCCAGGTCGTCATAGAGGCTGGTCAGCTCCACCTCCCGGGTGACCTTCGTGTGGACCACCTGGGTCCCTATCCCGCGCTTGCGGACCAGCAGCCCGCGGCCCACGAGGTACTCGATCGCCCGGCGCATCGTCGGCCGGGACAAGCCGAGCTGGTCGGCCAGGTCGGTTTCGTTCTCCAGCCGCGTGCCCATCGGCAGTTCGCCAGATTCGATCATGTGCTCCAGGTGCTGCGCGACCTGGAAGTAGAGGGGGATCGGGCTGCTCCGGTCGACCCGGATGGGCATGACGGCACGGTTCACGGGCAGCTCTTTCGCGGCGGTCAAGGCGGTCAAGGCGGTCAAGGCGGTCAATTCGGTAACGATCAGAGTATGTCACCAGGCCACGAGCTTGCTAGCAGATCAAGACGTAAGTATGTCTAGACATACTCTTGACCTGACTGAAACGCAGGCGTAAAAAGTTAGCAACTCGCAAGTTCTCCGGGCGAAAGGTCCAGGGAGGCAGTCTCGATGCCGGTAAGACGTTCCGGAACAGCGGAAACACCCCGAGGGGCCGAGGGATCAGCATGACCGCCTTCGACGTCCTCACCATGGGGCGCATCGGCGTGGATCTGTACCCGCAGCAGGTCGGCGTGGGGCTGGATGAGGTGGAGACCTTCGGCAAGTACCTCGGCGGCAGCGCGACCAACGTCGCGGTCGCGGCGGCCAGGTACGGACGGCGCGCGGCCGTCATCAGCCGCACCGGCCAGGACCCGTTCGGCAGGTTCATCCACACGGCGCTGCGCGGCTACGGCGTCGATGACCGCTACGTCACCGCGGTCGAAGGACTGCCCACGCCGGTGACGTTCTGCGAGATCTTTCCGCCCGACGACTTCCCGCTGTACTTCTACCGCTGGCCGAAGGCGCCGGACCTGGAGATCTACCGCGAGGAACTGGACACCGACGCCATCGGCGAGGCGGGCGTCTTCTGGGTGACCGTCACCGGGCTGTCGCAGGAGCCGAGTCGCACCGCGACCCTGGCCGCCCTGGAGGCACGAGCCAAAAAGGACATCACGGTCCTGGACCTGGACTACCGGCCGATGTTCTGGCCGTCGCGGGAGGAAGCCCGCCGCTGGGTCCAGCAGGCACTGCCGCACGTGACGGTCGCGGTGGGCAACCTGGACGAGTGCGAAACGGCGGTGGGGGAGCGGGAGCCGCTGGCCGCCGCGCAGGCCCTGCACGACTTCGGCGTGAGCCTGGCCGTCGTCAAGCAAGGCCCCAAGGGGGTGCTGGCGCACGATGGCACAACCGCAACCGAGGTGCCGCCGGTGCCGGTCACCGTCCTGAACGGCCTCGGCGCCGGCGACGCGTTCGGCGGGGCGCTGTGCCACGGGCTGCTGGCCGGCTGGGACATCGAGCGCGTGATGCGCTTCGCGAACGCGGCCGGGGCCATCGTGGCGTCGCGGCTCGCCTGCTCGGACGCCATGCCGACGGCAGCCGAGGTCACCGAACTCCTAGCCGACGGACCACGGGAGGCTACCAGTGCGTGACCAGCTCCAGGCCATCCTCGACGCGCGCACGCGCCGCCCGCAGGCCATCGCCGAGGCCGCCGCCCAGCGCCAGCGCCGCACGGAACTGCTGGGCGAGGACAACCAGCTGTTCATCATCGCCGCCGACCACCCGGCGCGCGGCGCGCTGCGGGTCGGGGACCGCCCGATGGCCATGTCGGACCGGGCGGACCTGCTCGAGCGGATGTCGCTCGCGCTGTCCCGCCCCGGCGTCGACGGGGTGCTCGGCACCGCGGACATCATCGAGGACCTGCTGCTGCTCGGCGTGCTCGACGACAAGGTGGTCATCGGCTCGATGAACCGCGGCGGCCTGGCCGGAACGGTCTTCGAGATGGACGACCGGTTCACCGGGTACGACGCGGCGACGATCGCCCGGATGGGGTTCGACGGCGGCAAGATGCTGTTCCGCATCGACCCGGACGATCCCGCCACCGCCCCCACCATGGAAGCCTGCGCCCAGGCGGTCAGCGACCTCGCCTCGCACGCCCTGATGGCGATGGTCGAGCCGTTCATCTCGCACCGGGTCGAGGGCCGGGTGCGCAACGACCTGTCGCCCGAGGCGGTGATCAGGTCCATCGTGGTCGCCTCCGGACTCGGCAACACCTCGGCCTACACCTGGCTCAAGGTGCCGGTCGTGGACGACATGGAGCGGGTCCTGGCCGCGTCCACGCTGCCGGCCCTGCTGCTCGGCGGGGAGGTCAGCGCCGACCAGGACGCCGCCTTCGACCGCTGGCACAAGGCGCTGCAGATGCCGTCCGTGCACGGGCTCGTGGTGGGCCGGACGCTGCTCTTCCCGCCCGACGACGACGTAGCCGGCGCGGTCGATACCGCCGTCAGCCTGATGCGGGGCTAACACCATGGACGAGAAGCTCTATCTCCGGCGGGGCAGCAGCGGCGACGACGCCTTCTCCCTGAACGTGACGCCAGAAAAAGCCGGCTGGACCTACAGCGGCCTCAAGGTCCTGACCCTGCCGCCCGGCGGCACGCACACCTGGCCCACCGGCGACGACGAGCTGCTGGTCCTGCCGCTGGCCGGCTCCGCCTCGGTGACCGTCGAGGGCCATACCTTTGACCTAACGGGCCGGCGCAGCGTGTTCTCCCGTGTCAGCGACTTCTGCTACGCGCCGCGCGACGCCACGATCACGGTGACGTCCGCGGCCGGCGGCGCGTTCGCCCTGCCGAGCGCCCGGTGCGCCCGACGGCTGCCGCCCCGCTACGGCCCGGCCGAGGCGGTGCCGGTGGAACTGCGCGGCGCGGGTCAGGCCAGCCGCCAGGTCAACAACTTCTGCTCGCCCGAGGCGTTCGCGTGCGACAAGCTCATCGCCGTCGAGGTGCTCACGCCGGGCGGGAACTGGTCCTCCTACCCGCCGCACAAGCACGACGAGACGCGCGAGGACGAGGCCGAACTCGAGGAGATCTACTACTTCGAGACCCCCGGGCTCGGCTACCAGCGGGTCTACGGCACGCCCGGCCGCCCCATCGACGTGCTGGCCGAGGTCGGCGCGGGGGACGTCGTGCTCGTCCCGCACGGCTGGCACGGGCCGTCGATCGCCGCCCCCGGCTACGACCTGTACTACCTCAACGTGATGGCGGGCCCGGCTGCGACGCGCGCCTGGCGTTTCTGCGACGACCCGGCCCACGCCTGGATCCGCGGCACCTGGGCCGGCCAGGCCATCGACCCCCGGCTCCCCCTTACCTCGGCAACAGAGACCTCAGCCGCCGAAAAGGAGAGATGACGTGCGCACCGTCCGCCTGACTGTAGCCCAGGCCCTCGTCCGGTTCCTGGCCGCCCAGTACAGCGAGCGCGACGGCGTGCGGCAGCGGCTCATCGCGGGCTGTTTCGGCATCTTCGGGCACGGCAACGTGGCGGGCGTCGGCCAGGCCCTACTCCAGGCGGCCCTGCTCCCAACGGCTGGGACGGGCGAGGCGGACCTGCGCTACTACCTGGCCCGCAACGAGCAGGCGATGGTGCACGCGTCGGTCGGCTTCGCCCGGATGCGGAACCGGCTGCAGGCCTTCGCCTGCACTGCCTCGATCGGCCCCGGCTCCACCAACATGGTGACCGGAGCCGCGCTGGCCACGATCAACCGCATCCCGGTGCTGCTGCTGCCCAGCGACTTCTTCGCCACCCGGGCCGCCAGCCCGGTGCTGCAGGAGCTCGAGGACCCGCGATCGTACGACGTCAGCGTCAACGACGCGTTCAAGCCGGTGTCCAGGTTCTGGGACCGGATCAACCGCCCGGAGCAGCTGCCGTCGGCGCTGCTGGCCGCGATGCGGGTGCTCACCGATCCGGCGGAAACCGGCGCGGTGACGCTGGCGCTGCCGCAAGACGTGCAGGCCGAGGCCCACGACTGGCCAGCAGAGCTTTTTACCGAACGGACCTGGTACGTGCCCCGCCCAATCCCCGAGCCCGCCGCCCTGGCCCGGGCTGCCGCGGTGCTTCGCTCCGCGCGCAAGCCACTGCTGATCGCGGGCGGCGGCGTCATCTACTCCGAGGCCAGCGCGGCGCTGCTCCGCTTCGCGGCGGCGACGGGGATCCCGGTGTCCGACACCCAGGCGGGCAAGGGCGCGCTGGCCTGGGATCACCCCTGTGCCGTCGGCGGCGTCGGGGCGACCGGCTCACCGGTCGCCAACGCGCTGGCCCGCGAGGCCGACGTGGTGCTCGGCGTCGGCACCCGTTACAGCGACTTCACCACCGCCTCGCGCACGGCGTTCCAGAACCCGGACGTGAGGTTCGTGAACCTCAACGTGGCGGCGTTCGACGCGGGCAAGCACGCGGGCGTCGCCCTGGTCGCCGACGCCCGGGCCGGGCTCGAGGCCCTCACCCAGGCGCTGGGCGGGTACCACGTCGACGACGCGTACACCGCCCGGGTGCGAACCGGGAACGCGAGCTGGCAGCAGGTGGTGGACCACGCGTACCACCTGGGTCACCAGCCGCTCCCGGCGCAGACCGAGATCCTCGGCGCGCTGAACGAGTTCATGGCCGCCCGCGACGTGGTCGTGCAGGCGGCCGGGAGCATGCCCGGGGACCTGCAGATGCTGTGGCGCGCCCGCGATCCGAAGCAGTACCACGTCGAGTACGGCTATTCGTGCATGGGGTACGAGATCGCCGGCGGCCTGGGGGCCAAGCTGGCCGATCCGGACCGCGAGGTCTTCGTGCTCGTCGGCGACGGGTCCTACCTGATGATGGCGACCGAGATCGTCACCGCGGTCTCCGAGCGGATCAAGCTGACCATCATCCTGGTCGACAACCGCGGCTTCGGGTCGATCGGCTCGCTGTCGGAGTCGCTCGGCTCGCAGCGGTTCGGCACCCGCTACCGCTACCGCGACCCGGCCACCGGGGTGCTCGACGGCGGCGTCCTGCCGGTCGACCTGGCCGCGAACGCGGCCAGCCTCGGCGCCGACGTGCTGCGGGCCAGGACCGTCAAGGAATTCACCGCAGCCCTCGAGCAGGCCAGGGCGTCGGACCGGACCACGGTCGTGTACGTCGAGACCGACCCGCTCGCCCCCGTCCCGTCCTCGGAGAGCTGGTGGGACGTGCCCGTCTCTGAGACCTCCGCGCTGGAAAGCACGCAGCAGGCCCGCGCGGCCTACGAGGCGGCCAAGCGCGGCCA
>Ga0208696_1002062_pt1 | contig 11127 bp, 9 predicted proteins | sample Sb_taG_9_FD_187711 | JGI IMG/M metagenome (GOLD analysis project Ga0208696, IMG submission 187711) | Peat soil microbial communities from Weissenstadt, Germany - Sb_50d_b_LC metaG (SPAdes) (version 2) | ecosystem: Environmental > Terrestrial > Soil > Wetlands > Peat | place: Germany: Weissenstadt...
TCGGTCTGACCCCAAGCGCACAAGAGTTAGGTGTGGTGTCCCCGGAACTTGTCCTGTCCCCGGAACTTGTCCCCGGAACTCTATGGTGTCCCCGGAACTCCGTGGTGTCCCCGGAACTCCGCTGAGTTGTCTTGAGTTGTCTCGTCTTGACCTCGTTATGGGGAAGCGCTAACCGGCATCCCCATCTTCCTATTTATCCCGAACAAGAGCGCCAGGCCAGAGCTTCCATCTCTCGGAGATTCGTGAACAATCAAGCGCGTTTTAGCTCTCGACGTCTTCCGGCTTCATGGGACGTTCGCCCGGGCCTCGGACGCGAAGGATATGCGCGATGTCCCCGCGAATCACGAACAAGGCACGGTAGGTTCGGCCCTGTCTCGTCCTGAAGAGCATCTGGCGAACTTCCTCCGGGAAGTCATCGGCCTCGGGCGCAATTCCGCAGGACAGTGGATTTGACTTGAGCCGCTCGGCCGAATCCCAGAATGCTTCGTACCAGCGCCTGGCCCCTTCGGGACTTCGCTCGAAGATCCAGTTGAATATGCGGTCGACGTCCGCCTCGGCCTGGGCAGTCGGTTGAACGCGGTAGGTCATCCTCGGGGGGCCATCCCGTGCTTCGCCCGAAATTCGCGGTCGAATTCCTCGAATGGTCGAACGCGCCCGGCGTCGAGATCCGCAAGACCCCGACGGATCGCGGCCCGGGTCTCCTCCCTCTCTTCCTCGGAGGTGTTCTCGTATTCCCAGCGGGCGAGAGCCTGCTCGAGCGTGGGAAGGGATCCGCCCTGTTCGAGCTGCTGGTCGATGAAGCTCTTGAAGGCCTGAAGGTCGTTCGCCCGGTCGGTGGCCATGGTCGTCGCTCTCCTGTTCTTCTGCAAAACTGTACCATCTTCTGCCTTATCAATGAACGCCGATTCTCGCGGCCCCCGTAACTTAGTTGCTTGCAGCAATAAGAATGTCCCGTTCGCCAGCCGGAGCCCAACGGAGAAGTGATCCTGAAATTACCTGAGCCCCGCAATTTGCTTGCAGCAATGAGAGTGTCCCCTTCGCGCGTTCTCCCGATGCGGCGATCGCCGTCCGTGGATTCAGCTTTCGGCCCAGTTCTCGACCTCTAACCCAGGAATCGCAGCCAGATCCGTGTCCTTGGATACGACTGTGCAATTGCCGAGGGCGAACGCAATGGCCGCGACCGTGATGTCGATCTGCTGCATGGGCCTCCCGATGCGGCGAAGTTCTGCGAAGACGCGACCAAATTGCTCGGCCGCCTCGTTTGTGTAGGGCCAGACCACCAAGCGCGAAAGCGCTACACGCAGGCGATGAATATTCCTGTCGCGGGAGATGCTTCCCTCCACGCCGGACCACAGCTCACCCAACACCGGGATGCAAATACCTATCCGATTCCCAGCGCGCCGCGCGACGTCCACGCGCAGCACGACCTTGGCATTGCTGCCGATAAACTCTTGCGCGATGCCGGTGTCGAGGAGGTAGCGCATTATCCGGCCGCTCCCTCCTGCATCTGACGCCGCACGGCTTCGACGTTATATTGGCGCATCTGTTCAGCGAAATCGGCAATCCGCTTGGCCTCATCGGGCGTCAACTCGAATGGCTCGATGGTCTTGATCCACGCTTCCTAGTCCGCAAGGCTTTCCGGATCATCGCGCCACTCGGACTCGTCGATCCCGATCTTCTCGAGCCGGGCCATCGTCGGCTCGATCAACACCTCGGTTCCGTCCGGCCAGTCGAGCGGTACCTTCAGGTCGAGCCGGCCCCGCATCACGGTCGCCTTGATCGCGTTCATCCTGACTCCTTGCTGAAAAGTCTCGACCCCCGGGGGGGGCTTGGCAACGGGGTCGTATGGGTCCCAACTCCACAGGAGACTGTTCGTCGCCGCGAAATCGTGCTTCGGGAAGGCCCCGATTTAGAGTGACGAGAAATCTGCCTGCCGTGGGCGCCGCACACTTACACCCGCGAATGGACCGGCGGCCAATCGAGGACAGCAATCCCGTTTAGATCCATCTTGTATTCTAGTCACTGGGCCGGATCACGTTCGATAGAGTGCGGAGTCCAGCATGCTTCAGTGAGAGGTGAAAGGGGCCGCCCACGTTTCCTTGGTACCGGAAAGTGGGTGCCCCTTCCGCTGCCCCCTTCCGCTGCCCCCTGAAGAAACTGGCGTCGAGCGACTTGGCCACGAGAGAACGCTCAACGGGTGAGTGGCGAGTGGGGAAGAATCCATTGATTTTGTGCGCAGCAATCGCCCGGTCGGTGACATACTGAAATAGAGGGGGTGCGACACGAAGCTGCGGATGTAGCTATTATGACTGGCCGACAACCAGGACATAACCCAGTGTGCGACCACTGGTACCCCACCAAGACGTGCGGTCGGAATAATCCGACGGCACGAAGCTCTTGGGACAACGTAACCTCACCCGATCCGGGTGGCCGGGGCTCTCGCGAGAGGACCCGACGACTGCTAGCGCCAAGGCGGTCGGGGGCCAGGGTGGATGGCATGGCTAACTCAGGTGAACTGCTGATAAACGCCGTGATTTCAAGCAAGCCAAAGGCGCTGACAGGCTTGAACCAAAAAGGTAAGTGGCCAGGTGCAGGGGGTTCCCTTTCCCCTGCCGTCGCTGTCGAGCCATCGGCGGAGAGGCAGAGCCTAAACCATCCATGGTACATCCGTGGAACGTGGTAAGCCCGTCATCCTCCCTTCAGGGTAGGTCCGCCGCAAGGCGTGACCGATGGGACGACGGGAAAGGGATGAGGGAAGAAGCGAATGCCGCTCGGTAACCGACCGGATAGAAGGTGAATCCTCCCACGGATGACATCCCTTCACCGCGAAAGCGGGCTGACTTCCCTCAGGTGTTCCGTCACGAGAGAACCTTGGCCAACCGACTCAGGGAGACAAGCAGATATGTCGGCGGCAGAAATGCTCGCTGGTGCGGCTCCGGAGCGCACACCCGACTGGCATTCCATCAAATGGAAGACGGTCTGGCGTACGGTTCGTCGGCTCCAGGCGCGTATCGTGAAGGCTGTTACGGAGGGCAGATGGAATGAAGTCAAGGCTCTGGTTTATCTGCTCACGCACTCGTTCAGTGGCCGGGCTCTGGCCATCTTACGAGTCGTCAGTAATTCGGGTGCGAAGACTCCCGGTGTGGACGGGATTCTCTGGAACACACCGGAAGCCAAGTCGACCGCTTTCAGCACTCTGCGTCGGCACGGTTACCAACCGCAACCGCTCCGCAGGGCGTACATTCCCAAAAGCAACGGCAAGCGGCGCCCACTGGGGATTCCCACAATGACCGATCGAGCCATGCAAGCATTATACTTGCTGGGCCTCGATCCCATTGCGGAATCTCGAGCCGACGGCCATTCCTATGGCTTTCGACTCGAACGCCGTTGTGCCGACGCCCTCGATCAAGCTCACATCGTGTTGGGGAATCGGCACGGTCCACAATGGATTCTGGAAGGGGACATCAAAGCTTGCTTTGATCGAATCAGCCATGACTGGCTCTTGACGCACATTCCCATGGACCAGCAATTGCTGCGGAAATGGTTGAAAGCGGGCTTCCTGGAGAAGCACGCCTGGTTCGCCACCACGGAAGGAACACCTCAAGGCGGGATCATTTCACCCGTCCTGGCGAATTGGACCCTGGATGGACTGCAACGGCTGTTGGCGGAACACTTCGCCGAGACGCCGAAACGACAATGGAAGTCTAAAGTCCACCTGATCCGCTATGCGGATGACTTCTTGATCACGGGCATTTCGAAGGAACTCCTTCGTGATCAAGTTCAACCTCTCGTGGCGCACTTCTTGAAGGGACGTGGTTTGGAACTCTCCCACGAGAAGACCCAGATCACGCATGTAGAGGACGGCTTCGATTTCTTAGGACAGAACGTGCGGCGTTACCACTGCGGCAAGGTTTTGACCAAGCCGTCATCGCGCAGCGTCAAGACGTTCTTGACCAAGATTCAGGAAACCATCGACGACTCGGGCAGCCTGACGGCAGGAGAAATGATCCGGCGTTTGAATCAGCAAATCAAGGGCTGGACCATGTATCACCGTTATGCGTCGAGCAAACGCACCTTTACGTATGTGGATCATCGGATCTTCCAAATGGTGTGGCACTGGTGCCGGCGACGGCACCGGAATAAGAACCGGACGTGGATCAAGACGAACTATTTCCGGCAAGACGGTCACCGCCACTGGGTCTTCACCGGCAAGCTGTATGACCAGAAAGGCCAAGGCTGGCCGATCCAGTTGATGGCCGCGGCGCAGGTGAAGATCATTCGTTACGTGAAGATCCGCAGCGCCGTCAATCCTTACGATCCGGAGTGGGAACTGTACCTGGAAGCACGGTGGGGCTGGCAACTGGCCCAAACGCGAGCGGGTCGCAGCCGGATCGAATACCTATGGAAAGAGCAAAAGGGACGATGCGTGGTGTGCGAACAACCCCTGCGTCCCGCAGAGGGCGACTGTCACATCCACCATCGGATCTGGCGCAGCCGAGGCGGTCCGGACACGGCCGACAACTTGGAGTTGTTGCATGCCAACTGTCATCGGCAGATCCATGTGCAGGAACGACTGACCAAAGCGACCGCGTCCCGGGAGGGACGTTCGTGAAGGCTTGAGCCGGATGAGGGGAAACTTTCAAGTCCGGTTCTGAGGGGAGGGGGTGGCGGCGACGCCGCCTCCTTACCCGACCCTCTCGCCGAGATCCGGCCCCGTTCGGTCTTTGGTAACTCGGCGATGGAGGGAGACGGCGCGGATAGGAAAGCGCCAGAACGAAGCCAATGACGGCTCATGCATCGCGCCGCGCTGACCATCGTCGCGAGTTCAGGCGAGGGCGCGGACTTTAGCAGAGCGCCACTTCGTCTTGCGTCGGTTCTCAATCCGGAGGCAGTCCCCGCCGCAACCTGCGTTCGGCACGCTTTTCGAGCCGGCGGGCCCGCCGCTCCTCGCGTTGCGTCCGTCTCTGCTCGGGCGTGAGCTGCCCCGGACGACCATTCGGCTGGTCGAGCTCATCATCGGGATTGTCCGGAACGGGCTGCACGCGGCGGTCGCCAGGCGCAGGGGCAGCTCCCCCGCCAGCCGGCGGGTTGCCGCGCGAGGCAGGAGCGCCCGGGTCAGGAGGAGGAGGCAAGGGCTGATCGTTGCCCGGGGCGACAAACGGGGGGAAAAAGTCGCGCCGCAGCCCATTCCGCCCCGGGCCGCCCTGAAGGATGCGGCCCAGGCCGTTGACCCCGGCCCCAATCACGCTGTCCAGCATGTTCAGACCCAGATCCTTGAATCGGTCCTTGATCGCGTCGCCGTTGATCCTGGGCTTCTTGAAGGTCCCGGTGATCGGAAGCTGGAGCTGGGCATTCTCGAGGATGTCCGACAGGACCGGGATATTTCTTCTGGGAGGCACCATGGCGAAGCTGGCCACGAGGTTCAGGTTCTGATCGAAATCGACCCAGCCCTCGATGCCGATTGCCGCGACGTTCGCCAGCGGGATGATCAAGCCTTCCTGGTAGATCTTCCGGCCGACGATCCGGACCGAGACCGGGTCGCGGAGCACCAGGAGCGGACGCTGCTCCTGCCGGAAGACGCCGAGGATCTGCTCGGCCAGCGGGCCCGGCATGAACTCGACCGAGTCGAACAGCACGTCGCCGTCAATCTTCGGCTCGGCATCTGGGCCGGCACTCATCGGCAAGAAAGCTTCGTTCAGCGCCAGCGAAACGCGGCCCCGGACGCGGGTCGCCTGATCGAGCACCGGCGCGACGAACGAGAGAACCCGGTGCGAGACCTCGTCGTTGACGACCGCGTCGAGCAGACCGGACGACGCTCCCAGATGCAACCATGTCTGACCCTGCTTATCCGTCATCACGGTGGGCTCCAGGTGCAGGCGGCCGGCGTTGAGCGTCGAGTCGATCGGATCGATGCGTGTCTTACCGTCCTGGACGCGCACGACCGCCGCCGTCCGCCCCAGCCGCATGCCGAAGACGTCCACCTGCTCGAGGTTGACCCCAAGCTCACCATTCATTCCCGCGAGCAAGTCCTGGTTGCCCGCCTTCGGAAGCGTGCCGGCAATGCGCCAGGCGCGCGGCGATCCCGTGATCGACGCGTTCGGCTCGACCTTCCGCGCCAGCAGTTCCGAGAGTGCTTTCCAGTCCGGGCTGAGCGTCCCCCGGAGGTCGAAGCGGGGCGTGCCGGCGAGGTCGGTCACCGGCCCGGCGCCCTCGATCTGCCCGTACGGGGTCACGACCGCCAGCTCGGAAAAATCGAGCCGCTCGAACTTCCGGGCGATGGTTCCTCGCACACTCGCCGCCGCATTCTTGGCGAGCTCCGTGCGCGCACCGTCGCCGCTCAACTGGGCCAGGTCACGAACTTGTACTCCGGCCGCAAATTCCCAACCCTCCGCGTTCTGCCGGCCCTGCAGCAGGCCGCTGAGCGATCCCGCCAGTCGAGGTTGATCCAGGCCCGCCAGGCTGCTCAGCGCTGGCACGTCCCCTGTGAGGTTGACGTCAAGCCAGGCGGCATCGCGGGTCTTCAGCCCTCCCACCCGGACCTGGGTCGGCACCAGGGCAAGCGGCTTGAGCTTGGCCCCGGCCGGTCCGGAATCCGCCGTGATTGTGAGCTCATCCTTGGTGATGTCGTACTTGCCCTTGCCTGACCAGCGTGCCGGTTCGCTGGGCAGGAACTGTCCCCCCGGCCCGACGATCGGCACCAGCGACACCAGGATCTGGTCGAGCGTGACTTCCTTGTCGCCCCAATGCGCCTGGAGTGCTGACTCCGCCTTCTGCTTCTTACCGCCGGCGACAAGCTGGGTCTGCGCCCTGGTGTCGATCGCGATGACCCCGCTCGGCTGATCGAGCCCGGCGTTCAGTGTGATTTCCTCGAGATCGCTTTGCCCGGTGAGGGAAAGCTGATGAAGGCTGGTGGGCAGCCCTGAAGGTGCCGCCCCTCCTTTGACCGCAAGCATGGCAACGACCTTGTCGCGGTGCAGGGTCTCGACGGCGGGCAGCCCACTGGCGCCCAGGCCCTTGAACTCAGCATTCGCCCCGATCTCGAACCGGCTGGCGATCCGCTGGTACTTGGCATCGATCTTTCCCTGGCCGGCAAGCTCGATCCGCCCCAGATCAACCCAGTCGTGCAGCCGCTGGGTCGCCGCCCCCAGGTCAATCGTCGCGGACACGTTGATCCCCCGGTCCAGGTTTCCCTGACCGGTCGCGGTCAGGAAGGGCGTTTGCACGTCGAGCTGTTCCAGGCTCAGGCTGTCGGTCTGACGGTGGAGCCGGGCGGTGAAGGTCGCGGGATCGCGAAATGACAGGCTCTGGGTGCCGTGCCGGGCGGTCAGGTCGCTGAGGCGGGCGGTCGCAAGAATGGTCTGCCCGGCTTTCCCCGCATCGCCACTCACGTCCGCGCGCAGCTCGACGGACCCTTTTTCCAGGCGCAGGTCGTCGCGCAGTCGCATGGTCCGGGGAATCTGCCGCGCCAGCGCGGCGAGGTCCAGATTCCCTTCCACATGGGCCCCGCGATCGTTGACTGGAGGGAAGGAGCCTGATGCTTTGATCGCGCCCACCGGCGCTGTCACGTCCAGACGCTCGGCCGTCCAGCTCCCGTCTTTCCGGCCTGCCTTCCAGACCGCGGTGATCGTATCCAGACGCAATTCATCGCCCGAGAGTGCCGATCCCGTCGCATGCAGGCCAAGCACCTGGGCATCGCCCCCGAGCGCTAGCTCACCGCTCTTGTGGCGGGCGTCGATCGTTCCACTGAAAGCTCCTCGGGCCTTGATCCGAGCGCTGGAGTATGCCCATGGCCAGTGATTCCCAATGATCGAAACCTCCAAATCCTCGGGCAAGCCATCGGTCTCTTTTCCCCGGCTCATGCTTCCCTGGATCTGCACGCGCCCCGGCTCAGTGTTCTCTCCGGCTCGCTCCAGCTTCATTCGCCAGGCGATCGGCTGCGGATAGGCGTTGAGGTCGAGCTCGATATCGGCCTTGTCGGCCAGGAACGGTTCCTCGAGGCCCTCGTTGCGAAAACGGAGCCTCCCGTCAACGACCCGCACCAGCAGAGTCAGATCCGGCTCGTCCTTGAGGATCGGCTTGAGAGTCTCGAGCAGATCAACGCTCCCGCCAGCCGAGCGCTCGATGTCCACCGCGGCCTGATCGAGCGTGAGCGTCGCGGACGCAGGCCGGGTCAGCAGGATCTCCCGCAGGCTCCAGCTAAAATGGACCTGGGGCGAGACGACGATGTCATCGCCCTGTGCATCGCGTAGTACCAGTCCGTCGATCTCCGTGGGGCGATTCCAGAACACTCTCAGGTGCGCAAACCGGACGGCTCCCGGAGCCATCACCCGGGTGGCCAGGCTGGCCAGCAATCGCTGCATCGCGGGAACTTCGATGATCCAGGGCAGCGCCAGCAGCAAGGCGAGGAGGCCGGCCATACCGCCAATCGGCGCGACGAACAACCAGCGTACCCAGCGACGCCGCGGTTTCGGAACGTCCTGAGATGATGTCATGGGGTCCATTCGACTCTTCGCCCTCGGGTTCTTCCAGAACAATGATCCGGTCGACCTTACCCGGCCGACCTTGACCCGGCACTCCCCATCCATCTTACCTCTCGTCCCTCAAAGGACCACAGCGCAGGGCCCATGGAAGGACGCGAAGAGCCTTTTCGAGTCGCGTATTCTCTGCCTGGTCGTATCCGCAGCCTCTTTCTGACAAGGTATTTACGATCGACACTGAAGGAGGTCTCCGGAGTGACAACGGAGGCAGATTCGCAGGGGCCGGCGAAATGCCCAGTAAAGAGCGCGAGGGTGGATTCAGCACACGCGCAAGCAGTGACGAGTTGGGAGGACTGCGTGTCAGGGCACCGGGGCTTTGGGCCTGGGGCCTGTGCTGGCTGATTCGGCCTGCTCCCCTTGGCCGGACTGGCCGCTCTGCTCGCGTTCTGGCGCCAGGACGACACAAAACCAGCCTGGACGGATCGCTAGCCTTCTGGCATCATTCCCGTTCAACCCTTCAGATTTTCCCTTTCCAGGGCGTTCGCCCGGTACGTGGGACCCGTCTGGTTTTGAACCCCACCACGGGCCCTGTCTCCGCTCCATCATGAGCGAGGATGGTATGGCGATGATCCGTCGTTCGCTGGCGTTACTGGTGATGCTGGGACTCACGGCCGTGACGATCGCGGGCTGCGAGAGCTTGCGTCAAGCGATCCGCTCGGGCAGCGATGATCACGCCCAGAAGAGCGTGAAACCGACGAGCGGGGTCGCCGAGGCCTCGGCTGTGGAATCCGACCCCAGCAAACTTCAAGCTGTGGACTCGGATACCAAGAATCCTCAGCCGTTCTTCAAGAACAATCGCCCCTCCGGAGGTTGGAGCTCGGAAGCTCGCGAGATCGAGAGCCACCTCGGCGTGGGTCCCTGAGCAGAGCAGCCTGGTTGGATATTGAATCGGAATGGTTGCAGGATCACGAGTGATCTCGCGGTACAATAACGAATAGCAGGCTCGGTTCGCTGCCATGCCTCGCGTGGCTGTGAATATCGAACGAGGCAGGCAGCTTGCGAGGTCACCAGGTGAGAAATCCGATCGTTCAAGCGTTCTGGAACCGCCTGCTCGGTGACCGCGGCGAGCAAGAGGCCGCTCGCTACCTCCGGCGCCAGGGTCTGCGGATCTTGCACCGCGGCTATCGGACCAATCACGGCGAGATCGATCTGATCGCACTCGACGGCAACGTTATCGTCTTCGTTGAGGTCAAGGCCCGCCGACAGGGAGTGCCCGCTGAGGCCGTCACCACGGAAAAACAGCGCCGGCTGACCCTTGCAGCCCTCCATTTCCTGAAAAAACACGGCCTGCTCGAGCAGCGAAGCCGGTTCGACGTCGTGGCCGTCATCTGGCCAGAAGATGACAACCCTCCCCAGATCGAACACATCCGCGACGCGTTCGAGGCTATTGGACGAGGTCAGATGTTCCGCTGATGACTCGGGCAAGAAAATAGCGACGGAAAGCGGCACGGCTCACGATCGAGCCGCTTCCATGATCGCGTCGAGTGCCTTCATCTGGGCCAGCCCATCTTCCGCGGGCTCAACCAGGCGGCCGGCCGAGACCGAGGTCGCGAAGGAGTCAATCATCGCCGCATACTGATCGGCCATCTCGAATTCCAGGTTCTTGATCAGGTCGGTCCCTGCATCCGAGTCCGAAGCGGAACCGATCGTCCGCAACCGCGCGATCGGCTGCTGTTTCATTGGTGGCAGATAAGCGTCGGGTACGTCGATCACGCCCCGGGTTTTCACCAGCTCGTAGACGCAACGGAACGGCTGCTCGAAGCTGCAATCGATCGAGGCCAGGACGCCGTCGGGAAATTCCAGGCTGGCGGTCAGCGTCAGATCGACGCCAGTTGGACCGAATCGCGCCCGAGCCCGGACCGACTCGGGCTCAGCGCCCGCGAAGAACCGCGCCGTGCTGATTCCGTAACATCCGACGTCCCAGAGCGAACCGCCCCCTCGCGCCGGGTCCAATCGCCAGTCGCCGGGCTCGATGGGAAACGAGAATGACGACCGGATCAAGCGTAACTCGCCGAGCAAGCCGGCGGCAACACGCGCGCGGAGTTCGAGCGCGCGCGGCTGGTGCCTCCACATGAAAGCTTCCATCAAGAGCACCCCGCGTGATCGGCATTGCTCGACCATTTCGCGGGCCTCCACCGCATTGAGCGCCAGCGGTTTTTCACACAAACGTGCTTCCCAGCCTCGGCCGTGGCGACGACCCACGGCTTGTGGAGTTCGTTGGGCAGCGGGATGTAGACGGCGTCGATTTCCGGGTCTTCTAGCAGTCCCTGGTGGGTTTCATGGCTCTTGAGAATCTTGAACTCGTCACACCAGGCACGAGCCGTGGCTGGATTTCGACTTGCCAGCGCGACCAGCCGCCCGGTTTTCGACGCCTGGATGCCAGGAATCAGCCCACGCCGGCTGATCCGGGCGCACCCAAGAATTCCCCATCGCAGGTTCATGTGACTTCTCTCAACGATGTGTTCGGGAACAGACACGTCGACCGCCAAGTCTCTGGCCTTGGGATACCAAAGGCCAACAAAAAGAGCCGCCCTGGAATCGCTTCCACGATTCCAGGGCGGCTCTTGGAAAGATCCCGGCGATAACCGAC
>Ga0208696_1002063_pt1 | contig 11108 bp, 6 predicted proteins | sample Sb_taG_9_FD_187711 | JGI IMG/M metagenome (GOLD analysis project Ga0208696, IMG submission 187711) | Peat soil microbial communities from Weissenstadt, Germany - Sb_50d_b_LC metaG (SPAdes) (version 2) | ecosystem: Environmental > Terrestrial > Soil > Wetlands > Peat | place: Germany: Weissenstadt...
ACGGGCCGAGCTACCGGCCGAACAAGGCACCCGCGCGTGTCGTCCCCACCGGGAACACGAACGCCAGCTAGAATAAAAACAGGGCCAGGACCTGGGGAATTACTGGAGCATCCCGGGTTTCATGCACACCTGGTTCTGTGTGACGCAGCTTCGCCAGGTGGGCTCTGCTGTGGTGAGGTTACCGGGCTGGGAGCCCGGGCCTGAATTTGTGTAATTTTTCCTTCCTCTTCTGATTATCGAACGCCAGTTCACTTCGTTCCCTGGGCGTCCGCTGGTGCGCAGGGCCACGGCGGTCACCGGACGCGCCGCGCCCTGGGGAGGGGCAGGCCTGGGCCTGCCCGCTTCTCCTGCCCGTGGGGCCGCCGGAGGCTCAGCGCTCAAGGCCGGGCTTCGCGTGTACCTGTGCCAGGCAGCTGGACGGTCCGCGGTTGCCCTGCGGTCACAGCCGGCCTTGACGCTGAGGGGCGGCCCCGTACCCTCGCGCGGCGCGTCCCCCAGCCACAGCGCGGCAGCCCTTCCCTGAAGGTGGCGGCGGCGAAGCCGCCTCTTTCCCCGGTCTGGGCCGCGCAGCGGCCGGCCCGCGGTCATGCGGCGTCCTGCGCCTGCTGGTAGTACTCTGCCTCGGCTTCGGCAGGGGGCCTGCGACCGAGCCGGTGCATCAGCCGGCTGGTGTTGTACCAGTGCACCCACGCGGCGGTGATGCCCTCCACGTCGGCCAGGGTGCGCAGCGGGCCGTCCCGAAACGGGGAGTCCCCGCGGATGCACTCGGTCTTGTACAAGCCGATGGTCGTCTCCGCCAAAGCGTTGTCCAGGGCATCCCCGACCGTGCCGACCGAGGGCCTCAGCCCGGCCAGCAGCAGGGTCTCGGTGAAGTGCACCGAGGTGTACTGCGACCCGGCGTCGCTGTGGTGGATGGCCGGCCCGCCAAGCGGGTGGCCCTGCCGCGCCCGCCAGGCGGCGGCCTGCCGGATCGCCCGCTCCACGAACGCGGTCTCCTTCGACAGCGAGCACTCCCACCCGGCGATCAGCCCGGCGAACGCGTCGATGACGAACGCGGCGTACCCGAACCCCCCGCCGTCCAGCGGCACGTACGTAAAGTCCGCCACGTGCAGCTGCCCGGGCCGGCCCGCTTTGAAGTTCCGCCGCACCAGGTCCGGGGCCCGCGCATGGTCCGGGTCCGGGATCGTGGTCCGCACCGTGCGGGCCCGGGTGACGCCCCGCCACCCGTGGGCCCGCATCAGCCGCTCCACCGTGCACTTCGCGACCGTGATGTCCTGCCGGTTCAGGTGCTCCCACATCTTCACGCTGCCGTACAGGCACTCCGGCGGGCGGCGGCCGTTCTCATCAGGCTCGTAGATCCCGGCCAGGATCTCCGTCAGCGCCGCGTCCTTCAGCGCTCGCCGCGACGGCGGCCGGGACCGGCGCGCCCAGTACGTCCGCGGGGCGATCGCGATGCCCTGCGAAGACAAGGCACGACAGATCGGCACGACCCCGAACCGGCCGCGGTGGGCATCGATGAACGCGCAGATCAGCGGCGCAGCGGGTCGTGCTCCCGCGCGAAGAAACCCGCTGCCGCCGACAGGATCTCGATCGTGCGCTCCAGCTCGCTGACCTTGCGCTTGAGCTCTCGGATCTCCCTGGCGGCCTCCGTGGTCACCCCGGGGGCCTGGCCCTCATCGACGGCCGCCTGGCGGATCCACTTGCGCAGCGTCTCCGGGGTCATCCCCAGCCGCCGCGCCACCGCGGTGATCGCCGCGTACTCCGACGGATAGTCCCCGGCGTGCTCACGCACCAGCCGGATCGCCTTGGCCTTGGTGTCCTGGTCGTACCTGACCGGCATGAAACGTACATCCTTCCCAAGTAAGGAAGTATGCACGAAACTCGGGACGATTCATACTTGATCAAACCCCTGGGGAATAAGGTGATCGCCCACACCCCTTCAGTCCGGTCCGTTCGAGGCGCGCAGAATGGAATCTTCTGTCGCGTCGCTGTCTTCTGGCGAATGCGAGGCGAAAGTTCAGCAGCCGGAACAGTAGCGCTGTCAACGGCGCGTGAATTCTGACCCCCTGGCGGCATGCCACGCCGGGGTCAGTATTCACGCGCCGCCGACAAGCGCCTGGTAGCGAGGGCATGGGAGAGGTCTGCGGGACCGTCCGCCGACCTCAAGCGGGCCTGCAGGCTAACTCCATATTCCCGCGCCGAACACGTCTCGGCCCACCAGCCGACAGCCGAAGAACTCAGCAGTGGCCTAGCGGGTACGTCTGACCTAATGATTCCGGCCACGTCAACGGCAACCGAGTTTCAGAGTGTTACGGTCAGGAAGCCCTCGAGGGTGGCTTGTTCCTCGAACGTGGGCGGGACGCAGCCGTTTGGCTAGGGAGACCGTTCGGGTCGATAACTGCGATGGTGCCTGCCCACGCCGATCCTGCCCAGCATGCCAATCAGTGGCAGACCCACACCCCGGCTCCGATCACGCCGACCTGGAGGCGCCCAGGCGGCGCCTGGCCCGGATCACTGAACCAGCATGCCTGCCAATCGTAGGTCGCATCCGCCATGGTGGGCTCGGTGGTGGCTCAGGTAGAACCGATCGATGTTCCGGCTTTCCAGTGATGTCCTCTCTGTATCCGCCCATGGTGACATCGGTGTCGGCTGCGTGACCCGTGTACTCGGCGCCCCGCAGCGCCTCGATCATGGACTCGGGCACGATGGCCCCGTGCCCGGTGCCGCTGATGGCGACATGCGTTGATGACGCACCATTTAGAGTGCCCCGTTGGCCATAGCACTCTGAAATCAGGTTGACAAAGCCACCCCGCAGCGCGGCATAGGCGTGGGTGTGCTGGAAACAGCTCGCTGGCAGCTGACCGCCTATAAGACGTTAGCGAGACTCAGGACTAGTAGCCCTGCGCGCGTGGCGACCGTCAACTCGTTGCCATGGACCGCGAGTGCCTGGACGACGTCACGAACCGGAAGGCTGTGCAATTGTCGGCCAGCGGGCAGATCCCAGAGCCGTACTGTCTCGTCCTCGCTGCCGGTGGCTAGCAGGACCCGCCCGTCTGGCAAGTGCACCTCGGTCACCGCGGTCACCCCGCGGGTGTGGCCGGTAAGGGGGTCGCCGACCGGGGTACCGGTGGCGGGGTCCCACAGCCGCACCGTGTCGTCCTTGCTGCCGGTGGCTAGCAGGACCCGCCCGTCTGGCAAGTGCACCTCGGTCACCGCGGTCACCCCGCGGGTGTGGCCGGTAAGGGGGTCGCCGACCGGGGTGCCGGTCGCGGGGTCCCACAGCTGCACCATCCTGTCGAAGTCGCTGCCGGTGGCCAGCAGGACCCGTCCGTCCGGCAAGCGCACCGCGGCGACCGCGCGGGTGTCGTGGGCGGGGAGGTCGCCGACCGGGGTGCCGGTGGCGAGATCCCACAGCGGTACCTTCAGGTTCCATATACCGGTACAGGTGGCCAGCAGGACCCGCCCGTCTTCTAGCGGCACCGCCGCAAATGCCGTTACGGGGCTGTCGTGCCGGAATCTCAGGGGCCGCAGCCCGCGACGAACCGCCTTGCCGGTGGCGGGGTCCCACAGCCGCACCGTCCTGTAGTAGCTGGTCGCTAGCAGCACGGGGGCATCCGGCACCTGCACTGCAGCTACCGCGCTCACCCAGGGGGCGCGGTTAGGCCGGTTCAGTCGTCGGTTCAGTGGCCGCAGCCTTTGACGAGCCGCCTCTCCGGTGGCGGACTCCCAGAGCCGCACCGTGCCGTCATCGCTGCCGGTGGCCAGCAGGACCCGCCCGTCCGGAAGCGGCACTGCGGCTACCGTGGTCACTTGGCGGGTGTGGCCGGTCAGGGGGTCGCCGACCGGGGCGCTGGCGGGGTCCCAGAGCCGCACGGTGCCGTCGCTGCTGCCGGTGGCCAGCAGGACCCGCCCGTCCGGAAGCGGCACTGCGGCTACCGCGGTCACCCGGCGGGTGTGGCCGGTCAGGGGGCCGCCGACCGGGGCGCCAGTGGCGGGGTCCCAGAGCCGCACCGTGCCGTCGCTGCTGCCGGTGCCCAGCAGGACCCGCCCGTCCGGCAGCGGCACTGCGGCTAGCGCGGTCACGAGGCCACGGTGACGCAGTTTTAGTCGTCGCAGCCGGTGACGCGCCGCCTTGCCCGTGGCGGGGTCCCACAGCCGCACCCTGAAGGAACTGCTTGCGGCCAGCAGGACCCGACCATCCGGCAGCGGCACCGGAGTGACCGCAGTAACCCCGAGGGGGCTACTGCTGACGGCACGGCGTTCGATGACCGGGGCAAGCACCCAAGACGACGGATCAGAAGGGCCCTCAGGGGCGAGATCCCACACCCACACCCTTGAGTCTCCGCTGCCAGCGGCCAGCAGGACTCGCCCGTCGGGTAGCGAGACCGCGGTCATCGCGGTTACCGCGATGGGGCTGGAGCCGACGGTTAGGTAATAGGCAAGGTCAGCGGCGGGATCCCACAGCCGCATGCTCCTGCTGGTCTCTTTACTGCCGGTGGCCAGCAGGACCCGCCCATCCGGCAGCGGCACTGCGGCCAACGCTGCCACCGCGGCCCAGCCGGTGAGGGGGTTGCCGACCGGGACGCCGGTGGCGGGGTCCCACAGCCGAATGGTGCCGTCGCCGCTGCCGGTGGCCAGCAGGACCCGCCCGTCCGGCAGCGGCACTGCGGCCAACGTTGCCACCGCGGGCAAGCCGGTGAGGGGGTTGCCGACCGGGACGCCGGTGGCGGGGTCCCATAGCCGAATAGTGCCGTCGTCGCTGCCGGTGGCCAGCAGGACCCGCCTGTCCGGCAGGCACACCGCGGCGACCGCGGTCACCGCGCCGGTGTGGCCGGCCAGAGGCACGCTCATCGCGTCGCGCACGAAGCGTCGCGCCCATTTCAGATGCAGCGTCGACGACGTCGTCGCGCTGTCGCTTCCTAGGACCCAGCCGGTTTGGTGTGCCTGCGCCAGCTGGCGAACTGTAGTGCGATCAGCTTGAGATACGCTGGCAATGAGGTGGCGGCTCAGTACGGTCGATGCCACTTCGACCGGTAGTTGTCTGCGGCCGAATGAGGTCGCGAGAACGTCTGAGGCGAGGGCGTCGACATCGAGAGCGTCCAGAACCTCTGTGGCGCCGGCCAGCTGGTCCCAGGCGCGCGCCTCCGCCACGTGGCCTGACAGGCGACGGCGGACGTAAGCATTCATCCCTTGCGGGATCTCACGCGCCTGTGCCAACAGGGCGGTGACGATCCGCAGGTGCCTCTCGGCGAGGATGGTCGTGTCGTGCCCTGTCGCGCCCGCGGCCGCACCTGGGGTCAGGCTCCACTCTTGACCTGCGGCGGCCTCGGGGGTTCGGCCGTCTAGCCGGGCGATGAAGTACTCCTGGAAGGTTCTGTGGGCCAGTCGATACACGCTCTGGCCGTCCTCGGCGTCGAGCATGATGTAGGGCGCCGCCAAAGCAAGGAGCTTGTCGATGTCGGTCTCGGTGACTCGCTGGCTATCGGCCAGGGCGCCTGCGACGGTTGCCCAGATGCGGTCAGCGCGCGGGACGCCACGTCCGCGTGATAGGGCGAGGGCCTCCAGGAGCGGATCCGTCAAGGGCGCGGCCTCGGACAGGCGTCTGACGGCAGTCGCGAATAGCGCCTGGTGGTCGTGGCTCAGAAGGTCTGTCAGTTCGTCGTGTGCGCTGGCGGTAAGGAGCCGAGGTCGGGCGAGGATCTCGTGGACGGCTAGGCGCGCATACAGGAACTGGCGGCGTTTCTCGCCGACTGATGCCGCCATTGCCTGGATGGCGTCATCGTCGATTTCTAGGTCTTTATTCCATGACCTGCGGGCGGCTTGCAGCCGCCGGGTGACGTATACGGCTACCGCTTCTGAGTCTTGGTCTACGGTAACGGTGGTCAGTCGATCGGCTCCGCTGAGGGCATCCAGGAGGTTGCTGTCATCGGGCCGTGGTGTGTCCGGGCCCTCGTGCGTGGACCGCCTCGTTCCGACGATGACGCGGCATCCTGGCACCAACGACACTCGACGCAGGACGGCGCTCCCGACTGTGAGTGGGTCTTGCGATTCGTCGAGTGCGTCGGCGAGCACAGTGAACGGCGTGATACGCGCCTGGAGCTGTCCCAGGAGCCACTCGATACGGTCTCCGACTTCGGTGCCCGCCGGTGGGGTTCCGAAGCCGGCGGCATGCGCCAGGCGGAGCACTGTGTCGGATGGAGTCAGCCCGGTCAGGTGTATGACGGCGTCGAATACGTTGTCCGCTGGGCGCTCGTCCGACGGAAGCCGCGTGAGCTGACCAGCACGGATGAGGAGGTCACGCAAGGGCGGCGTTGTGTGGACGAGGATGTTGCCCAGCAGCGCGGATTTCCCGCCACCGGCCGGGCCTGTGACTGCGAGGAGACCTTCATCAGTGGTGCTCAGCCACGTGGCTATCCGGCGGTGCTGCTCGACCCGCCCGACGAAGTACCACGCCAGCTCGCCTTGCTCGCCGCCCTGAGCTTTCGCGACGAAATGGCCTCGCTGGTCCTCCGGCAGTGACTGCAGAAAGGACCTCAGCTCCAGGTAGATGTCTTGGGGGGCAGTGACCTGCGCGGCGAACTCCCGCGGTCGCTGCAGTGGAGCGGCCTTGCTCAAACCGATGGTGATGACCTTGCCAGGATCGATGAACTGCTCCAGTTTCCAGACGAGGTCATGGATCGGGACGCTGTCGTCGTTGGTGGTGTAGGTGTTGAGCGCGTCTTTCAGGGCCTTGCGGAACCTGCCGAGGAAGGAAGACCCCTTTCCGCCGACGCCGATCAGGCCGAGCCGGTCGGGTGGGTTGGGTCGTTCTAGGACAGCAGAGCCAAGCCGTTCGACGAACCGCTCCGCCCCGCACGCCTCGATGACGATCAAGGTCCAGGTTCCGGGGGCGTTGCGTCGGCGTGACCACTCACCGGTGATGTGGTCCGCCAGATGGTCTGGGCGGATGCCGGTGCCCTGCATGGGCTGCTGGGTCTCATAGGAAGCCAGCCACGCGTCGAGCCCGTCGGTTTCGCCGTGTCCTATCCATAGGAGAAAGGAATTGCGGGCGCCCGCCGATGAGGCCCAACCGCTCAGCCGCTCATTCACCCGGGAGGAATTCCTCTCGCCGGGCGGACCCGGCCACGCGACCGCCTCACCTCCCAGCGGGGCCAGAAGTTCCCCCACGCCCTCTGCCTCGTCGTCCGCTGTCAGGGCCGGGTATGAACGGTACGCGCTGATCGGCACCGCGACGACGGTGAAGCCGGCTGCGCTGGGACTGTACGCGGTCATGGCGGTGGCATCCGGCACGCCGTCATTCTTCCTCAACCAGCGGTATGCCAGGTGGAAGGGCCATCACCTGCTGGCTGACCGCCGAGGAACCCCCGCCCTTGACCTCCACACGGAAGACCCCCGGCCGCGGCAACTCCACTTCGGCGACCACCGCGCCGTCTTTTCTCAGCAACGGCGGCCAACTAACCTGCCGATCGGAGAAGGCGTCAAAGACTCTGCATGACACCCCGGCCGGGTCATCAACGCTCACCGTCACGGGGAACGGCTCCTCGACAGTAACCAAGTCGGGCACGTCAATGCCGATCACTGTCAAGCCCAACGGCGGCCCAGCCGCGTCATTAGTCAAGACGTCACGCACGTGCGAGATTGCTTCCTCGGTCTGGGCCAGAGCTCCGTGCGACTGCGGCAACGTGGCGGGGGACAGGCCGAACGCGGCCGCGGCTCCCCGGTAGACCGTCGAGTCCCCAGCCCGGTTCACCCGGCTAAGTCCCCCGGCGGGACCCGTCTCGCAGGCATAGAACTGCGGCTCCACGACTCCCTGCCTCAGAGTCAGGCTCTGCATCGTGGGCTGCTCCACGCCAACGAGCGGTCTCAGCGTCGTATGCGGTCCCGCCATCAGCAGTGTGTGGCGTGCCATCGCCTGCGCCGCCAGCTCGTGGCTACCACCGAGGGCAGCCACGTCCCCCGCGGTCAACAGGCGGGCTGAAGCGCCATCGTCCACGCATCGGTAGAACGGCAGAAGATCGTGCAGTCCGGGCATCGTGCGAGTCATCCGCTTCAACCGCGCGCGAGGTAGGGGTACCGGCGCGCCTCTACCAGTGCTGAGTATGAAGGCCGCCTTGACGGCGCCAAAGAACGGCGTTCCCAGCGTCACCGTCGCCCGCACGTCCGCAGCTGCTCCCAGAACGCTGGTGAGGTAGCGCGCGACCAGACCCCCCATTGAGTGCGCGACCAACACCAACTGAGCATCCCGGCTGCCCTGGGGATGAACCCGCCACCGGGTGAGGTGCCGATCCGCTGCCTTCGCCAGTTCCTTGGCGTTGTGCTCGATCGACAATCGCCAATCGTAGGAGAACTCGCATAGAGCATCCGGGTGTGCGACCACCCGGGTCACCCCGCCGACGAGGCCGGTATACGGCTCAAAGCCATGAAGAAGCGGCGCGAACGCGGGGAACCTCAACAAGCCGGCGGGCCGGACGCGGCCGACTTTGCCGCCTAGCTCGTCCTCCGTCACGGCCAGCAAGTCCAGCGAGTGACCGGTCGTCCAGGCCTTGACATACCAATCGACGTGGTTCAAACCCCACAGAGTCTGTTGAGACTCGCTGTCGACTAGTGCGCTTCCCATAATTCCTGGAATGATGATCACCGCATCGGGCATACGGGGTTTCCGCGCGTCCGTTGCCATCGCTGACCTCCGCAAGCCTCGGCGGCTGTAATTACCCTAGCCCGGCCAACAAGTGCAGACCCCACGTCACCCATGCCTCCGCAGTCCCTCAGCTGATCCATGCGCTGATCCTCCACGAACGGATCAGCCTGCTCCGGGTCAGCGACCGTGATCGCAAGCTTCTTCACGGCTGCGGCTGCCACTGCACGGACTTGAGTCCATACTGTCCTTGGCAGACAAGCCTGTTGATCGATCCGGATGTCCCGGCGCCGCATCAAGCTCCAGCATTGCTGCCGGACCGTTTCCGCCGGGCTTGAGCGGGAAGGACGATGCCCCGGGCATCATGGCCATCGGTGAGCTTTCCGCTGAACCCGGCTGCGCTGACGGGTGGCGGAGAGAGTGAGGGCTGGGCCGGGAAGGCCTTTATTCGGTCCGACAGTTACTTTGCGTGATCGGATGCCTCAGCTGGCACAGTCGTTGCGCTGTATCGTCTGCTGTCCAGGCTTCGGTCAGCGCTTGAGCGTCTGGCGAATGCGGGGCGAAGTTCACCAGGCGGACACATAGCAGGTTAGGGCATGGATGGGGGCGGTCTGTAAACCTTCGGCTCAACCTTGCGCAGTCGCTGGTCCGCATGGCCAGTTAAATCCTTCCGAGCTGGAGTGGTTTCGCGCCAGAATGGATGATCTGCGCGCGTGCAGCTGGGAACCGGTGACCTAGTCAAGCCGCCCGGAATCGGCGATCGGGAGCGCTGCTCAAGTGGGGTGGCACTCGCGTCGGATACGCATTGTGACATGGTGCGCGGCTACCGGGCCGCTGGACGCCGGGTCAGCGGCCCGGCCTGTTGCGGACCGGGATCGCGCTTATCCTTCTTCGATGGGGACGATGCGTCCTGCTCACCTGGAGTCCCGCCTGGAGCTGGCCGACGTCGGCAGGCTGGCCAGGCGGCTGCTGCGTCGGGTGGCGGTGGCGGCGCGGACCGAGGATGCGCCGGTGCAGCGGGCGCTGTGGGAGCATCTGGGTCCGCAGGCGGCCGACGTGCCGGTGGTCAGGGCCACGTGGCCCGGTTACGACCGGGTGAACGTCCAGCTCGGCCTGGACGCCTGGCTGGCGGGGCCGGGCCGCCGTCACGAGCTGGCGGGCATCACCGGGTTCCACCCCGGGCCCGGCCTGGCCGATCTGATTCAGAACGAGCAGTGGCGGGGCGTACGGATGGGCAGCCCGGCCACTGATCTGCTGCCTGCCGGGCCGGACGGGGCCACCCTGGCGTGCTGGCAGTGTGCCCTGTGCCTGGTCGTGGACGGGCAGCGCCGCCTAGCCGTGCTGCTCCAGGCCTCCGGCCCGGAGGTCTGCGTGGAGGCGGCGTGCGCGGATCGCGGGCAGGCACGCCAGGTCATTGACGAGATACGGCGGCTCAGCATCGAGCGGAACGTGTTCCGCGGGCATGTGGTCAGCTTCGGCGGCGAGGTCTTCGGCCCGCGCCACCAGGAGCTACTCAGTTTCCTGCAGCGTCCCGAGGTCGGCCGCGAGCAGGTGATCTTGCCGCCGGACCTGCTCGAGCGGATCGAGCGGCAGGTTGTCGGGGTGGCCCGGCACGTGTCGTGGCTGCGGGCCAGCGGCCAGCACCTCAAGCGCGGCGTGCTGCTGCACGGCCCTCCGGGCACCGGAAAGACCCACACCGTCCGCTACCTGCTGGGCCAGATGCCGGGCGTCACCGTGGTGGTGCTGACCGGCACGGCCCTTAATCACATCGGCGCGGCCTGCTCGGTCGCACGGACGTTGCAGCCGTCCATGGTGGTGGTCGAGGACGTGGACCTGATCGCCGAGCAGCGGGATAGCCGTTCCGGCCAGCATCCGCTGCTGTTCCAGCTGCTGAACGAGATGGACGGGCTCGGCGAGGACGCCGATGTCGCGTTCTTGCTCACCACCAACCGCGCCGACCTGCTCGAGCCCGCTCTGGCCCAGCGCCCGGGCCGGGTTGATCATGCGGCCGAGATCCCCCTCCCCGATGCGGACGCGCGGCGCAGACTGATGCGGCTCTACCAGCGTGACCTCGTGCTCGACCTGGCCAGCGCCGCGGCCGTGATCGCCCGGACCGAAGGAGTCACCGCGTCTTTCCTGAAGGAGCTGCTGCGCCGGGCCGCCATGTATGCCGCCGAAGATGCCGCAGGCCCGGGCCCCGGCGGAGCGGCAGACCGCGGCGATGCAAAAGGCAAGCCACTGACGGTACGGGACGCACATATGACCGCCGCCCTCGATGAGCTGCTCGATTCCCGGAATCGGCTCACCCGGGCCCTGCTCGGCGGACATGCAGCCCAAGGTTCGCCTGCCCCCCCCAATCTGGTCACGCCGTAGCCCAAAGCCCGGAAGATCTTGTCGGCCGGAACTGCCGCAGACCAAATAGCATCATACGAAGCATCCGATTCTGTGACGACTGGGCGCACAAGGCCGCCTG
>Ga0208696_1002068_pt1 | contig 11099 bp, 11 predicted proteins | sample Sb_taG_9_FD_187711 | JGI IMG/M metagenome (GOLD analysis project Ga0208696, IMG submission 187711) | Peat soil microbial communities from Weissenstadt, Germany - Sb_50d_b_LC metaG (SPAdes) (version 2) | ecosystem: Environmental > Terrestrial > Soil > Wetlands > Peat | place: Germany...
CGCTCACTGGTGGCCGCCCCGCAGCCGGACCGCCGGCGCGAGTTCCTGACTGCCGCCGGAGCCGCTGCCGCCCATGTTCATGCCGCCCGTGCCGCCACCCAGGCCGGGATAGCTGACCTGAGCGTGACTAGTCGTCACCGGTCCCAAGTGAGATCCGACTACGTGGGCGCCGACGAAGATCGCCGCGAGCAGGAGCACGAACCCCACGAGCTTCGCCTCGCGAGCCACCGGATCACCTCACGTCCGCGGAGGCAGGGGAGGCGGAGAAGCGCCGCAGGCGCAGGCTGTTCCACACGACGAAGACCGAGGACAGCGTCATCGTGGCGGCGGCGAGGATGGGGTTGAGGAAGCCGAGCGCGGCCAGCGGGATGGCCAGCACGTTGTAGCAGAACGCCCAGGCCAGGTTGCGGCGGATGGTCCGGAACGTGGCCCGGGCCAGCCTGATCGCGTCGGGGACGACCTCCAGGTCGTCGCGGAGCAGGATCATGTCCGCCGCGCAGATGGCGACGTCCGTGCCCGAGCCGAGGGCCAGGCCCAGCTGGGCGGCGGCCAGGGCCGGACCGTCGTTGACCCCGTCTCCCACCATGGCGGCCGAACGTCCTCCCCGCTGCAGATCCGTGATCACCCGCGCCTTGGCCGCGGGCAGCGCCTCGCTGATGACCTCCTCGATCCCCGCGACGTCGGCGACCGCCTGGGCGGTGGCGGCGTTGTCGCCGGTCAGCAGCACCGGTCGCAGGCCCAGGCCGCGCAGGCCGGCCACGGCCGCGGCGGCCGACGGCTTGACCGTGTCGGTCACCGCCAGCGCGCCCCTTACCGTGTCGTCCCAGCTGACCAGCACCGCGGTGCAGCCCGCCTGCTCCTGGGCGCGGCACCAGCCGGCGAGGTCGGCGGGAACCTCGATCCCGCGGTCGGCGAACAGCCTGGACCGGCCGACGATGACCTCGTGACCGTCCACGACGCCTCGTGCCCCCAGGCCGGGGAGCGCCCGGAAGCCCTCGGCGGACGTCAGCGACGCCGCTTCGGCCACGGCCAGGGCGGTGACGGCGGCGGCCACCGCGTGCTCGGAGGCCTGCTCGACCGAGCCGGCGTAGCGGAGCAGGTCGGTGCGGCTGGTCCCGGGGACGGTCTGGACGGCGGCCACGGTCATCTTGCCGGTGGTGACCGTGCCGGTCTTGTCCAGGACCACGGTGTCGATGGCGCGGGAGGACTCCAGGGCCTGGTAGCCCTTGATGAAGATGCCCAGCTGGGCGCCGCGGCCCGAGGCCACCACCAGGGCGGCGGGGGTGGCCAGGCCGAGCGCGCACGGGCAGGCGATGATCAGCACGGCCAGGGCGGCGCTGACGGCAGGGCCGGCCGGGCTGCCGGCCAGCAGCCAGCCGGCCAGCGTGACCGCCGCGCAGGCCAGCACCGTCGGGACGAACACGGCGCAGATCCGGTCGGCCAGCCGCTGGATGCCGGCCTTGCCCGCCTGGGCCTGCTCCACCATCGCGATCAGATGGGCGAGCTGGGTGTCCTTTCCGACCTTGTCCGCGCGGACCACCAGGCGGCCGGTCAGCGCGATGGTGCCTCCGGTCACGCTGTCGCCCGCGGCCGCGTCGACCGGGACGGACTCGCCGGTCATCATGGACCGGTCCACGGCGGACTGGCCGGACAGCACCTCGCCGTCCGCGGCGATCCGCTCCCCCGGGCGCACCACGAACCGCTGGCCCACCCGCAGCTGATCAGCCGGAACGCGCTGCTCGGCGTCGTCGTCGCCGAGCACGCACACATCCTTGGCCCCGGCCGCGGCCAGTTCCCGCATGGCCTGCCCGGCGGTGCGCCGGGCCCGGGCCTCGTACAGCCGCCCGGCCAGCAGGAACGTGGTCACAGAGGCGGCCACCTCGAGGTAGATCCCGCCGCCGGAGGCGTGCAGCAGCGACTGCAGGCCGCCGAGCCCGGTCCGGCTGCGGTCCAGCACGAACATCGCGTAGACCGACCAGCCGCACGAGGCCAGGATGCCCAGCGACACCAGCGTGTCCATCGACGAGGAGAAATGCCTAGCCTGCCGCAGCGCGGCCTGGTGGAACGGCCAGGCCGCCCAGGTCGCTACCGGCGCGGCCAGCACTACCAGGAGCCACTGCCAGCCGGGGAACCGCGCCCAGGGGAACAGCGACAGCACGATCGACAGGTCGGTCAGCGGGACGAAGAACACCAGCGCCAGGATCAGCCGGCGGCGCAGCCGCCGGACCGCGGCCTCGTCGGCGTTGACCGCGGCGTCTGCCTCGGCCGGGCTGGCCAGGGTGGCGGAGTAGCCGGCGGCCTCGACCACGGCGACCAGGTCTGAGGCGGAGACGTGGGCCGGGGCGGTCACATGCGCCCGTTCGGTAGAAAGATTGACGGCTGCGGTGACGCCGTCCACCTTGTTCAGCTTGGCCTGGACCCGGGCGGCGCAGGCGGCGCAGGTCATGCCGCCGATGACGAGCTCGACCTCGGTGACTTCGGGCGCGGCGATGGCCGACATGCTGGTAAAGGTACTCCAGACGGATGGGACTAGGAGCGGATGGGACTAGGATCAGCCGCGTGGAAACTCGCTCCATTGTGGTCACCGGCATGAGCTGCGACCACTGCGCCCAGGCCGTCCGGGCCGAGATCGGCAGGCTTCCCGGGGTCGCCGAGGTCGACGTCGACGTGACCGCGGGCCAGGTCCGCATCACCGGTGAGCCGCTGCCGGGGGACACCGCGCTGCGCGAGGCCATCGAGGAAGCCGGATACGAATTCGCCGGCTAGGCGTGTTTCATTAGCCGGATAGGAACCATTCGCTGATGGCGGCGATGGGCACCGCGGTACTGAGTACCACCGCGGGCTGAGAGCTTCCCTTACGCGAACTGGCCCCGCAGCTGCCGTGCGGGGCCAGTTCGCTAATTCGGGAGCGGGAGGTTCAGAGCATCAGAATGAGCATGTATCCCATAGTTACGCCCATGGCGATCTCACAGCACGCGGCCAGCCGAGGGGACAGCGGTGCCCGCCGGCCCGGGCGCGCCGGCGCCTGACCGTCATCACGCGAGGTGCTGCCCGCGCCTTCGCCGCCCGCGTCCGCGAGGCTGACTCCGCCGCCCGCGACCGCCCCGGCGAGGACCGGAACCGGCGCGCTGCGGGCCGCGAGGGCCGCTACCGGCGCCAGCGACGAGAACCGGTCCGCCGTCCAGACCACGTAGCCGAGCAGCGCTATCGCCAGGACGAGGGCTAGCGTGCGGAAGTGCGCGCCGCCGGCCGCCATCCCGCCCATCGCTGAACCGCCGGCCGCGGCCTTCGCGACGGTGGCCACGGCCAGGTACATGTACAGCATCGCCCCGCAGGTGAGGACGTGCTGGAGATGATGACCCGGCCGACCGCCTACGGTCGGCCAACCGCGGAACTCGCGGATGGCCAGCCAGCCGAACCAGGCGACGCCGGCCGCGAAGACCACCTCCCAGCCGCCGGTCCAGAACACGCGCAGCCGCGGCACGAGCATGCCGGCCATCGCGACGCCCATCAGCACGTGGATGCCGTCCACGCGGTGATCGGTCGGGCGATTCTGCCGCCAGGAGGCGGCCAGCCGGGTCAGGCAGTAGGCGGAAACGATGATCATGACGCCCGCGAAGGTCCACGCGATCCAGGACGGTCCGGCCATGTCAGGCTCCTTCAGGCGATTCTGACTGGGGGGTCACGACCAGGTCGGGCTGGCCGGTTGCGGACAAGGCGGCGCTGGCCAGCGGCCAGTACGCCAGCGCGAGCAGCGCGAGCAGCGGGCCGGAGTTCGGGTCGGTGCCACCACCGGTCAGCATGCCGCCGAGCCCTTCGGCAATCCAGATGAACGCGGCGGTCACGATGGCCAGCACGACGCCGGCCCGGGCGGCGGGCCTGGGCAGGTAGACGCTCACCGCCACCAGGGCCAGCGCGATCGCCAGGACCACGGCCAGGGCCGGACCGTGGCTGGTCAGGAATGTCCCCAGGTGGTTGTCGACGCTGGACAGCCAGCTGGGCTGCCCGGACGCCATCGCGGAGACCATGCCGCCGAGCGCCTTCGGCGCCCTGGTCGCCGGGAGCAGGGCCAGGTAGACCAGGCTGCCCCACAGCACGAGCCAGAGCACCCGGGCTACATTCGCCCCGGTGAACCGGCCGGCGATGAACGGTGCCGCCCGGTCACGGCTGCCTGGCCACAGCAACACGGCGAGCAGCGCGTAGATGATCACGGCACCGGGCGCGCCGTTGGCCGGGCCGCCGGCGCCGTTCAGGACGCCCCCGAGGCCCTCGCCGAACCACCACACGCCCAGGGCCCATGCGATCGAGGCGCCGAGCGCGAGCTTGAGGGTCGGCCGCCAGGCGATCCCGAGGCCGATCGCGAGCTGGATGAACGCGAAGGTCGCGTTCGTCGCGGCGGGGTGGTCGGCGATGAGCTTGGCGGACCAGTTGATGGGGTCGGCGATGACCGCCGGATTGCCCGCCGCCGTCCCGCCGAGCATCTGCGAGAAGCCCTTGCTGAACATGAAGGCCTGGAACTGCAGCACCGCGTCGAGCAGCCAGATGCCGGCCAGCGCCAGCTGCAGCCGCCGCCTGACATCGGGGGCCGTCCAGCCTTCCTCGTGCACCGCGCCGATGCCGCGCAGCCATCCGGCCCGGGCCCTGGCGTCCACCGCCTGGGTTGCCATGCGTGTCCTTCCCGCGCCGAGCCGGGGCCCGGCCGTCCTTGCGGCAGCCTGAATTTGCCACCCGTAGTGCCGGCAATGGCATGAGGTTAATTGCATTCAGCTGGATCGCACAAGCCTGTAATGGAATTATGTGATAAGTCTGTAATGAATCGATACCCCGCGCGGGTATTAAGAATGCCATCCAGGGGTATAGCATGAAACCAATATGGGGTAATTCATAAACCCCGCCAGGGTATTGAGGTCCTTATGGCGGGCGGGATCTCCGAGAACCCGGGGGCGGGGATTCCCGCCCGCCGCGGCGTTAGCTGGTGAACGTGGGGTCACCGCCGCGGACCGGGGCGACCCGGCCCTTTGGCTCCTCCCAGTCCTCCTGGCGGCCGAGCGCGTACTCCTGATCCACCTTGACCATCGCCAGCCTGCGCCGGCTGGCGTTGAGCGCGTCGTGACTGCGGGTCAGTTCCTTCTCCTGCGCCAGCAGCCGACGCCTGGCCTGGCGCCACTGCTCGCGCGACACCACGTCGGGAAGACTCATCGAAACCTCCTGTGAACGAGTTCATAACTTCTGGGCGTGTCGACAGGTACGACGAACCGGCAGGACGAAAATGGACGCTCGTGGAGAACAGTCGCGTTGTGGGCTGGCGGGCCCTGATGAGCTGGCGGCGCGCGGCGGGCGCGGCGGTGACGCTGGCCGCGTTGATGGCCGGCGGGGCCGCACCCCCGGCGAGCGCCGCGCCGACCCCGGCGGGTAGCAATCCGACTGCGCAGGGCAGCGTACCGGCCCCGGCCGGCGCGTCGTGCCTGAAGGCGGCCGGGCCGTTCAGCGTGCACGGCACCCAGGTGCTCGGCGAGCAAGGTCAGCCCTTCGTCTCCTACGGGCTCACCGTGCCCGGGCTGCAGGTGCTGAACTGGCGGAACTTCACCGGACTTGACCAGCAGAAGATCGTGGCGGCCGCGGTCGACTGGTGCGCCAACACGGTCCGGCTGCAGCTGAGCCAGGACAATCTCTTCGGGCCGAACGGGACCGGCTTCGACCAGTCGTACCTGAACGCGATCCAGTCCGAGGTCGCGCTGGCCGAGAGCTACGACCTGGTCGTCGTGATCAACGACCAGACCGAGTTCGGCGGGCCCATAGCGCGGAGCACCCAGCGGGGACCCACGGCCGCCACCGAGGCGTTCTGGAAGGACATGGCCAGCCTCTACGGCAACGACCCGCAGGTGATCTTCGACCTGTTCAACGAGCCGCGGATGTACTCGCCCGGCATGTCGCAGGCGCAGAAGTGGCAGCTGTGGCTGAACGGAGGGTGGTTCGGGGGCACGTTCTACCCGTTCGGGATGGCCGGACTGGCGGCCTACGTGCGCGACACCCTCGGCGCGCGGAACCTGTTCTGGATCGAGGGCCCGGACAACTCCGACTCGTTCGCCGGGATGGTGAGTTCCGGGGCCCTGCTGAAGGTGAGCGGGGTGGTGTACGCCCTGCACCACCCGTCGGACCCGCAGGACCCGGCCTCCTGGGACGCCGACTTCGGTTACCTGGTCGAGACCGGCGTCGCGCCCGTGGTGGACGGCGAGTGGACGAACTACGAGCCGGTCCCGACCGTGGGCTACCAGCCGCGGCGCAGTTCGTGCTGGCCGAATGCGCCCACGGCTGTCCCGCAGTACCTGGAGTACCTGTCTTCGCTCGGCATCGGCCTGAACGCCTACCAGTTCCAGCCGGGTTACCTGATCAAGTCCTACAGCGACCTGGCCGATCCCACCACGATCAACGCGCGCACCTGGAACTGCCAGTCGAACCGGGAACCACAGCCCGGCCAGGGCGCCGGGTCGCTGCTCATGGCCTGGTTCGAGCAGCAAAACGGCTAGGGCCTAAAGCCCTTTGACCCACCCAGGTCGGTCGCGTTGTAGCAGTGACCGCCCGGGCCACCCTCGGCAACCGTCAGTACCCGCCGCTCGCCCCGGTCCCGGGGCACCCACGTGTTCGAATAGGCCCAGATTTATGCCGAACGGGCTCTCGCGGGCCGCGGCCAGCACGCGCCACTCATGGCCGGGCGCGGCGCCAGATGACGGAAAGCTTAGCGGAGACGGTAATCCTTACTGCGTGCACGCAAAAGGAAGGCTGACCATGCTGCGGGCGACAGCCTGAGCATCCCCCCGTCCGGATTCACAGAATCGCGAATTAGTACCGATCCGTTAACGACCGCTGCCTCCACGCAGCCACCAGTATTGGATGATGTACTCTTTCGCCACACGATGCACGGTTGTTCGACGTCGGCCACTAGCCCCCCTTCCCGCCGCGTGGCGGGACTCCGTCGGCAATGGCAGCCGCGGATACATACAGAATGTCCCTCCAGCCTGCGGGAGTGCTGCTGAAGCTGCGCCAGCCTGAGCGAGTTTGACTCAGGAGGACAGCCACCATTCCATCACGGTGCAGTGTAAGCGAAACCGGGCGATCCGGCTAGTAGTAGGTCAAACGGCAGGTCTTGACCGCAACGAGCACACCTAGGAGGATTTGCCGGTCATGCCATCTCTGCTGCGGTTTGGCGTAGGCGGTTTACCGAATCCGATGGCCCAAGCGAAATCTCTGCGATGTGCTCGAAAGCCGCTAGGTAACTCTGGGTTTCTTTAGGATCATCAATGATGCTGTCGCTGCGCGGGCCTTCGAGGAACACGATGTTCTCGTCGGGCGCGTCCTCGAACTGAACGACCTCAAAAGGTCCCTTCATCCCGGGATGCAGGCCGGCCGTGAAGGGCACGACTTGTATCGTCACATTCGATAGTTCCGCCACATTGACGAGATGCACGAGCTGCCGACTCGTGATGGCGGGGCTTCCGACGATGCGGTGGATGACAGACTCGTCAAGCACGACAGAGAACTTCGGCGCATACTCGCTGCTCAGCAGCTCTCTTCGCCTGGTGCGGAGATCGACTAGAGTGGCCACCTTCTCAGGCGTAGACTTTTCCCCGTAAAAAATCTGCAGAACGGCCGACGCGTACTCCTCAGTCTGGAGAATTCCGGGGACAAAAATTGTTTCGAACTGACTTACCGCGGATGCCGCGGATTCGTGGTCGATCAATTCGAGCAGCCCAGGAGGTGCGACATCGCTGAAGCGCTTCCACCACGGACCCTGGCGGGCCGCCCGGGCCAAGGCAACTAGTTCCTCGGTCCGTTTCTTATCCGTGATGCCGTAGAGCGGAAGGAGTACCTTGAGGTCATTAGTGCTTATGCCGGACTTTGCTTTCTCGATTCGGTTCATCTTCGACAAAGACCATTCCATGGCCTTTGCCACCTGATCCTGAGTCAGGTTGCTATCGAGGCGAGCCGTTCGGAGTTCTGTTCGAAGACGCCGACGAAGCACCAACGGGCTCGCACTATCTCCCACAATTGCCCCCCTCACTGCCGACAGCTTCGGCCGATGTGGATGTTAGGTGGACTGACAGCTAGCAAATCGCCAGCTCGCACCAAGCTTGCAGAAGCTTACCGCTAGCCTCACCAAGCACGGGGGGTTCATGGATAACTTTTTCCTTGCGCGCACCATGGCTACCTATTGGTAACTTCCGCTTCGACAGTCGCGCCGGGCTTCCAGGCGGTTTTCCCGCCCGCCACAGTCATACGCGGCGTAACCAATGGCGTCCGAAACGCCTGACGTTATCACGCAGAGTGCTAGTGCGTCAAATGACACGTGTCACTCTGACGCTTACATAGTGCATAATGGCCGTATGCCTGATGGCACCAGGAGGGGTCATGCTGAATGGCTGTATGCCTGATGGCACTAGGAGGGGTCATGCTTATCTTCGTCTTGGGTGCGCTGCTCGGCGTTCTCGCAGGTGGAACACTGTGCGTCTACTACCTCCGCGCTGCGATCGCGGACGACATCGGCCCGAAACTCCAGCGGATGCATGCCGACATCGACCCGCAGCTCCGCCGGATGCAAAACCAGCTCGACAACATCGAGTCCGCCCTCAACCTCGCCCTGGCCACACGGTACGCGGAGCTCAGTCAGCTTGCCTGGCCTCCCGTGATCCCGACGCCCAGGGCGGATGACGAAGGCCGACGCTAGCCATACCGCGCGCTCTGCCGGTCATGCTCCACTGCTAGGACCGGGCCCGTCAGGACCGGGCCCTTCAGGACCGGCCCTTCAGGACCGGGCGCGGCGCCAGACGACGGACTCCCAGGGGCGGAGCTTAAGGTCGGGCGGCGGCTGGAGCGGGGCGTCGCCGGCCAGGCTGGTCAGCACGACGGCGGCACCTGTCCAGTCGCCCGGCGGCCACCACCTCTCCGGAGAAGTTGGCCGCGACCAGCAACTCCGCCTCGGAGCCGCGCCGGACGAACGCCCAGACCGACGGGTGGTCCGGGAGCAGCAGCTCGAACTCGCCGTCGGTGACCACGGGGTCGGCGCGGCGCAGGGCGATGAGCCGCCGGTAGTGCTCGAACACCGAGCCGGGGTCGCCGACCTGGGCGGCCGCGTTGACCTGCGTGTGGTCGGGGTTGATGGCCAGCCACGGGGTACCGGTGGTGAACCCGGCGCCCGGTGAGGCGTCCCACTGGACCGGGATGCGGCCCTGGTCCCGGCTCATCCGGGCCATCGCGCGCAGCAACGCCGGCAGGTCAGTGTCGCCGCGCTCAGCGGCCTCGGCGTAGAACCGCAGCGCCTGGATGTCCCGGAAATCGGTGATCGCGGTGAACGGCGCGTTGGCCATCCCCAGCTCGTCGCCCTGGTACACGTACGGCGTGCCGCGGTGCAGGTGCAGCACGGTGGCCAGGGTCTTGGCCGAGGCCATCCGGTGCGCGGGGCTGTCGTCGCCGAACCGCGATACCGACCGGGGCTGGTCATGGTTGCCCAGGTAGAGCGAGTTCCAGCCCCGTTCGGCCAAACCGGTCTGCCAAGTAGCCATTGAGGCTTTGAGGGCCGGCAGGCGCAGCGGGACCAGGTCGTACTTGTTCGCGCCGATGTCCAGCCGCACGTGCTGGAACTGGAAGACCATATCCAGCTCGTGCCGGTCCGGGTCGGTGAACAGCACCGCCTCGGGCACGGTGACGCCGGGCATCTCGCCGACGGTGAGTACGTGCACGTCCCGGCCGGCGAAGACCTCGCGGTACATCTCCGCCAGGAACTCGTGGTTGCGCGGGCCGAAGGTGAAGTACTGATCGCCAGGGCCGTATAGGGACCCGGGCCGCGGCTGGGTGTCCGGCAAGGACAGGTCCTTGCTGATCATGTTGATGACGTCCATCCGGAACCCGTCCACGCCACGGTCCAGCCACCAGCGCATCATGGCGTAGACGGCCTGGCGGACCTCGGGGTTCTCCCAGTTCAGGTCGGGCTGCTTGCGGGAGAAGATGTGCAGGTAGTACTGGCCGGTGTGTTCGTCCCAGGTCCAGGTCGGGCCGGAGAAGTGGGACTCCCAGTTGGTGGGTTCGGCGCCCGGCGTGCCCGGGATGACGCCGGGGCGGGGGTCGCGCCACCAGTACCAGTCCCGCTTGGGGTTGTCGCGGCTGGACCGTGATTCGGTGAACCAGGGGTGCTCGTCGGAGGTGTGGTTCACCACCAGGTCCATGACCAGCTTCATGCCGCGGGCGTGCAGCTCCGCGACCAGCTCGTCCAGGTCGGCGAGCGTGCCGAACAGCGGGTCGATGTCTTGGTAGTCGCTGATGTCGTAGCCGTTGTCGTCCATCGGCGAGGCGTAGACCGGGGACATCCACACGACGTCCACGCCCAGCCGGTCCAGGTAGTCCAGGTGGCTGAGCACACCGCGCAGGTCGCCCACGCCGTCCCCGTCGGAGTCGGCGAAGCTCCGCGGGTACACCTGGTAGACGACCCAGCGGCGCCAGTCGGCGGAGCGTTCCCCGGGCCCAGCGCCGGGGCGCGGCTCAGGACCGGACAAGGCGGGCGATGGCTTCGGAGGCTTCCTTCACCTTCTCTTCGGCTTCGGGGCCGCCGGCCTCGATGGCCTGGGTGACGCAGTGACCGAGGTGGTCCTCGACCAGCCCGAGGGCGACCGCCTGCAGCGCCCGGGTCACCGCGGACACCTGAGTGAGGATGTCGACACAGTACGTGTCGTTTTCCACCATGCGCTGCAGCCCGCGTACCTGACCCTCGATCCGCCGCAGCCGCTTGAGGTAGGCGTCTTTGTCCTGCGTATACCCGCGCATGATCCAACTGTAAGCGCTGGAACCGCCGCGGGGTAACCTCGCGGCATGCGCGACGACACCATCGTGGCCTTCCTGGAGCAGCTGGCCGCGCGAGTCCCCGCCCCCGCTCGAGGCGGCCGCTGGCTTGGGTGCTTAGCCCTGGCTTCTTGGGCTAGGCCTGGCTCGGGGGGAGCGAGCTGAGCATGCTGCGGTAGACGGCGATCAGCGCCGCCTTCTGCTCGTCGCTGAGGCGCTGGTCGGCGCGGATGGCGTCCTCGGTGTCCGGGATGTCCTTACGTTCGGCCGTC
>Ga0208696_1002071_pt1 | contig 11084 bp, 11 predicted proteins | sample Sb_taG_9_FD_187711 | JGI IMG/M metagenome (GOLD analysis project Ga0208696, IMG submission 187711) | Peat soil microbial communities from Weissenstadt, Germany - Sb_50d_b_LC metaG (SPAdes) (version 2) | ecosystem: Environmental > Terrestrial > Soil > Wetlands > Peat | place: Germany...
CACTCGGCCGCCGAAGCCCTGCAACATGTAAACGGCCGGCAGACGCGATCCGCCGTCCGGGGCGACGTCCACCCCGGGCGGACGGTACACGTACAGAGGCCGGTGCGACGGGTCGCCCAGCGGGTTGTCGGCAAGCGCCTCCGAACGCACCACGAGCATGTCGAGCGCTCCCGCCAGCGGCCGGTCCCACGACGTCGCCCACCCATCGACCTCGTGCAGGCTCACGTCCGCTCACGCTAACACCGCCGCGGCACGCACACCCTCGGATAGGGTTGTCTTGCGCGGCGGCTCGGCAGCGCCGCGATCGGGCGCACCGTTCCACCAGGAGGGAGTAGCGATGAAGCTTTTGCAGGTGAACTATCGCCGCGAGCGTGGGCAGGACGACGCCGAGCAGGCTGAACACCTGCTGGGCGCCGCGGAGCGCATCTCGGGCCTTCCCGGTCTTCAATGGAAGATCTGGATCTACGACGACTCGAACGCGGTAGCCGGCGGCATCTATCTGTTTGACACCGAGGCGCATGCGCGGGCGTGGGGCGACGAGATGCTGCCCGGCTCGCTCGGGCGGCTCCCCGGCGTGACCGACATCGACGCTAAGTACTTCGACGTCGACGAGCGCCTCACCGAGATCACGCGCGGCCCAGTGATTGCCGCCCACACCGCCTGAGCCCGGCGGGCGGCGGGGCAGCCGGCAGTTGAGGTGGCGACCCCATTCACGGTCCCCTCGCCAAACGAGACGATGCTCCCTGACGACCTGCTGAGCCAAAGGGGACGCCCCATGATCGACGATCGCCTATCCCTCCCGCAGCTGGAGCACAGACCGTTCCTGACCGATAGCGGTCTCGAGACCAAGCTGATCTTCATCGACGGCATCGAGCTCCCGGAGTTCGCCGCGTTCGTCCTGCTCGAGACCTCTGACGGCCGGCAGCGCCTGCGCGACTACTTCGAACGCCACGCGCAGATCGCGCGCGATGCCGGCAGCGGCTTCATCGCCGAGGCGCCGACGTGGCGCGCAAATGCGGACTGGGGACGAAGGCTCGGATACGACGGCGACCGCCTCGACGAGCTCAATAAGGACGCGATCACCCTTCTCGTCGATCTGAGGGATCGCGACGGCCGGGGTCGAGGCGACTACGTGATCAGCGGGTGCATCGGGCCGCGCGGCGACGGATACGACCCTTCGTTCACGACCTCGGCCGAGGACGCCGAGCGCTACCACGCCGAGCAGATCGCCTCGTTCGCCGACACCGAGGCGGACCTCGTCTCCGCGCTCACGATGACGAACACCGAGGAGGCGATCGGCATAACCCGAGCCGCCCAGAACGCGGGCATCCCGGCCGCGATCTCGTTCACGCTCGAGACCGACGGCCGACTCCCGTCGGGCACGCCGCTCGCAGAGGCGATTCTCGAGGTCGACGCCGCCACCGACAACGGGCCCGCCTACTACATGATCAACTGCGCCCACCCGACCCACTTCGACGACGTGCTCGAGGGCCGGGGAGGATCGATTCGCCGGATCCGGGGCATCCGCGCGAACGCCTCACGCAAGGGCCACGACGAGCTCGACACCGCCACCGAGCTCGACGAGGGCGACCTGTACGAGCTCGCGAGCGAGTATGCGTCGCTCGTGGCCAGGTTCCCCGAGCTCACGATCCTCGGCGGTTGTTGCGGAACCGACGAACGACACATCGAGCAGATCGCGAGCGCGTGCATCACTTCTGCCTGGCCGCGGACCGCCCGGGCCTGACCGAGATGTGAGCACTCCCCGCGGAGCCCTACTAGCCGGAGCGGTCGGGGACGATCACGAGCCCGACCGGGTTGGTGCCGATCGGCACCGGGATCTTGACTGGAGAGGAGCGCTCCTCGGTGAGGAGCCCGCCGGGGCCGATGCGGAGCGCGTGCAGCTGGTTGCCCTCGCCGGCGGGGATCTGACGCACGGCGCGCATGTCGAGCAGGAAGATCACGCGGCCACTCGGGTCGATCTCGAAGTTCCACGGGTTGCCGGGAGCGTTGAGCGGCACGGACTGGATCGGCCGCGGGTCGGTGGGGTGCTGCGCGATGTCGAACACGGTCAGGTTGTCGCTCCCGGCGTTGCCCGAGTACATCCGTGAACCGGCCGCGTCCACGTGCGTCCAGCAGGGCAGGGACGACTTCGGGTTCGGGATCGCCCGGACGAACGTCAGCCCGGCATCGTCGTTCCAGCGGTAGATGATCGTCTCGTCGAGGTTCGCCACCTGCGCGTACAGGATCTTCAGTCGCGGGCTCGACTCGAGCCCGGCCGGCCACACGTCGGGGACGCGATGCCCGCCGGGGAACACCGCCTTCGCCAGCCTCAGCGGCGAGTTCGGTCCTTCCTTCAGCTTGCCGCCCGGGCCGATCCGGAACGCCCTGAACACGCCCGACTCCTCGCTCGAGATCAGAACCTTGCGATCGGGCGTGACGTATGCCTGCAGCGGCGAGGAGTCCGGCGGCACGTCGATCGACGAGATCGGGGGGCTGAGCGACCCGTCCGCGCGGACGTGAAAGCTCGTGTAGTTGGCGGGCGTGGTGGTCAGGTCGCGCACGCCGTCCTGCGCCTTGTTGGCCACGATCAGCGTGCTGCCGGCGAGCCCGAGGCTGGTGGGCGCCGCCCCATTCGAGGGGAACGGCGACCCCGCCACCGGCGCGAGCGCACCGCTGGGGTGGATGTGGAAGACCGCGATCGTGTCCGAGCTCGAGTTGACCGCGAACAGCAGCGTGCGGCGCGGGTTCGTGATGACCTCCTGGTCGGCGTCGAGGACGCCGGAGTTGCTCAGGTCGTGCGAGCCGCTCCCGCCGGTTGGGTAACGGCGCACGCCTCGTCCGCTCAGCACGCCGCCCCAGTACCGGAACGCGAGGATCTCGTTCGAGTCCGGCGCCCGCGAGTTTGACTCGATGTAGACGGTGCCGCTCAGCGGGATCGCCCGCCTGCCGCCGCGGGCCGCGCCGGCCGCGGGCACGGCTGTCATCGCGACGGCCGTGCAGGCGATTGCGATGGCGGCGATACGACGGTTCACGCGAGCATCATTTCCCAAACGCGGATCTCGCGTCACGCGGCAGTGCGTTGCCGGCGTCGATGACAGAAGACACGAAGTCGGCCGCGTCGTGTCGGCGCCGGCCGGGGTGGCGCCTCACGCCGACGGCTGCTGATTGACCCAGGCGAGGATCGCGCGCGAGTGCGTGATCACGGTGCCGTCGGGGAGCTTCAGCGCCGGGAGCTTCGTGCTCCCGGTCGCCTCCTTCAGTTCGTCGCGGGAACCCTTGCGCAGGAACGGGATCGGACTTCCGTGCCCGGCGATCACCTTCTCGTAATCGATGCCCTTGGCGTGCATCGCCTCCTGCACGCGACGGCACGGGTGGACCCTCGGGCCGCCCTCGTCGCCGTGGCAGACGTACAGCGTCGGTGAGCGGGCTCCGGTCGAGATGGGATCGCTACTCCTCGAGTTCGTCGATCCACGCTGACGGCGCGATGACGCCGTCGCCCCCCTCGGGCCGGTCTGAGCCTACCGCGATCAGCTCGAGACCGCTCTCTCCGCCCTCGAACGCGCGGACCGCCTCCGGGCTGACCCGGATCACGTCCCACTGGCCGATCGAATGGACCTCGTTGTCGATCCTCATCTGGCCCGAGCCGCCTACGACGACGTATGCCTCCTCCTGCTCGCGATGGCTGTGTGCCATCGGTGAACGGACGCCCGGGCCATAGCGGAAGTAGCTGATCCCGAGGTGCTCTGAGTCGAGATACTTGCGCGCGAACCGGCCCTCGACCCCGGGTGCGCGCTCGCCCGCGGAGTCCTCGACGTCCTTGAGATTCTTGATCGTGAACCGTGACATGGCCCGGATTGTCCTCCTGTAATCATCTAGGGGCACCTTGCATCGCACCTCCTCGGCGCCGGTCGAGGAGCCAGACCTGGTCAAACCAAGACAGGAGGAAGGGATGAAGATCGGCCGTTTGCTGCTCAGGCTCACCGTCGGCAGCCTGTTCTTCGGGCACGGTACTCAGAAGCTGTTCGGATGGTTCGGCGGGCACGGGCTCGACGCCACCGCGAACATGTTCGACAGCATCGGGATGAGGCCGGGCAACCGCAACGCGGTCGCGGCGGGACTCGCCGAAGCCGGCGGTGGCGCGGGCATCGCGCTGGGGCTGGCGACCCCGCTCTCCGCCGCGGTGCTGACTTCGACGATGCTGACCGCGGTCAACCGCGTCCACCTCAAGAACGGGCCGTGGCTGACCAACGGCGGCTACGAGTACAACATCGTGTTAATCGCCGCGGTGCTCGCGCTGGTCGAAGTCGGGCCGGGCGAGCTTTCGCTCGACCACCTCCTCGGCAACGAGCGATCGGGCCCCGGCTGGACGCTGGTCGCGCTGGCGCTCGGCGTAGCGGGGGCGCTCGGCGCGCACGTGGCTGCGGAGTCGTCTCCGGCTCCAATCGAGGCGCCTGCCGAGGCGACGTCCGCCGCGTCGACGAACGGCGACGCGTCGTCGCCGACCGAGACGCAAGAGGCCGGCACCGCGCAGTAGCCCATCCCGCATATGGCCGCGGTCGGGACCGATTCCGCGACGCTCGAGGCTCCGCCGAGCGGCGAGGCCCCACGCGTGCGGCTGATCTTCAGCGCGCTGCTGCTGGTGATGCTGCTGGCGGCGCTCGATCAGACGATCGTCTCGACCGCGCTGCCGACGATCGTCGGCGACCTCGGCGGCCTGTCCCACATCTCGTGGGTCGTTACCGCGTATCTGCTTGCCTCGACCGTGTCCGGGCCGCTGTACGGGAAGCTCGGCGATCTCTACGGCCGCAAGAAGCTGCTGCAGATCGCGATCGTGCTGTTCCTGATCGGCTCGGCGCTGTGCGGGCTGTCGCAGTCGATGACCGAGCTGATCGCGTTCCGCGCGCTCCAGGGACTCGGCGGCGGCGGGCTGATGGTCACGACGATGGCGGTCGTCGGGGACATCATCTCGCCCCGCGAGCGCGGCCGCTACCAGGGGTACTTCGGCGCGGTATTCGGCCTGGCGACCGTGATCGGCCCGCTGCTCGGCGGCTTTCTCGTCGACAGCCTCTCGTGGCGCTGGATCTTCTACGTCAACCTTCCACTCGGCGCGGTCGCGTTCGTGGTCATCGGTGCCGTGTTGGGGACTACGGGCGAGCATGTTCATCACAAGATCGATTACCTGGGCTCGGCCGTGCTGACGGCCGGGCTGTCGGCGATCGTGCTGTTCACGAGCCTCGGCGGCACCAGCTACGCCTGGAGCTCTCCGCTGATCCTCCTGCTGATCGCGATTGGCGTCGTGATGGTGGTGCTGTTCCCGCTGGTCGAGGCGCGCGCCGCGGAGCCGCTCCTGCCGCTGGCGCTGTTCCGAAATCGGACGTTCGTGGTCACGAGCGCCGTCGGCTTCATCATCGGCCTCGCGCTATTCGGCTCGGTCACCTACCTGCCGCTGTACCTTCAGGTCGTCAAGGGGCACAGCCCCACGGAGTCCGGCCTCCTGCTCCTGCCGCTGATGGGAGGGCTGCTCGTGACTTCGATCCTCAGCGGCAACCTGATCTCGAAGTTCGGTCGCTACCGGTTCTTCCCGATCCTCGGCACGGCGCTGATGGCCATCGGCCTGTTCCTGCTCGCGCGGCTAACGGTCACGACGTCGCCGGTCACCGCGTCGCTGTTCATGCTGGTCATGGGCCTCGGGCTGGGCATGGTCATGCAGGTGCTCGTGCTCGCGGTCCAGAACTCCGTCGATTACAAGTACCTTGGCGTCGCCACATCCGGCTCGACGCTGTTCCGGCAGATCGGCGGCTCGATCGGGGTCTCGGCGTTCGGCGCGATCTTCTCCCATGACCTGGCCACGGAGCTCGCCAAGCGAATCCCGGCCAGCGCACATCTGCCCGCGTCCGCGAACCCGGCGGCCGTCAAGCAACTGCCGCCGGCGATTCACGCGCCCTACGTCGACGCCTTCTCGGCCGCGCTGCACCCGGTTTTCTTGACCGCGGCCGGGATCGCGGTCGTCGGTTTCGCGCTCACTTGGCTCCTGCGCGAGCTGCCGCTGCGCCAGACCGCGCACGCCGAGGGGGTCGGGGAGAGCTTCGCCACCCCGCACCATCACAGCTCAGAGCGCGAGATCGAGCGGATCCTCAGCTCGCTCATGCAGCGGGAGGAGCGTGAGCGCGTGTACGAGCGGCTGATCGATCGCACGGGCATCGACATCACCCCGCCGGAGGGGTGGCTGCTCCGGCGGATCGCCGAACGGTCCCCGACGAGCGAGCCGGCGCTCGCCGACCAGCTGCACGTGGCGCCCGAAAAGCTGCACGACCCGCTGTCGGCGCTCACCAGGCGGGCCTACATCCGCGCGGATTCAGACCGGCAGATCGAGCTGACCCCCGCCGGGCGGGCGGCGAGCGATCAGCTGCTCGCGGCCGGCCGCGAGCAGCTCGTCCGCCTGCTCGACGGCTGGGAGCCCGAGCAGGACGAGGACCTCCAGCCGGTCCTACAGCGGCTCGCCGGCGCGCTCGTCGTCGAGATGCCCGGGCGCTGAAGAGTCGGAACTGTCAGCCGATTGTCAGAGATGGGAGGCATCCTCGGCCAGGGGCCGCGGATCTCGCCCTGAGTAGCTTGACAAGATAATCCCGTTTCCCTTACGACCGGAGGCTGTCTACTTTGAGAAGGCTTGCGAGGTGGTGCTTCACCCACCGCCGAATCGTCGTGCTCGGCTGGGTGGCCGCACTGATCGGCCTGACCGCTGTCCACTCCGCGGTCGGCAGCGCTTACAGCGACAACTTCCGACTGTCGGGGACGCAGAGCTTCGACGCCGTGAACCTGCTCGAGCGCAGCGCGCCGAAGGCCTCGGGTGATACCGAGCAGGTCGTGATCGCGACCGCTCACGGCCGGGTGACCGATCCGGCGGTGCGCTCCCAGGTGCAGTCGATGCTCGCCAAGCTGGCGCGCCAGCCGCACGTGACGGAGATCTCCTCGCCCTACGGTCCGCGCGGTGCGGCGCAGATCTCGCCCTCTGGTCAGGTCGCGTTCGCCAACGCCACGTTCGACGTGCAGGCCAACAAAATCTCCGCCGCGGCCGCGAAGGACTTCGTCAACGCGGCGCGCGCGGGCTCGGGCAACGGCGTCGAGGTCGAAGTCGAGGGCCAGATCGCGCAGGCGGCCAACCAGCAGGGTGCGGGCGGCCTCCCGTTCGGAATCCTTGCCGCCGGCATCGTGCTGTTCATCGTGTTCGGATCGCTGCTTGCGATGACGCTGCCGCTCGTGACCGCGGGCCTGTCGCTCGGAACCGGCGTCGCCGCCATCGGCCTGCTCTCGCACGTGCTCCAGATGGCCTCGTTCACCAACGAGCTCGCCCTCCTGATCGGCCTCGGGGTCGGGGTCGACTACGCCCTGTTCATCGTCACACGCTATCGCCAGGGGCTCCTGCGAGGACTCAGCGGCGAGGAGGCGGTCGTCGAGGCGCTCGACACTTCGGGCCGCGCGGTGCTGTTCGCCGGGATGATCGTGTGCATCGCGATGCTCGGCATGTTCGCGCTCGGGGTCAGCTTCCTGTACGGGGTCGCGGTTGGCACCTCGATCGCGGTCGCGTTCACGGTCCTTGCGTCGTTGACCCTGCTCCCCGCCCTGCTCGGATTCTTCGGTACGCGCGTCCTGCGACGCCGCGAGCGCCGTGCCCTGGCCGCCGGGAAGCTTCGCACCAGCGACGAGTCGGCCGGGTGGGCGCGCTGGGCCGGCTGGATCCAGCAGCGCCCGGCGGTGTTCGCCGCGGTTGCCGCCGGCGTGCTCGTGCTGCTTGCTGTTCCGTTCCTGTCGATGCGCCTCGGGTCGGCCGACTCGGGCTCCGACCCGGCCGGCTCGACCACGCGCAAGGCGTACGACCTGCTCGCCAAGGGGTTCGGGCCCGGCTACAACGGGCCGCTCCAGCTCGTGGCGCAGGTGTCGGGTCCCGAGCAGAACGCAGCGTTCGCTCGCGTCGAGCAGGCCGTGGCCTCGACTCCGGGCGTCGTCGGGTCCACCCGCCCGCAGTACATCCCGAGCCGGGCCCCGGGGCTCCCCGGCGTCGCGCTGGCGGACGTCTATCCGAAGGGCTCGCCGCAGGATGCCTCGACGTCCGATCTGCTCCACACCGTCCGGGGTCAGGTGGTGCCGGCTGCCGAGCGCGGGACGGGCCTGCACGTGCTCGTCGCCGGCCAGACCGCGATCTTCGACGACTTCGCCACGGTCCTGTCCCGCAAGCTGCCGCTGTTCCTGACGATCGTGATCGGGCTCAGCTTCCTGTTGCTGACGTGCGTGTTCCGGAGCGTGGTGATCCCGGCCGTCGCCGCCGCGATGAACCTGCTCTCGGCGGCCGCGGCGTTCGGCGTCGTGACCGCGGTGTTCCAGGACGGGATCGGCTCCTCGCTGCTCGGGATCGACAAGACCGGACCGATCGAGGCGTTCGTGCCCGTGTTCATGTTCGCGATCCTGTTTGGCCTCTCGATGGACTACGAGGTGTTCCTGGTGACGCGGATCTACGAGGAGTGGCACCGACGCCGCGACAACCGCGAGGCCGTCACGCACGGCCTCGCCGCCACCGGCCGGACGATCACGGCGGCCGCGGCGATCATGATTCTCGTCTTCGGCGCCTTCATCCTCGGCGGCCAGCGGATCATCGACCTGTTCGGCGTCGGCCTGGCCAGCGCCGTGCTTATCGACGCCCTGATTGTGCGCTCGGCGCTCGTACCGGCGCTGATGCTGATCCTCGGGGACGCCAACTGGTGGCTGCCCGAGCGGCTCGGGAGGCGGCTCCCGCACCTGAGGGTCGAGGGAGCCACGGCCCGTGCCACGGTCAGGCCCGCGCCGGCCGAGCGCGTGGTGCCCGAGCCCTCGGCCGGCTGAGCCGCGGTGGCCGGCTAGAGGTTGGTATGCCGGGGCGCGTACCGGTGGTGGAGCATCAGCGCGTTCCCGTCGGGATCCGAGAACAACGCCATGTGGCACACGCCGGTGTCGAGAATGTCACCGTGGAAGCTGACGCCGCGATCCTCGAGCAGCTCCCGGGTCGCGGCCACGTTGTCGACGTGCAGTGCGATGGCATTGCGGTTGGGCTCGTGCGGGAGGCCCATCTTCTCGGCGTTGTACACGCTCAGCGTCAGGTTGCCGGTCTCGTACTCCGAGAAGTGGCGTTCTTCGAGGTACACCGACTGCGGCAGGCCGAGTATCTCGCCGTAGAACGTGGCGGAGGCGGCGATGTCGTGGGTGGGGATGCCGACGAAATCGACGCCGCGGACGAACTCCGAGGTGGCGGTCATGGGTTCTCTCCTGGTCGCGGGGTGTCGCAGCCAGGCTATCTGAGGGGCGCCGGCGCTCGCCCCGCCCGTTGGTGGCGAGCGCTTCGCCGACGCAGCGCCCCGGGTCCCGAGCCGCTCCTACCTCATGCCCCAGGTGACCGGTGAGGTCTCGTACGCGTCCGTGCCCGTGTACGCCACCTTCGTGATCCCTCCCGGCACCAGGTACGTCAGACAGGTCTGGAAGCTCTGCCCCGCTCGGAACGGATTGGGCGTGTCCGCGTCGGGGCACGGCGGGAACGTCCCGAAGAACGTCACGCTGGTGTCCGTGTTGCCGGTGTTGTCCACGCCCTCGACGGAGACCGCCGGATCGTTGCTCGACGTGTTGAACGAGGTGGGGCCGACGTTGGTGATTCGCACCTTCGCGTAGTACGGGGTGCTCGCCTTCTCGTTGGCGTCCAGCTGAATCCCGTTGAAGTCCTTCAGCGAGCCCTTCTTGATCGACTCGACCGTGACCTGGAGCTTGTACGTCGGGCCGTTGGCGCCGCTGCTCGTGGTCGTCTGAAACGAAACGTTCGCCGGCTGGCCGGCCGCCAGAGCCGTGCCCGGCGCGGCGTCCTTCGCCGGCGAAGCGCCGCCGCTCGCGCTCGCGTTCGTGCTTGCGGCGCCAGTCGTCGCCGCGGTGGTCGCCGGCGTTGAAGCCGTGGCGGGCGTCGAGGTCGTCGCCGGCGTCGAGGTCGTCGCCGGGGTGGCCGCTTTCGCGTTGGTGCCGACGGCGGCGGCCTTGGACGACCCGCTGCTGCTGCCCCCACACGCGGCAAGGCCCGCCGCGACCAGCGCCGCGGCGATCACCGCCAAGACCCGGGCGCGATCGGCTCCGATGCGCCGAGTGTTATGTCTGTCCATGATGCGTTCCCTCTTCTCAGAAGTCACCGTTTGGCCACGTGGCGACAGCTTCGCGGAGGTGAACCGGCGTGTAAATCAGGGGGCACCCCTGAAATTTCCTAGCGCCCGCCCGATCTTTTATCAGGGCCCAGCGACCTCCCGGGCGGCCAACTCCGGGCCGAGCCGCTCCGGATCAGGCGTTCTTGATGACGATGCCCTCGAGGATGAACGCGGCTCGCTCGGTCGAGTCGATCGCGTTCTCGAGACGCTCGAAGATGTCCTTCCAGCGGATCACGACCATCGGGTCGATGCCGGCCTCGAACAGCGAGGCGATCGCTTCCCGGGTGAGCCGATCGCCCTCGTTCTCGAGCCGGTGCACCTCGACCATGTGCTCGGTGATGTCCTTGAACCCGCGGACCAGCGGGATCGCGCCCGCGATCTGGCGGGTGGCGTCCCGCAGGACTCCCGCCAGGCGCTGGGCCTGGGCCATCGGCGCCTCGATCTTGTACAGGCCGAGGTAGTCGGCGACCTCCTCGGTGTAGTCGACGATGTCGTCCAGCGCCGAGGCCAGGTGGAGGATGTCCTCGCGGTCGATCGGGGTGACGACGCTCTGGTTGAGGCGGTTGATCACGTCGTGGGTGATCTGATCTCCATCGTGCTCGCAGGCGAGGATGTCCCGTGCCAGGTCCTGGCTCTCGGGATATCGCGCGAGCATCTCGTCCAGCAGCTCGGCGGCGCGCACGATGTTCGCCCCCGCGCGTTCGAACAGGTCGAAGAACTCCCTATCGGTTCCACGCAGGAGGTTCGCGATCGACGCCATCCCTACATCCCAACCAACCGGCGTGATCGCTGCCATCGCACCCAGAGCACCAGCCTGCTCATCGCTACGTAGGATAGGCGTGGATGGAGACGCGAATGGAAAAATTCGTTGTGGTCGAT
>Ga0208696_1002074_pt1 | contig 11077 bp, 8 predicted proteins | sample Sb_taG_9_FD_187711 | JGI IMG/M metagenome (GOLD analysis project Ga0208696, IMG submission 187711) | Peat soil microbial communities from Weissenstadt, Germany - Sb_50d_b_LC metaG (SPAdes) (version 2) | ecosystem: Environmental > Terrestrial > Soil > Wetlands > Peat | place: Germany: Weissenstadt...
ATTTCCGATGGACGGCGGCCGGGTTCTTCGCGCCCTGCTGGCCATGCGTCTTCCCTATTCCCGGGCGACCCGGCTGGCGGCCTCCATCGGCCAGTTCATCGCCATCGGCTTTGGCCTGCTGGGACTTTGCGTTCCTCAGTACTTCCTCTTCCTCTTCATCGCACTCTTTGTCTGGATCGGCGCCGAGGCCGAGGCCACTCAGGTCGAGGAGCGAATCGCTCTGAAGGATGTTCCCGTCCGCACGGCCATGCTGACCGAGTACCACACGCTGATGCCGTTCGACAGCCTTGGCCATGCCGCCGACCTGCTGCTGGCGGGAACACAGCATGACTTTCCGATCGTCTCGACAACGGACCAGTCGTTCCAGGGCCTCTTGACCCGGTCCGATCTGATGACCGGTCTGGCGCGCGCCGGTCGTGACGCCCTGGCCGGCGATCACGCCAAGACGGGAATCTCCAGTGTCGAGGCCTCCAGCCCGCTGGTCGCTGCCGTGGCGCGGCTGAGGGAAGGGCACGGCCCCTGCCTCCAGGTCGTGGACCAGGGAGAAACCGTCGGCCTGTTGACGCTCGAGAACGTGGGCGAGTTCCTCATGGTCCGGGAGGCACTCGCCGGCGAGGGAAACGTCCGTGTCGGTCCCGGCCGCCCTCGGGTCTGAACCGAACCTGAAGTGCTGGTCGATCGCGCACTTTTTTTGTTCCGCCCATTCCACAGGCGATGGAATCCATGACACCCGCTGAACGATTGAGCCGCGTGGCCGAAACCGATTCCAGCTTCCGCCGGGTCGGGCCGAACTGGGTGGGCAAGTGCCTGATCTGCAACGGCCCGCTCGCCTTCGATATCAGAACAGGAGAGGGTGCCACGCTCGAGCACATCCGGGCACGGAGCCGCGGCGGCAGCGACGATCCGAACAACCTGGGGATTGTCCACGGCCGCTGCAACTGGGAGAAAGGCGTGCGCTGGGACTCCAAGAAACGCCGGTCCGATCACGAGTACGAGGCCTTCATCGCGCGGCTCATCGATCGCCGCCAGGAACGATGGCGCCAGGTGCCGCCTGATCTGGCCGCCGTGCACCGGCTCCAGACGGATCGAGGATGAACCGAACCGGCCTCGAGGAATGCCGGGTGGAATCCCTGTCATCTCCGCCGACGGCTCGAAGCCGGATTCCGGGATCGTCTGCTGGCGCAGCCTTGCCACCAGGGGGGGTGGCGAGGTGGTCTCGGCGGACGCGTACTGAAGGCCTGTGGCGCGGACCACCGCGGGCCGTGCGAGGCTTCATTCGCCGCCGCCGACCGGCAGGCCGGGCGCGCCCAGGTACAGTCGCAGGCTGTGCCAGACAACGGTGGCCGCCGCCGCACATCCGATCAGGAGGACGAGTTTTCCCATTCCCGGCCGGCGACGCTCGATCACCTCACCCAGGGCGATGGCGACGGCGATTGCGGCGAACTTGAAGACGACCATGCCGGTCATGTTCCAGCGTGCGAAGAACCACCCGGCGACCGGGTTTGACTCGTAATAACTGTGGCTGGTCCGCAGCAGCGTGAAGGTCATGATGATGTCGGCGATGCTCAAGGCGATCAGGCAGATGCTGAGCTCTTGGAGCTGGCTTGTCCCCAGGGCGCTCTCCCGGATCAAACCCCAGACCGAATCGGCGCCAGCCGCCTTGCTCACGACTCGCGTGGTCTTCCAGAGTTCCACCCCAAGGGAACGCTGGAGCGCCTCCTGCTGCGCACTGAACAAACGGGATGCTCGGTCGTTTACCTCGGCCATGCCAGTGTGCCGATTGCGGGCTGACTCTTGCTGACGAAGATACCGTGGAAGCCGCGCCGTGGGTATGGGGCAGAACCGGCGGCCGGCTGATCTCGATCTGGGGACAATGTGATGGAATCCCGCCGCGATGTTGTAGACTAGGACTACTAGACATGCGACGACTTCTTGCCGAAATTGCCTTTCGGGGCGGGAGGGAAAGGTGCAAGTGACGGCGACGGGGACAGTGGTGATCAGGCTTTCGGACCTGGTTGACGGTCAGGAGGCGGTCTGCTTCGCGGCCCTGGTCAAGAAGACCCGGGGCATGACCGCGCGTAACCAGCCCTTCCTCAGGTGCATTTTCCGCGACAAGCGGGTGCAGTACGAGTCGATGCTCTGGCACGACCACCGTCTCTTCCAGAGCGCCGAGTCATGGACCGAGGGAAATGCGTACCGGCTCGAGGTTCGGGGCAAGCATGACCTGCGTTACGGGATGCAGATCGAGCTCTTGGGGATTCGCCCCGCCACGCCAGACGACGCGGCCGACGGATATGATTTCTTTGATCTCGTAGAGAGCAGCCGCTACGATCCGGACCGGCTGATGGCGTCGATTCTCGACCGCGTGGACAAGTACATTGACGAGCCTCACCTCCGCGAATTGGTGGAGACAATTCTGCGTGAGCACGGTGACGCCTTCGCGCGGATGCCGGCGGCTCAAAAGATGCACCACTCCTATACGTCGGGCTTGCTGGAGCATGTCCGGAGCATGACCAGGGTGGCCGGGCTGCTGGTCGATCATTACGCGGAGTATTACGATAAGCTCGATCCGCCGCTCAACAAGGGTGTTGTGATCGCCGCCGCGATTCTGCACGATATCGGCAAGCTTCGCGAGCTGCGTTATCACCCGGTCGAGGCCAGATACACGAAAGAAGGCTGTCTGGTCGGTCACGTCATGATGGGGCGCGACCTGGTCCGGGAAACAGCGCGCAGGATCGAGGGCTTCCCCGAGGAGACTCTCTTGCTGCTGGAGCATGCGATTCTGTCCCATCACGGCAAGTACGAGTTCGGTGCGCCCATTCTTCCCCAAACCGTGGAAGCCCTGCTTCTCTTTTACATCGACGACCTTGACGCGAAGATGAACATCATGGCTCGGGAGCGGATGAGCTCCACCTCGAGCGACGAGTTCACCGACCGGGTCTACGCGCTGGACAACCGCCGGATCTATAAAGGGATTCCCGAAGACCCGGGCCCGGGCCTTGGACCCGACGCGATCGAGTGAAGAGAAGATGCCAGGCCGGCGACTGCGATGCGGTAGGCCCTTTGCCGGGCTCGCCACTCCGGGCCAGACCCGGCGGCCCCGGCTTGGCGGACTGCGCAGCGGACCATTAGAATAACTTATTCGATCCACCGCCGGAGTGGTGGACAACTGGCTCCTCATTTCTTGAGAGGTTCGCTGATGGAAAAGAGTCGTCGCTTGTGGGTGCTGGCGCTGGTGCTCGGAATTGGCGGCTGTGCCGGTGAAGAATCCGGCTCGCCCGCCGCCGGAACTGCCGGTGCCGGCGTTCCGGCCAAGTCCGCCGTCAACAAGGTCGATACATTCCCTGGCCAGGCGGCCGCAGGCCCGGCCACTGCTCCCGGTACGGGCACAAAGGCCGCCCCGGCCCCGTCGCAGGATGATTCCAAGAAGACCGATGCGCCCTCTCTGGAGGGCCCCAAGACCGACGCCTCCCATGACGATGGCACGCCTGTCAAGCTCACCGACGCCGAGATCGCCAGGATCAAAACCCTGCCGGCGGCCGAACAGGACCTCGCACTCAAGCAGGCGGTCTGCCCGGTCAGCGGCGAGCACCTCGGCAATATGGGTGCACCCTTCAAGATCGCCGCGGAGGGACGAACCTTCTACCTTTGCTGCAAAAGCTGCGAGGATGATGTGAAGGCGGACCCGAAGGCCGTGATCGCCAAGCTTGATAAGAAATGAGAGAGCCCAGGCTGATTTCCAGCTCGCTCGTTCGCTTGCGCCGGCGCGGAGACAACTCCGGCTCGAGCCTGAGGGCCCGGACAGGGTCCGCTCGCACGCCTGGGACGTTGTGCCCACACGGGGCGGATCAGGCATCTTTTGAACATAGGAGTCAGTTCCTTTGAACTACACGCGCGCGCGAGATGCGGCCATCGAAGCCGTGACTTCATGGCCCAACCATGGCCGTCGTGCCCCCAAATCGTCAGTTCCGATCCGCCAGCTTTTCGGCAGCAACGTCTTCACTGACGACGTGATGCGGGCCCGGCTGCCGGAGCACATCTACAAGGCGATCCGGGAGACGATCAAGAAGGGCGCTCCGCTCGACTCATCGATCGCCGACGTGGTCGCCACCGCGATGAAGGAGTGGGCGCTCGAGCGAGGAGCGACCCATTACACCCACTGGTTCCAGCCGATGACCGGCCTGACCGCCGAGAAGCATGACTCGTTCCTTGCCCCTGCCGATGGGGGAATGGCCGTCGCCGAGTTCAGCGGCAAGGAGCTGATCAAGGGAGAGCCGGACGCCTCCAGCTTCCCTTCCGGCGGCATCCGCGCCACCTTCGAAGCGCGCGGCTACACCGCCTGGGACCCCACCAGCCCGGCGTTCATCCTCGAGAATCCCAACGGCACCACGCTCTGCATTCCCACGGCCTTTTGCTCCTGGACCGGCGAGGCCCTGGACAAGAAAACTCCCTTGCTCCGCTCGATGGAAGTCCTGTCCAAGCACGCCCTGCGGATCCTCCGGCTTTTTGGCTCGACGGCCAGCCAGGTCTATTCGACCGCGGGTCCGGAGCAGGAGTACTTCCTGATCGACAAGATCTTCTACTTCAACCGGCCCGACCTGATCAACGCCGGGCGCACCCTATTCGGTGCCAAGCCGCCCAAAGGTCAAGAGCTGGAAGATCACTACTTCGGCGCGATTCCGGAGCGTGTCCTTGCCTGCATGCTCGAGACCGAGACCGAGCTCTACAAGCTCGGCGTGCCGGTCAAGACCCGCCACAACGAGGTCTCACCCGCCCAGTACGAGATCGCGCCGATCTTCGAGAACGCCAATGTCGCCACCGACCACAACATGCTGGTGATGGAGACCATGAAGCGCGTGGCCGACCGCTACGGCCTGCAACTGCTGCTGCACGAGAAACCGTTTGCCGGAGTCAACGGCTCGGGTAAGCACGTCAACTGGTCGATGGCCGACGACCACGGCAATAACTTGCTCAAGCCGGGCGATACGCCGCACGACAACGCCCAGTTCCTGCTCTTCCTGGTGGCCGTGATCAAGGCCGTCGCGAGGCATGCCGACCTGCTGCGGGTGTCCGTCGCCCACGCCGGCAACGACCATCGCCTGGGCGCCAACGAAGCCCCGCCGGCCATCGTCTCGATCTTCCTGGGCGACATGCTCGAGGACATCGTCGAGCAGATCGAAGGCGGCGGCGCGAAGTCGGCCAAGGCCGGCGGCGAGTTGAAGATCGGCGTCACCGTGCTGCCCACGCTGCCTCGCGACCCGGGCGACCGCAACCGGACCAGCCCGTTCGCGTTCACCGGCAACAAGTTTGAGTTCCGCGCCGTCGGCTCGGCCCAGTCGATCGCCGGCCCGATCGTGGTCCTCAACACGATCGTCGCCGAGATCGTCGATGAGTTCGCCACCCAGCTCGAGGCGGCCGTGGCCGCCAAGAAAGACGTCAACACCGAGATCCAGAAGCTCTTGCAGGCCGCCGTCAAGGAGAGCAAGTCGGTCCTCTTCAATGGCGACAACTACAGCGAAGCCTGGCACACCGAGGCCGAGCGCCGCGGCCTGCCCAACCGGCGGACCACCATCGACAGCCTGCCGGACCTGGTCTCACCCAAGGCCATCGCGCTGTTTACCAAGTATGGCGTTCTGAGCGAGCGCGAGCTGCACTCGCGGTACGAGATCTTCCTGGAAAGCTATCGCAAGACGATCAACATCGAGTCCCAGTTGACGATCCAGATCGCCCAGCGGATGATTCTTCCCGCGGCACTACGCCACCAGGCCCAGGTCGCCGAGGCCATTACCAATCTCAAGGCCACAGGCGCCACGGTTCCCAAGACCCAGACCGCTCATCTGAACGAGCTGGTGGGAGCCATCGAAGAACTGCAAAGCGCAACCGATCGGTTGACCGAGGACGTCGATGAGCCCGCCAAGGGAGATTCCCTGGACCACGCCAAGTACTCGCGGGACGTCATCATCCCGGCCATGAACGCCGTGCGCGCCGCCGGCGATCAGCTCGAGACCCTCGTCGCCGATGATCTCTGGCCCTTGCCGACCTACCAGGAAATGCTGTTCATCAAGTGAGCCGGGAATCCCTCCAGGCTCTATCGCCAGGGTGAATCGCCGATCCGAGCTTTTCCGGGTTGGCCGGCGTCCAGGTTGTGAGGAGATCCCGGAGATCGCTTGACCTCCGAGATTCCGGTGAGAAGCGGTCGTCCCGGAGATAGAGGATAGACCGAGAAAACGACCTGGACTTTCCTCGTCGTAGGCGACGTGAGGAATCACCTCGGGCTAGACTACCGGTGCCGGGCGGAAAACTGAATCGTGCCAATCGATTCGAGAATGGCGCGCTCAGGGAGACGGCCCATCGGGGGGAACGGCAATGCGGCGCTGGGTTCTGAGACTGGGCACACTCATCGTGCTGAGCTTGGGATCGTGGTACGGCGTCAACCTGCTCTGGCGCGTCGAGAGGCCGATCCGGGTTGGAATTCTGCATTCGAGAACCGGTCCGCTGGCGATCAGTGAGAAGTCGATGATCGACGCGGAACTCATGGCGCTGGAGGAGATCAACCGGGAAGGCGGCATTCGGGGCAGGAAAGTCGAATGGGTGATCGCCGACGGGCGATCAGATTTCAAGGTCTTCGCCCAGGAGGCACGCGCGTTGATCGAGACCGAGAAAGTCTGCGTCATCTTCGGCTGCCTGACGGGCCTTTGTCGCAGGAGCGTCAAGACGGTCGTCGAGCCGGCCAACCACTTGCTCGTCTTCCCCTCCAGCTATGAGGGCATGGATCTGCCCTCCAGCGTTGTCTGCACCGGGCCAGTCCCCAACCAGCAGGTGATCCCGGCGGTTTACTGGTGCTTGGAGACGCTCAAGGCCCGGAAGTTTTTTCTGGCTGGCTGCTCGGAGGACACCTGGTCGATCGTGTCCAACGCAATCATCAAAGATCAGCTCAAGGCGATGGGTGCCTCATGCGTGGGCGAAAGATACGTACCGCTTGACGGGACGGGAGTCTCCGAGCTCGTAGCCGCCATCAAGACCGCAGCACCGGACGTCGTGCTCAGCACAGTCCTCGGCGATGCCAACAAGCCATTATTCGAGCAGTTGAGTCGGGCAGGTTTGACGCCGGAGAAGACGCCAGTGCTTTCCTTCGGTTTCGCCGAGGAGGAACTGCGCGAGCTGCCGGTGAAGGACATGATCGGCGACTATGCGGCCTGGAACTACTTCCAGTCGATCGACACCCCGGTGAACCGGGCATTCGTCCAGCGATACAAGGACAAGTACGGCCGCGACCGGACAACCAGCGACTCGATTGTCGCCGCGTACAACGGCGTCAGGCTTTGGGCACAGGCCGTCGAGGAGAACGGCACGGAGGCGACAACCGAGGTGCTCAAGGTGATTCGTCATCAGAGCCTGGAAGCTCCCGAGGGGGTCGTCTCGGTCGATTCCGAGTCGCTCCACACATGGCGGCCGTTCTACGTGGGAAAGGTTCGGAGTGACGGCCAGTTCGACATCGTCTGGAGTTTGGAGAAACCCGTGCGGCCGGTGCCGTACCCCGTGCTGCGGACTCGGGCGGCCTGGGATGCGTACGTTGAAAGACTGTATGCAACCTGGGGGACGCGGGATTTCAACCCTCAGACGGCGACCGATCTGCCGGGGCCAGGTTCCCACCTCCCTGGCCGCTCGTCACCCGCGGCCCCGGCCAAGTTCACCTCCGGCGTGCGCTCAGCGGGCCAGCGGAGAAGGTGATCAAAGATCGATCTGCGTGCCGATCTCCACGATCTGATCCGTTGGCATGCCGTAGTGTCTCTCTTCGTGCACGGCGTTGCGGTTGAGGTAAGAAAAGATCATCTCGGGGATCCGGTTGATGCTGCCCGCCTCGCTGGCCACTATCGTTTCGTGCCCGACATAATAGGTAGCGCTGTCAAAGTCGAGCGATAGCCCTTTTGCTTGGGAAACCGCGCGAAGCACCGGCAGAAGGTGCGGTTCCTCCATATATCCAAAAGAGATGATCAGCCTGTAGTAACCCTCACCCAGGGCGGCGAGCTTGTACCGTTCATGATCGGCGACGACGGGGGTGGACGCCCCTTGGACTGTCAGCAAGATGACGCTCTCGTGAAGTGAGCGACTGCGCTCGACGTGGTGCACCAGCATTGGTGGGACGTGGTCGGCGCTGGGGGACAGGAAGACCGCAGTGCCCGGAACGCGGGAGCAGAGCGAGCGCGCGATGGAAGGCTTGGCGGCTTCCATCGTAGGGTATCGACTGGAATATCGCTCGATCAGAGCGGTCCTGCCCCGGCTCCAGATCAGCATGCCTGCGATCAGGGCAGCACCGATGAGCATCGGCACGTAGCCACCCTCGAAGAACTTGAACAGATTGGCCACCAGGAAGGGAATATCGAAAGTGAGGAAGAGCGCCAGCAGCGCCATGCACTTCCACTTGTTCCAGCCCCAGGTGTGGCGGATCACGATATAGTAGAGGATCGAGGTGATCGCCATGGTCCCGGTTACCGCGATTCCGTAGGCTGCCGCAAGCTTCACGGACTCACGAAAAGTCAGCACGAGCAGGATACAGCCTACGGCGAGCATCCCATTGACTTCCGGGATGTAGATCTGCCCCTCGGTGTGATAGGCGGTGTGCTTGATCGTCACCCGAGGCAGATAGCCTAGCAGCATTGCCTGACGTGTTAGCGAGAAGGCTCCCGAGATCAGGGCTTGCGAGGCAATTACGGTGGCGGCGCTGGAAAGCAAGACCAGCAAGTAAGTGGGCAGGCCCAGAGGGACCAGTGCGAAGAAGGGGTTTTCCGCAGCCTCGGCGTGGCGGAGAATGAGCGCCCCCTGCCCCAGGTACCCGAGAACGAGTGACGGCAGGACAAAGCACGTCCACGCAAGGCGAATGGGTCGAACCCCAAAATGGCCCATGTCCGCATAGAGCGCCTCTCCGCCCGTCACGGCCAGGACGACAGAGCCGAGGATGAGCATGCCGTGCGCCCCGTGGCGCAGGAAAAAAAATGCCCCATGATGCGGTGAGAGGGCGAAGAGGACCTCCGGTTTCTGGATGACATGATAAACGCCGAGCAACGCCATCGTCGTGAACCAGACCGCCATCACCGGACCGAAAAGTTTGCCGATGTCCCCGGTTCCACGCTTCTGGATCCAGAACAGCCCGACGAGAATCGCACAGGTAAGCGGCACCACCAGCGGGGAAAGTCTGGGACTGGCAATGGCCAGACCCTCCACGGCGCTCAGAACGGAAATCGCGGGCGTGATGACGCCGTCCCCATACAGCAACGAGGCGCCGATCACGGCCAGCAGGGCCATGCCGGTGACCTTGCCGGTTTGAGCAGGAGTTGTCCGGAACCGCTCCGGAACCAGGGCCAGCAACGCAAAGATCCCCCCCTCGCCATCGTGGTTCGCGCGCATGATGAACGTCAAGTACTTGACGGTAACCACCATGATGAGCGACCAGAACATCATCGACAGGATCCCGAACAGGTCGTCGATGCTTGTCTTCGCGCCGCCGGCGGCGATCAAACACTCTTTCAAGGTGTAGAGGGGACTGGTGCCAATGTCGCCGAACACCACGCCGAGCGCGCACAGTGCCAGAGCCGCCAGGCTCGTGCCATGGCCCGGCTTGTCGGCGTCGGGGGTCAGAGTGCTGGACAGGTGCGACTCGGTGACTTCCGTCGTCGTCGGTGCAACCACAGAGCGGTCCTTCCCCAGTCAATCCCCGATCAGAATCGTAAGTCGTCACGGTGCGGCGGTTGTTCTGGTCAGAGCCGCATGGGTGCATTCATCGAACCCGACGAATGCAAGGATCAAGCATACTCGGGCTGGCCTCTCGGTGGCAATCCGAGTGAACTCGATCAGCTCGATCTCGATGCGGGTCGCCGCCTCATCCAGGAAAAATTAAGACCTTGCCCAGTCGATCGCATCTGGCATAATGAAACTGAGGCGCGAGATCTGTCCCCCACGAGCCGAGCGTGGTGCGGGATCGAACGCGGGTTTGCTCCCGGCTATGGAATTTGCGCGCCCGACCTGACTGCACCCGCCCGAAAGCCAGGGCCCAGAGCGGGTTCAATCGCCCTTCGACTCTCCTTTCCGTGGGTGACATCACACACAACGCCCTGCCTGGATTCCCCCAGGGATGCTGCCGCTCCCCCTACCATTGGGGCAGGCGATCCCGACGGAGCGCCGAGAGGCGGCATCTCTGCGCACCCAAAGGGAGTCTCTCAGCGGCTAAATTCCCACGATCCCCTCACAACCAGCCGGGAGCGAACAAGCGGTGAGGTAACGGCGTAAGAACGAGGGTTAGTTCCCACGGTCCCTTCACAGCCATTCGGGAGCTTCACACATGTTCAGAATCAAGGTAGCTTTTGCCCTGATTGTCCTGACCGCCTCGATCGCCACCGCGAAAGTGATGGCCCAGGGCACCTCCAATCATTCCATCGGCACCCACCAGATCGATCGGTTCGAGGCGATCCACTGGCTCCAGGAATCGCTCAAGTCCAACCCGAACGACGCGGCCGCTTGGATCGTCTTGGGCGAACTCGCCCACGAGGTGGCCCAGGATCTCTCCTCTCAGGATGACGAGCCTTACTACAAGCTGTCGCAGGAGGCGTACGAGAAGGCACTGGCCTTGCAGCCGAAAAACGCCGGGCTGAAGGCCGCGGTGCAATTCGCTCGCGAACAACAAGCTGACGCGGCCCATTGGGACCAGGCTCGAAAAAAGGCCGCAAGTAGTTACATCGAGGTCCGGAAGGGTGAACTTGCTGCGTCGGGGTTCAACCCGACGGTCCAAGTCTATTCACCTCCGACGCCTCCGACGCGTCCAGCGGCCGTCGCGGCAACCAATTCCGCCCCGGTAAGCCAGCCTACCCAGACGTACCAATACCCTGTCTACCAACCTTACTATGTTGAAGGCGCCCAGCCATACACCTATCAGCAGTACGCTGGGGGTTACCTTTACACCGTCCCGGTGTCCAACACCTATGGAACAGTGCCTGGCGTGACCACGGAGGGGGCGCATCGACGGCGATCCGAGCGCTGAAAGGAGGCCGGCCTGTAAGGTCAGAGTTGATCATGTCGTTGGGTT
>Ga0208696_1002078_pt1 | contig 11065 bp, 7 predicted proteins | sample Sb_taG_9_FD_187711 | JGI IMG/M metagenome (GOLD analysis project Ga0208696, IMG submission 187711) | Peat soil microbial communities from Weissenstadt, Germany - Sb_50d_b_LC metaG (SPAdes) (version 2) | ecosystem: Environmental > Terrestrial > Soil > Wetlands > Peat | place: Germany: Weissenstadt...
AACGTCGCCCAGTTCGAGGTCTACCACGCCCTCGGCCAGCCGGCCCAGTGGGTCACGTCCCAGGCGGGCAACACGCCACCGCCGGCTCCGTCGCCAGCCCCTCCACACGCGGCATCGGCATCGGCACGCGGCGGCCCACCGCGGTGATCGCACGCCGACGGTCCGCAGGGACCGCCGGGAAGTGACCGGGCGCGCTCTTCCCGAAGTGCGTATCATGCTGATAAAGTTCCTTTGTGGGCTGTCGCGACCGCGCCCCACCGGCAAGAATGCGGGCCGAAGATTGGGGTGGTGGGCGCACAGGGATTGCGCGCTGAGGCTTCGATGAACCCGATTGTCTTCGCACTCCGCCGACCCGTGACCGTGATGATGCTGGTGCTCGCCCTTGGGCTGGGCGGGCTCTTCAGCATCTACCAGATGCAGAAGGACATCTTCCCGTCGCTGAACCAGCCCCAGCTCTACGTCATCCACAACTACGGCGGGATGGATCCCAAGCAGATCGAGGGCCTGATCACCAACCAATACGAGCTGTTCTTCCAGTACATCAACGGCGTGGAGCACGTGGAGTCGCGGTCGATCCAGAGCATGGTGATGCTCAAGCTTTTCTTCCAGCCGGGCACCGACATGGCCGAGGCGACCGCCCAGACAGTCGCCTATTGCAACCGCGCCCTCTCGGTCATGCCGGTCGGGTCGCTGCCGCCGTACGTCGTCCGGCTCGACGCGGGCAGTCTGCCGGTCGGCTACCTGGTCTTCGAGAGCCCGAACCGCGCGGTCGGCGAGCTCCAGGACCTGGCTCTGTTCCGGGTCCGGCCGATGTTCTCCGGCCTGGCGGGCATCTCGTCGCCGCCCCCGTTCGGTGGCAACATCCGGACCATCGTCGTCAACGTCGACCCCGACCGGCTCCGCTCTTACAACCTTTCGCCCCAGGACGTCGTCGACGCGATCGACCGCGGCAATTTCATCAGCCCCTCCGGCAACGTGACGATCAAGGACCAGATGACCGTCGTGCCGGCCAATACCATGGTCCCGAACCCGCAGGAGCTGCGCAACGTCCCGCTCAAATTGGGGGAAAACGTCTACATCCGCGATGTCGGCACCGTGGCCGACGCGACCGACATCCCCGTCGGGTACGGGCTGGTGAACGGCCGCAAGTCGGTCTACCTGCCGGTGGTCAAGCAGGCCTCCGCCTCGACGCTGACGGTCGTGAACGCGGTCAAGCAAAACCTGCCGCGGTTCCAGGCGGTCATGCCCGACGACGTCAAGGTCACGTACCAGTTCGACGAGTCGCCGATCGTCCATCGAGCCATCGAGAGCGTGGGCGTCGAGGGGGCCCTGGGCGCCGGCCTGACCGGACTGATGGTCCTCTTGTTCCTGCGCGACCTGCGGGCCGTGATCATCGTCGTGCTCAACATCCCGCTGGCGCTCCTGGGATCGATCGTGATCCTGAATCTCACGGGGAACACGATCAACATCATGACCCTGGGTGGGCTGGCCCTGGCCATCGGCATCTTGGTCGATGAGGCCACCGTCGAGATCGAGAACATCCACACCCAGATGGAGCATACCCCATCGATGTCCCGCTCCGTGCGGCAGGGGAACATGGAGACGGCGGTCCCCCGGCTGCTGGCGCTCTTGTGCATCCTGTCGGTGTTCATCCCGTCGTTCATCATGCAGGGGGCCGTGCACGCTTTGTTCGTCCCGCTGTCGCTGGCCGTCGGCGGCGCGATGATCACTTCGTACCTGCTCTCCAGCACCTTCGTACCGGTTCTCTCGGTCTGGCTGCTCGAGAATCGCCACGGCACGCACGATCACGCCGGCGGGCCCGAGTCGCGACCGGGATTCTTCATGAGGTTCCTGAACCGGTACGAGCGAGTGGCCGCCTGGACAATCGCCCACAGCCGCAAGGTGGTGCTGGCCTATCTGATCGTGACCGGCGCGGTCGTGGTCGTCGTGGGAAGTCAACTGGGCCGCGAGCTGTTCCCCCGGGTCGACACCGGCCAGTTCCAGATTCGCATCCGGCCGTCGCAAGGGACCCATTTCGAGTTGACCTCCCAGGTGGCCCTGAAGACCCTCGACGTGATCGCCGAGGAGGCCGGGCCCAAGAACGTCGAGGTCACGATGGGGTACGCCGGGGCCAACCCGCCGCAGTTTACCATTAACATGGCGTACCTCTGGAGCCGGGGTTCCGATGACAGCCTGCTCCGAATCGGCCTACGCGAGGGGAGCGGAGTCGATATCTTTGAGCTCCAGGAAAGGCTGCGCAGGGTACTGCCGCAGAAGGTGGGCGGCTGGTTGCGCGGGGAATTGCTCCGCCTGGGGCTGACCAGGGACCAGGCCGAGCAGCGCCTCGCCGGGCTGGTCTTCGCCTTCGAACCCGGCGACCTGATTTCCGAGACGATGAGCCTGGGAGCCCCCGCACCGATCGAGGTCGTTGTCAGCGGGCGCAACATGGCCGACTCCAGCACCTTCATGGACACGCTCCGTGGTCAGTTCGACGGGATCGAGTCGCTGCGCGACATGCAGGTCCAGCAATCGCTCCACTACCCGACCGTCCAGGTCACGCTCGACCGCGAGCGGGCCGGACTCTCCGGCGTGACCGCCCGAGACATCGGTCAATCGCTGATCGCCGCAACCTACTCCAGCCGCTACACGTCACGCAATTACTGGCGCGACGACGTCAGCGGTAATTCCTACCAGGTCCAGGTCCAGGTTCCTCAGCCCAAGATGACCGAAGCGACCGACGTCGAGCTCGTGCCGCTGACCGTGCAGGCCAACCGCCAGCAGGCGGCGAAGGCGGCCGACTCGCCCTCCAACCCGACCCCGCCGCTCTTGATCCGCGACGTGGCGCGGGTGATGCGCAGCGAGATGCCCGGCGAGGTCGATCGCTACAACATGCGGCGCTACTTGAGCCTGACGGCCAACATCGAGGGCGAAGACCTTGGCCGCGTGATCGACCGGCTCGACGCGTCGATCGCTCGTGCCGGCCGGCCCCCCAGGGGAGTCGAAGTCGACCTGCGCGGGCAAGTCCGGCCGATGAAGGAGATGTTCCAGGCCCTGGGCATCGGCCTGAGCGTGGCCGTGCTCGTGATCCTGATCATGCTGACCGCCTACTTTCAGTCCCCACTGCTGGCCGTGACGGCCATCGCGTCGGTACCGGCGGCCCTCTGCGGAGTCGTGCTGGCCCTGTGGTCCACGCGGACCACGCTGAACATCGAGTCGTTCATGGGGGCGATCATGGCCGTCGGCGTGGCGGTCTCGAACGCGATCATGCTGGTCAGCTTCGGCGACCGCCACCGCCGCGAGGAGGGAATGCCGGCCGACCGCGCGGCGCTCACCGCGGCCAAGGGCCGGCTCCGCCCGATCATCATGACGGGTTGCGCGATGATCGCGGGGATGATCCCCATGTCGCTGGCTCTCGAGAAGGGAAGTGAGCAGAACGCGCCGCTCGGCCGGGCCGTGATAGGCGGCATGGCCCTGGCAACCATCGCCACGCTGCTGGTCCTGCCGGCCGTCTTCACGCTGCTCTTGCGCCGGGCCTCCAACCAATCTCCCTCGCTCGACCCGGACGATACCTCAAGTGCCCACTATGACCCCATCCATCCCGCGCATGGCCCTGACTATGACCACCACGCGGCGCCCGAGTACGATCGCCGCCATCCAGCCGCCCAACCACCGCACCCGCCCCAACTTGAAACGGAGACGGCAGGCGATGTCAACCCTGGCCATTAAGTCGAGGACACTCGCAATCGCGCGGTTCACCTTCAAGAGCCCAATTCTGGCACTCGTCACCTTGGTCCCCTTCCTTGCGCATTCGGCCGGCTGCCGGCACTCCGACCAGAGCGGCAAGTCGGCTGACCTCAAGAGCGAGCAGGGGAAGACCGCGGGTATTACAATCATCCACCCGGAGCGGCGCGACATCCGGATGAATGTGATTCAACCGGGGACGATCGAGGCCTTCGAGACGACGCCGATCTATTCGAGGATCGCCGGGTATGTCCAGGAGTACCGGTACAACATTGGCGACCGTGTCAAGGATGGCGATGTCCTCATTGATATGTGGATCCCTGATCTGGTGCAGACCCACGCCCAGAGGGTCGCCGCCGTGCACCGGGCCGAGGTCCAGATCGAAGTGACGCAGAGTTCGCTTCGAGCCGCCGAATCAAGACTTCTGACGGCCGAGGCACGGATCGTCTCTGCCCGGGCCGGAGTGAGGCGGGCACAGGCCAGCTACACCCGCTGGGAGTCGGAATACAAGCGGCTCGAGGTCCTCGTCGCCCAGCACGTCCTTGACGTGCAGGTGCGCGACGAGACCTATCGCCAGTTCGAGGAGGCCGCCGCGGCCCGCGATCAGGCCGACGCCATGGTCTCGGAGACGACCTCCGACCGCGACATGGCGGTCGCGAACCGCGACAGGGCCCGGGTCGATGTCGAGGCCGCACGCGCCGACCTCGGAGTGGCCTGGGCCAACGAGCAAGAAGCCCGGGTCAACGTCGAGTACGGCCAGATCAAGGCGCCCTACGCAGGCGTCATCACCCAGCGCAACGTCAGCCCCGGCGACTACCTCCAGCCCGGCGGCGGTTCGAACAACCGCCCCCTGTTCGTGCTCGAGCAAATCGACCCGGTCCGCGTGTTCGTCGGCGTGCCCGAACTGGCGTCGCAATTCATCCACGAGAACGACACGGCGCTGATCCGCTTCCAGGCGCTAGCGGGCGTTACCCGCGAGGGCAAGGTCGTCCGTTCGGGCTTTTCGCTCAACCCGTCCACCCGTACACTCCAGACCGAGATCGACATTCCCAACTCCGACGGCCACCTTCACCCGGGCTGGTACGTCACCGTCGCCATCACCATCGACCGCAAGCAGGTCTGGACCCTTCCCTCGGATGCCATCGGATTCCAGGGGCAGCAGAACTTCATCTACCTACAGGTCAACGGCAAACCTGTCCGCACCACGGTCATCATCGGTCCGTCCGACGACACACACACCCAGGTCTTGAGGAAGTACTCGCCCAACTTCGATACCAACAGTTGGCCGCTCTTCGATGGCACGGAAGACGTTCTGGCGGGTAACCTCGACGTCCTCGCCGCGGGGCAGCCGGCGACCGCGGAGGGTGGACAGCACTAAGCGATCGTTCCCGATGTCCCCTGAACGCTGCATTTCATCACGCGGATTGATCTGTGGTGCGCAGAGCACCTGGCGCACCGTCGAGATGCTGCCTCAGGCGGGCGATGATCTGGTCCGAGATTGTAATCGCAACAAAATGTCCCCCCGGCACAAAGTGGGCCTCGCAGCGGGGTAGGGTCTGTGCCATCTTCCAGGTCATGGCGGGTGGGACGATGATGTCGTCGAGCCCCTGCCACAGGGTCACATAGCTTTCCTGGGGCAAGTCGGCGGGTGAGAAGCCGTAGTTGCGGTAAAGCTTCAGCTCCTGGGCAAATGTCTCGGGCCCGTTGCCGTCGATGAAGACCTGCCGGAGGTCGCAGAGAAACAGGTCGAAGATTTCCTGGCGCGCGAAGAGCTCCTGGTCGGCGGCGGGCCAGGTCGCGACCAGACGGTTGAGAAAAGCGGTCGGATGGGCCCGGAAACGCTCGCCCCAGCGCCGCGATTCCTGCTTGGCCAGGTTGGGACAGCGCGAACCGATCTCCAGGGCCAGGCGCCGTGTCCGGTCCATGCCTTGCAGGGCGCCGGAAAGCCGTAGCGGACCCATGCCGCTGATGACGGTCGCCGTCCGAATGCGGGGACCGAGCCGGTGCAGGCAAGCCAGCGCATAAGGAGTACCGCCCGAGATGCCGATCACGCTGAACTGATCGATCTGCAAGGCCGCCGTGAGGTCTTCGATGTCGGGCACGGCCTCGAGCGCGCTCTTGCGCACGACAAACTCCGACCTGCCCACGCCCGGGCGGTTGGGGGCGATGATCCGCAGGTCATGCTGCATCGCCTGCTCCGCGATGTAGGACGCTTGATGGTGAGAGCCGATCAACCCGTGGAAAAAGAGCGCGGGGTGCCCCGCGGGATCGCCGTATTCCCTCACTTCCAGCATCCTGCCGGTTCTCGTGGTGATGAGGTTGTCAGGCTCCGCGTCCGGCACAGTTGCCCCCATGAACATCAATGAACTGCCATATTCAAGAAGCTGGCAGTGACTGGCTCTCGACAAACGAGCGTGTCGCACTCCACCATAGTGTGTTGGTCGTCCAGTTTCAATCGAGCGAGGTCAGCCGCGGCTGCCATCCGTGCAATCCGGAAAAGCAGCGTACTGCTTCGATCTGAGGATCGGCCGGCCGTGGGGTGGAATTCAGTTCATGCCGGGAATTGCGGCGACACTTTCGAGCTGCAGCGGCGGATGTGGAGGTGGAAGGGAGGCAGCCGCTAGCGCGTGGTATTCGTCTTTGCCCGTACCAGAACTGCCTCGCCAGACGTGCGGACTGGCGGCAGCGGCGCTGGCCGTGCTGCTTGCTCGACGCCAGTGGCAAGAGGCTTCTTGCTGACCGAGCTCACTGTCCGGCTCGCTGAGTGCGCAGCAGCCGGCGAGGCAGGCGCCGCCGTTGAACCGGTCCGTGCGACTTTCGATTCCAGCCGGTGGAAGACCACCACATCGGCTAGGACGCCCTCGCCGGGCTTGAATTCCTTGGGCCGTGCTCCGAGGAACCCGCCATTGCAGACGGTGAACGTGTCGCCGTCGATCTTGTAGACGGCGGCGATTTCGGGCAGCGGCTGCTGATCGGGGCCGGTGAGCTTCTTCCAGTCCAGGCTGCGCGGGCTGGTCGTTTCGTCGAGCTTGAGCTCTCCCTGAACCTGGAAGTCCAGGCCCTGCGGAGTCTTGATCGCAGCGCAAACGCCCCGACCCTTGATCTCGATCACAACGTGGATCTCGTGCCGCGCACCGGCGTTCGCCGTCCACCGGCCCTGGAGACGGTCAAGATCCCCGTCTCTGGACACAGCCTCGTCGGCCGCGTGGACATTCAGGCCAAGAAGAACCAGCAGGATCGGCATCGATACTTTCATGACTTGACCCTTTCGCCGTGTCGGGAAGCCATCCCCTTCACGGTGCGACAGTCGTACTTGCCGGCTTCCCAATCCGGCCGGTGGCGCAAAAAAGCGATTTGCAAAACTGCCGAGAGAAGATGGTCAAAAAGCAGATGGCAATGGATGTGCGACGTCTGCTATTGGCCAGATGATACGTATAATCTCCCGTCTGCGAGAGAACCTGCTTGCACGCTCACTCCTTTCCACGCGGATCCTCGGTGGCGATCCAGGCGCCGAGCTCGGACTGAAGCTGCTGGACCCGCTGGGGATGGGTCGCGGACAGGTCGCGCCGTTCGGCGGGGTCCACGGAGAGGTCGTAGAGTTCGGGCTTGCCCCCGCGTTCGATCACCAGCTTGAAATCGCCCCGCAGTGCGGCGAGCTGGTCGGCTCCCTCGCTCTGCCATTCCCAGAACAGGGTTCGTTCCGGGGCGTGCCCCTGGCCGGTCCAGAGGGGCAGCAGGTTGACGCCATCGATGTGCCAGGCTGCATCGAGCGTTCCGCCCGCGGCCGCGACCAGCGTGGGTAGCAGATCGGCGAGGTGGACGTTCTCCTGGCAGACCGTTCCGGCGCGGATCTTGCCCGGCCAGTAAGCCAACCCCGGCACGCGAATGCCGCCTTCCCAAAGAGTGCGCTTGTGACCGCGCAGCGGCCGGTTGCTGTCGAGCGCGGCGCTCGTCCCTTGATTGCCGAACTCAAAAGTCGCACCGTTGTCGCTCGTGAAGACCAGCAGGGTGTCCTCGATCAGATGAAGCCGCTCCAGCGTATCAAGCAGCCGGCCGATGTTCCAATCCATCCGTGTGATCATGGCAGCGTAGGTTGCGTTCTGGGGATGGGACGGATCGGCTTCGGGCACCTTGCCCTTCAGGCGTTCGATTTCCTCCGCGGGGGCGGCGATGCTGAAATGGGGTGCCAGATAGGACACGTCGAGGAAGAACGGAGCGTCCTTTTGTCGCTCGAGGAACTCGATGGCGCGGTCGGTGATGAGATCATCGACGTAGCCGGAGACCTGCACCCGCTGGCGTCCCCGCCAGAGCTGGGTCGGGAATTTCTCGAGGGCATCGTAGGAATCCGTGAACCCGAAGAAGTCGTCGAACCCCTGGTCCATCGGGTGAACGTAGTGATCGCGGCCGGAACGGGGCTTGCCGTGCTGCCACTTGCCGAAAAGGCCGCTCCTGTAACCGCGGTGCTTGAGCGCCTCGGCGATCGTCACCTCCTCGAGAGGCAGATCTTGATCGTTGCGCCGCACGCCGGTGTGAATCGTGTACTTGCCGGTCAGGAAGGCCCCGCGGCTGGGACCACAGATCGGTGCCGCCGAATAGCAGTGCCTCAGAACGACGCCATCAGCCGCCAGGCGATCGAGATGAGGAGTGGTCCACTCCGTTCGCCCATTGAAACCGACGTCGCCCCAGCCCAGGTCGTCGGCGACGATGAGGACGATGTTCGGTGCCCGATCAGCCCCCAAGACCGTTCCCGCCTGGATTCCCGGGATTGATCCCAGAAGGAGCCAGCCGGCAAACAGTCTTATCCTCCCCAGGCACATCATCCACCGACCCCTTTGCACCGCTGCGAGCCGAAGTCCGGGCAAACCGCGAGCACCCCACCCCCGAGCGCTCCTCAACGTTTCAGAGCCAGACTTACCTTACCACGTGACCGGTGCCTGTCCGCAACACCGGTCCTGACGCCGAGCGTTACCGTTCTGATTCCTCGGCGTCGCGGACCGGAACGGTTTACCAAATCTGTCGAGTCTCTACCAGAACAGTAGGAATTAGATCGCCAGGAGGGTTTGAACTGCGGCCAGGGGGACGCCGCAGTCCACGGCTCTTGACCTCGACCGGTCAAATCACCCAGTCATGGGTATTCGATCGCTCGGCCAGTTGAGCGATCGAAGTCTTTGTCAGGACATGGGTTTCGGATGCCCGGATCTGCTCCCAGACCTTTGCCAGGAGCGGAGCGGCCGGGCCTTGGGTCTCCCGCGCGTTCAGCTCGCAACCATCGACGACCCTGAGGACGTCTAGCAGGGAGATGTCCTCGGGAGATCGAGCCAGGCGATAACCGCCGGCAGAGCCGCGCGTGCTGAGGACGAGACCGGCTCCCTTGAGCTTGAGCAGGATCTGGGTCAGAAAAGTTTCGGGTATCCCTTGAGCCTCGGCAATCTCGCGAATCGGCACCGGTCGGTTTTCCAGTCGCCGCTGCGCCAGGGCAATCACTGCCAGGCAGGCATATTCGGCCTTCGCCGAGACTCTCACGGCTCCATACCTCAGGCCCCGTGGCGTCAATTCCAGGTGGGCTTGATCATTTCTTGGAACCGCGACGGCGCCAGCGCGGCCCGAGCCTGCTCGTAGGCCAGCCGATATACGGCAGTCCAGGGCCCACAACTCGGAATCCCACCCTCGAACGCTGGCGTACAGGGTGAAAGAACCGATACCGGCGGCATCATCGCCACAAGCGGCAGGCATGAGTTGTGAATGGAAGAACGCCTGTCGAATTCGTAAGGCATGGCTCTCATACCCCGTCGAGAAAGAGCAATTAGTCGCACTACCAAGACTATTGTATTTCCTATCGAGTTTGTCAAGAATAATCCTGAGTATTCCTATCATGGTTTTCAAAAATCTTCAGGCCCCGGCAAGGCAAGATGGAAATTCCTACCCAAGACAAGCGATGGCCACGTCGAATGACTTTTCCTCCAAAGTGGTAGGACCAGGGCATTGACCTGGGCCAATGGAATGCATCACGCATGGATTGCTTCAAGAGCTCCAGACGTGTCCCCCATTTGCGGCGGTACCGGCATGCCTTCCGACCGTTTATCTTGACCTCGATGATCGAGATTGTCATGATACATGTAAGAATCTTTATTTTTTTGTTGCATTCCCATGCTCGGTTCTTGGAATAAGGTCTCAGAGGGAGAAAGACGTCCGCGGGTTGCTTGATCCGCGGTCAAACCTCAAGAACTGGGAGTCACAGCGATGACGAGTTCAATGGTGATGGAACGGGCCGGGATGGGAATGCCCGGCATGGGCACCATGATGCAGGGCGCTGTGGGCGGCACGGCAACGATGCCGGCCAGCCCTCAGTGGATGATGGTGCCTCGTTGCACGATGAAGATGGAGAAGTGCAAGGGTGGCATGAAGATCACCTGTAAGTGCGATGACAAGATGACGGCGACGATGATGCAGAACCTCTGCACCATGATAGCCGGCGGGATGTGCAGTTGCTGCATGATGATGAACGGCATGATGGTCTGCTGCTGCAACATGACGATGGGCATGTGCAAGTGCGAGATGACCGATGACGTCGTGTGCATCACCTGCACCAGTGGCGATCCCGCCTGCTGCTCGATGATCCAGGCCTGCTGCGACTGCATGGCTTCCATGTGCGCCGCTGGCTGCGTCTGCTGCATGTGCATGAACAACATGCCCGTTTGCTGCAGTTGCTGATCGTTTCCGAAGAGGTGCTGAGCCGGAATCGCGCTCTCTGCCTCTTCACGCCGCTCTTCGCAGATCTTGCGACCGGGCGGCGTTCTGCTGCGCCTTGCAGTCGTGATTGGCGGGCCAGTGTCGGAGGCTCAGATCGTCCAATCAGCGATGTAGGTGAGACCCAATTCCTTGTTCTCTTTGATAAGATCGGCGAAGCTCGTCTGATCGACGACGTCCGCAATCGCCTTGCGGACCCGGCCCCAGAAACCGAAGAACGGGCAATTGCCGGGATATTCGCATTCCTTGGGCCGCGAGACACTCACGCAGTCCACCGGGGCAATCGGACCGTCGATGAAGCGAATGATCTCACCGACCTTCAGCCGGTCCGCCGGCCGCGCCAGGATATAGCCCCCCTCAGCGCCTCTGCGGCTATTAACAAATCCGCCACCCCTCAACTGGCTGAGGATCGACTCGAGAAACTTGATGGGGATATGCTGGCGCTCGGCGATATCGTTGGCCTTCATCGGGGTCGCGGTACCGTGCTCGGCCAGCGCATAGATGGCACGCAGCCCATAATAACACTTGGCCGATACGGTCATTGAGCTCGCTCTGCCTGTAAAACCGGTGTGATCGT